>JACXTT010001232.1_pt1 | contig 43216 bp, 44 predicted proteins | sample 9270951 | NCBI WGS metagenome assembly JACXTT01 (sample SAMN15532306, study PRJNA645909) | rock metagenome | isolation source: weathered quartz diorite | place: Puerto Rico | collected 2017-06-21
CAGTCGGCCAAGGTCGCAGGCGTGATTCTCAAGCCGGCCGGTCCGCCGGCGGCGGGCACGGGTCAGCTCTGGTCGCTGTCACGGTTCAAGGCGAAGGATCCGTTCGTCCAGCAGGTCAAGGTTCCCACCGCGGCGGCCGGATCGGCCGCACCGGGCTCGTCTCCTGTCAGCGGGCCGACCCCCAACGGGCAAGCCGCAGGTGCGTCGGGTGTGCTTGCGAAGCCGACGACCACCACACCCACGGCGCTTGGCTACGCCACGCTGATGGTCAACGGGAAGGCCCAGCAGCTTCAGCTGAAGCAGCTCTTCCCGAAGGGACTGCCCACGTTCGTGCTCCTCGCCGTCGACAAGGGCTCGGTCAAGATCGGCGTTGCCGGCGGAAGGTTTACGGACGGCGCCGCAGTGAAGCTCGTTCTCGGCAAGCGCGTCACGCTCATGAACACGACGACCGGCCAGCGCTTCGTCATGAAGCTCGTGTTCACAGGTGCGCAGCCCGAGCAGATCGCGGGCTTCAAGGTGCCGGCGGCGACATTGCCGGCCGGTACGACCCCGACGACCACGGCCACGGCGAAGTCGTAACCCGCGACCTCAAGTGACCGTCAGCGACAGCCGATAGCGAAGCCTGAGAATGCCGTCCTTCGCCTACAGCGCCATCAACGCCCAAGGGAACGAGATCAGCGGCGAGATCCAGGCCGTTGACCTGGACTCGGCACGCGATGCGCTCCGTGGCAACGGTCTGCTCGCACAGCGGCTCGAGGAGCTGGGAGCGGCGGTCACGCAGGTCGGCGGCCGCTCGTTCCTCGGGATCAGGACGAAGGCCGTCAAGCCGAAATCGCTGCAGGTCTTCTCCCGGCAGTTCGCGACGATGGTCGAGGCCGGGCTCTCGGTCGTCACGGCGCTGGTGATTCTGGAGCAGCAGACGGAAGACACGGCTCTTGCCGAGGTGATCGACGACGTGCGCGAGCGCGTCGAGGGCGGCGCGTTGCTGTCCGAGGCGATGGCGATGCACCCGGACGTGTTCTCGCGCCTCTACGTCGCGATGGTCGAAGCGGGCGAGGCAGCGGGTGTCCTCGACGTGGTCCTCGATCGAGTTGCGCTCCAGATCGAGAAGGAGGAGAAGATCAAGCGGCGCGTCAAGGGCGCGATGATCTACCCGTCGGTGGTGCTGACCTTCGCGTTCCTCGTCCTGACCGGACTCCTGATGTTCCTGGTGCCGGTCTTCGTGAAGATCTTCGACCAGCTGGGTGGCCAGCTGCCGAAGCTCACGCAGATCATCCTGCATCTCTCGAACGGGCTGCGCCACCCGTGGTTCCCCGGTATCCCCATCCCTGGCGTCATCTTCGTGATCGGCATTCTCGGCGGAGGCGCATTTGCGTTCTTCCGGTGGAAGAAGACCGACAACGGACGAGCTGCCTGGGACAGCTTCAAGCTGCGCATCCCCATGCAGATCGGTCAGGTCGTGCGGAAGGTCGCGATGGCTCGTTTCTCGCGGACGCTCTCGACACTCATCGCCTCGGGCGTGGACATCATGCGCGCACTGGAGATCACCGCGCAGACGTCGGGGAACTGGGTCGTCGAGACGGATACGCTCAAGATTCGCGAGCTCGTTCGCGAAGGCGCGCCGATCGCGCAGCCGATGATCGCGAGCCCTGTGTTCCCGCCGATGGTCGGCCATATGGTCAAGATCGGCGAGGAGACGGGTGAGCTCGAGAAGATGCTCTCGAAGGTGGCCGACTTCTACGAGGACGAGGTCGACGCGGCGATCCAGTCGCTGACGTCGATCATCGAGCCGATCATGATGATCGGCGTGGGCATGATGGTGGGCGTCATCGTGATCGCGATGTACCTGCCGATGTTCAAGCTCCTCACGCTGATCAAGTAGAAGGCAAGGCGCGGAAGACCCCGCGGCGGCCGTTAAAGCCGCGTTGAGGCGGCCGGGTTCCGTTGCGGTCCGTCTGCGCCTTCTGGGAAAGTGAGTCGATCCGTGGCCAAGAAGGTTCGCACCCCGCCACCCAGGCCGCGGCAGCAGGGCCCGCGCCGGCGTGACTCCAAACCCGAGCGCGGTCGTCCTTTCCGACCGCTGGGACTCGACAAAAGGGGTCTTCTCGCCGGCATGGGCGCCGGCGCCATCGTCGGCGTCGTCATCCTCGTGCTCGTCCTCACGCACGGCAGCAAGTCCAAGCCGGCGCTCAACTCGGTGGCGATCCAGAAGCTGGCGGCAGCGGGCTGCATCTACCGGAGCTACCCGTCCGAGGGGCGCAGTCACGTCGGGAGCCTCGGCGCGAAGGTGGACTACAAGACCTTCCCGCCGACGAGCGGCACCCATTACTACATTCCCGCCAAGTGGGGCCTGTACACCGTGCCACTCGTGCTCGTCCAGGAGGTTCACAACCTCGAGCACGGCGGGATCATCATCCAGTACGGCGACAAGGTGCCCCAGGCGACGATCGACAAGCTCTCCGCCTTCTACAACTCGAGCCCGAACGCGATGCTGCTCGCGCCGCTGCCGAAACTCGGAGCCAAGATCGCCCTGACTGCCTGGACGAAGCTCGCGACCTGCACCCGCTACGACGAGAACGCCTACGCTGCCTTCCGGGACGCGTTCCGGGGCCAAGGCCCCGAGCGCTACCCCGTCAGCGTGCTCACCCCCGGCTCGTAAACGCCGAGGAGAGCCTCGTGTCTGGCGTTCCGCGAGGCGGCTCCGCGCTGCTGGACGGGGTAATCAGGAGGACGTCGTCGCCGCGCGAGTCGGCTCGATGCACGCCGACGGCGTACCGGTCGTACGGCACTGGATGCGCGTCGGACTGCTTCGCGCGCAGACCGATCCAGGTGTCCTGCGCCTGGAGGTACCAGATCGCCTCGCCGCGCTCTCCCTCGAGCTCGAGCACTCCCGCCCACCCGAGCCTGCCAAGCAGCTCGGAATAGAAGCGCTTGCTCCGTTCGACGTCGGTGACCACGAGATCGAGATGGTGAATCCCGCGTGACTGCATCCAGGCGATGCTACGACGGATCTGCGTCGGAAACGATCGTGTCGCGCTCGTGACCCGCTACGCCGCTCGACAGTCGTCGCATGCTCCGCGGAGCACGACGTCGTGCGCATCCATTGCGTAGCCCAGGCGTCGCGCTACGCGTGTGAGCTCACGCTCGAGGGCATCGTCCTCGAACGCCTCCACCTTGCCGCAGTCGCCGCAGACGAGGTGGTGATGATGACTCTCGGGTCGCGCCGGCTCGTAGCGCGCGAGGCCGTCGCCGAGATCGACGCGTGTCAGCAGGCCCTCTGCAGCGAGGAGGTCGAGCACGCGGTAGACGCTCGCGATTCCGACCCTGGCGCCCGCCGCCGCGAGCCGTTCGTGCGTCTCCTGCGCGGAGAGGCAGCAGTCCTGACCGTCCAGATACTCCACGACCGTGCGGCGCGCGCCGCCGCTGCGATAGCCCAATTCGCGCAGGCACTCGAGCGCATGCTCGCCCCAGTGGGTCGCTGCCATGACGAGAATGATAGCCGTTATCGAAGACGTGCTAGTCTGGCTCGCCGTGGCCACGATCGTCGAGCTTCGCGACGTCTCGTTCGGCTACGGAGCCGGGCGCCTCGCGCTGGAGAACGTGAGCTTTGCGGTCGAGGAGGGCGAGTTCGTCGCGATCGCCGGTCCCAACGGTGGCGGCAAGACGACGCTGCTCCGGCTCGTCCTCGGGCTCGAGCGCCCAGCGACGGGATGGGCCCGACTCTTCGGGGACCCGGCGGATCGCTGCGGGCGGCGAGCCGAGATCGGCTACGTACCGCAGAGGACCCAACTCGGCGGCGAGGCGCCCGCGACGGTGCGGGAGGTCGTCGCTGCGGGCCGGCTGGCGAGCGGAGGCCTGCTCGGGCCGCTTCGCCGAGCCGATCGCGACCTCGTCGAGCGCGCCGTCTCGCGCGTAGGGCTGGCCGATCGGGTCCGGTCGCCGTTACGCACGCTCTCCGGTGGCATGCAACAGCGGGCGTTCATCGCCAAGGCGCTCGCCGCGCAGCCGTCGCTGCTCGTGCTCGACGAGCCCACGACCGGGGTCGATGCGGAGGCGCAGGAGTCGCTGGCGGCGCTTCTCTCCGAGCTGAACCGCGAGCTTGGCGTCACGATCCTGTACGTCTCGCACGAGTTCGGCGCAGTGGAGCAGTTCGTCGAACGCCTGGTGCTCGTGCGCGGAGCGATCGTGTTCGACGGCTCGCCGGACGAGTTGCCGGGCATCTGGCACGACCCGTCGCACCAGCATGCTTGACCTCGAGTTCATGCGGCTTGCCTTCGGCGTCGGCGCCATGGTGGGCGTGCTGGCGCCGGCGGTGGGGTTCTTCCTCGTTCAGCGGCGGCAGTCGCTGGTCGGCGACGGCATCGGGCACGTCGCGTTCGCCGGCGTCGCGGCCGGTTACCTGCTCGACATCTCGCCTGTCCTCACCGCGCTGATCGCGTCGGTGCTCGGCGCGATCGCCATCGAGTTGCTGCGCACCCGAGGCGGAGCGGCCGGCGACCAGGCGCTGGCCCTGGTCTTCTACACCGGCATCGCGCTCGGAGTCGTGCTCGTGTCGAGCGCGGGGGCGTTCAACGTCAACCTGTTCCAGTACCTCTTCGGCTCGATCCTCACGGTGACGCGGCACGATCTGGCCGTGGTCGCGGCCCTCGGCTCGGTCGCGCTCTCGACGATGGGGCTCGCCTACCGCGCGCTCGCGGGTGTCACCCTCGACGAGGAGGGCTCACGCGTCCAGGGCCTGCCGGTGGATCGATTGAACGTTCTCGTCGCCGTGCTGGCAGCCGCGACGGTGGCCGTCTCGATGCGGATCGTGGGTGTCCTGCTCGTGTCGGCGCTAATGGTGCTCCCCGTGATCGCCGCCGGCCGGGTAGCACGGAGTATGCTGCAGACCCTCGGGATCGCAGTTGCTGCAGGGCTCGGCTCCGTGCTCGGCGGCTTGACGCTCTCGTACTACGCCAACCTGCCTCCGGGCGGCACGATCGTGCTCGTCGCAGCCGGTCTCTTCCTGGTCGCGTCGGTCGGCGGCCTCGTCGTGGGTCGTCGATAATCGATCAGATGAGGTGCCCTGCTTGACCGTCGTGCTCACCGGCAGGGATCTCACCCTCGACGAGGTCCTGCGTGTCGCGCGCGACGGGGAACGGGTCGAGCTGGCCGGCGACGCCGTGGAGCGGATGCGGGCGACCCGCGCGATCGTCGAGGCGGCGCTCGAGCGCGGCGACACCGTGTACGGCTACACCACCGGCGTCGGCGCCAAAAAGAACGCGACGGTCGCGGCCGCGGACATCGCGGAGCACAACCGCCTGCTCATCCTCAACCACCGCGTCGGCCAGGGGCCGACGCTGCCGTCGGATGTCGTCAGGGCGGCGCTCTTGCGGCTGTCCAACAACCTCGCCACGGGTGCACCCGGCGTGCGACCCGACCTCGTCAAGGCGCTCCTCGCCTCGTTGAACAACGGCGCGGCGCCGGAGGTTCGCTCGCTCGGCTCGATCGGGATGTCGGATCTCTCGGCGAACGCCGACATGGCTCACGGTGCGCTCGGCGACTTCGTCCTCGCGGGTGCGGAGGCGATTGCGCTGCTCAACAACAACGCCGTCTCGACGGGCCACACGGCGCTGGCGCTCGCCGACGCCCTCAGGCTGCTCGACACCCTTGCCGTGATCGCAGGCCTGAGCCTGGAAGGGTTCGCGGCGAATCTCACGATCCTCGATCCGGAGGTGGCGCGCCTGCGGCCGTATCCAGGGCTGGGAGCGGCGCTGACGGCGGTGCGAGCCGCCCTCGACGGGAGCTACCTCTGGACGGCCGGTGCTGCACGCAACCTGCAGGATCCGCTGTGCTTCCGGTGCGTCCCGCAGGTGCTCGGTGCCGGCAGGGACGCCGTCGGCTACGCCCTCTCGCAGCTGGCGATCGAGCTGAACACGCACCAGTCGAACCCGATGGCCGTGGCCGGGGAGGACCCGCGCATCATCTCGGTGGGAAACTTCGACGTGCTGCCCGTGGCGGCGGCCGTCGACCTCGTCCGCATCACGCTCGCTCACGTCCTGACGTCTTCCTCCGAGCGGGCGGTGAAGCTCTTGCAGCGCCCGCTGTCGGGGCTGCCGGAAGGCCTCGCGGTCGAGTACGGGATCGCTCACGACGGTCTTGCCGAGTTCGGCATCGCGGTGCAGTCGATCGTCTCCGAGGCGCGGCTGCTGGCGCAGCCCGTGTCGTTCGAGCTCTCGAGCGCGACACAGGCCGAGGGGATCGAGGACCGTGCCACCTCGGCGCCGCTCGGCGCCCGCCGCCTTGCAGAGCAGGTCGACCTCGGCGCCCGTGTCGCCGCGATCGAGCTGCTGGTCGCAGCACAGGCCGTCGACCTCCGCCGGGAGCGCCCTCTCGGCCGCGGAACGGGTGAGGCTCACACGCGACTGCGCGAGCTGGTTCCGGCGCTGCAGGCAGGGGACGCCGTCCCGCAGGATCTCGAGTCGGTGGTGGCGCTCGTGCGCGACGGGCTCGGCTGAAAGCGCCGAGGATGCCGACCGTCGACGTCCATCAGCATTTCTGGCCGGCGCCGTTCGTGGCGGAGCTCGCCCGACGGCGCACCCCGCCTCGACTCAGCGGGTCGACGCTCGTGCTCGAGGAGGCAACGCACGAGGTCGACCTCGACGCACATGACGCCGAAGCGCGTCTCCTGGTGCTCGACCGAGACGGCATCGACGTCGCGGTGCTCTCCCTCCAGCCGACACTCGGCATCGCCGGGCTGCCGCAGGCGGAGAAGGACGAGCTGGTCGGACTCTGGCAGGACGGCGTGCTCGAGCTCGTCCAGGGCTCGCACGGTCGATTCCTGGCGCTCGCGCCCGAGCATCCCGCGCCCGGCTTCGTCGGCTCGATCGTCGCTGCGTCGGCGATGCGCGACGTGGAGTCCCTCTCGTCTCTGCTGAGCGAGCTCGATGCGAGCGGCGGCTTCCTGTTCGTGCACCCGTCGGCAGCGGGACTGCCGTCCGGTGCTCCCGGGTGGTGGCCGGCCATCCTCGACTACACGTCCCAGATGCAGGCGGCGTACCTGACATGGCTCTCGTACGCACAACGGCTGTGGCCGGAGGTGAACGTCGTCTTCGCCATCCTTGCCGGCGGCGGGCCGTTCCAGCTCGAGCGACTCGCCTCTCGCGGTGTCGCCGTTCGCTCCGGGCTTCACGCCAACGTGTTCTTCGAGACCGCCTCGTACGGCCGCCGTGCGATCGAACTGTGCATCGAGACGTTCGGCGTCCACCAGCTCCTCTACGGCAGCGACGTCCCAGTGATCGAGTCGGCGCCCACGCTTAGCGCCATTCGCGGCTTCGGTGACTCTGTGGTAAAGCTGATTACAGCCGATAACCCAAGCAGACTCTTGTCATGACCGACATCGCAACCTGGATTCGCGAACGTCTTCCCGCCGACCGGGACCTGGATCGGCCGGAGCTCGCGCGCATGGCGATCGAGATCGGCGAGACCGAGGAGCTATGGAAGTCGTTCGAGCGGCACGACTCCGCCGAGCGCTTCTACCACCAGCTCTACCGCGACCCCAATGTCGACGTCTGGCTTATCTGCTGGCTGCCCGGTCAGAGCACCGGCTATCACGACCACGACCGCTCTGACGGCGCCGTGTACGTGTGCCGCGGCTCGCTCTCCGAGGACTACTTCTGCCGCGACGAGGACGGCTGGATCCGAGAGAAGACCAACCTGCACGTGGCGGGCGGGCATTTCATCTTCGAGGCCGCCGACATCCACGGCGTCCGGCACGCGGGCGAGGGTCCGGCGACCTCCGTGCACGTGTACTCACCTGCCCTCTGGCGCATGGGCCACTACGAGCCGGATCCGCGCGGGGTGCTCCGTCGCGTTTCCATCACCTACGCGGACGAGCTGCTAGGGGCGGCGTAAACCTTGGGCTGACCCCAGCTCTATTGCCTCGCCTGCTCGGATCACCCAGCGGGGAACGAGCCACTCGCCTGCGATCACACGCTCACCGTCGGCGTCGACGAGCTCGTGCTCACCGTGGGCGAGCTCCAGTACGGTCACGTCCGCCCCCCGGCCGACGGCAAGCGACGCCAGCTCATCGGACCGGCGCACGGCACGCGCCGGCGCGGCCGTCGTCGCCTCGATCACCGTCTCGATCGGCATGCCCAGGTGCAGGAGCTTCGACAGCGTGGTCGTCTGATCGAAGACGGGGCCGTCGACGTTGTAGGCGTGGATGTCGCTCGAGATCGTGTCGGGCGGAAAGCCCTGCGCAAGCGCGGTTCGCGCGACCCGGAACGTGAAGCTGCCGATCCCGTGGCCGATGTCGAAGAGGACACCGCGCTCCCGCGCGGCGAACGCCTCCGGGAGAACGTCGCCTGCGTCGTCGAGCAGTGAGCCTCCCTCGCTGCCGTGGAAGCAGTGGGTTACCACGTCACCGTCGCCGAGATGGCTCAGGAGCCAGGGGAGCGGGTGCGGCATGTCGATCACGTGCACCATCAGCGGCAGCTCGAGACGGTCGGCCGCCTTGCGGGCCGCCAGGAGCGCCGCCTCCGGTTCCTGACCGACCATCTGGTAGCCGAGGCGCACCTTCACCCCGACGATCACGTCGGGGTGCTCTCGCGCACACGCAACGGCGAGTGCAGGTGACGCCCAGCGGACGTCCTCGAGCTCGCCGACGAGTGACGAGATCATCCCCTGCACGGCGACATGGAGATACGCGAGCACGCGCGTGCGGGCGCGTTCGATGACGTAGCGCCGCAACCCGGGAAAGGTCTGCGCGCCGGCCGAGCCCGCGTCGACGGCGGTGGTGACTCCGCGCAGCAGGCAGGTCTTGTCCGGGTCGACACCGTAGTGCGAGACGCCGGGGTAGACGTGCACGTGGAGATCGACGAGGCCCGGTACGACGATTAGACCGGCGGCGTCGATCGTCCGCCTCGACTCGAGTGCCGCCGGTGGCGCGGCGCAGGCGACGATCCGTGCGCCGTCGATGCCCACGACGCCTGTCGCGTCGAGCTCCTGGCTCGGGTCGATCAGGCGACCGCCGGCGACCGCGAGATCGATCACAGGAGACCCTCGGCCTGAAGATCACCGACCACGGCGTCGAATGCGGTGACGGTGCGGTCGAGATCGGCGTCGGTGTGGGCCGTCGAGATGAAGCCGGCGCCGTGGAAGAGCTGAACGCCGTTCAGGAGCATGCCGCAGTGCAGGGCGGCCGAGAGCTCGCCCGTGACGCCGGCCTTCAACACGTCCGCGGGGACGTTGCGAAGCTCCCCACCCACCCCGAGAAGGACGCAGAACGTCGAGCTGTGGCCGTGGATGTGCCCTGGAGCCCCTTGCCGGTCCAGCACGGCGGCGAGCTCGGCCCGCAGAGCGTCCGCCCGGTCGGCGGCATCCGCCTGCGCGGAGCCGTCCGCGGCGAGTCGCAGTGTCGTCGTCCCCGCTGCAGCCGCGAGCGGGTGCGCATTGTGGCAGCCCTGGTGCGATACCTTCGAGGCGCTCCCGAACGCCAGCACCTCCATCGCCTCTCCGCTGCCGGCAAGCGCTCCGCCCGGCAATCCGCCGGCGAGGATCTTGGCGAGCGCGGTCAGGTCGGGGCGGACGCCGAGAAGCGCCTGTGCGCCTCCGGGCGACCACCGGAATCCCGTCACGACCTCGTCGAAGACGAGCAGCGTCCCGACGTCGCGCGTTCGCTCCCGTACCGCCGCGACGAAGTCGCCGGGCATGGGGACGGTCCCCCATGCGGCGCCCGCCGGCTCGAGGATGACCGCCGCGACGTCACCTGCGGCGAGTTCGCGCTCCACTGCCTCGAGATCCGGCGGAGCGACCGCGACCGAGGCCGCGACCCCGGCGGGGATGGACGGCGTCGCCGGCCGCTCGTACGGTGGGTCGACGCCGAACGCGGCGTAGTCATGCCAGCCGTGGAAGTGGCCCTCGAGCTTGACGATCCGTGGCTTGCCGGTGTGCGCCCTCGCGACCTGCAGAGCGAGCAGCGTCGCCTCGGTTCCGCTCGAGGTGAAGCGCACACGCTCGGCCGAGGGCACCAGCTCGACGACCTGCTCTGCCCACTCGCGCTCGAGTACGTGGCTCGCGCCCGCGTGGAAGGCGAGGCCGGCCTGCCGCCGCACGGCCTCGACAACGGGTGGATGAGAGTGGCCGAACAACAGCGATCCGTGACCCATCACGTAGCAGACGAGCTCATGGCCGTCGGCGTCCCACTTCCGTGCGCCCTCGGCGCGGACGATCGTCAGGGGGAAGGGGTCAGGACGCCGGACATCGTGTGTGACGCCGCTCGGAAAGAGAGTGCACGCGTGCTCGTGGAGGCTCCGCGAGCGGGGGTTCTCGGCCGCCCAGCGCTCGACGAGGGAGGTCACCGCGCGGGTCCGTGCGTGATCCACCAGCGGGCGATGTCTGCCCGCCGCATGAAGAGGGCTCCCTCCTGGGCAAGCGCGTAATCGACGAACGCGCGCAGACCCGACGCGCGTGCCGGCTGTCCCGACCAGCGTGCGTGTACGGCGACGGTCATCATGCGGCCGCCGAGCTCATGTGCCTCGCCGAGAAGCTCGTCGAGTGCGTCGGTGCAGCTGTCGGCGAAGTCCCGTGCGCCCGCGAACCCGGGGGAGACCAGATACCGGCTGTCGTTGAGGGTCTTCGTGTAGGGCACGACGATCAGCGTCCGCCCGGCGGACTCCACCCGGTACGGAAGGTCGTCGTTGCACGAGTCGGAGTCGTAGAGCAGACCTCGCTCGGCGATCAGCTCGCGCGTGTGCACGCTCGGGAACGACCGCGAATTCCAGCCGTACGCGTCGGGCCGGATCCCCAGCAGCTGGTCGAACGCGGCGATCGCGCGATCGAAGTGCTCGGCCTCCTCTGCGCGGGTCATCTCCCACTGTGGGAGCCACCGCCAGCCGTGCCCGAGGAGATCGTGGCCGGACTCGACCATCCAGTCCGCGACGGCGGGATGCCGCTCGAGCGCGACGGCGGTAGCCGAGACGGTGGCGGGGATCCCGTAGCCGTCGACGAGGCGTGCGAGGCGCCAGATCCCGGCGCGGCTGCCGTATTCGTAGTGGGTCTCGGTGCCGAGGTCACGCACCGGGGCATCGATGCCGTGCTCGTATTCGCCCCAGCCGTCGTTCACCGGATCGCCGGCGCTCACGGTGCGCTCGGAGCCCTCCTCGTAGACGAGGACGAGGTTGACTGCGACGAGCGCTCCGTCAGGCCACTCGACGCGGGGCGGCAACCGGCCGTACCCGATCAGGTCGCGAGCCGGGCCCTGGGTCACACGATCCCGGCAGGCTCGACCGGCCCGCCTCCGCTCAGCAGCGACCGCTCGCACGCAAGCGCGACGCGCAGCGTTCCCAGGGCGTCCGGGGGTGCGCAGAAGACCATGCTCGGATCGTTTGCGCGGACGGCGTCGACGAAGCGCGCGACCGAGCGCTCGAACGGATGGACGCTCATGGTCGCCTCGACCTCGCGGTCGCGAACACGGCCTGTGAGTCTGAACCACGGGTCGAGCTCGAGGTGAAGCGTGGCCTCGCTGGCGACGACGTCGAGCGAGTACGTGCCCGGTAGCCCATTCCGCGTCCAGGCGAGCGCGATCGTGCCGACCGCGCCGTTCGCGAAGCGGAGCGTGAGGGTCGCCGCGTCCTCGATGTTGCCGCGTTCTCCCTCGCCTTGCGCGAGCACCACCTCCGACGCGGTCGTCTGGGCGCTCGCGACCTCGCCGGCGACCGTGCGGACGAGATCGAGCTGGTGGCTGCCGCGCTCGAGGATGTTGCCGCCGCCGCCGGCCCTGTCGATGAACCACGGGCGAGAGGCGGTCGGCCCGATCGAGATGCCCGAGAGCAGGGCGAGCTGCTGCCCCGAGAGCTCGTCGCGCATCGTCTCGAGCGCTTCGGTCGCGTGCCACTGGTAGCCGATTGCGCACACGGCTCCCATCCGCTCCCACGCCGACACGATCGCCTCGGCGTCGTCGATCGTCCGCGCAATCGGCTTCTCGAGATACACGGGGAGCCCGCGCTCGAACGCAGCCAGCGTCGGTGCGGCGTGGTGGAGAGGCGGCGTGGCCACCCAGAGCGCGTCGAGCTCCTCGGCGCCGAGGAGGTCGCTCCACTCGGCGTAGACCTTTGCACCTCCGCGCGCGAGTTTCTCCGCGCGGTCACGGTCGACGTCGCAGACGGCCACAAGCTCGTGTCCGAGGTTCTGCAGGACTGCGCGGTGGTCCTGGGCGATCCAGCCGGCGCCGACGATCGCGACCCGGAGCGCGCTGTCGTTCGCCACGCGCGTACTCTACGCGGCCCGCACGAACCACCCGCCGGATGCGTCCGTCCAGGGTCACGCCGGCTCGACGGCGGCGATCCGGCCGGCCGTGACGACGACGTCGGCCGGTCCGGCTCCGTCGGAGGTGACCACGGTGCCGCCGACGATGCGGAGTGACGTCACGTGGTCAGCCGCCGGACGATCTCGGCGAACGCCGCATCCGCACGGCCGTGAAGCTCGGGTGTCGTCAACAGCTGGACCGGGTGAGGGATCAACACCATCCGATAGTCGGGCATCCCGAGCAGGCGCGCCTGCTCGAGCGCCTCGTCGACGAAGGGCGCGGTGCCGATGGCGGCCGTCGGGATACCGCGGCGCTCCAGCCGGACGACGTCGTGCACACTGCACGACACGCACGAACCTCAGTCGGCGAGCCCTTCGACGGCGAGGTCGCCGTGGATGGCGATCTCCTCGATCACCTCCGTGGACGCCGGGCGCGAGAAGGTCTCCTTGGCGATCCGGAACGTCTCGGCACCGCGCTCGCGCATGAGGACGTCGACGCGGTCGAGGAACTCTGCACTGCGCGCCTTGGTGATGTCGATGAGCACCACCCGCTTGCCGGAGAGGTCGCCGTCCCGAGCGGCGAATGCGACCGCGTCTTGCGTGCGGTCGTCGATCGGGCTCACGTACTCCATCGCACCTCCCTCGTCACGGGCACCGCCTTCATCCCGTCGCATGGCCCGAAGACCGCCGAGAAGCGACCGGCGTCTCCTCCGGCCACGACGAAGACGATCCGTTCCGGATCGGTCCACTTGTGGACGGCGGTGTCGTCGGGCGCTTCCTTGACGAACGGTGTCGTCTCGCCGCGACGAAGCTCTCCGGCCGGTCGCTGCACGGCGTCGAACATCGCGGCGCGAAGCCGGGCCTTGCTCCAGCGCGCCGCCGCGAACAGCGCCGCGTGCTCCGGGCAGATCACGAACAGCGAGGTGTCGTCCATGGGCCACCAGAACGGGCTCCACTGCCCCGCTGCAGCCCACGCCAGCGTCGCAGCGAGCTCGTCCGGCGTGCGGCTGCGGTGGTCGGAGATCGAGAGCGGCGCATCGCCGGCAACGACGGTGACGGTGGTTGCATCGGGGGCGAACCCGCGCTCGACGTGGAGCGGCTCCCACGGGCTTGCCTCTTCGTTTTCCGCGAAGCAGCACGAGAGCTTCCCCGGGTTGCCGAGCGTGGCGCGGTCGAGCCCGCCCGGGCGAGCGCCGCCGGTCAGAGCGAGCACCAGGCGGAGAGCACGGCCGATCGTGGCGTTCGCGCGGGTTCCCGGCCCCAGGGCACCCATCCCGCTGTTGAGGCCGAGCGTCTCACGGGCGGGGCCGTTGACGACGACGATCGGCCCGGCGGGCTGCGTCGTCACGGCCACGCCGTGGGCGTTGAAACCGGGATCGAGCGCTGCCTCGACCGCCGCCACGACGACCGGGAAGTAGGCCGGCCGACAGCCGGACAGCACCGCACAGGCGGCGACGCGCTCGAGAGTCGCCTCGCCGTGCGCCGGCGGAACGGGTCCGAGGGACAGCGTGGGGTCTCGGTCTCCCAGCATCGCCTCGACCCGCTCCGTACTGGGAGGGACGACCGGCAGCCCGTCGGTCCAGCCCCGCTCGAACATGTCCTCGAGATCGTCGAGACCCCCGGCGGCCGCCTCGTACGTCCAGCGAGCTCCGCAGCCGGGTTTCCGCCGCGGCTCGCCGTCGGGTACGACGGCGTCGAGCAGGGCCCCGTACCCGTCCGCGTCCCAGCCCACCACCGTCCCGACGATGTCACCCTCGCCGTCCACGCGGATCGCCGTCGGCACGGTCTCCACCGCGTAGGCCCGAGAAACCTCGTAGGGCGGAGTCTCGGCGAGCACGGTGGATGCGATGCCCGTCCGGCGGGCGAGCCGCGCGGCGTTCTCCGGCGCTTCCTCGAAGACGTAGACGAGCCTGGAGCCGTGCTCGAGGCGTGCGAGCTGTCGCAGGGTCAGCGCCGACGTCGGACAGTCGGCGTGCGCGAAGACGAGAACGAGCGGCCCGTCGTGCAGGAGCTCGTCCAGCGAGACCGGCGGCCCGTCGATCCGCGGCAACGTGAACCCGGGCGCGTCTGCATGCATAAGCGGTCATAGGCTACGCGTGTGACGCAGGGTCGCCTCGCCGGTCGCACCGCCGTCGTAACGGGTGGCGCGTCGGGCCTGGGGCGAGCCATCGCGCTGCGATTCGCGGACGAGGGCGCTCACGTGATCGTCGGCGACGTCCGGTCGGACCCGTGCGAGGGCGGCGAGCCGGTCGGAGACGTGCTCGGCGGGCGCGGCGCCTTCCTCGACGCCGATGCGTCCCGCTGGGACGACATCGACCGTCTCGTCTCGGCCGCCGTGGAGCATTCCGGTCGCCTGGACGTGATGGTCTGCAACGCCGGCATCGCGGGACGTCACTCGAAAGGTCTGCTGGACACCACCGAGGAGGACTGGGACGCGATCATGGCAGTCAACCTCCGCGGCGTGTTCCTCGGCTGCAAGCGGGCAGTCGTCCAGATGATCGACCAGGAGCCGGTCGAGGAGGTCCGCGGCAGGGTCATCGTCATCTCCTCGCAGCACGGGATGATCGGCCCGCCGAACCACGTCGCGTACGCGGCGAGCAAGGGGGGCCTGATCAACCTCGTGCACCAGCTGGCCGTCGACTTCGGCCGGCGCGGCGTGCTGGTGAACGCCGTCGCGCCGGGGAAGATCCTGACGGGCAACCCGGAAGGGATGCGCCCCGAGCTGCTCGAGTACTCGCACGCGCGGACGCCGTTCCACCGGCTCGGGCGCCCCGACGACGTTGCGGGCGCCGCAGTCTTCCTCGCCTCGGACGACGCCCGCTACGTGAGCGGCGTGAATCTGCTCGTGGACGGCGGCTGGATGGCGTACTGACGGCGGGCTCGACGTCCGCCGTCAGTACCGGGTCTGGCCTTCCGGCCAGACCCGAACTTCGGGTCAGACCAGAAGGTCACCCCTTTACAGCTTCTCCGCGTACTCCCTGTACTGCTGTGGCACGCGCTCGTGCGTGCCGTAATAGGCGTGCTTGGACATGTCGGCCGAGTACCTGCTCGCCGGCGGCGTGCGCCCGAGCGCCTCCGCAACCGCTCGGATGTGATGCGGCCCCGCACCACAACAGACGCCGAGGTAGCGAACGCCGAGCTCGCTGGCCCGCCGCGTGAAGTCGCCGATCTCGTACCGGTTACAGGTGAGCGGGTCGAGCGCCGTCGGGAACGGCCGTCCGTTCGGGAAGGCCGTGTAGCCGGGGTCGCTGAGGGACTGAAAGGTCGGCTCTGCATCCGTCGTGCGGTACGGCACGGGCAGCGCGGCGACGTGACAGCTCACAGCAGCTCGGATCCGCTCGATCAGCGGCAGCATCGTCTGCGGGCCGCGCGCACAGTTGAGCCCGACGACGTCGGCGCCGGCCTCCTCGAGCCGCTTGCAGGCGTCCTCGGGTGACCAGCCCTCCTGCGTGATCCCCTCCAGGTGAATGGAGAGGGTCATCACCGACGGGATGCCGGTCTGCCGGATCGCGTCGAGGGCGATGAGCGCCTCCTCGCCGTACGAGAACGTCTCGCCGACGATCAGATCGACTCCCGCGTCGGCCGCCCAACCCACCTGCTCGTCGAACATCGCGCGCACTCCGCGCCGGGTCTCATCGTCGCCGAGAAAGACGTTCGTATTGCAGATGTTGCCCGCGACGAGCGACCCGGTCTCCTGCGCAACCTCCTTCGCGATCGCGAGGGCCTGCCGGTTCAGCGGCTCGAGCTCGTCTTCCCGGTCGATCACCCGCAGCTTCTCGCGGTGCCCGTAATAGGTGAACGCCTCGACGACATCGGAGCCCGCATGGACGAACTCGCGGTGGAGCCCTGCGACGAGCTCCGGATGTTCGAGCACGACCTCCGGGACGAATGCTCCGGCCTGCAGGTAGCCGCGCCGCTCGAACTCGAAGAGGTAGCCCTCGGCGCAGACGACTGGTCCGCGCTCGAGCCGTTCCAGCAGCCCCGATCCTGTCGTCTCGGCGTGCTCGCTCATCTGATCTCCCTGGTCTCGGTGGGTGTCGTGCCGCAAACCGTATCGTGGCTCAGCTGCGGTATGCCGGCAGTGAGGGAGCTCCGAGCGCGGCCAGCGCGTCTTCGAGCTCGGCTCCCCAGGTACCGTCGTCGAGGAGCACGACCTCGTAGCCTGTGCGCAGGTACTCGGCGACCTGCTCGGCAGTCAGCTCGACCCAGTCGCGCGCCGTCGCGGGGTCGACGTCGGCGGGTGGGAGCTGCATGGCTCCCCAGCCTCCATCGCGCAACTCGTCGAGCCTCGCGGTGAGGAGCGAATCGGCGACGACGGCTATACGCCCCGAGCGCGGATCTTCGCTCATGCGCGTCCCTCGCCGGCTGCGGCTCTCTCAGTACTGTCCTGCGCGGCTCGCGCTCGCCTGGATGACTGCGTTGGGGACAGGATTAATCCTGTCCCCAACACTGTTTCCCAGCGCCGCCCGAGGAACGCGCAAGCGCTGCAGGTTGACCCAGGGCGACTCACCCGGTTCCCTCGAGCACCGCCACGATGCGCTTCCGCTCCTCCTCGGGGTCGTAGTCGGGGAACCAGTGGCGGATCCCCGTGCGGCGCGGGAGCGGGAGGCCGCGTGACGTGAGCTCCGCCTCGAGCTCCTCGAGGAAGATGCCCTCGCCGCGGACGAGCACGGTCTGATCCTGACCGATATTCGGCTCTCCGCCCCAGCCCGGAGCCGATGGGCCGTAGTCGACGCCCATGGTGGGGCTCGAGTCGACGCCGATCAGAACGACCTCATCGCCGGCCGAGACGTGCGGCTCCATCGTCGCGGCGACGACCTTCGCGATCCGGCGGCAGTGGCGGCGGAAGAGCGTCGTGTCGGCCTGCTCGCGAGCCCACCAGAAGCGCTTCGCGCCGCCGAACGCGAGCTCGGGGCACGGCATCTGCCGGATCTCGTACCCGTGCTCGCCGAGCAGGTCGATCACCGGCTCCCACATGCCTGGGCGGTTGGCGCCTCCAAGCACCTTCGCGTTCTGGTTGAGAAGGCAGTGCGCGATGAAGGCGACCCGGGCCATGAGTCACTCAGGCGCCGAAGTCGAGAAGCACCTTGCCGAGTTTGCCGGGCTCGGCGAGCCGATCGAAGGCGGCCGTCGCCTCCTCGGCCGGAAAGACACGATCGACGAGAGGAGCGATGCGGCGGCTCGCGAGATGCGGGACGACCTCGCGGGCGAACGCCTGCACGGCGGCGGCCTTCTCCTCGAGCGGGCGGACACGGAGCCCCGTTCCGATGAGCCGAGCCCGCTTTCCCATCAGCTTGCGCAGCGCGATCTGCGTGGAGTCGCCGGCCCCGGTGCCGACGATGATCACCCGCCCTTTGAGCGCCAGCGCGTCGAGATCGTGCTCGAGGTTCGGGGCGCCCACTAGCTCGAGAACGACGTCGGCTCCGCCTCGGGCGCGCGCCTCGTCGACCAGCTCGACGGGAGCGACCACGTCCGCGCCCAGCGCGGCGACGCGCTCGCGGAGCTCGATCGCGCGCAGCGTGGCGAGGACGCGCGACCCGGCCGCTGCCCCGATCTGGATGCCCGCCGTGCCGACGGCGCCGTTCGCGCCGTTGACCACGAGGAGCTCACCGGGACGAAGCCCGGCCTGCGTCATGACTGCATCGTGGGCGGTGACGAACGCCTCGGGCACCGCGGCGGCGGCGAGCTCGTCGAGGACGTCCGGGACCGGAGCGACGTGCCGCTCGTGCACCACCACCCGATCGGCGTGGCCACCTCCGCCGACGATGCCGAACACGCGGTCGCCGACTTCGAACCGTCTCGAATTCGGCCCGCAGGCCAGGACGGCGCCCGACGTCTCGATTCCGGGAATGTCCGCCGGCGAGCCGGGAGGAGCAGGATAGTTGCCGGCGCGCTGGGCGAGGTCGGCTGGATTCAGTCCCGAGTAGCGGACGGCGAGGAGGACCTCCTCGCCCTCCGGAACCGGATCTGTCCGCTCCTCGAGGCGGACGACCTCGTTCCCTCCGGCGCCGGTGAACACGACGGCTCGCACGTCGCCCTAATCTAGCTCGCCTGCTCGGATCAGCCGCCGCACCCGTTCGACTTCGGCGGTGAGCATGCGGTCGTCCAGCACCGGCTCGACCACGGCGGCGAGGCGGGCGAGCGCGTCCGCGAGGGCCGGGGCAGCGAGCGGCGCGCTACGGAGGTGTGCCGCCTGCCGCAGAGCAACGAGCTCACAGGCGAGCGTCGCCTCGAGGGCGTCGAGTGATTCGCCGAGACGTTCGGCCGCCAGAAAGGTGAACGCCTGCACGTCCTCCTGGCCCGCCGAAGTCTCGAATGCATGGACGGACGCCGGTGCTGCCAAGAGTCTGGTCTCGGCGGCAAGCGCGACCGCCGCCTTGTGCAGCGAGATCACGCCGGCGTGGCGGCCCGGGTCCACCGCAAGCTGCTCCGGCAGCCCGGAGAAGCGTGCGTCGAGGAGGCGATGCAGCCGCTTCTCGGCGAGGTTGGCCACGTGTGCCGCCGCGGCGGTCAGGGCGTCGACGAAGAGGGTGGTGGCTGCGGCATGGAAGCCTCCAGTGGGATAGATCCCCGCAGGCTCCTCGTCGGCTGCCTCGAGCACGAGCGGGCTGTCGGTGACGGCGCCGAGCCGCCGCTCGAGAGAGCGCTCGAACGCCTCCAGCAGGCCGAGTGCGGCTCCGTGGACCTGCGGCGCGATCCGGAAAGAGACCGGGGCCTGCGGAAGATCGGTCTGCAGCGACTCGCCTGCGAGCAGATCGTTCAGGCGCACGTGCACACGGAGCTGGGCCGGATCGGCCGAGAGCTCGCCGACGCGTATCGAGTAGGGACGAGCCGACCCGCCCGTGAGCGCGATCGCAAGCGCCGCTGCGAGCGATGCCGTGTCGAGCAGCTGGCGAAAGCGATCCGTGAGCTCGAGACCCAGCGCGGTCGCGAACGGTGAGCCGTTCACGAGAGCAAGCCCCTCCTTCGGGCCGAGGACGAGCGGCTCGACGCCCACCGTGGCCAGTGCCTCCGACGCCGGCACCTCCTCCGCGCCGAGTCGAACGAGCCCGTCGCCGACGAACGTCTGGAACAGATGCGCGAGCGGCCCGATCTCACCTGCGGCCCCGTACGGGCCGCTCGGCACCACCGGTGACCAGCCGTCGTTGAGACGGTCGGCGATGAACCCGCAGACCCCCGCCCCGACTCCCACGTGCCCGCTCAGGAAGCCGTTCAACCGCAGGACCATGACCCCGCGTACCACGGTGCTCGACAGCGTCCCGCCGAGACCACCGGCGCGGGCGGTCAGGAGCGCGCGCTGGAGACCGGCCTGCTCTCCCGGCTCGATCTCCGCCCGGTGGAGATAGCCAAGCCCGGTGTTCACGCCGTAGGCGCGGACACCGCTTTCCAGGAGGCCCGCGAGCAGCTGCTGCCCGGCGGTCACACGTTCGACCGCGGCCGAGGCGATGTCGACGCGCTCCGCATCCTCGACGATCCGCCGATAGGCGACGCGGTCGAGGTCGGTCGGGAGATCGAGGACGACCGTCACCGGTAGGCGATCCTCGTGCCGAGCCCCGCTTCGAGGGCACGACGGTAGATCAGCCCCGCCAGCGTGACGTCGGTCGTGGCCAGGCCCCGGTGCCAGAAGAGGATGCGCTCGTCGTCTCGCTCCCGACCGGGCTTGCGTCCGACGACGACCTCGGCCAGCTCCGCGTGGAGGGTCTCCGCGGTCAGCAGCCCGCCGCGGATGTGCGGCCGGAGCGCCCCGAAGCCGTCGTCCTGCACGCACTGAGCCCAATCGTCCACGAGCACCTTGTCCATGCGGTCGAGGATGTCCAGTTCGAGCGTGCTCATCGTCCCGTAGGGAACGAGCAGGGTGCACGACTCGAGCCAGTTCGTGCGCAGGATCGGCTCCGGTGCCGTCAGCCGTGTCGCCTCGACGACGACATCTGCGCCCTCGACCGCTTCGCGGACCGTCTCGACAGCGGCGACCGGCTTGTCGAGCGTCTCCACCAGTTGGGTCGCGAATGCCCGTCGAGACGGCTCGCGCCGGCTCGTCACGCGGATCTCGTCGAAGTCGAACAGACGGTCGAGCATCGTGACGTTCGAAAAGGCGGTTCCGCGCGCTCCGACGTGCGCGAGTACCTTCGAGCCCTGGCGACCGAGGTGACGGGCGCCGAGCGCCGTGAGCCCGCCGGTCCTGCGCTCGGTGATCTCGGTGCCGTCCACGATCGCGATCGGAACGCCGGTTCTGGGCTCATAGAGCGTGACGAGTGCGAGCTCGGACGGGAGACCGTGCTCGTAGTTGTGCACGTAGTCGCCCACCACCTTCACGCCCGTGAGGCCGGCCGGCCACACGGTCGCACGTAGCACGTTGAAGTGGCCCGGGAACTCCCGGTCGGGAACGTGCTGGACGCGCGGATCGAGCGTCACCTCTCCGCGCCCCTGTGCAACCAGCGCGGATTCGACCGCCGCCAGCACGTCGTCGTCCGACACCTCGAGACGCGCGACGTCGTCTCGCGATACGAAGAGGATCTCCATCTTCAGCGGAGCGGGATCCCCGCCAGGCAGAGGAAGTTCTCGAGGATGAGCCGGCCGGCCGGATGGTCTCCGTTCCATTCCTCGGGGTGGAACTGCGTGCCCCACCACCGCCGGTCGTCGGCGGCGAGGGCCTCCACGGCGCAGTGCTCGCTGGTGGCGAGCGCACGGAGCCCCCTGGGCAGGTGGAGTACCTCGTCGGTGTGGTGCTCCCAGACGCTGACGCGGCGTTCGAGACCGGCGAGCAGATCCGACCCGTCGAGCACGTCGACGTCCGCAAATCCCGGTCCGGCCGGCCGGTTGGCGGTCCTGACTTCCCCGCCGACGGGTCGCGCGAGCAGCTGCATCCCCGCGCAGATCCCGAGCACCGGCTCCTCGCGCGCGCGAAGCGACCCGAAGAGATCGTCGAGCGCCGTCGGGTCGTGCGCGCTCCACGGATCGGCCGATCCGCTCAGCACTGTCGCGTCGGCGCCGACGGTGCCGAGCTCCGAGTAGTGAACCGTGGTGACCTCCGCGCGCGCGAGCTGCCCCAGCCGCCGCTCCACGGCGTGGTACCGGTCCATCCGTTCGGGGAGCAGGCCGCCTGCGTGCTCGGAGATGACGAACGCGATGCGCACGGCGATCGAACCCAGATGGTAGATGTGCTCGTCTTATGCCGATCCCCGTGCTGCTGGACGTCGACACCGGCGTCGACGACGCGATTGCCCTCCTGCTCGCCGTGGCACATCCGGACGTGGAGCTCGTCGGAGTCACGTGCGTTGCCGGGAACGTCGAGGTGGCGCAAGCCGCGAGCAACACGCTCGCGGTGCTCGAGCTGTGCGGCCGCGACGCCGAGGTATCCGTCGGGGCGGCGGCGCCCCTCGTGGAGCCGCTGCGCGTCGCCACGAGTCACGGACCGTTCGGGCTCGGCTACGCCGAGCTACCCGTCGCGCGCGCCTCCGTCTCGCGCCGCTACGCGCCAGACCTCATCGCCGAGGAGGCGCGAAGACGCCCTGGTGAGTTGCTGCTGGTCGCCACGGGGCCGTTGACGAACATCGCGCTGGCGCTTCGCCGCGAACCCGAGCTGCCGCGACTCCTCCACGGGCTGGCCGTGATGGGCGGCGCGTTCGAGTACACCGGAAACACCACGCCTGTCGCCGAGTTCAACATCTGGGTCGACCCCGAGGCCGGCACGGAGGTCTTCGCTGCGTTCTCGTCAGCTCCGCGACGACCACTCGTCGTCGGGCTCAACGTCACGGAGCAGGCGGAGCTGCGGCCGGAGCACGTCGCTGCACTCGGCACTGGGCCCATCGCCGAGTTCGTCGCAGCCGCCGTAGCCGTCAAGTTCGAGGTCAACGGCGGCGTAGCGCACATGCACGACCCGCTCGCGCTGGCGCTCGCCCTCGACGCGACGCTCGGTACGACGCGCCCCGGAACGGTCGCCGTCGAGCTGACGGGCGCCCTCACGCGTGCGATGACCGTCGTCGATTGGCATCGGCTCTGGGGGCGCGAGCCGAACGCCGACGTCGCGGTGGCAATCGACGTGGAGCGATTCCTGACCGAGCTCGTCGACCGCATCGCCTCGCTCAGCCGCTTGGACGAGGGTGGGAACACTGTTATAACCGCGTGATCGTGGCCGCTTTCGCGAGCGTGGTTGCCCCTCTGCAGATCGCTGCGAGGCGCGCGCCCGGATACCGGTCCAACAAGCCGAGTGGCACGACGTCGGATCCCGTAGACCTCGTGACGGCCCGCTAGCAGCGCAAGGAGGAGGAATGGATCGCGAAACACGAAGACGGCTCGAGCACTACCGCCGCGAGACGGCGGGCGACGCCGAGAACACGCTCATCGACGAGCTGATCGACGGAGAGATGGACCGGTCGGAGTTCATCAGGCGGGGTAGCGTGTTCGGTCTCTCGCTGACGACGGTCGGTGCGGCGCTCGCCGCCGCAGGCGAGGCACCGCTTGCATTTGCACGATCGACGGCCGCCACGGCCGGCGGCAGACTGCGACTTGGGTGCATCCCGCCGCCCGCGCACGGGCTCGACCCGCACACCTACATGGATACCGGTTCGCTCGTGACCGGAAACATCGCCGGCGAGATGCTGAACCGGACGACCGACACGGGTAAGCTCGTCCCCGAGCTCGCCGTGAGCTGGAAGGCCAACCCGCAGGCGACGGTCTGGACGTTCAACCTGCGCAAGGGTGTCAAGTTCCAGACCGGGCAGGAGATGACGGCGGACGACGTCGTCACGACCTTCAAGCGGCTCGTCGACCCGAACAGCGGCTCGCAAGCGCTGTCGGCCTTCAAGGGCGTGCTCTCGCCGGCCGGTGTCCAGAAGGTCGACGCCAACACCGTCGCCTTCCACCTGGACGCGCCGACCGGCGGCTTCCCCTACCTGACGAGCTCGACCACCTACCAGGCAATCATCCTGCCGGCCAACTACCAGCTTGGCACATTCGAGAAGACGCCGCAGTGCACGGGTGCGTTCAAGCTCGTCTCCTACACGCCCGGCGTCGGCGCGACGTTCGAGCGCTACGACGGCTGGTGGGGAGGGAAGGCGGCGCTCGACGGCGTCGACGTCAAGTACTTCTCCGACGACGCGGCCGTCGTCTCCGCGCTGCTCGGCAACCAGATCGACCTCATCAACGAGGTTCACGTCTCGACCGGCAGGGCGCTGTTCAACAACCCGAACGTCGACGTCATCATCGCCAAGGGTGCAACGCACCGCCTCGTGCCGATGCTGACGGATGCACCGCCGTTCAACGACTGGCGCGTCCGGCAGGCGGTCGCCCTCACGCTCGACCGGGTCGCCATCCGGCAGCGGCTCTTCAGCGGCTACGCGAGCCTCGGCAACGACACGCCGTTCGCCCCCGTCTTCGCCTCGTCCGTCGCCCTGCCGCAACGCCACAAGGACATCGCCAAGGCGAAGCAGCTGATGGCCGCTGCGGGGAAGGCGAACGGCTTCTCGACGCAGCTCACCACGTACAAGGCCTTCGAGCTGCCGGCTCTGGCCCAGATCATCCAGGCGTCGGTGAAGGCGATCGGGATCAAGATGGGCCTTCGCATCCTGACCTCGACGGCGTATTACGCCGGGTCCCAGCTCGGCCCGCCGAAGGGGTGGGGCACGACGCCGTGGCTCAACACCCCGATGAACATCACCGACTGGGGTGGCCGCGCGATCCCGAACGTCTACCTCACCTCGTCGCTGGAGTCGAAGGGCGTCTGGAACGCGTCGCACTATTCGAACAAGAAGTTCGACACGGCAGCGAAGGCCTACATCGCGGCGATCTCGCTGAAGGACCAGCGGAAGTACGCGAAGCAGTGCGAGCTGATCCTCCAGCACGACACGCCGGCGATCTATCCGTACTTCTACTACCAGCTCGGCGGCGCGTCCAAGCGGGTCAAGGGCTATCACGCCGACCCGCAGGGGCAGGTCTATCTGAGCCACGTGTCTCTGGCTTGACATCGTCCCGCTCGGGTCGCCGCGCCGGGCGCGCGGCGGCCCGACGGGTTCAGGGAGAACGATCATCGCCCGGTTCCTGCTCAAGCGGCTCGGCCTCGCGCTCATCACGCTCTTCCTGCTCAGCGTGATCGTCTTCGCGGCGGCACAGCTGCTGCCCGGCAATGTCGGTCGCAACGTGCTCGGCCCGTTCGCGAGCCAGCACGACGTCGATCAGTACAACAAGCTGCACGGGCTCGACAAGCCCATGCTCTCGCAGTACTGGGGCTGGATCAGCCACTTCGTCCGCGGCGACCTCGGCAAGTCGCTCCAGTACGACGTCTCGGTGGGCGGCCTGCTCGGACCGGCGCTCGTGAACTCGCTCAAGCTGGCTGCGCTCGCCTTCGTTCTCGTCGTGCCGCTCAGCATTCTCGGCGGCACGATCGCCGCGCTGCGGCGCGGACGCCTCACCGACCGTGCCATCACCATCACCGGGCTCTCGCTCACGTCGATCCCGGAGTTCGTGACTGCGATCGTGCTGATCGTCGTGTTCGGGATCGCGCTCAAATGGCTGCCGGTCAACGCCACGGCGCCTCCCGGTGCCGGCTTCTTCACCCAGATCAAGTTCCTGCTCCTGCCGAGCTTCGCACTGGTCGCGGTGCTGTTCGGCTACATCGCACGGATCACCCGCGCGAGCGTGATCGAGTCGGTCGACGCCGATTACACGCGGACGGCCTACCTGAAGGGGCTCGGCCCGCCCCAGGTGATGGGCAAGCATGTGCTGCGCAACTCGCTTCTGCCCACGATCGCGGTGGTCGCGACACAGACGGGCTATCTCATCGGCGGCCTGCTCGTGATCGAGAAGCTCTTCAACTACAACGGCATCGGCCAGCGGATCTACACCGCCGCGGAGAACAAGGACTTCACCCTGCTGCAGAGCGGTGTGCTCATCGTCGGGCTCGTCTACCTCTCCGCAACGCTGGTCGCCGACCTCCTCTACTCGCTCCTGAACCCGAGAATCCGCTTCGCGGGAGCCGAATGAGCACGGTCGACCCTGCTCTCGTGCCCGAGGTCGCTCCTCCGAGCGAGGCGCGTATCGCCCGCCGCGAGACGATCGTGCAGTTGCTGCGGTCGCCGACGTTCATCATCGGCACGCTCATCGTCGGCTGGTGGGTGTTCTGGGCGATCGTCGGCTCTCGCCTGACTCCGCATGATCCGCTGGACCAGAGCGCGGGACAGCTGCTGCGGCCGAGCCACGGGCACTGGCTGGGAACCGACTCGCTCGGACGCGACGTGCTCTCGCGTGTGCTCGCCGGCTCCTCCGACACGTTCAAGGTCGCGCCGCTCGCAATGCTCCTCGGTGTCGGCGCCGGCACCGTGGTCGGGCTCGTCGCCGGCTACTTCCGCGGCCTGGTCGACGAAGGCATCAGCCTCGTCATCAACGCGATCCTCGCGTTGCCGGTGATCGTCATCGCAGTTGTCGCGATCACGGCAATCGGCAGCTCGAACGCCACGCTGATCGTGGTCATCGGCGTCGTCTTCACACCGATCGTCGCCCGAACCGTCCGAGCCGCGGTGCTCGCCGAGCGGGACCTGGAGTACGTCGCCGCCGCGAAGTTGCGCGGGGAGCGCGCACCCTACGTGATGTTCGTGGAGATCCTTCCCAACGTGATGGGACCGATCATCGTCGAGGCGACGGTGCGGCTGGGCTACGCGATCTTCGCGGTGGCGGGGCTCACCTTCCTCGGCTTCGGCGTCCAGCCGCCGTCACCCGACTGGTCGCTCCAGATCGCGGACAACTACCAGCTCCTGAATGCGGGGACGTACTGGTGGACGGTGCTGTTCCCCGCCCTCGCAATCGCGACGCTGATCGTGGGCGTGAACCTCATCGCCGACGGCTTGCAGCAGGTGCTCGACCGGTGACCGAGACCGCGACAGACGCTCCGGCGCTCGAGCTCGACGACCTCGCGGTGGTCTATCGCGTCCGTGGGCGAGACCGCGAGGTCATCCGTGGCGTCTCGCTGACGGTCGAGCGAGGGGCGGCCTACGGGCTCGTCGGGGAGTCGGGCTGCGGCAAGTCGACGGCGGCGCTCGCCATCGTTCGCTATCTGCCACGGAACGGGCGCGTCACGCGTGGCCGTGTCAGCATCGCCGGGCGGGACGTCGTCTCGCTCTCCTACGGGCAGCTCCGGCGGCTGCGGGCGAACGACGTCTCGATGGTCTACCAGAACCCCGGCGCTGCGCTGAACCCGTCGATCCGGGTCGGCAGGCAGATCGCGGAGGTGTTCACCGTCCGCGGTGTCGCCAGATCCGAGGCGCGCGAACGCGCCGAGGACGCGCTCAAGCTCGTGCAGATCGCCGACCCGTCGTCGGTGATGCAGCGCTACCCGCATCAGCTCTCGGGCGGTATGCAGCAGCGCGTCGTGATCGCGATGGCGCTCGCGAAAGACCCGTCTCTGCTCATTCTCGACGAGCCGACGACGGGGCTCGACGCCACGGTCGAGGCGGAGGTGCTCGATCTGGTCGCCGGGCTGCAGGCAGAGCTGCACACCGCGGTGCTTTTCATCAGCCACAACCTCGGTGTGATCGCCAAGATGTGCAGCCGGGTGGGCGTCCTGTACGCCGGCCGCCTCGTCGAGGAAGGCTCGGTCGACGGGGTCCTGCGCGATCCCCGCCACCCGTACACGGTCGGGCTGCTGCGCTGCATCCCTCGCGGCGGCGTGCGCAAGGACCACGGCCGGCTGGACACGATTCCCGGTTTCCTGCCGAATCTCGGGGAGCAGCTGTCCGGCTGCGTCTTCACGCCACGCTGCACGCTCGCCAAGGAGATCTGCCATCAGCACGAGCCGGAGCTCGAGCGCGTCGGCGACGGTCACGTCAGCCGCTGCCATTTTCACGAGATCGCTCACACGCTGCCCCGGTTGACCGCCGCCGACCTCGAGCTGCCGCGCGTGGCACGCGAGCTGGAGCCGTTGCTGCGTTTCGATGACCTGGGCAAGGTGTTCAAGCAGCACGGACACGACATCCACGCCGTGACGGGTGTGTCGGCCGCGGTGTGGTCGGGCGAGACGCTGGGTCTGGTGGGTGAGTCGGGCAGCGGCAAGACGACCCTCGCCCGCACGCTCCTCGGGATCGTCGCCCCCACGACCGGCGCCGTCGCACTCGATGCGAGGGTCCTCGCGCCGCGACTCGGTCAACGCTCGGAGGACGACGTGCGCGCGCTCCAGATCGTCTTCCAGAATCCCGACAACGCGCTCAACCGCCGCCACACGGTACGACGGATCCTGCGGCGTGCGCTCCGCAAGCTCGCCAGTCTGGGCGGTGAGGGGGCCGAGAAGCGCATGCTCGAGCTGATGAGCTCGGTGCGCCTTGCCGAGCGCTACGTGAGCGCGCGGCCCGAGCAGCTTTCGGGCGGCCTCAAGCAACGGCTGGCGATCGCCCGTGCCTTCGCCGGCGATCCCAAGCTGGTCGTCTGCGATGAGCCCACCTCCGCGCTCGACGTCTCGGTGCAGGCGGCGATCCTCAACCTGCTCGTCGAGCTGCAGGCGGAGCGCAAGGTGTCGTACCTGTTCATCTCGCACGATCTGGGAGTCGTTCGCTACGTCTCGGACCGGATCGCCGTCCTCTACCTCGGTCGGCTGATGGAGCTCGGCCCCGCGGACGTCGTCTTCGACGGGCCGCATCACCCGTACACCGAGGCGCTGCTCTCGGCGGTGCCGACGGTCGACGGCGGCGGGCGGCAGCGGATCAAGCTCGAGGGGGAGATTCCGAGCGCGGCCAACCCACCGACGGGTTGTGTCTTCCACACGCGCTGCCCGCGCTTCCTCGGCGCGATCTGCGTGGAGCAGGAGCCGCCGCTGGTCGAGACCGAGCGCGGGCATCACATGCGATGTCACATCCCGCTCGCGGAGCTACGAACGTTGCAGCAGGCGCCGCCGGCGGAGCGCGCCGGCGCCGCGCGTGGGTAGCCTGTCGGCCGCCATGACGGGAGGCGTGCCGCTCACACCTGTGCTCGATGCGGTCGTCGTCGGCGGCGGGATCGCCGGGCTCTCCGCCTCGTGGGACCTTCGCAATCGAGACGTCGTGGTGCTCGAGAGCGCCGACCGGCTGGGCGGGCGAATTCGCTCCGAAGCGCGCGACCCGTACTGGCTCAACGTCGGCGCGCACGTGTTCGCGGGGCCCGGCTCGGCCACCTCGCGGCTACTGTCCGACGTCGGCGTCGAGGCGGTACCCGTGCCCGGGCAGCTGGCCGCCATCGAGCTGAACGGCCGCATCGTGGTCGGAGGCCGGCCCGAGCTGTATCCCTTCCGCCTCCCGCTGACCCTCGCGGAACGCGTCGCGCTCGTGCGCTCGGGGATTCGCCTCCGCCGAGCCGTGGCCCGGTACGCCGAGATCGCGAACCCGCGACCGGACGAGTCGCCCGCCGAGACGCGGCGGCGCATCCTCGACTACGGCGACGACCGTTCCTTCGCCGACTGGCTCGGGTCGTTGCCGGGCGACGCAGATGCGCTGTTCCGTGCGACGGTGACGCGGTCGACGGCCGAGCTGGACGAGATCTCGTTCGGTCACGGCGCGGGCTACTTCGCGCTGGTCTGGAGCTCCGGCGGGGGACTCTCGCGCAACATCGTCGGCGGCGCGGGCCGCCTCATCGACGGCATCGCCGCCGAGCTTCGGGGTCGCATCGTCATGGGCGCCGAGGTGCACGAGGTGACGGAGCGAGACGGGCTCGTCCACGTCCGCTACCGCGCCGACGGTATCGAGCACGAGCTCCTTGCACGACACGCGGTCGTGGCGACGAAGGCGTTCGAGGCAGCCCGGTTGATCACCGACCTGCCGGACGACACCCGCGCCGCGCTGGAGGGGATCCCCTACGGTCCGACGGTCGTCATGGGGATCCTGACGAACGAGATACGTGCGATGCCCTGGGACGATCTCTACGCGCTCGCGACACCCAAGCGAGCGTTCAGCATGCTCTTCAACATCGCCAACGTGCTGCGGCCGCGGAGCGCGAGCCGGGAGCCGGGCGGCAGCCTCATGGTCTATCGCAGTGCCCACGCGGCGCTGGAGCTGTTCGATCGCTCCGACGCCGACGTCGAGCAGTCCTTCCTCGAATCGCTCTATGCGGTCTATCCGGAGGCGCGCGGAATCGTGAAGGAGACGCTCCTGCTCAAGATGCCGCGAATGCTGCCGTACGTGGCACCCGGCCGCGCGGCGCTCCAGCCGGCCCTCGAGCGGCGTCTCGGCCCGATCCATCTCGCGGGCGACTACCTGGGGGGCTTCTACACCGACACGTCGATCTCGACCGGCCAGGAGGCGGCGAGAGACATCCTCGCGGCACTCGCACCCGCTCCGGCTGTAGAGCCGGTGACCGCGTGAGAGTCCGGGCAGCCGTCCTCGAGCGGACGGGCGCGGATCTGGTAGTCGAGGAGCTCGAGCTGGCCGCACCGGGACCGCACGAAGTGCTCGTCAGGCTCGCCGCAAGCGGCGTCTGCCATTCGGATTTCAACGCCATCGACGGGACCGCGGCAACCCGCTGCCCGGCGGTGCTCGGCCACGAAGGCGCCGGCGTCGTCGAGGCGATCGGGCCCGGCGTGCGGCGCGTGGAGGTCGGCGACCACGTCGCGCTCTCCTGGACGCCCTCATGCGGTCACTGCTCCGAGTGCCGGCGCGACCTGCCTCACCTCTGCGCCGCAGCGTGGCCGGCGATGCTGGCAGGCGGTCTTCTCGACGGAACGACGAGGCTTTCCAGGGATGGCGGCGAGGCGGTCTACCACTACTCGCTCCTGTCCACGTTCGCCGACGCGTGCGTCGTGCCCGAGCACTCCTGTGTGCCGATTCCGAAGGACGTGTCCTTCGAGGTCGCCGGCCTCGTCGGCTGTGCCGTGACGACAGGCGTCGGGGCCGTGTGGCGCACCGCAGGTGTGCGTGCCGGCGACCGCGTCGCCGTCATCGGCTGCGGGGGCGTGGGCCTCTCCGCGCTGATGGCCGCCGTTGCCGTCGGCGCCGAGCCGGTCATCGCCGTGGACACCTCGGAGCAGAAGCTCGACGTCGCCCGCTCGTTCGGGGCCTCGGCCTGCGTGCTCTGGGACGGCTCCGCAGAGGGCACCGCGGCTGCGATCAGCGAGGTCTCGGCAGGCGGCGTCGACTACGCGATCGAGGCGACCGGGCGGCCGGAGGCGATGCGCGCGGCCTTTCTCGCGACGAGGCCACGCGGCGCGGCAGTGCTGATCGGGATACCCCGTGAGGACGCCGTGCTCGAGCTGCCGGCGCTCTCGATCCCGCGCATGGAGCGCCGTGTGCTCGGCTCGATCTACGGCTCGTCGCATCCCGAGCGCGACTTTCCCGAGACCCTTGCCCTCTACCGCGACGGCCGGCTCCCTCTCGACCGTCTCGTCTCGCACCGCCTGCCGCTGGAGCAGGTCGGGCGGGGCATCGAGCTGATGCGAAGCGGCGAGGCGCTGCGCGTCGTCCTCGATCTCGGTTTGCGGGAGGCAGCATGAATCTCCAGGACTTGGACGGCCGGATCGGCGAGGGCTGGAGCGGGGAGGACCCGAACGGCAGCCACGTCAACGTCGTGCTGGCAAGGCGGGGATCGCCGACCGCGGCTGCCGCGATCGGCATGTTCGCCCACCCCAGCCCGGGGCACACGCCCGTGCTCTGCTGCGTCGGCGCAACCAAGCAGGACTACGAGCCGATCTGGCCGCCGACCCTGATGATGAACAAGGCGACCGCGCTCGACGAGCGTCACCAGACGATCACGTGGGGAGCGGCGCAGCTCGGCATCGGCCAGGGCGTGCTCGACGCCGTGGCGGACGGCCTCCTCGAGGCTTCCGGCGACCTCTTCGTCCTCGTTGCGGTGTGGGTGCATCCGGATGCCGAGGACGAGACGGCGGTTCGACGCGCCAACCGCGAAGCGGTTCGCAAGGCGCTCGGCGTCTGCGTCTCGGGACGAGACCCCGCGGCCGCAGCGCGCCTGGTCGCCGAGCGGGACAGGTTGGCCAGCCCGTTCTACAACGGCGCGTGAGAATCACGGGCATCGAGATGCGGGTGTATCGCTACCCGCTCCAGCCGCCGTTTCACGCGGCCTGGGATCCCGTCCCACGCACGGAGCAGGACGCGACGGTCGTGCTCGTGCACACGAACGAGGGCATCACCGGGATTGCCTCGGGAGGGGACGGCCTCCCCGACCGCGTGCTCCTGGAGCGGCTGCTCGTGGGGCTCGACGCCATGCGAACGGAGGTGGTCCGCGAGATCTGCGAGACCGTCGACCTCCACGGTGGGCGTCCGTGGGCCGTCGAGGTCGCAGTCTGGGATGCCGTGGGCAAGGCCCTCGACGCCCCGCTGTGGAGGCTGCTCGGGGGCCGCAACGAGCGGCTGCCGGCGTATGCCTCGACTGGCGAGCTGCTCGAGCCCCAGGCGCGTATCGAGCGCTGCCTCTCGCTTCGCGAGCGCGGCGTGCGTGCGGTCAAGATCCGCTTCCACCGTTCCGACTGGCGGGACGACGTCGCCGTCGTCGCAGCCGTCCGCGACGCGGTGGGGACTGACATGGAGATCCTGGTCGACGCGAATCAGGGCTGGCGCATGCCCGGAGACCTCCAGGGGCGCTGGGACGTCGCGACGGCAGCCCAGTGCGCCCGCGAGCTCGAGGCGCTCGGTGTCTTCTGGCTGGAGGAACCGCTGCGCACGGACGACGTCGAGGGCTATCGCGCACTGCGCTCCCGGACCGGGATCCGGCTCGCGGCCGGAGAGCTGGTCCGGACGGCGGCCGAGGCCCGCGACCTCGTCGTCGGGGGCGGTGTCGACGTCGTCCAGGCCGATGTCCTCTTCGTCGGCGGCATCGGCGGCTGTCGGCGTATTGCGGCGCTGGCCGATCTCCACGGCCGGGGATGGTCGCCGCACACGTGGTCGAACGGCCTCGGGCTCGTCGCCAATCTGCACGCGGCGCTGGCGTTCTCGACGATGCCGGTCGTGGAGGTGCCGTTCGATCCTCCCGCCTGGGCGCCTGAGCGGCGCGACTGGCTCCTGCCCGGTCCTCTCGAGATCGCAGCGGACGGGACGATCGAGCCTCCGCTCGGCCCCGGACTCGGTGTTACGCTCGACCTCGAGGCGCTGGAGCGCTACCGCGTCGCATGAAGATCCGGGCTGCCGTCCTGCACGCTCCGGGCCGACCCGTTTCGATTGAGGCGGTCGAGCTCGACGAGCCGAAGGCGAACGAGGTGCTCGTCCGCGTTGCCGCTGCGGGCGTCTGCCATTCCGACGTCCACCTCGCCGACGGCGTGCTCGGGGACGGGCGCTGGCCGATGGTGCTCGGCCACGAGGGCGCCGGCGTCGTCGAAAAGGTCGGCGAGGGCGTTACCCTCGTGCGCGCCGGCGACCGCGTCGCCTTCTGCTTCGTACCCTCCTGCGGTTCCTGCCGCTTCTGCCGGGCGGACAAACCCAACCTCTGCGGTCCCGCAGGGGAAAACAGTGTCAGGGGCACGCTGATGGACGGAACGAGTCGGCTTCGGCTCAGTGACGGCACGCAGCTCCAGCACGGGCTCATGACGGCCTGCTTCGCCGACTACACGGTGGTCGCGGCTGCCGGCGCCGTTCCGCTGCCAACCGGGTTGCCGTTGTGGCAGGCGGCATTGCTCGGCTGCGGGGTCGTCACGGGTCTCGGGGCCGTTCGCAACGTCGCAGGTGTCGGGGCGGGGGACTCCGTTGCCGTGTTCGGTTGCGGTGGGGTCGGGCTGCAGGTCGTGGCGGGCGCCCGCATCGCCGGCGCCACGACGATCGTCGCGGTCGACCGCGTCCCGGAGAAGCTCGAGCTCGCTCGCCAACAGGGCGCAACGCACGTCGTCGACGGGTCGACCGAGAAGCCGGTCAGCGTCATCCGCAAGCTCAGCGACGGCGGCGTCGACTTCGCGTTCGAGGTGGTCGGGCGTCCCGAGACGATCCGCCTGGCATGGGGCGCGATCCGGCCCGGCGGGACCGTGGTCGTCGTCGGGCTGGCACCGAAGGGGGTGGATGCCTCGGTGCCGGCGATCGAGTTCCTCTCCGACAAGTCGCTCAGGGGGACGTACTACGGCTCGGGCGACCCCGCGGCAGAGCTTCCCGGCTACGCCGAGCTCGCGCTTGCGGGCGAGCTCGATCTGACGCAGGTGATCACGCACACCGCTCCGCTCGATGGGGTCCAGGACGCGCTCGAGCGGCTCCGTACGGGCGAAGGTGCGCGCACGGTGCTGCTCGTCGATACGGAGCTCGCAGATTGGCCGCCGGAGCGGCCAATCTGCTGATCCGGAACGCCGCTCTACGCGGCCGGCTGGATGTTCTGGTTGACCCGGAAGACGTTGTCCGGGTCGTAGGCCGCCTTGATCCGCGCGAGGCGGTCGTAGTTGCCGCGGTAGCTGGCCTTCACCCGCTCCTGGCCCTCGTCCATCATCATGTTGACGTACGCCCCGCCGGCCGAGTACGGGTGGAGCGCCTCGAAGTAGTCGATGCTCCACGACCGGATCGTGTCGACGTTGGCCGGGTCGGGGTCGACGCCGGCGAACACGGAGCCCCACGTCGAGTTGCGATACGCCCACGCGGTGTCCTCGGCGGCGACGTCGTGGACGGCGCCGTCGATCGGATACGAGTGCATCGTCGACTTCATGGTCGGCATTGCCGCGCCGAACTTCGCGTGGACCTGGACGGCCTCGTCCGGGATCTCGTCGACGAAGTCCGCCCGCCAGTACCACTGGTCACCGGGCGGGTAGAGGCCGTCGAACGCGCCCTGGAGCGCCGCGTGCGGCATCGTGCCGACGCCGTGCATGAGCGGCTCGGGAACCTTCTCGAGCAACGGAGCCATCGCCTTTGCGGCTGCGCCCTCCGGTCCGACGTAGCACCAGACCACGCCGCACACCTTCCGCAGGTGGATCGCCTCGGGGAATGGAGGGGCCGGCGGCACGGTGTGGACGGCGAAGAAGCCGTTGAGCTCGCGCGGGGCCTCGGTGATGAAGTCCCGGTAGACCGAGAGGACCTCCGCGGTCTGCTCGATCGGCCAGAACGTCGGCCCGGCGAAGACGTTCCCGACCTCGTGCAGCCGGAAGAGGAACGACGTGACGACGCCGAAGTTGCCGCCGCCGCCCCGGATCGCCCAGTAGAGGTCGGGGTTCTCGTCAGCGCTGGCACGCACCTGGTCGCCGTTGGCGAGAACCATCTCAGCCTCGAGCAGGTTGTCGATCGCCAGCCCGCACTTCCGCGTCAGATGTCCGAGCCCGCCGCCGAGCGTCAGCCCTCCGACGCCGGTGGTGGAGATGACCCCGCTCGGCGTGGCGAGCCCGTGCTCGCCCGTCGCGCGGTCGACCTCGCCCCAGACGCACCCACCGCCGACCCGCACCGTGCGGGCCTGCGGGTCGACCCGCACCTGCTTCATCGGCGAAAGGTCGATCACGAGGCCGCCCTCGACGGTTCCGAGACCGGCGCCGTTGTGACCTCCGCCGCGGACGGCGATGGCGAGCTCGTGCTTTCGCCCGAAAGCGATTGCCGACGCGACATCCGACGGCGTCACGCACCGTGCGATCAGCGCGGGGCGCCTGTCGATCATCGCGTTGTAGACGGCCCGCGCTTCCTCGTACGAGCTGTCTTCGGGGCCGATCAGCTGGCCGCCGAAGTCGCTCAGCTCGCGGCGAGCGGCGTCGGCGGGAGAGATCACGGTGCTCATGGAGTACCTCCTGCTCGGTGGAGTCTCGAGCGTAGGCCGCGAGCACCTGGCTGTCATGACCGACCTTGACAGACTTTCCGCCGGCGAAGAGTGGACAGCTCGGGGCGTCGATGATCAGACTTGACTACTGAAGTGCCCCTTCAGGCGTTGCCCTCCAGGTCCCTCGTGCGCGATCGGCGGCGCCAGCCGTCGTCCTCAGTCGCGTCAATACCGATAGGTATTGACGCTCCCTGCGTCCTAGGCTGGCTTGCCCCTCGCACACGAGGAACGAGGCGGCATCACCTGAAGGGGCACTGATGCCGGCTACAGCTGCACAGCTCCCTGGCCCGCTGCGGCTCGGCTCCTCGTATCCCTTCGTCGGGCGGGGTCGTGAGCTCGCGACGCTCCGGACGCTTGTTCCGCACCTGCCGGGCGAGGGCCGCCGGATCGCATTGATCGGCGGCGAGGCGGGCTCGGGCAAGAGCCGTCTCGTCCGCGAGTTCGCGCGCGAGGCAGCTGCGGACGGGGTCGTCGTTCTCTACGGCGCGTGCGACGCGGTCGTGCGGACGCCGTACCGGCCGTTCGTGGAGGCACTCGAGCAGCTCGTGCGCGGGAGCGACGTCGACACGCTCCGCGACGACCTCGGGCCGGCGGGCGGCGAGCTCGCCCGCCTGCTGCCGGAGCTGACCCTTCGTGTCGAAGGGCTGTCCGACCCCGTTTCGGCCGACCCGGACACCGAGCGTCACCGGCTCCATTCGGTCGTCGGCGACCTGCTCGCCGCTGCGGCGCGACGGTGTCCGCTGTTGCTCGTGCTCGAGGACGGGCACTGGGCGGACACGTCGACGCTGCTGCTCCTCCGGCACCTGGCGCGGTCCGCGACCGACGCGCGCCTGCTCGTGCTTGCCACCTTTCGCGACACCGAGGCGGACGTTCCGGCGGAGCTGGCGGACACGCTCGCCGACCTGCGTCGCGCGGACGACGTGGTGCGACTCAAGCTCGGCGGTCTGAGCGAGGTCGAGATCGCCGAGTTCGTCGAGCGCGCCGCGGGCCGCGAGCAAGAGGCACCGGTGCAGGAGCTGGCTTCGGCGATTCACGCGCTGACCGAGGGGAACGCGTTCCTCGTCTGCGAGCTCTGGAGGGCACTGCTGGAAACGGGCGCACTGTCGCTGAGTGAGGGAACGCTGCGGCTGACGCGGTCGCTCGAGGAGATCGCGACGCCGGAGAGCGTGCGCGAGGTGGTGAGCCAGCGGGTCTCGCGTCTCGACGACGAGACCCGCGACCTGCTCGATCTGGCCGCGGTGGCCGGCACCGAGTTCGAGCTGCAAGTGCTCCGGAGCGCCAGGCCCGACCTCGAGCCGCCCGACGCGCTCGAAGCCGCCGTCCGGAGCGGCGTGGTCGAGGAGCTACCGGGGCCGACGCTCGCCTACCGCTTCACGCACGAGCTCGTTCGCAGAGCGGTCTACGACCGCCTGAGCGCCCATCGCCGGGCCGAGCTCCACCTGCTCGTGGGTAATGCGATCGAGGCCACCGACGCGGGGAGCGGCCGGATGCTCGCCGATCTCGCCCATCATTTCGCGGCCGCGGCGCCGCTCGGCGACCGAGGACGTGCGATCGACTACAACCTGCGGGCCGCCGAGTCCGGGAGCGCCGCCCTTGCCTTCGAGGAGGCCGCCGCCCGGCTGTGTACCGCGCTCGAGATCGGGATCGAGGATTCACGGGTGCGCGCCGAGGCGGAGCTCGAGCTCGGGACGGCGTACTTCCGGGCAGGTGCCTCCACCGGTGCGCTCACGGCGTTTCGTACCGCCGCCGACGTTGCACGCGAGCTTGAGGACGGTCAGCTGTTCGCCCGCGCCGCCATCGGCTATGAGAACGCATGCTGGCGACCAGGGATCTCGGACGCGGGCGCTCTCGAGTTGCTCGAGGATGCGTCCAAGCAGCTCGACCCGGTCGACTCACCCCTGCGTGTGCGGCTGCTGGCAGGCCTGGCGCGCGCTCTGGACTTTCAGGGCGACCACGTGCGTGGGGCGGTCGTCCGGGAGAACGCGGTTGCGATGGGCCGCCGGCTCGACGACCGCCACGGGGTCGCAACCGCGCTGATGCGCTCGTACTGGTCGCGGGGCGTGCTGACGCTGGACGAGATTCTGGAGATGCTCACCGAGGCTCACGACCTCGCGGTCGAGCTCGGCGATCTCGAGGTGCAGGCGGAAGCCATGGAGTGGCGGGTGCCGGCGTTGATGGCGCTCGGTGACATCGAGGCGGCGACGCGCGAGCTGGGGATCGTCCACGAGCTCGCCTATCGGACGCGCCAGCCGTTCATGGTGCACGTCGCGGAGCACTACGGCTCGGCGCTCGCGCTGCTCCAGGGCCGCCTCGCCGACGCCGAGGCGGCGGCCGAGCGATCGCGTGAGTGGGGCCGGCTCCTCCGGGGCCGGGATGCCTCGGGGATCTACGGCATCCAGATGTTCGGCGTACGCCGCGAGCAGGGACGGCTGAGCGAGTTCGCGCCGGTCGTGCGCGTCCTCGTCGCGGGCGACGGCGCGGGTGGCGCCTGGAGGCCTGGTCTGGCGGCGCTGCTCGCCGAGCTCGGAATGGTCGACGACGCGCGCCGGGAGCTGGAGCGAGTCCGCGTCGACGGGCTTGATCGCTTTCGAGATTCGCTCTGGCTCGCCTCGCTCACGTACCTCGCCGATGCCGCGCGGGCGGCCGACGACCCGGCCACCGCCGCGCTGGTCTACCCCGAGCTGCTCCCGTTGAGTGGTGCGAGCGTGATGATCGGTCACGGGGTCGCCTGCTACGGGTCCGCAGACCGCTACCTCGGCATGCTGGCCGCGACGCTCGGTCGCGCGGAGGAGGCGGACGGGCGCTTTCTGGCGGCGGCCGAGCTCGAGCGGCGCATGGGCGCGACGACGTGGCTCGCACATACGACGTACGAGCACGGCCGGGCGATGGCCGAGGTCGGGGACGCTCAGCGTGCCGCGCCGCTGCTCGGCGAGGCTGCGTCGCTCGCGGAGACGATCGGCATGCCTTCGCTGCTCACGCGCGTCCGGGAGCTGGGGATCGCGCCGGCGCCGGCGCCCGTGCTCCCGGACGGGCTCTCCGAGCGCGAGGCTCAGGTCCTCGGCCTGATCGCGCGCGGGCTTTCCAATCGCGAGATCGGCAGCCGACTTCACATCAGCGAGCACACAGCCGCGAATCACGTTCGCAGCATCCTGCGCAAGACCGGCTGCGCGAACCGCACGGAGGCAGCTGCATATGCCATCGGCAAGGGCATCGACGCATGACCCCCCATGGCGGTGCGGATCGCCGCGCGCGTAGGATGGGCTGATGCCTCTCTTCGTCATCGAGCGCGCCTTCGCCGAGCAGCTGGAGTTGACCACCGAGGACGTCAGGCTGATCGAGGACGTCAACACGGACGAAGGCGTCCGCTGGCTCTTCTCGTTCCTCAGTGCCGACCGCCGCCGCTCCTACTGCCTCTACGAAGCGCCGTCTCCGGACGCGATTCTGGCGGCCGCCAGGCGAGCCGGTGTTCCAGCCGACGTGATCGTCGAGGTCGACCGGTTCTCCGTCGGGGAGCACGGCAACGGCCCGACGGAGCGCTTCGAGATCGCGCGCTGATCCGGCCTAGGCGGCGATCGTGACCGCGTCCGCGCCCGGCTCGTGGCAGTCGCGGCAGCGCGCCTCGTACTGCTCGGCCGCCCCGACGACGATCGTGTCGCCTGAATAGAGCGCGGGCACGCCGTCGACGAGGCGCTGGGTCGTCGTTGCCGGGCCTCCGCAGCGGTGACAGACGGCCTGCAGCTTGTCCACGAACTCGGCGTGCGTGAGCAGCTCAGGCATCGGGCCGAAGGGCAGCCGGCGAAAATCCTGGTCGAGACCGGCGGCGACGACTCGCGTGCCGCCGTCGGCCAGCGCCAGTGCGGCACCTACGACGCTCATCTCGAAGAACTGCACCTCGTCGATGCCGACCACGTCGTGCCCGGCCGCGCGTGCCACCAGCTCGGCCACGCTTCCGACGGGCACGCCCCGCATCCGCACCCCTGCATGCGAGACGACGTCGTCCGCGTCGTAGCGGTCGTCGATCCGCGGCTTGAAGATGACGACGCGCTGCCCCGCGATCTCGGCACGCCGCAGGCGCCGGAGCATCTCCTCGCTCTTGCCGGAGAACATCGGCCCGCAGATCACCTCGAGCCAGCCACCATGCTGCGGCGGGATTCGAATCATGCCGCGGGATCCTACGGGCGCGACCGGTCGGCGTGAGGCCCGCGCCAACAGCAAGGCAGCTTCGCTGCCTTGCTACACTCTTGCGCGCGCGGCGGCGTAGCTCAGTTGGTTAGAGCAGCGGAATCATAATCCGCGTGTCGTAGGTTCGAGTCCTACCGCCGCTACCTCGCACCCTTTTCGCTCACCCGTCCGACCAGAGAACACACGAGATGGCCACCGGAGTCAGAGTCGCGATCACGCTTGCGTGCACCGAGTGCAAGCGTCGCAACTATCAGACAGAGAAGTCGAAGCGAAACTCGCCGGATCGGGTCGAGTTCAAGAAGTACTGCCGCTGGTGCGGTCGTCACACCGCGCACCGGGAGACGAGGTAAATGGCGCGCGAGACCCGCAGGCAGCGACGCGACGCGCGTCGCGCCGCCGGCGAGCAAGGGGGCGGTGGAATCGGGCGGCCGCCGCGTCTGCGCACGGCTGAAGCAGGACCTCCCAGCCAGGACGGCGGAGGGTCTCGCTTCGAAACAGCGCCGACTCCGATTCTGGGGCAGCGCGTCGGACGCCGCGGCTGGTTCTCGTTCATCCGCGAGTCGATCGCCGAGCTCAGGAAGGTCGAGTGGCCGAACCGGTCACAGGTCATCCAGGGCACGGTCGTCGTGCTGATCGCGTGCGCGATCGTCGGCACGTTCCTCTACGGTGCCGATCAGGCGATCCGGCCGCTCGTCAAACACGTCTTCCTGGGGCAGTAACGATGTTTCGCTGGTATGTGATCAACACGTATTCGGGCCACGAGAACAAGGTCAAGGCAAATCTCGAGCACCGGATCCAGTCGATGAACCAGCAACCGCGCTTCCGCCGCGTCGTCGTCCCGACCGAGCAGGTGATCGAGACGAAGGACGGTCAGAAGGTCCAGACGGAGAAGCGGGTCCTGCCGGGGTACGTGCTGGTCAACATGGACCTCTCCGACGAGGCCTGGACAGTCGTCAAGGGAACGCCAGGGGTCACGGGGTTCGTCGGCGCGGGCGCGAAGCCCGTGCCGCTCTCCGAGAGCGAGGTTGCCAAGATCCTCCACACCGGTGCCGGAGCCGCGGGCGTGGCGCTCGCGAAGGCGCAGGTCGAGTTCCAGCTGGGCGAGTCGGTCAAGGTGACGTCGGGGCCGCTCTCCGACTTCGACGGCGAGATCGTCGACGTCAACCCGGACGCGCAGAAGCTGAAGGTGCTCGTGGACATCTTCGAGCGCCAGGTGCCGGTCGAGCTCGGCTTCGACCAGGTCAAGAAGATCGATTAGTCGAAACGACGACGTCGTTTCGACTAGGGAGAACGCATGGCCAAGAAGATCCTCACCATGATCAAGCTCCAGATCCCCGGCGGCCAGGCCAACCCCGCGCCGCCCGTCGGTCCCGCGCTGGGACAGCACGGGGTCAATATCGTCGAGTTCACGAAGGCGTTCAACGCGCAGACGGCGCACGAGAACGGCCGCATCATCCCGGTCGAGATCACCGTCTACGAAGACCGCTCGTTCACGTTCATCACGAAGACGCCGCCGGCTGCCGTGTTGATCAAGGAAGCGCTCTCGCTCGAGTCCGGCTCGGCCGAGCCCAACCGGGTCAAGGTGGGTCGGCTGAGCAAAGCGCAGCTGCGCTCGATCGCCGAGACGAAGATGCCCGACCTGAACGCCAACGAGGTGGAGCAGGCGATGAAGGTGATCGCCGGGACGGCGCGGAGCATGGGAGTCGAGGTGGACACGTGACCCAGCACGGGAAGAGGTACAAGGTTGCGCGGGCGTCGTTCGACCGCGAGACGCTCTACTCGCCCGCGGACGCGATCCGTGTGTTGAAGTCGTTCGAGGGGGCGAAGTTCGACGAGACCGTCGAGGTGCACTTCCGTCTCGGGCTGAACGTCCGCCACGCCGACGAGCAGCTCCGCGGCACGATCATGCTCCCGAACGGGACGGGCAAGGACGTGCGCGTGGCCGTCTTCGCCGAGGGCGACAAGGCCCGCGAGGCGCAGGACGCCGGCGCCGACGTCGTCGGCGCTGCCGATCTGGCGGCGAAGATCGACGGCGGGTTCCTCGACTTCGACGTCGCGATCGCGACGCCGGACCAGATGGGCAACGTCGGCCGTCTCGGGCGGGTCCTGGGCCCGCGCGGCCTGATGCCGAACCCGAAGACGGGCACGGTGACGTTCGACGTCGGCAAGGCCGTGCAGGACGCGAAGGCAGGCAAGCTCGAGTACCGCACCGATCGCGGCGCAAACGTGCACGTGGCGATTGGCAGGAAGAGCTTCGACGAGAGGCGCCTGCTCGAGAATTATGCGGCGCTCGTGGACGAGATCGTGCGCGCCAAGCCGGCCGCAGCGAAAGGCCGCTACATCAAAGGGATCACCGTGACCACGACGATGGGCCCGGGAATCCACATCGACCCGACGCGCACGAGGGACATCGTCGAGGAGCTCGAGGAGGCTGCTACGGTTCCCGCCTAGCACAAGACTAGTCCGCCGAAGACAGCCGGCAGCCAGTGGGCGTAGGTCCGGCCGAGGTGAGGTGTGTGGGACGACTGTCCCCTGACCCGCCTCCGGCGGGTTAGTCATTTCCGGAGGAAATGACTGTGGACAGAGCAGAGAAGGAACGAGTCGTCACCGAGCTTGCGGAGCAGCTTCGAAGCGTCGAGTCGCTGATCGTCGCGGACTACCGCGGTCTCACGAACAGCGAGCTCGAGGAGCTTCGCGGGAAGCTCCGGCCGCACGGCGCCCGGCTCACCGTTGTCAAGAACACCCTGACGCGGCGCGCCGCCGAGGCAGCCGGTGCGGACGCGCTGCTCGCGCTGCTCGAGGGACCGACTGCGATCGCGTTCGTCGAGGCCGAGGGCGACCCGGTTGCGGCTGCGAAGGCGCTCGCCGAGACGGCGCGCCAGACGAAGGTCATGACGCTTCGAGGCGGGATCCTCCAGGGGATGCCGATGAGCGGCGACGACGTCGAGAGCCTCGCGAAGGTCCCGCCGATGGATGTGCTCCGAGGCCAGCTGATCGGCGTGATCGTGGCGCCGCTCACGCAGCTGATCGGGCTGCTGACCGCTCCGCTCCGCGATCTCGTCGGACTGATCGACGCCCGGATCGCCCAGTTGGAGGAGAGCGGGGTGGTAACCGAGGCTCCGGAGGAATCCGCTGCCGCGGATTCCTCTACTGAAGATTCCGCTGTTGAAGAGGCGCCGGCCGTCGACGAAGACATGAGTAGTCCACAGCCGGAGGCTGTGGACGAGGAGGAGTAGGTATGGCCACTGATACAAGCAAGGTGCTCGACACGTTGGGCAAAATGACCGTGCTCGAGCTCGTCGAGCTCAAGAAGGCGATCGAGGACGAGTGGGGGGTGACAGCTGCTGCACCGGTGGCGGTCGCCGCCGCCGCGGCACCCGCCGGCGGCGACGGTGGTGCGGCAGCCGACGAGGAGAAGGACTCGTTCGACGTCGTGCTCACGAACGCGGGCCAGCAGAAGATCGCCGTGATCAAGGTCGTCCGCGCGGTGACGGGGCTCGGTCTGAAGGAAGCGAAGGATCTGGTCGACGCCGCTCCCGGCCCGGTGAAGGAGGGCGCGACGCGCGAGGAGGCCGACAAGATCAAGAGCGAGCTCGAGGAGGCGGGCGCCTCCGTCGAATTGAAGTAGCCCGTTCGACGCGGCTACTTCGATCGGGTCGGACCTTCGGGTCTGACCCGATTTTGGCTACAATCACGGGCAGGACAAACTTCGCCGCGACAGCGGTTGCGGCGGAGCGTGCCTGTCCGTTATCCTTCAAGGTTCCGCCGAGCTACCGCTCGTTCAGACCCTGCCTGTCGTCTCGACTGCACGCCGTTAAGGGAGGCTGTCACATTTGAGCAGCACCGCTGTCGCGCCTCGTGCGCGTAAGAGCTTTTCACGCCTGAAGCACGTTCTCGACCTCCCCAACCTCATCGACATCCAGAAGGCCTCGTTCAACTGGTTCCTGAACGAAGGCCTGCGAGAGACGATCGACGACATCTCGCCGATCGAGGACTACACCGGGACGCTCGCCGTCGAGTTCGGCGCGTACGAGTTCGGTGACCCGCAGTTCTCGATCCAGGAGTGTCGCGAGAAGGATCTCACGTATCAGGC
>JACXTT010001233.1_pt1 | contig 43207 bp, 52 predicted proteins | sample 9270951 | NCBI WGS metagenome assembly JACXTT01 (sample SAMN15532306, study PRJNA645909) | rock metagenome | isolation source: weathered quartz diorite | place: Puerto Rico | collected 2017-06-21
TTTTGGTTTTTAAACAACAAAACGGGGCAAAAGGCGGCGTTGTTTGCGGGGTTAAGGTTCTTATCAGGGGCCATGGACGCCATAAGTTCGCGGAGGGCAATGGCTTGATGGACGCCAGAGGTTCGGTTCTTGCGTCTCCCGACTTTAGGTATTTGGTCGATTCGCACCAAGGAAAGAGTAGCAGGTTGAGTCATTTTGGCAACAATCCGGGTAGAGCATCATGGTTTTGAGTGGTGAAGGAGCACGGGCCGTAAGGTGCGGTCAGGCTTCTGGGACAGACTATGAAGACAATCACAATTGAAATTGATCTAGATTGGATGGAGGGTGCCTCGACCCATGAAGTTATGGACTGGCTGCATGGGCAGCCGGGTCTCCCGCCACTCGGCAGGCAGTGGGAGGTAGAGGCGGAGGCCATACGGAGCTTCCTCTGCAAGGTACAGAGCGGAGGTGGGGTTCACGTTGAGGAGTAATTCTTCCGGCCACTCAACAGCCTTTGCGGTTGTTGAGTGAGCGGAGGTATTAACAAACCGCGCCGTGGGGTGGCGCAAAAAAGAAAGGACAGAAATGAAAGAACAAAATCAACAAATGAGTTTGCTCGCGTTTGGAGGGCTGGATCAGAACCTTGGGCGGGTGTTCGCATCGAGGACCATCAAGGGCAAAGACGGGTCCAGTGTTGGCACGGAGATTGTGCTTCAAGGGCGCAAGGACTTGGGGAGGGCACTCAACCTGAAAGGTGATGAGTTGACAGTCAAGGTGCTCGAAGCACAAGACTCAGCCATGCGACTGGTGAAGTCGGAATTGGCGGGGTTGAATGGCGATTGGACGTTGCAAAAGGCGGCCAAGAGATCGTTGGCGTCGGGGGTGACACAGCTTACGGTTGTTGTGCGAGAGATTAAGCGCGCAAAGGCTCTGACGATTGAAGAAATTGCAGCAGCCTACAATGAGACGCCCGATCAAGCGCGCGCGCGCTTTGCGCGCCAGCGAGCCGCACAGGACGGCGTGACGATTGAAGTAGACGGCAAGCCTGCGCCGGAACCTACCGCACAGTTGCCCGCACCGGCTCCTGAGACTCCTGAGGCTCCTGAGACTCCTGAGCAGCCCTAATCGGGTAGTGAAGACGAACGCCAGCTTGCAAGCTCTCAATTGGCGGGGGCTTGCGGGCTGGCACACTTTGTAACCTTAGAATGACTAAAAGGACAGACATGCAAGCAACGATCATAACCCCGGACAACGAAGTGTACGTCGTTGAATCGGATGACGCGGAAAAGTGCGCGAAGGGGTTTGCTGAGCTCATTACGCAACTCTGCCGGACCCGAAAGGATGCTGACTCCGCAATACTAGCACAGGGAATGTGTTTGGCAGTCCTGATTTTTCCTGGTGAACAAATCGAGTCGTATTCGGGATGGAAAGTGAGCGTGATACCATGAGACTGATTATTATTGAAATACCGATCTGTTGGGCGTGCGGTGCGCCTTACTTTGGATACGCTGACCCTCTCTGCCCGCAGTGCCGTGGAAAGCAACAGACAATCGAACCACAAAAGCAGCTCGAACTGGTCGAGTGCATAGAACCACAAGACCTGCTAGAAATGGACGTGCCATGAATGAACCTTGCGAGCTATGCGGTCGGTCTCCCTGCCAATGTGACCGTGACGAAAACAATCCCGTGGACGTGAGCGCCGAAAAATGGGCTGAAATATACTCGGACCCTGACTGCGACTTGGACCACGATCACTCAATGGACGGATGAACCATGAAATGGACCTTGTTCCCGGCGTGGAACCTCACGCTGGCGCTTTCGCGTAGCACAGTTGACTGGTGGCTCGACCCCAGGACTGGACGCGCAATTCTTCACTCCAAACGCAGTGGAGAAAACTACGAGTACAGACTCACGCGGTTTGGCTTGGCAATCCGCAAACATTGGACAGAGCTATTATGAAAAACAAAATGGAACCCCTGTTAGTCACAACAGAACACCGAGGGGTGTTCTTCGGATACGGCACGCCAACTGAATCTGACATTATTACACTTCAACGCGCGCGGATGGCCGTGCGCTGGTCTCCTAATATGAGGGGCGTGCTTGGGTTAGCGGTCTTAGGTCCTGACAAAGATTGTCGCATCGGTCCTGCCGTCGAATCGATCACCCTTCAAGGTGTGACAGCTTGCATAAAAGTCAACGATGCGGCTTCAAGGAAATGGGAGGAACAGCCATGGAGTTGACGGACAAACAGGGCCAAGCGTTGCTACAGATAGACGGCGACGGCGACGGCTACGGCTACGGCGACGGCGACGGCTATGGCGACGGCTACGGCGACGGCTACGGCTACGGCGACGGCTACGGCGACGGCGACGGCGGCGGCGACGGCGACGGCGACGGCTATGGCGACGGCGGCGGCGACGGCGGATCACTGAAACACCAATACGTGCGTGCTATACTATATCCTGTAGTAAAGCGTATTCCTTACGCTCAGATTGCATTCTGGAGAAGCAACATGGACGGCACTCCCGCTAATGGCGGAGGTGGACCAGCGCGTAAAGTTGGGCATAGGGAACGCGTTTATGGCCCCTTGAAAATATGCACTCCATCGGCATTGCACGCCACGCTTGATCCCTTTAAGTGGAAAGGGGAACGATGGTGGATAGTTGCCTTGCACGGCGAGGTGCAAAGCGAGGAAGACAAAATGGCTTCCTTGGAACGCGAGATAATTGCCGACCTTGGAAAGTGGCCGTTTGACTAAAGACCATTGACCTTTGACCGGACAGGGTGCCGGTCACTGTCAGTCGTCTTATCGGACAGACTGAACTAAAGGCTGGAGTTTGTTTCTGCGTTGCAGAACTCTGGCTCAACTAAAACCAAACGCATGAAAGGAAAGGACAGAACAAATGCAAGTAACACTCAAATACGGTTGCGAATCCCTGACGATCACGGTGCCAGTGGGCACAACGGTTGGCCAACTCCGCTCGAACCCCAACTACAAGGCCGCGTTGGGATATGGAGATCGCACCAACTGGCTGATCGACGGGGTTGTACAGCCTAACAACGTGGTACTGGGCGCCGATCAGGTTGTGCGAATCGAGACGAGTGCCAACACTAAAGCGGCGTAATCTGGCCAGACTACGACACTAAAACCCGGCCCGGGTTGCGGGGTGACACCTTAAACCCGGGCCACTTCATTTTACAACTTATGAGAGAATACGTCTTTAAGGAAGATGGCACGTTGACGCGCCGTGATTGCGACGAGCAAAGGATGGAACTCAGCAATGCCGCTCTTGCAAGTCTCACCTCGGGTGTGGCTTTTAGCGTGCCCGGAATCTGCACGCTCCCGGGCTATGGCGTCGTCGGGTTGACCGTGATCAAAGCCGAACGTCACTACACTGTGCCACTGCAACGAGTGGTGTTCAACTGTCGGTGGGTGTCGCGAACCATTGATGGCCAGCAATTACTCGTACCCAGTTTAAGGAGCAACGGAGGCGGCACGCTACTGCGCGTCGAATGGCAGCCACCTAGCGATTGCCAGATGCTCGTGCTAGTGTCGTTCAGTGTAAGGGAACATCGGCCGAGTAAGTACTATCTGTTCGCTCAGAAAAAATCGGATAATACGCTCTGGCGAATTCCCGCCGCGAACCTCCATGAGAACTGTGAGTGGTGCACGGGTGATCCTTTACACTTCATTGATGGCCCAACGGACATCGACGCCCTGGTGGCTGACCTGAATCGGGTGCAAGAAGCGCCGTGGAACTCTGACCTGTGCCAGAATCAAGCCTTAATCGAATCGTTTCTTCGCGTTAAAGCTGTGAGCGCGGGATTTGAAACCGTGCCACCAGCATCAGAATGGCACACGCTCTGTCAGAAAGTTGGGACTACGCAAGGAGGTTTTATATGCCGCTAATCGTTCCGGTCAGCGCGAGCGTTTCTCCAATCGACTTCTATGATGAGATGCGGCGAAATGCCACTGAAACAGTCGATTTGGTTAAGCAGATCAAGTTTGAGCTTGATGACCCGATCATTGTGTCGAACCTGTCGTATGAACAAAGGCAATTCCTTTGTCTTGCCCTCGACACACCCACCGGGCATCAACGTCTGCTCACTGAGGATCAGAGAAATTACATCCAAGGCGCATTGGATAGCGCGTTGCTGTTGCTTAGGCTTAATCAGAATGGCGGCGTCGCTAGACGCGTCTTTCGAGCGCTGGAGGCAATACGATGAGCACCTGTATTGTCGGTTGTGGCGGGGTGGGATCGTGGCTGGCTCCAGCGTTACGTAAACTGTTGCCCAAGGATGAACCACTTTGCCTTATAGACGGTGACAAACTGGAATCTAAGAACCTGGACCGACAACTCTTCGATGCTAGCGCCATCGGACTGAACAAAGCAACTGCCTTGGCCCAGTGTTACGGTAACATGCTGGATATGCCGAATTGGTACACTTCGAACTGCATGGAGCATGTCCCGGGAGATTGGCTATTCTGTTGCGCAGACAATAATCCGGCCCGCATGGCTTGCTTGGACTCAGCCGATTTGGTTGGGCTAAACTTGGTGATCGCAGCTAACGAGACGCACAGCGCCGAAGCTTACTTCTACTGTGCGGGTTGGAAAGACGGGCCATTGGACCCGCGCATCTATTACCCGGAACTGCTGACAGATCGCTCAGGCGATCCCAGGGCGGCGGCGATAGGCTGCACGGGCTTGGCTCAGGCACAAACTCCGCAGTTGGCGAGCGCCAACTTCATGGCCGCAGCCTTGGCCCAGCAACTCTACGTGATCTGGGGCATGGAACGGTTCAAGCTGGATAGAAACATTGAAGGCATGTTGCCCTTCAAACTGCGTTCCAACTTGACGCGGATGGAAAGATTCATCGTGGACTCGCCTCGCGAGCCTTACGAACCTCAAGCTGCTTAAGCGCGAAACGGGGCTGAAAGGCTCCGTCCACCAGCTAAACGCTGCTGGTGCTGAACGAGCGCAGCAGATTCGCTCTGAACGTCCAAACCAATAAAAGGACAGACATGGAACAGAAAACAGAAAACACACAAGCACCTGAGGAAACGCGGGTGAAGCTGTGCGCAGTGGAATGTGCGCTGAGCCAGGAGACGATTACGCTCCTTTCCAGCGCGCCAGAGTTGCCCTATAACCGGGCACTGGCTCAAGCGCAACTGCGCCAAAAGTTGCCAGACGAACTCAAAGACTGGCCAGCTATAAAGGACTGGATCGAACACAACATCGATCTTCAACGGCCCGTTGCCGTGCCGACCTTGCAGTCGTCACCGATACCAGTGACTGACCCGGGGGCGCTGACGGTGAGCGTGACCCTTCGAGACACTGAACACGGGACAGCCCGATACTCAGTCGCAAGACGAGGCAGTGGCGAAGTGGAAATACACGCAGAAGACATCCGAAACATGCTCAGAGCGAGCGTTGATCACGGCGAAAACATGGACGGCCTGATGGAGGCAATCGACAACTTCTGCTGGGAGCAGGTTCAGGAAGATATGCCGGACATGGAGTGGGCTGCTTCGCCCACATACTATCGAGAGGACCCACCAGAAACCGATAACCTGAGCACGAGATTGGATGAGCCCACACGAATGCTAGTCCTGCGCTGGTTACAACAGCATGAACCAAGGCTGCTGGAAGCGCTCACCGCCAACGACGAGCCATCAGCAGATGATGACGACGATCAGGAAGAGGACGGTGATGAATCATGAAACTCATCGAAACAAAATCGAGCATGACCTGCTTGAAAGAAATGCCCGGACTGTTCGACGCCAAGTTCACGCATGAAATCAAACAGACGGTCGGCAGCCTGAACTATACTGGTCCGTTCATTCCGACTGCGGTCTGGCATCAAGTGCTCTCGTTCTTCGCGTGGTCTTACGAAACCACCAAGAGCGAGACTCAGGTCAGACTATTCGTCAATGCCGAGCAACGCACTTGGGCAGCTTGGGCGTTCCCACAGAAAGCCAGCACGGGCATGACCGCTCAGGAAATGGAAACCGAAGATGCCAGCAAACAGCGCGCGCAGTTCCCGGAGTCGCAGGGCTGGATTTACTTCGGCACCGTGCATCATCATTGCAGTACTGGGGCCTTCCAATCCGGCACAGACAAGCAGAACGAACAGAATCAACTCGGTCTGCATATCACGGTGGGCAACATCAATCAGGGCTACCACACACTCCACGCTCGATTCTATGTGAGCCAGGAATGTTTTGAGCCTGATATGTCTCTGTTCTGGGACATTGGCGAGGAAGTGCGCAAGCTCATCCCTCCCAGCGTTTGGAGCGAGGCTGCCCGGCACCAAATGTGCCAGCATCAACGAGTCGAGTTTCCAGAGGTCTGGAAACAGAACTTGATTGTCATCAAGCACGAAGTCACACGCTTCGAACCTTCGACTGCGGGTTTTTTCGGCCCCGGCGCAAAGCTGCCGGCCGCCTATCAAGCCACCGGCGTCACTAAAGCGCTCTATGTGAGGCTGACCGAGGCCACCCTGGAATTGGTGAATGAATTAGGCGGCTACCGAGCAGCGGGTGAATTACTCGCTCGTCTGGAACAGTGCGCAGAGATCATGAGCCTGATGGATATACTGGATACTTACCGGCTGAGCTTCGGCGATCTGTATCGTGACTTCCCGCCTGAGACCATCTGGGATCACAAAGACCAGGAGCTTGAACTCATGGAAGCCAACGCACAGGCGGCTGAAGATGGAAATAAACTGAGCAAGGTCTTGCTCGAAGAAAACGGTCTCGGGTGGCCTTACGGGTTGGAATAGTTAAACAAAAACGGCCCTGCGGCTGACAACGAGCAACCGCAGGGCCTCTCAACAAAGGACAGAACAGTGAAACAAAATAAGAAAGACGACAAAAAACTCAAGTTCCCGGTTAAACAACGCGTGGCCAGCCTCTCCGAGCCAATCAATTATGAGATTGTGTCGGACGAGATGGGAAACCTGACCAAGGAAAGGGCCTACCAATTCCTGGAACTCAAAACCTTCGAAGGCGAACGCGCCGTTCGAGAACAGCATGTGCAGTTCTTATTCGACGAGTTCATCGCCGGAAGGTTCCTGTGGCATCACGTCCTGATTGCCTCAGCCATGGTAAAAGGCGAGGAATACCGCATCAACGGACAGCACACCTGCTGGATGCGCGTCAACATCGAGGACTCTAAGGCCAAGGAAAACCGGCCGAGCAACGTACGGTTCGTTAAATACGCCGTGGAACGAAACGAGGACCTGCGAGCGCTCTACAGCGCTTTTGATCGCAATGCACCGCGCACGGTAGGGCATGTAAGCCGAGTCATGATGATGGATACGCCCGCAGGCCGGGAGCTACCCAATCACATCATCAGCCAGTGCGTGGCCGGGTTCCGAATCTTCTTTGCCGAAGATTGGCAAAGTGCTGCGGCTAACCCGAACGAACTGGTGGCAATCATCAACCAGTCCTACGCCGAAGTGTTCAACGTCGTTGGCCACTTCGTTAGTCGGTTCAGGGATGATAACAAGGCTTTCCGGCGCGCGGCGGTCACGGCTGCCATGCTGGCTACGTTCGAGAAAAGCGTTCAGGCCAGCATACAGTTCTGGGAGCCGGTGTGTTCCGGGTTGCAATTAAACGAGAAAACAGACCCGCGCCATCAACTGCGCAACTGGCTCTTCACCCACGGCCATACGGCGACAATCAAAGGCATGGAAAAGGTGAATCAAGAAACCATGTTCCGCGTCTGTATCAATATGTGGAATCGCTGGAGGAAAGGCGAATCGGTTGACGTGGTGCGATCTCCTGATAAGAGGATTAAACCAGTATGAGCGCAGCACCACCAAAGCAAGGGAAGCTCGTAGAACTCTTAACCGATGATCAAGTCGAGAGCGTGACGAAGATATTGGCCCAACGCGACAACGACAAGCTGCGCGCCTATTTGCGCGGCATCGAAAAACAGTTGCAGGAAAAGGGCATCGTCGCCGACTATCTCTACTATTATCTGGTCTGGAAGTTCGGCCTGTAAGGACAGAAAGAATTTGGCCCGGAGGCAGTTTGGGGCAACCCAAATCCGGCCTTTAGTCTGTCCACCGGCTAGTGCTTCCGGGCCATCAAACCTTGGGTCGGAGAGGCGCTTGTTCATTGCGTGCTCAGCATATAGACCCAGGCCCGTAGTCCCCGTATCGGGCCAATTCCTTTTTGACTAAATGTATTCAATCCTGATAACATCAACCGTATATGACTGACACAAAACAAAACTCACTACCACCACAACCACAGGCGCAGGACGGCCAGTCGGCCAGTCCTACGTCTGAATTTACTCGTCTGCTGCAAAGGGAACTCAAACCCTCCGGGGTGTTCGAGGACCCTGATTTGTTTAATCACGCTCAACGCGTGGCTAAGATGCTAATCACTTCGAGTTTGGCACCCGAACAGTTCAAGGGCGAAGCCAACTTGGGCAACGCTGTCATCGCTGTCGATGTGGCGTTCCGGCTCAAACTCTCACCGCTGCTCTTAATGCAGCAGCTTAACGTGATTCACGGCAAACCGGGCTTTAGCGCCCAGTTCGTGATCGCCACTATCAACAGCAGCGGCAAGTTCAGCCGACTCCAATTCGAGATCGAAGGACAGGGCGACCAGCGCGGCTGTGTCGTCGTGGCCCGCGAACTGTGCTCAGGCGAAATACTGCGCGGTACACGCGTGGACGTGGCCATGGCCAAGAAACAGGGCTGGTGGGAAAAGAACGGCAGCAAGTGGCCGGTGATGACCGACCAAATGCTGGCTTACCGGGCCGCAGCTTTCTGGGGCCGGGCCTACGCACCGGAGTTATTGATGGGACTGCAAACCGTGGAAGAATTGGAGGACATGCCCCCGGCAGAAAACTTCACCAAACCGATCTTCGAATCGGCTAAGGCTCCTGCCAAATCCAAAGACAAGCCTAAGGCCGTAGAGCCGGAGCCAGAACCAAAGACTCCGAGTAAGCCCGAATCTAAAGCCGAGGCGAAACCTGAGCCGAAAGAGGAAACCAAGGTGCCCGAGACCTCGGCTTACAACCCTGTCAAATACGTGCGCCTGTCGATTCGGGACCGAAACTTGAAGGAACCCGACGTAATGGGTTTCCTTCACGAGATCGGGGCAACGACTGAGAAGTATGAAAACCTGGAAAGCTTGGTGCTGACGCAGCCCGATCTATTCAAGATGCTGCATGACCAGATTCAGGACTTCCTAAACAAAGTGGAGCAAGCCAATAAATGAAACGCAAAACCTACATCAGCAATACCGTACTACTCTTAGCGTGGGGAGCACTCAACAAGTTTGAGGCTCACTTAAGACGAGAGATTTCAGAGAACCAAAGGGTACTCATTAAAACTGCGAAGATGATCGTGGGCCGGAATAAAATCCACCGCTCAATCAGGAATGACGCGGCGCACTACTTAAAAACTCATGAATAACCAAGACCGAGGAAAATGGACGAGCGCAAGCAACGCTCAGGCTGACCTTCTGTGTCCGGGGCGACACTTGGCCCAGGTAAACCTGCCTGAGCCTGCCAAGGACGAATCAGCAGAGTTCGGGACCGTGGTGCATTCTGCATTACAAACCTCAGACCCATCGAAACTCAGCCGACAGCAGCGGGACATTTACGACTCCTGCGCCAGCATTCTGAACTCGAAACTGGCTGAGTTTTTCGGGCCGGAAGTTCTGCAAATGAAAGCCAACCCGGCGCGCGAAAAGCGATACTGGGTCGGCTGGACCAAACAGGTTGGGGAGGCCGCTGTCGAGTATCGACACTCGGCGCAAGTTGACCTGTTCTACCGGCGCGGACAGCGCGGGTTGGTGGTTGAATACAAGTCGCTGGCTGGCGAGGTGCCGGTGTCAGCCAAGAACCTTCAAGTGCGGGACCAAGTGGTTTGCGTTAATGCCAATTCACCGCTGCTCACCAGCATTGGGGCGGTGGTGATCCAACCGTTAGTCACGCACAAGCCGGAAATCTGCATCTACAGCCAGGACGACATTCTGTTGGCCCGACAACAAATGCAGGTCAGGGTGGAAGCGTCGAACAACCCGGAGTCGGAGCGTCGAGCCGGACAAGTGCAGTGTGAGTTTTGCCGGGCGCGATTGTCGTGCCAGCAACATCACGATTGGGCTACATCCGGGTTGCTGGTCCAGAAAACTATTCTGGATACACCGGCTGAGATGTGGACGCCGGAACAGTGGACGGCCTTTTGCTACGGGATGGGCGTGGCGCAGAAGTGGCTCGACGAAACTAAAGCGCTCGCCAAAAAGATGCTGTCGGACAATCCAGCAGCCATTCCCGGGTTCTGCTTGGGAACAGGAAAGACCAATCGCTACGTCACGAACCCTCAGGAGTTGTTTGCTAGATTCGAGAAGCTGGGTGGCACACTGGAAAGCTACATGAAGTGCGTGAAGATTGGGCTGACACTATTGGCTGACGAAGTGCAGGTGACGACTGGTGCCAACGGTAAAGCACTTAAGGTGGCTGTAGAAGAACTGCTCAAAGGCATCATCGACGAAGTAAAGTGCGAGCTACCAATAGTGAGACAAAAGGAGACGGCATGAAACTGATGCTGCCACTGGGAACCATCACACTCATTGCCGCGCTCTTGTGGGCGCTGGCATCGAGCAAAACTCAATCAAACCAGATGTGGACAGCTACGATAGGACTCTTGGCCATCGGCGCCATCCTAGTCGGGCTGTTCACGACGAAGAAAGGTTAAATAATCTGTTGACAGAAGTTTCCTAGACTGGCAATATGGGGGTCAGTTATGGTTGAACAGAAGTTTCGCCGCCCCGGTCGGAAGGCTCGACCCCACTGCGAGCCAATCCCCATCCATAACTACGACCGGGGCGGTCTTATTATTTTATGACTCCCTACGCCCTAAGCCTCGTTGACAAGGCCGACCTGCACCGACTGAAGCAGCAAGTGCACGTCAGCCTCCACACGGCTAACGCCGCCATATGTGAAATCATCGACCGCAAACTCTACCTAATCGAGTGCCCTACATGGCAAGAGTTTTTCGAGAAAAACTGGGGCATGAAGCGGGCAACAGTGAACGAACGCATACGTATAAATAATCTTTACACATCTGAAAAATTACTTGTCGATACTGGAGAAAAGGAGGAAATAGACGCCCCCATGCTTAAGGCTTCAACCGTAGCTAAAGCTCGTGCTCTCATTAAGTTAGGCAATGTCAAGCGATGCGCTGATCTGGCACCAGCATATTCGTCTAATTCAGAGAATAATAAGAAGAACGAATGTGCATTGGAACTTGACAGAACGGGTTGTCCGGTGCCGAAGGAAGCCATTGCGATGTGGCTTCGTCGTGAGGAACCGCAGGCCATTGTCCTAGAACTTCAACGCATCAAACATCAGTTGGAAGAGATCGCGGCTACACCGGACATGCTCTACGCTGGCTGCGCTGTGCAGCAATCGGCAGCCGAGCTTAGCGCTGTAATCTCGTCGATAAAGGCGTTCGTCCCATTCGCCGTCTGCCCGTTCTGTCAGGGCAAGAAAGCGGACACCTGCCGGGCGTGCAGCGGGCGAGGTTTGGTATCAAAATACTTCTGGGACCGAGCGGTGCCCGAAGAACTGCGAAAGCTAAGGGAGAAAGCCAAGCCATGAGAGACTATCAAATCACCTGTGCCAACCGCGTGTTGGAAGAGTGGGAAACGAACCGATCAACTCTGGTCGTGGCGCCCACCGGCACCGGCAAAACTCACATCATCACGGAAATCGTCAGACGCTCACTGCCCAAACGCTGCATGATTGTTGCTCATCGTGAAGAACTCATCTGGCAGGCCCGGGATCGGCTCATGTCTGTGGCGAACATCGAATCGGAAATCGAAATGGCTGACCTGATTGCCACCACCAGTTTGTTCCACCGAATGCCAGTCGTCATCAGCACACTGCAAACGCTCAACTCTGGCTCAGCCAAATGGCGCACTCGAATGGGCCGGTTCGACCCGAAAGATTTTCAAGTGCTCATCGTGGACGAAGCACACCACGCCACGGCTTCAACCTATAAGAACGTCATTAATTATTTCTCCCAGAATCCAGACCTAAAGATAGTAGGCTTCACGGCCACACCCGACCGCTTCGATGAAGAAGCACTCGGCCAGATGTTCAACACGGTAGCATTCGACTACGAGATTCTGGACGCGATCAATGACGGCTGGTTGTGCGACGTGGAACAGATGATGGTAACGGTTGAGGATTTGGATTTCTCGAACATCAGAACGACGGCGGGCGATCTCAATGGAGCCGATTTGTCGGCTGTGATGGAGGCAGAGAAACCGTTGCACGGTGTCGCCAAGGCTACGCTCGATATTGTCGTGGACAACAAGACGATTGTGTTCTGCGCCAGCGTGAAGCAGGCGGAAATGCTATCCGAAATTTTCAACCGACACCGAGCAGGAATGTCGGATTGGGTTTGTGGGGCCACACCAAAAGAGACACGCAGGCCGATGCTCAAAAAGTTTGTCGAAGGCGATTTGCAGGTCGTCTGTAACTGCGATGTGCTCACCGAAGGTTTCGACAATCCTGGAGTCAAAGTCGTCGTCATGGCCAAGCCGACCAAGAGCCGGGCCAAATACGCGCAGATGGCGGGGCGTTGTATGCGGCCGTTGCCCAGGCTGGTGGATGAACCGCCTGATGCCGAAGGGCGCAGGCAAGCGATTGCGCAGAGTCACAAGCCTGCGTGCCTGATTGTGGACTTCGCTGGAAATAGCGGCAGACATCATCTGATGACGACGGCCGATATTCTAGGCGGCAACGTCAGCGACGAGGCATTGAAACGAGCAGCGGCAAAGGCCAAGCAACTGGGCAAGCCGGTCAAGATGGCGAAGTTAATCGAAGAAGAAGAGGAACAAATCGAGGTCGAACGCAAAGAGGCACAGGCTCGAAGGCTGGCAGAAGAAGCCAGACGCGCGAAGATCATGGCCAGAGAGGTGCGCTACAAGACGCGTGTCGTCGATCCTTTCAATGCGTTCAACCTTCACCCGGCCCGAGAACGCGGCTGGGATTTCGGGAAGTCACTCAGCGAAAAACAGCGCCAACTCCTGGCCAGGCAAGGCATCGACCCGAACACACTGGACTACGCTCAAGGCAGGCAAGTGCTCAACGAACTATTTCGTAGATGGGGCCAGAAACTTTGCACGTTGAAGCAAGCCAACCTTTTGAAGTCCAAGTATCCCACTCTCGACACGAAAAATCTGAGCATGGAATCAGCAACAAAAATGATAACTGAACTTAAGAATAACCAATGGAAACCAATCAAGAAAAACGGGCAGCAGCCCGAGTCCGAGGCCGACTCAAGTGCGAATACAACGGAGGACAGTACACGCTCGAATTACGGGCCACGGGAATTCGCGTACGACGAAGATACTACCGGGATGTTTACGCCTTAACCATCGAACAGATACTGAACCTATGCCAGCTTCAACCGGAACTGTTTCACGGCAAGAATGGACACGCGTCAGCCGGTCCAACCGATGCCCCATCTGCGAGTCCGATAGTTGGTGCACCTACACCGACTCAATCGTCCTGTGTATGCGATCCGCCAGCAATCGACCCAAAACTCTGCGAAGTGGAGAGCAAGGCTGGCTGCACCAGCGAGACGGTGCGCAACCGATCAGACCTGTGCCAGGGCGCCAGCGGCCTGAGCCAACCATAAACTGCGGTAAACTGCTGGAGACCTGGAGCAACGCAGACACAGCCCATGCGACCAGTAGGCTGTCAGAACTTCTGGGCGTATCCCTGGATAGCCTGATGCTGCTTCGCTGTGTATGGGCTCCACCACACGGGGCCTGGGCATTTCCGATGCGCGATGGTTATGGAGAACTCACCGGCATACGATTGCGGTCAATGGAGGGAAAGAAATGGGCGGTGCGCGGCAGCCACCAAGGTATATTCCTGCCGTGGTCAGACTCTGGCCACACAGCCTGGGTCATGGAAGGACCGACTGACACGGCAGCGGCACTCACGCTCGGTCTATATGCAGTTGGAAGGCCGTCTTGCTCTGGCGGGATGCACGACATTCAGGTTGCGTTCAAAAGGCTCGGCGTAAACCGGGCCGTGATTGTGGCTGACAACGATGATCCTGGAATGCGCGGCGCAGCGATGCTGGCCGAACAATTAACCGTGCCTACCGCAACGCTGTTGCTGCCGGTGAAAGACATGCGCGAGTTTCTGAACTGTGGCGGGACAAAAAGCCTGCTCGACTCAATGCTCAACAACGTAGTTTGGAAAGTTAAGAAGAACCCGTGACCCACCTACCCACAAACCCAACGCCCGGGTTCATCGCCCGCAATCCACACCTTTATCCACCAATGAATAATCCAGGTAAATCTAAGCCTGCCAAAAAACGGATACAGCAACGCACGAAACCGCTGATGAACGAGTTGGAGGCAAGGTTCAGCGCTTGGCTTCGCTCAAAGAGCGGCGACTTCTCAGTGTACGAACAGGCCATCACTTTCCGGCTGGCTAACGGTTGCAAATATACTCCTGACGTGGTGGTCACTTTTCCGGACGGCAACGAGATGGAGTGTTACGAGGTCAAAGGCAAACATGCGTGGGACGATGCCATTGTGAAGCTAAAGGTAGCCGCAACTCAGTTCCACCATATAAGATGGTGCTTAGTCTCGGTCGCAGATTGTCAGTGGAACTTCCAAGATGTCCTACCGTAAGTGGTGCGAGTTCAGGATGAACTCGTAAAACAACTGTAGCTCCAGCATCCTCTCGGTCTGCGCGTCGGTGTAAATTGAGCGCGTCTTGTCGTCCAAGCTGGCGATGAAGAAATCTTCGTAATCCTGTTTGCCGGTGAACGGTCGGCGTGCGTGCGTCTCCGCGTTCTTGACGACTTGATCCAGCGTGTGAGTCTTTAGCATCTGGCCAAGAACCTTCTCCGCAACGGAGGTGTCACCTGCCCGCAACGCCGATCTCATCTTCCCAAAGGAGGGCTCGTCCGTGACCGTAAATTCCATCGGCTGATTCCGTAGTCCGTTCGATTGAACCCATCTGTCGGCCAGTCGCTGAATCTGTCGTGCCTTGGGTTCTGATGCCTGCCCCTTGATCCCGGCCAGAGATGCCACGAGTTGTCGGGCCACCGCTCCTTCCGGCACTCCCGGGAATATGCCGGGCGCAACGGCGTGACCCAGGGCCTGCGCGGGCTTGGAAAGCGTGATCGGAACGGGGATAGCGGCTTCGGCTGCCTCCTTGAAGATGCCCGCGGTGCTCGTGATCTGTTCTCCCGAAGAGGTTTTGCCGCGCGCAAACACCGCTGCCATACGTCCCCATGGACCAAGCTTGTTGCGGCCCACTTGGTCGATGGCATCCCAGACCTTGGGCTTGGTCTCAGCCAAGCGCAGAATGTCGTGACTCAACTCCGCGAACACCGACAGCGGGCTAATCCAAAATCCTTCCCCTCCTTCACCACCAATCCACGCATCCCATTTGTGGTCTGGCTCTTCATTCTCCCAAGTCGGCTTGCGACGAGTCAGAAGATTGAGCGCCTGAGTCAACACGAAGAACGCCGCCAAACCTTTGGCCATGCCTGACCCAAGGTTTCCAAGCACCGGCAACCCAGATCGTCCCAGCAGGCGCGAAGTCCCGGTGATTCGACTGTAGAACTTGAGTTCCTTAGCAGCCAAGCCTTCGACCCATCCGGGCGCGAGAAAGAAGGTCTGCAACAGGTCCCGAACGGTTGGGTTCTTGCCGACCACACCTTGTCTTCCCAGGTTCCCGTAGAACACGTTGGCGTCCTTAACAACATCGCGCATCAGTGTTCGCACAGGAATGTCTGGGCGCTTGGCGTTATACTTCTCGAAGGTCTCGATGACGTTTTTGATCATCAAACCACGCGTGATTTGGTCGAACACCTTTTTGTTAAGCCAATTTGCGCCCGGGAAATAATACTTGAACGTGCCGCTGTAAAGCGCGTCCTGTAGCCTGCCGATATTAGCCTTCTCATCGACAGCCAAGTCCAAGAGTTGTTTGCGGCTCATCGGCACTTTCTGGCCGCCGAAGTTCACTTGGACCGTCTGCTGCGCCCACGCTGCGCTGCGCGGGTCTATGATACCGGCAGCAACGGCTTTCGGCAGGTCAGCTTCCCGGAAATCCAGCAACGTGTGACCAGCGTGATACCCGGCACGGCGCCCGGTAGTGGCCAGTGCATATTCGAACAGCCGCATGGGATGGAACGTGTCGTAGATGAGAATCCCGTGATGTTTCAGGAACTGAGAGAAACGCAGGGCGTCACCTAGTAGGGTGCCTTCCTTGAATCCACCACCGCCCCCGGCAGCTTCCACCGTCCGAGCATAGCCACGACGCACCGCCAACACGTTCTTTCCGTTGTCCAAGCTGACCAACTCATAGTCCGGTGGCGGCTCAGGGTCGCCGCTCTTGGTTTTGGACGGGTATTTGGCAATGGGCTCCCCGCTGACCGGCTTGTCGGGGGTGTTCATCAGGTGCTCGCGCCAGAGTTTCCGCTCGACCACTCGGCTGCCCTGTCGGACTCGATGCTCGAGCACATCAGCGCCATCGTAGTTCTTCGGGATGTAAGGCCCGGCTGCGATGGCCTCCCAATGGTTGTCAAAGGTCTTAGCTTTCCAAAACTTGCCTCCCAGATATTGGTTGCCGAATATGACCGAGTTATCATTCCACAACTCGGCTTCATACCTGCCCGGGTAAAAGGCAAACTTTTCCTTCAATTTAACACCGTGCTGTTTCTCCCACTCGATCTGAGTCTTGAACCCCTCGCGCAGAGCCTGGACCGTCCGGGTGAACTCGGGCTCGTGCCAGTGTTGCTGGGCATACACGGCATCTTCTCGGAGCCGGGTGGCGGCTTTGAATCGTTCCCGTCCAATTCGACTATCGCGCAGGTCTTGCTTGCGCATCAACTGCGATGATTCCCAAATCGCCTTGTCGGCCAGGGCGATGAGGTCGTTCAACTTCATCCGGTTCGGAATAAGGAACGGTGCCCGTCGAATGCCAGCGCCGCGTAAGACCGATAGGTATTGCAGTTCGCTGGATGCAATCACAGCCTTGGCCGCGCTGCGCCGCTTTGCCGCCTCTACGGCTTCTTTGGACGTAGCCCGGGCAGTTTTCCAGGCCGCAGTCGTACGCTCTGGCAGCATCGAAATATCCTTCCAGCTTGCCGCAGCCACCTGCGACCTGACCTGCTGCAATGCCTGGGGAAGGGCTTTGAATGAACTGACGCGTACGCGCTGGCCAAATTGCCGGGCACGAAGGTCTGAGCGATTGGCAACCCGGTCCATCGTGGCGTAAATCTCTTCGTTCTTAAGATTCCGGCGCCCGGTCCAGGCCCGGATCGAGTCCTTGAACCCCTGCCATTCTTCCGCCCATTCCTTCTTCGACCTTAGCCATGCCGCAGGCTCATCCCCAAACAGACCCCTCTGCTGACCCTTAGGTTTGGGCGGCAGCTTCACTTCGTCACCACCAGCCTTCTGGCTTAGCTTGAGTTGCGATTGTATCGGTTTATCGGTCTTCACGAACCGACCTTGGCGATACATCTCAAGCTCTTGGCGCTTGGCTGCCGCCTTCAACTCTTCGCTCTCAGCCTGTGTCCTGGGTTTCTTTTCGCTGTAACGAGTCAAAAACTCAGGCTGCTCTTCCCCATACGGCTCACCAGACTCAGCCGCAGCCTTAACGCCCTCAGTTCCTCTCCGTGCGCCAGCCTCATAAGCCGCCTCAACTTCCTGTCCCGGCAGATACCTACGCTTGGTTAAGGACGGGTCGCCCCGAAACGCTGGGTGCCCCGTAGTAGGTCTGGCTGGTCGGCCCGGGACATTCTCGGCCAGTATGTGGGCCGGGAAGACCGTGCGAGTTGGGAAATACTTCGGTGTCGATTCCTGCAACAGCGGCTCACCTTCAACCTTGGTTGGTGGATGCAGTTCTTCCCATCGTCCAGGGCTTACTTCCCGCCTTCGGACCCTTAGGCTTGGGCCAATTCCTTCTCGGGCGATGGCCGGGCTTGGCTTTGCCTCAAGCTCTCTTGCCCCAGTTTCTGCTGGCGCAGCCTCACCTGTTCCAAGTCGTCGAACATCTTCAAGATCAAACGATCCGTAGCGTCCGAGGATTGATTGGATGAAGGCGTTGCGTTCTCTGGCTCCTGCATAGGATTGCTGGACTTCTTCATAGAGTTTCTTTAGTGCGTCACCGGGATCAAGGTTCTGATTCTCGATCCTGATGGAGTCATAGATTTTTTTGTAGGCTGAGATTATCGACCAAGACGGTTGAATCCTGGTCAGGTATGGCTGATACGATTCAAGTTCCTTTTTACGCTCAACGAACTTCTTTTTCAGATTCTCAAACTCTTCTGGCTTGTCTTGCGCAGTTGGTCTATCTTCTTGCTTGGACATTTCCTGGCGCAGTCTCTCGTAGGAGGAAAGGGCCTCGTCATACTTCGCTCTTTCGATCCTGTTTTGTTCCATGCGCTGAGCAAAGGATGCGATGTGTTGCCTCACCTGCTCGGGCGTTCTCAGGTCGGCGTGCTCACGGGTCAAGCTATCGTATAACGCACCAGCCTCATGGTCGGTCAGCGGCTTCTCTCCAGGTTCTTCGGTTCTGACCTGCGTGACGGACTCGCCCGGGTGCTGGCTCCATTTGAACGTCTGCACCACGTCGGGGTCCTCATAACCGGAAACTGCGCTCTCAAATCGCACGCGTTCATTAGCTTTGTTACCCAGCTTTTCCATGAACGCTTTTTCGTCCTGGAAATGTTCCCTGAAATCTTTCACCGGGTCCCGGGCAAGTCCTGTATAGAGCGGTTCGTGAGTCGTCAGCACATCCTCGTATTTCACGCCAGCCGCACCAGTGCGCTCCGGGTCTTGCAGAACGAGTCCTCGGCGCGGGTCCAGATACGCAGATACAAGATCGACTGTGCCGATCTTTTTGTTCTTGAGCGCCAGCAGCCTTCGAGTGACTGACACCAACTCACCATAGACTCTGCCTTCGCCCTTGGACTTTATCCAACTCAAGAACGATAGCGGGTCTTTGCCGATCGATTCGGGCACAGCCGACCAGACGCTTCCTGGCGTGTGCCGATCCCACCCAAGTTCCTCAAAGTCGATTGACTTGCGGTCCAGCAAGCCGCGCTTAGCCATTTCCGCCGTCGTGGAGGCGAAGTGATTGAGTAACGCGCCTTGAGCCCTAAGTCTGGTAGATTGGTCGGTGGATGATTTACCGGAAGGCACACGTTCGCCGGGCCGTGGGGCATCGGGTATTAGCAATCGAGCAAAAGCTTCCTTCCGGTCTTTACCTCGCACGAACCTATTCCATAATCCAGTTTCTCGAAGCCACCGCTTCAAATCCGCGCCGGTGGATTGGTGGATGACTTTGCTGATGTTTTTATCCCACGCCTCAGCCACTTGATAGCCTTCAAGCTTGGGGCCGAACTGCGCAGACATCTTGGCTGAGAAATCGTTGTAACCAGCCTTGTCGGTCAACTCGGCCTTCATGTATTGCCCCGTTGCTGTCTCCAACGCTTCAGGTGTGGCCTCGGGATACTTGTAAGTCTCAGCAAACTGTTTGGCTCCCGGATGCTCAACCGGCGCTTGTTCCCCTGTGAACTTCATTGGGGCAGCAGGCTGACCTCGGAACTGAGATTCAGGCTGATACTCCTTCTTGAGCGTTGACGATAGCGGCATCACCTGTTGCCGTTGTGACTCGGCCTGTTTACGGCGTCTGGCCTCCGGTGATTCCTGAACGAAAGCCGTAGCCGCATTGACGTTCGCCTCCATCCGGCCCAGTAACTCCAACTGTCTCTGACTGGCCTTGGTGCCCAGAGATTCCCTGGCCCCGCGAATCATTGAGGACAGCGCGGAAAGACCGCGCACGGTCCAGTTCTCCCGGCCAACGGTCTCGATGAATTCCCGTGGGGTCTGACCGGCTGCCAACTGTAATCTCCTACGAATGGCTTCGTGGCCCATCATCGTGTCACTCACGTCAGGAGGCTGGCGCCATTCGCCAAGGTATATCCTGCGCTCTGCCGCCTTCTCCAGAGCGCTCAAGTCTCCCCAATAAGCCAATGCGCCTTCCTGTCCGATGCTGTCGATGACTTGGTTGTGGATTCGCTCTTCATCCACTATCGCCTGAATTCCTTCGGCGTGACGGCTCTGCGGCACATCACGAGCCCACAGGGACAATGCCCGTTGGTTGAGTGCAATTCGACCGCCGCCCATCGCCTTCATGATCACATGCTCGCCCATCCTTGAGGATGGGTCGTCAGTTTGCCCTAGCGTGCGCTGTTGTTGCTCTGGCGTGACGAACGATTGGCCGTGCTTCTCGCCTTCATCAATGGCCATGCGTTCGAGTTTGGCCACGTCAACAGGCTCAGACGTGACCGGCTCGCCCCATTGCGCGATGCGTTTTCGCCTTTCAGCGAACAGCACTTTGTATTGCTCGTTCAAATCATCGGGCACTTCCTCGCCGCGAGATTTGAATTCCTGGGTCGTGTCGGTTACGACTCGAAGCTGCTGGTTGAGCACTGTGTCGCTCATGCTGGCGGCTGAGCGTTCCAGGGCTGCCCTAGCCTCGAACATCTGGGCATCGTCATCCGAAATCTCATGCGCCATCGGATTAGATTCCAGAACCTTGTTGCTGTGCTTGGATTCCAGTTCAACAAGTCGTGAGGTCTCTTTTTCAGTGAGCGCACGGCCTTGTCCTATGTCATGGAATTCCTGCGCGGCACGAAGGTTCTTTAACTCTTCGAACTCCGATTCGTTCAGTAATAACCTTTTCGGTTCTTCTTGGGGAACCCGCGCTTGGGTTTGTGGCTGAACTCCCGGGCCACCTCTTTGGGCGGGCAATGGGCCGGTGGGTTTGCGCTGTGGGCGCACATTCCCATATAGCGTTGTTGCTTGGCCGATTTGGCTGGCATCTGATGGTTCTCCTGGTGCGGTTGGGGTTGCGGCTGGACGACCGCGCAACCACTTACGCGGTCCACCGTAAATCATGCTCGCTACCGTGCCCTCAGCGATTTCTCTTTTAGTCGGTAAACGGTGCTGAAAGACCAAGGGCGGTATGGCCGATACCGTGGCGCCGACACCGGCACGGAATGGCAGCGTGGCCAAATTGAATGGGGCGAGTTTGGCGCTGGGAGCCATGCTGGCGATGCCACCAACGGCAGCAGCGACCGGGTGCTCTTCTTCACCCCTGACCAGCTTCTCGTAGAACTTCGGCGCAACCTTTTGCAGCAGCTTACCCTGGCCGTAGCTGACGGCTGCGGCTGCGCCTGCGCCAGCCAACACACCTGCACCGCCACCAATAAACGGTGCGGCAGGGCCAGTCTCAGCAGCCAAGGCCGTGGCTGCGGGCGCTACAGCTTCGAATCCGGCAACAAAAGCTGCCCCGGGCGCGACACCAGTAGCAACCGACCTGGCAGCAGTCCCGGCCGCAGAAGTTTCGGGCTCAGGCTTCGCATCTTGGAAGGATAACGCTTGCGCCTCGGGGGCCGCCTCTTCGAAAGTGAGTGTGTCGGGCATCGCATCACAGGTTGTCGGCCACTAACCGGCCTGGAACCGTTGCGCCAATATACTGGCCAGCGCGCGCGAGCCAACTCGGTAATTGCGGTCCGAGCATGGACAGGTTGGGAGCCTTCCTGACCATTGGCGGCGGCACCTGTGAAGCGCTGGGAATCTTCACGGCAACGAACTTTTCACCATCCCACATCATCGGGCCTAGCTTGGTCTGATAAATCTGTCCCTTCACCGCTTCCTTCTTGGACGATGGAAACGGTAAAACTTGCGGTCCGGCAGAAGGCTGAGCGTTCGCAGCGGGCACACCAGCGGCGTCAGGAGGTTCTTCATCGACTCCTTCTTCATCGTCACCGCCGCTTCGGGTTGACATTCGCTGTAACGCCTCGTCGATCTTCTGAATGCGAGCCGAAACCTGATCGTGATGCAGCTTCAATCCGGCTGCCTGCTCCTTGTTACCCGATGGTGCTTTGTCTCCCATGGTTTCAAGCATCCGATACACCGTGTCCTTCATCAGCGAAGCTTTCTCCTGTTGGAGCAGTTTCACCTGTAGCTTTTCCCGGTCAGTAAGGCGATCCTGGGCGTCTCGCTTCGTGATGGGTTTGAGTTCGTAGCCGCCTTCGGGCTTAGGCACTTTCCAAGCGCGTTCACCCATCGACTCAATCACTTGAGGATCGGGTATCTGCGCCTTCTCCATGCGCGATTCTTTCAACGCCTGTCCAAGCCCAGCCATTGGAGTGCCCATAGCCCCGCCGTAAGTCAGCAGGGCTTTGGCTGGGTCTTCCCCGCCCGCGATAGCGTCACGGTAAGACTGTTGGGCAGCGAACTTCTTAGCGGCAATCGTCGCTCGCAGTTCGTTGGACTTTTGGGTCTGCTCCAGCCTGCCCTTTTCCAGATTCAAATGGGCCTGATTATAGGCTTGGTCAATCATCAGCCTTTGCTGGTTGCGCTTATTGTCAATGTCGAGTTGCGCTTGCTTGGCCTGCATCTCCATGGACGCAAGCTGGGCCTGCTCATCCAGTCGGTTACGAGCTTCCTGCACCGACGCGCCAGCCTGATAGGCTCGCATGAAGTGCCCGGCTTCGTCAGCCGGTTGTATCCAGGGTGGAATCTGATAAGGCATCAGTAGCCTCCCTCACCAAGCAGGGCGTCCCAATCCTGTTGCCATTGCTGGGTAATATCCTCGACCGGCTCAGTGGGCACCGAACTTGCATCGCTCAGCACGTTGTTGGTGAATGGCTCCGTGCCTGTGCCATAAATGTCCTGTGCCGTCATGCCCCAGGATTCAGAGCCGGGATAATCGTAAACCATACCCGTATTCTGATCGACGTAGCCGCCTAGGATAGGGTCGTATTCCCATAGTTGACCCGATCCGCCTCCAGATGGTGAGGGCATTAAAGCGGGAGGCAAACTTCGTCCCATGGGTGTCAGCGTATCCGTTTTAGGCTTCGCAATATCCGGTGGCCCACCAACGTCCGATGCGCCTCGACTAAGGCCACCGCGCATTGCGTTCAGATTCGCTCGAGCAGCAGCCACCGGCACTGGCGCCGCGTTTAGCAATGACTGAAACTCGGCCGCAGCTTGCTCGTCAGCCGGATTCACGAGCATCGTCGCCGGATTGAACATCGGGCCGACAGGAGTCCGGCCTATGGCTGCCGTCAACTCAGATTGACCTTGGCGCTGTAAATCCATGGTCGTGAGTCCCAAGGCACGCAGCAACGCCGCATCCTCGTTAGGGCTTCCCACGATCCCACGGGCAACGCCGCGCTCAGCAGACATGGTTTGAAGATTGTTCCACACATCCGGGTTCACTCGCCCTGACAGGTCATTGAGAATCTTGCCGCTGGCTGAGGTAATGAGGCCCTGATAGTTGGGAAGGTTCTGTCCGTATTGAGCAGCAGCACCAGCCGCGCTGGCACCTGACACTCCAGTTGATAAGCCATAGAGACCACCAAGATTTCCAAGATTGCCGAAGATAGATTGGCCCGCTGTCGAGGTCGGGTCCGGTACGCCTGGGATACCGCCATAAGCAGAGTCATAGGTGCCGGGAGCCACGGGTCTGCCACCCGCGCCAGTCGGCGTCTGTCCCGGGGCCGTGCCCGGCAGTTTCAGGTTCGGGTCGAATTGCCACGGCCCAGCCAAGAAGGGGTAAGAGCCAGCCGCCGAGGTTGGCCTGTAGTTGGGATCGCTTTGAGACAGGTTAATCATATCAGCGAACCAACCTTCTGGCGTTCAAGTCGGGCGCCACCGAATGGAGCAAACACTACGGCAGGCCGATACTTCCCAAGGTAATGATTCAACTCCTGATTCAGGAGCGAGATGGCCTTTTTGTGATGCTTGATTTCAAGGCCAGCCGCAGTCGTGCTGTCGATGGATGAATAACGAATGGCTTGGCATTCCTCGATTACCGCAGGCAGATTACCAATTACCATGAAGTCTGTGTCCCGCTTAAGTTCGACGTGCTCATACTTCACCATCGCCGTGATCTGCGTGTTGTTCGGGTCAGCGCCTACACAGCAACACGCCGGTATGCGGCTGATGAAGTAGCGGCGATAAGCGGGCGCAGTCTCGTCAGCGCCGTAGCGAGCGAGTGTAACTTCCGTGCCGGTCGTGGCGTCAACTTGCTTGAGCACCAAATCTCCGAACGTCACGTCCTTTTGAATTCCAGAGAACGAGGTGATGATGTCAGCCGATTCTCCGAACGGGCTGTCCACGGTGATGTATTCTCCTGGCACCGGCACTTGGCTGTCCTGGCTGTAGATCGGATTGCCGTTCTGGTCGATGGCCCCGCAGATGAGCACGCGTGCCGCAGTTTCCACATCAGCCGGGTCGGTAGGGTAAACGCGCAGCTTCTGATTCGTCGGGGTAAGGTCAACCATCGTGCTCACGACTCCACGTTCGAACCCCTCGATATTGCCGCACCAATCCTGGATCGGGCAGGTGCGGTCCTGTAAACCAATGCCGTCAACCAGCGTCTCGTAGAACTCGTTCTGGAGTTTTATCGGGGTCCGGCACACGTCCAGGTTGATGGCCCTCGAGTACTGGCGCGGCAGAGTGAAGTAGGGATTGGACTGAGCGACGTTGAAAACGATCTTGGCCCAGCCCCCCCAAAATCCCGTATCCCCACCAGCGATGATTAGGCGCTGGTCGCACTCATTGAGATAACTCAACAGGCCCGGAAGGTCGCCTGCGCACAACCCTAAGGTTTGCGGCAATCGACTCGCTCTGGCTTGGCCTACTGATAAGCGCATTATTGTTGGTCGATAGAGAAATCCGTCAGCACAGCGGCATTGGCGGCGTTGCTAGCGCTGAATATGCCGGTGAGGAAGAACCTCAAGTTGTTCGAGTTGACGACACCCGTAGCCACGGTGGTCGCCGCCCATGCCGTGAACGTGGTATCGATCTGCGCCATGAAGGCACCGACGAGACGCTGTGAAACTGAATCCCAAGCGAGCACCGCCTGGAGAAACCACATGCGCGTTACCGAGTTTACTGCGAAGGCGGTAGGCGCCGCCATGCCGATGTCACCCGTGAAAGTTGTGAGATTGGTGTCAGCCGACGAATCCCAGTAAAGCTTGGGCGTGTAGTTGGTGGTCGTGCATCCCGTGATTTTTAGCGCCGCGCGCGCCAATAGCAATCTGCCCTCCAACTGGGCGACGAGAGCGCCGGGTGGGGTTAGAATGAACCGGCTCGAACCTCCCGCCGTCGAGGCAAACGCCGTCTCCGCTGTCACGTTGCCTTGTGACAGGTTTTGCAGTGACGCCAGCGTGTTGATGTTCGACATGATTAGATCGCCAGTTCAGCCCAAGTCATCGCGCATTGCAGAGCTACCGTCGCCGCGCTGGCCTGGATCGAGACGTAAATCCCAGGCTGAATGATGAGTGCGCCAGCCACTTCGTCTTTGCACACGAACGAGGCAAACCCAACGGCAGTCAGCACGTCCACCGTGGCCAACGGTCGAATCGCCACAGGAGTCGCCGCAAGTGTGGCCGTGTTGTAAACCTTTCCCACTCCAGATGCGCCGCCAAGCAAACAGTTCTGGACAGTCTCAGCGGTGGTGCTGGTCGGCGCTGCCTGTGAAGCCGTAAGGTTCCCGGCCAGGAAAATGTTGGTTGCCGTCGTGGTCGAGATCGCGGGCAACGTCGTCATCGACAGCAGGATTTCCAGCAGCACCAGATTCTTACCTGACCCAACCGGGTTATGGAGGGTCATCACCTTGCCCGCTGTGGACAATCCCGCCGTGGGGACGATGGCAGATTGGTTGCAGGCGAAGTAGGCGTTGCCGCGATAGCCTTGCTCGTAGTATCGACCGTTGAGTTCGCTGAGGATGCCTTCGGCGGTCCTGCCGCCGCGCATCTGGGTGATCGCGCCGTCACCGACGATCTGCGGTCCGATTTGAATGATTGAGGATTCCATAGATTATGAGTCGATGTATTTGAGCAAGCTGTCGGGGATTGGGATGTTCTGGTCCGTCAGGTAACGCGCTAAATCGCCCAGTGTTTTCTCCAACTCATGGACCCGATCTGCTAGTGGTATGTCGAGGTCGTTCGGACTCTGCAACTGTGACGGCAAGCCGGAATTCAGGACCAATGGTTTTTGGGCGCTCATGCGGCTTTTTCTTTCATGCTGTCGTAGCGCAATTTTAACGCATTGAAATCAACAAGGTGGCGATCACAAGAATCGGCAGTCGTCGAAGCGACTGCGAATGCCCACTCGATGATCACTTCCATTTGATCATCTGACAGACGCAAATCCATCACCCTTTTCCACGCATCAAACTCTCTCATTTGTTCGTCGCTCATAGCAATATCGGCGTGAACGGCGTTGCCAAAAGCAGTTCGGTGGTTGAAAGAGCCAGGCCAAGAAGGACTACAAATTGGCCGGTGGTGCTCGGAGCGGTGGACGTGCCTTGGCCAGCCGTGGTTGGAGATAGGAAATACCGGGTGCCTTTAGTCAAACCTCCGGTCGTGCCAAAGACAGCATCCCATTGGCCGGTCGTGGCTGTGATCACACCGTCAGTCTGGATATTGCCTGCCGTCGAGGCCGAAATGGAGGTGTCATACACAAGTCCTATCACGTCCTTGGTGCCGCTGGCATCGGCCTTTCCTTTCTTCACACCATCATTGGCGTCGTTGTAAACGGGTGTGCCGATCACGATGGCGCCAGATTCATCGTTGGTTTGGGAGACGATATTTCCGCCCGTCACGGGCACGCTCAAGCTGTCACCAGCGGGAAGCTGTTGGAGCAGTCCAGATATTACGACGAGAGGTTTTCGTGAGGCCATAGGCTATAGGATGATTGGGTTGTCCGGGCGAATCAGGAGCGTCGTTGGCGAAATCGCCAAGCCAATGAACTGCAAATCGACGGGCGAACCGTTCATAGGTGAAGTGCTAATCTGGCCGGAGATGTTAGTCAAGAAATAGTTAGCCAACGGCGACAGGGAGACAAACCCCGTGATTTGAGTCCAGTCAGCCAATGTAAACGCCCCTCCGGTCTGAACCGTCTCGGATAAACCTACCGCCACCCCTAAAGTGGCAATCCCCACACCGGCCTTACCTACGGAGCTAGAGTCGGCCAGGATGAAACCTGTGCCGCTGGGATGCCTTGCGACTAAGTTTCCAACCTTGAATGACCCGACACCTTTGTTCTCACCGGCTATAAAGTCGGCATCAGTCGTTGGTCCCGGGCCAGGGAAGAAGCTGCCCGGGAATTGGTAAAACGCCGTGATGCCCAAAGACCGGGCCAGCCTGCGCACGTCGCCTGAGTCCAGTAATCCGGGTGGATTAGGCATGAGTCACAATGGCCATGTACGGCCCGCGCCGCTGTTGTAAAGAAAAGTCACTTCGGTCGGTGTGAGCATTCGGGTGGTGATGATGCCCATCTCATCAACTCGTTCGGTTGTGTCAGTAACGGAAAATGCCGCCGATGGCCAAGTGACTTCTATCCAACCCAAGTCGCTTGCTGAATACACTAATCCACTGGCAACGGTGTATTCAGGAGCGCCGTTATTGATCTGGACGCCCATTTTACCGAGTGTCTGGTTGTAAAAGATGTGACCGAAGAACCACACTCCAAGCGGTGGCGGTGTGGGGGCAAGCGCCCAAAATGTTCCGTTGCTGTCGGTGCCGCTTAGTTCGATGCCAGCAACTTCTGGATTCCATCCCAACGAGCCTTTTTGGCTTCGATTTCCCGACGTGCCGAACTGCACGAAGATGTCCATTGCCATGTCCGGTGGATTGCTTATGTACACCCAACAGAATAGGCTAAACCCATTGCCTGCGTTCTTGAGAGCCAGAACGCCGTCTCCGGGAACAGCTAGAATCGGGTTGGTGCCAAAGGGAACGAAACCGTTGCCATGACACTGCAACGAATTCCCATAAACACCAGGTCCCTCATTGACGGTCAAATGGCCAGCCCCGCCACCATACACCAAATGAGTATCCGCAACTTTTCCAACTCGATCATTGTGGGCGGTTTCCTCCATCGTCCAATACTCGTTCACATCTAGGCCGGAATTAACGGTGAGCGTGTATTCTTTGGAGCAGGATATTCCCATTACGTGGCCTCAGTTTGCAAGGTTACTGTGAATCGGAATGACGCGCTGACGGTGGGCTTTCCAGTGATCTTTCCGGTTTCCTCGTCCAAACTCAAACCGTCCGGCAAAGCGCCATCCGTGATTTGCCAACTCAGAGGTATCGCCGTACAGGTCGGCGCAGTGAGGGTCTGATTGTAGTCCGTGCCAGTCTTACCATCCGGCAGCGTGGTAGGAGATATGCCGATCACACAGATGGTGTAGTTCTTGAGCATGTAATCGCCGCTCAACTCCGTGATTTGTATCGAGAAATCGAACTGGCCAGCCGTGTCTGGAGTGCCGCTTATCTTCGCGCTTTCCTCGAATCCAAACATCGTCAGCCCGGGCGGGAGTGACCCGTCAACTATGTCCCAAACTGCGCCTTGAAGGAAGTTTCCGCTGGCCTGAATGATTTGCGAGTATTCGGTGCCGATGCAGCACTGCGGCGCCCCAAGTTCGCCAAGGCATACTCGCCTTAATCGGGCTTGTCTGCACGCATAAGATTCGGCACTGCGATTGGCGATAATCTGCGTGTTGGCAGCGAATTGGCCGGGTGCCACTGTGAACGTAAACGGAAGCCCATCTGGGCATCTTACCGAGCACGAAACCGTTACGTTGAAGAAGATTGGTGGCTGCGGGTTCCACTTCACTCCATCGCACTCGACCTGCTGGCGTTGGGCGCAAAGGTCGGCGTCTTGCTGTGAGATTTCAGAGACGCAGATTGATTTGCAGCCCAGTGCGGTCCAGCGGTTGCCATGCGGTGGCGGCGTGTCCCACGGACCGCCATAGTTGGTGCCGTAAAAAAGGAAGGGGTCCTCGGCTTCGGAACTGTAGTTCTCGAACGGGAAATCCGGGCACTCGCAATCGACTTTGTTGTTGCAGGGAAATGCACTCATATCAGCAGTTCACTCGCATATCGTAAAGCTGTCGCTCTACTTCAAACGCATACAGCCACAGACCCCTGAGCCGGGCCGTGCCTTTCCAGGTCAATCGCGGCTGAAACTGAGTCCCGATATTTGACGGTCGGTTGGTCGAACTTGAGCACTGTGGCTGTGGCACAGGAAGCACGAACCGCTTCCAAGAACTACAGAACTTGCGAAGCGGATACAGGATGGGTTTGGTGGCGTCCTCACTCGAATCCCGGGCCGTGCAATGCTGCCATCTGTGCCACGGATACCAGCACGGGTCCATGTCCACCCGGTATTCCATCACGAAATCCACTGTACCGTAAATCTCATCAAACCACAGTTCGGCGGTGTCGAGCTTTTTAGTCAGGATAAGCTTCTGGAACTCGAATGATGGGAACGTGGCTTGAGTTACGATGCGATGATCGTTCTGGTCTCTAAGTTCGAACTGGCTTAGTTCCCATATGTTGATCGAGCCGTCAAGCTTCGAGGGACCAACGACGAAGGCCCTGGGCAAGCCTCCGAAGTCACCAGAGAATAGCTGGAAGAAGTCCAGACCCTCGTGAGACCCTTCCCAAACCGGAGGCGAAGACTTCTCGAAACTAGACACTGGCACAAAGTCGAGCGGCACTATGGCTTGGTGCGCTATTCCTTGGCTGGTTTGAAAAGGAAGGGCCGATTCGAGCAGACGATTATCGAACTGACAACCCGTAGCCGCGTGAAGGAGTGCCCGGTCATTGGCCCGGATCAGAATGTTTTCGTTACTGGAAATCTGAGTGTTACCCGGCTGCTGGAAGTAGCGTATGGCCGTCAGCAACGACCGGATTCCAGGCTCAAGGCTCTGGAAGTAAAGGTCTCCGTTCACGCCCACGACGCACTTCTCGTTCACTGCGCCATCGACAATCTGAACCACCGTCATTGCGGGTTGGTTGGTCGAACTGGCCGAAATCCAGTCCGTGCGCGTCACCGGCACCGTCAGTTGATAAATCTGCTTGCGCGTGAAGATGTAGAGCGGTCCCTGGCCAAGGCTAACATCCAAGTTGGCTGTGTAAGCCAGAGCCCTGATGTTGCCCGCGTTGCTTGGTACCACGAAGCCATCACCTCCGACCACCAGCGGGTTCTCCGTGACTTCAAGGATTGAGTCGCGTTTCAGATAGGGCAGCGTGCCGCTTGGTCCTAGCACAATGTCACCTGCGCCGACCGCGCGCTTCTGAGCCCACCACAACCGACCCTGGAAATACACCATGCACGTCGCAGCCGGTATCTCGTTCACCCCAGGAGTGCCCGGGGCAATAGCGGGATTATTGATGCCCAGCGAACGTCTGAGCGCCGTTCCATCCCAGAACAGCGGTAGGGTTGGCGTATTGACCAAGCCATAATCTCCAGCCTGGATGACTAGAAACTGCTCGCCTTGGCAGAAGAACGCCTGCTCAATCGTGGCTGTATTCGAAAGACCGAACTGGATCGATAGGTTGGTGACGGTATAAGGCGCTTCGAGCAAAGCCTTATAGATTTTTCCCGATATTGAGCAGACGAGATAGGGGTTCGCGCCGGTCGGTTCATATAAGTAACCTCCCTGCCAGAGTCCGCTAGTGATTAGCTTCGTTAGGAATGGCCAACCGGCGCGTTGAGAGATGCCTCCGTCCCGGACCGTGCCGTTAATGAGCCAAGCAAGCTGATTTCTATCCAGCCCATTGGGGTTGGACGGGCTGGAAAGCGTCGGGACCTTCTGCGAGTCCACGCCGCCAGACCAATCCACCGAGCCATCGACAAGTCTAAGACCTAGAGGCATGAGACTATTTGAGTTGCCCTGGCCACAGTGTCAAGGCTATTGCTCAAAGTGTGAAAGACAAAATCCTCAAGTATGGCCTCGAGTGGGGCAGGCACGTCCCAGACATAGCCATGGAACGGGACTGCATTCTCCACGGTGGCCAATGGAAACTGCGCAGCGGGAAGGTTGCCGGATTGGGGATGTTCTACCACTTCAAAGCGTTCATGACCTGCCTGTGGCCTTGGATCACTTGGCATCGCTGGGCCGATCTGCAACTGGAATGCTACCTCAAGTATAGACTCATCGGACAGCTTGGCCCGGCGTCAAGCGGCAAAACTTTTATGGCCTCGGCCTTCTGTTTGGCTGACTATTACCTTTATCCATGGTGCACCACCGTTCTCGTGTCTTCAACCACGCGCGAGAGCTTGGAGATGCGTATATTAGGCGAGATTAAGAAGCTGCACAGGTCGGCCAAAGAGATTCACGACTTCATTCCGGGCAATCTCATTGAGGGCAAGCAGCGTATCGTTACCGACGACCGTAGCATAGCCCAGGAGGGGCGCGACTTCCGAAACGGTATCGTTGGCGTAGCCGTAAAACGGGGCCAGGATTTCCAGGGAATGGTCGAATTTGTAGGCATCAAGAATAAGCGTTTGAGAATGGTAGGCGATGAATTGCAGTTCCTTCCACCGTCATTCATGGACTCAGTAGCCAACCTTAATAAGAACCCGGACTTCAAGGGAATTTACGGTGGCAACCCCAAGGACACGACTGACGCCTTGGGAAAACTCTGCGAGCCAGCGGCACACCTTGGCGGCTGGGACGCAGGAATTGATCAGGTCCCCAAGACTAAGACTTGGGAGATTCGTTTCCCCGATGGCGTCTGCATTCAGTTGGTCGGGACTGACTCCCCCAACTTGGACGGAAAGCTAGGAATCCCCCTCATTACCCAGAAGGACATTGATGCGGACATTGCCTTCTACGGCAAGGAAAGCCTCCAGTTCTCGATGATGGACCAAGGGATGATGCCTCGTGGCCAAGGTCTGCGACGCGTCATCACCCGCCAGATGTGCGTCAAGTTCCACGCCATCGAAGAGCCGGTGTGGCGCGATTCAATCCGCACTCACATCATCGGGTTGGACGCCGCCTACAAGGGCATCGGCGGCGACCGTTGCGTCATGGTTCACCTTGAGTTCGGTTTGAACGCTCAGGACTTCCCGATTATGTCAATCGTATCGGTAACACTGGTGCCGGTGGCCGTAACCGAAGGATCAGACTTGGCCGAGGATCAAATCGCCCGATTCGTGATGCTTAAGTGCCAAGAGACTGGCATTGCGCCAGAGAATGTGTTCTTCGACTCCACTGGCAGGGGCACGCTCATGAGCGCCTTCGCAAGGCTCTGGTCCCCGAATGTCGTGCCAGTTGAGTTTGGAGCGCAGCCAAGCGACCGTCCGGTAGCCGAAGGTGTGGAGATTTCCTGCAAGGATTACTACTCGAAGTTCGTGAGTGAACTCTGGTTTCAGGTCCGGCTAATTATCGAGTCAGGCCAGATGCGAAACATGACTGAGGACTTGATTGCCGAAGGCTGTTACCGGGAGTTCGGATATACGGAGAAGCACAAGGTCGAGGTTGAGACCAAGGAGGAAATGAAGGAAAAGAGCGGACGCTCTCCCGACCTGTTTGACGCCTTGGCCACGGCCTGCCACGGCGCAATCAATCGAGGGTTCGTGATACGCAGGACGGTGCTGGAACGCAGGCCAGTGAACGATGCTTGGAGGAAATTGTTACGGGAGCGGTCAGGCAAGTTTTGGAAATCGGGACAACTCGAGTACTCCAACCGCTAGGCAGGATTGGGTGCGCTGGGAAGTGGAGGCGTGCCCGGCACCGGCGTCGTATTCTCGGGGACCGTAGGAGCGTTGGGATTTATGCCAAGCTGGTCGTAGGGCTTGAGCGCGCTGAAAATCTCATCGACCTGAGCGACGGTGTAACCGGACTTTTTGAACGCGGCGAGAATGTCTTGATAGATTTCCGGGCCGTATTTGACGGCCAACGGCAGCAGAATATTGAGCAGGGCTTCCATAGGGTTACTTTTTCAGGTAGGAGTTTAGGACGGCGATCAGCGCGTTGCCAGCGTCGGTGACAGCTTGGTTGGCGGTGTCAATGTCGGCTTGGGTGGTCGTAGGGTCTTTAGCGATTAACTTCTCGATAACGGCCTTGGCGGCAAGCTCTGCGGTGTAATAACCGTTGTAGATGTTGCGCACCCGGTCGATCTGTGACTGCTTGGCCTTGCCAGCGTTTACGTAGGCAGCCCATTGGCTCATGGCGGCGTTCACCGAGGTGATTACGATCTGTTCGGCTTGAGCGGCTTTGGTGGGAGCATTGGTGCCGCAGCCGCAAAGCAGCGCGGTCGAGAGTAGGACGGCCAGAAGGAGTGATTTCATGGTTTATCTTTGGTTAGATCGCATTTGCAACGCCATTTGTGGCTGAGTTTGATTCCGAGCCAAAGTAACGCCAGGACTCCGAGGATGCAAGAGCCGACGAGGGTAAACAACGAGGCGATGAAACTTGATACGGTCATGGCGCTGGCGGTTGTCCTGGTGGCGGAGCGGGCACTACTTTGGAGATTGGATTCAGGGAAATTTTCGGAGGTTCATATCCAGGAACGGGCGGCGAGGTTCCGTTCTCTGGCAATGGATTGGCTGACCACCATTGCAGGAATCTCACACCACCATTGGCCGCAAATGTCGCCAAGGCCAATTCCCAGAAGTGGGCGCTGAACAAAGCCCAATCCTTGGCGTCGATTGAGGCGGCTGCCAACGTCGAGGACAAGGCAGCGGTGGCTCCGTGGATTAGAGTCTCCAACCCCGCTCGAACCCACTTTCTGGTGCCGTTAGTCATGTTACGGCTTCCTACTTATCATCAGCCGGTCCAATTCGTCAACCCGGCCTTCGATGATTTTGGTCCTGGACTGCTGCTGTTCCATCTGAACTTCTAACCGGGTCACAGCCTCGAAAGTGTGAGACACCTTGTCCCCGACCTTGTTCACGCACGAGGTCAGGGCAGCGCCTATGATGATTAGGAGCAGCGTGTTAAGATTGAGTTGTTTGGTGGCGAATTCCTTCATTGCTTTAGCATCTTAACGTTTTGCGGGTTGACGGGTGGCCCCTGGACTGCGGCCAGATTGGAAAAAGGGCTCACCCCCAATGAGTTCGAGTATTGCACGGTAAAGAACCAAGGCGACGGAGGGAAGGCGTTCGTGTTCAGGTTGAGATTCGTCACAGGCACCCAGTTCGTGCCAGACACTTGGACGCCAGGCGTCGAGGCTGCCAAGGTCCAGTTGGTAAAGGGCTGCGCTACATTGGTCGAGAACCAGACGACGTAACCGTCTGGTGCTAGGAACATATTGGTGGGTCCAGTAACAACGGAGGTCGATGGCGTCCAACTGATCGTCCAATTCGTTTGCGCTGAGGCGCGGCATCGGCCAAGCGCGATCAACGCTAAGCCTACCGTCACCAGCCACCAGAAATTTGTCCAGAATGTTTTCATTGTATGATAACGCTGCCGTTTAGTCTAACACCACTCGCACGAAAGGTCGGCGGCCACAAGGCCGCCTGAACGAGAGGATGAGGGTAAGACAATGGAGAATAAGCCACTTTCACCGCATTTGAATACTCGCGGCCCTCGACCAGTTGCAACGTTTGAACTGCTGCGCCGTTAGCCGGCGATCCGTCGAGGGTGTTGCCCCAAAACCACACCAATTCTTTGGCTTCGAACAGGAATTTAGGAACGACGCCGGGCGCAGTCGTTTGCAGCACGGATGACGACCCATTGCCGCAGCGGTCATTGGAGTCGATCAGTTGGCGAATCACGTAGTAATTTCCGTTGGTGCAAAACACTGTGCAGGATGGGCCTGCCGGGTTGTCGTTCACGTCGCCCACAACCTTGTCACCCTGGAAAAAGATTTCCGTGGCCGTGTTCGACCAGATTTCACCGTAGGCGTATATCGGTATGGTCGGATTTGGCGAGGTCGCGGTGTCAGTCAGGCGGTTGCTGTCACTGATAAACCAGCCCTGATACTGGTTGACGGTCATGGTCGCACCAGACGACACCATGTAACCCTTGCTGGCATTGGTGCCAGTGTGCTGGAAACTGGCGGTCGTCACGGAGTTGGAATCGAACGGGTTTTGGCCGTCCGATCCGCCCCAATAAGTGGTATAACCGTGGTTGCCGAGAAAGAACGACAGACGACCAATGTCCTTGTAGCCGTAGTTCGAGTTTCCAAAGTTTACGCCAGAACCACCTCGATAGTTTTGTGCGTGTGGAGTGACGCTGGATAGCCCAGCTTCAAGCCCGTTAGTATTGTAGTAATCCTCGAACTGTCTAGGACTCCTGTCTGCGTTTCCTGATTCCCTGCCGTGGCAAGTCAGGAATCCGTTCGAGCAAATGTTGTAGCGCCACATCCAGCGCGCGCCAGCGAAGAAATCGGCCACGGCATTGTTCCCTCCGATGCCCGAGAGGAAATAGAAGTAATTGTTTTCGAAACACATCACGTTCGTTGTGCCGTAATTCGAAGCAAAGAACCATGAACCGTCGCCATTATCGTAAGAGTTCCCGCCCCATTTATTGCCGTTGCCGCTAACGTGATGATTGTGAGTGGCCAGCCCCCAAGTGTTGTGATCTACCACGCCGTGCACCATGTCGTCGAAGTAAAAGCAATTCTGGAACGGGTAAAACATCTTGGTATCGTGAACGCGGATCGCCCCGAACCCGCGCGCCATGATTGCCCCGTGATCGTAGGTCTGGTTGGATGCGCGCACTGTGCCGTTGGTGATAGTGAAGCCGGTCAGTTCGGTAAAGGTGTTGCTCGGTGACTGGACGAAGATGATATTCTGGTTGAACGCATTGAGTCCAATCGGTAAGTCATCCTGCAAAATCCAAGGGCTCGTGGCGGCGAGTTTGATGCCGTTGCTGATGACGATGTGAGAGGTGTAGGAATACCATCCGCCGGGACTGACCACCGTATCCCCATTGACTGCTAGATTGAGCGCGGCCTGAACGTCGGCGCGTGAACCCGAGGCTGCGGTGTAAGTCGTCGCATAAACCGAGCAGGCAGGAAACAACAAGCAGAAAATCAAAATAGTGCGGCCAAATTTCATATGCCCCAATTCGTAAATTTGCCGCTGTGAGTGTTGCTCTTGTTTCCCCACGAAGTCCCATTCGAACTGTTCTTTAGCCTGCCGTTGGAATCAGAGGAAAGGGTATCATAATGCCAGTTGATGTAATTGACCGCATCGGCGGTTTGGCTCGCCTGCATGACGATCCAATATTTTGTGCCGCTGGTTATGCTGGAGGTTAATCCGGTCAAGTCCGCGTCGGCTTCGCTTGCTCCAAGGCTTGAGGCGTTGATGGTGCCGGAAGTCCCTCCGGTCAACACGGACCCGGGCACATTGGCCGAATCGGAGTAGATGTAAGCCGTGATCGTTCCAGTTGGCGATCCGGTTTTGGAAAGGCGCAAGACGATTTTATGAGCCGTGTAAGTAAAGGACGCCGTGAACGATGTGGCCATCCATTTGTCACCGGACGTATCGCCAACATTCTGGGAGCCGGTGGTCGTGCCGTTGTTGGTGTCCTGAGCAATGTCGGCGCGGCTGGTGTTTCCAGAATTTGCGCCCGCCGCCCCGAAGTGTTGCGCGGGCTGCGATTGGCCGGAGCATATCATGCAAATCGCGACTGAAGTCAGTCGAACCAGGAATGCAGCAAATCCACCACCAGATAATAAACGACGATGCAGCATAGCAGGGTCACAAAATAGAAATGGCAATTAGTTATTCAGATAGGGGTAATGCGTTCCATAATAATTCAGGTTCGAAATCTGAGAGGTGGTAATGCTAGTATCTTTGAACGTGATATGTTCTGCCAGCATTCCGTTGAATCCGTTGTTGTTCAGCGTATTGGCCCCAATTCGCATTGTGCCACCAGCGTTTCCCACGGTGGAATTTGTCTGAGTCGTGTTAACGCCGTTGGTATAAAGAGTTTTCCAAGTGCTGCCGGTCCAAATGATATTCCAAGTCGCGTTGCTTTTCACGCCGCTCACAAAAGCCAATGGATTTAGAAATCCATATTGGAATCGGTTTGGGCTCAGCGCGGTTGTATCCGCAGCGCCAAATCCCTGTCCCTTGGTAGTGTCCTGATAGAGCGAATCGTTGCGATCAACCGCCGTTTCTTTCCATGTGAAAATAAAGAACTGAACCAAAGCGCCGTCACTTAGAAAATTGGTGCCGTCAAAACAATGTGTCCCATCCAGCCAGACCCCGAAATTTGAATTCGTAGCATTGCTGGCGCTGGCAGTCTTGACCCAATGAAAGGAGTTTGTTTCATCCGGCCAATCGCTGATGCCCGTTTGGTTGGTTGGCCAGTGCGCAGCCATCCAACGATTGCTTATGCTTAATCCAATGGTGGATGGAATATCGGAATTTCCACTGGACGGCTTCTGCCACGCGGCGGCCCAATGCTGGATGGGTTGGGACCTTGTGCTGGTGGTAAGAATCAGAAAAATCAAAATGGCCCAGGCCAGTAGGATTGCCCACCAGGGTAAAACCTTGACGATACGTTTTGCGGTTTCCAAAGTGGAGAAGTGCAGAAGTTTCATTCCCAACTAAAACACAGGAGTAGCGTAGCAATTAGTAATCGCATTTGCATAGCACTGAAACCAAAACGCCGTCCAGTTGGTCACATACATCGTTCCGACCGTGTGCACGTTCGCAGGTGCGGTAATCAGCACGGCGGCGGCGGTGGTATTCGTCACGTTGACAAGAGTCCACTGCGCCTCTTTCTTGGTCGTGTCCACGCCCACGGGAGCAACCATTGTAAACGCGGCATTGGTGCTGATAAGTGATTCGGGCTTCGAGAAATCAGGACCCCAAACGAGATTGGTTGAGTAGGTTGGAGCTATAGCCCAATAGTTGCTACTCGCCGTGGTGAAAGCGTTGTTGGCATCGACCAACGCCACGCTCGATCCCACGTCCAGCGTCCAAGTTCTGTTCGCCGCTAAGCTCTGTGCGCCAGCCGAGGACGTGATATGATTCGCTGTTCCGTTGATCGTGATCGTAGTCGATGCGTTCGCCACATTCGCCGCTGCTCCATCCGACAGGATTATGAGTTGTCCCGTCCCGGGCACCAGCGCAGACGAATCCCCGGCCCCGCTGCTGGTGTTGGTCGTGTACCAAGCCGCGTTGTTAGAAAGCGCCACGGTCAGGTCGTTGGTATGATTCTGCGCAATCGAGGTTATGATGGTATTCATCGCGCTTCGAGCGAAGAGCGAGAAAGTGTTTCCGCCAGATTGATCCACCATCACATCGAAAGCTGATTGACCTGACACGCCTGCGGTCACAAGGCGCACTGCGCCCCTGAAAATTTCCAACGACCCGGAAGTGTTTGTGTAAAGCTGATTGGCCACGATATTGGTTTGTGTGAAGGTGTTCGGAATTGTGACGCCTTGAACATCTGCCGGAACCCATTTTGATCCGTTCCATTCTGCAACCTGACCCGAGGCCGCGCCGGATTGAGCCAACAAATCCAACGGTGGGTTGGTTGCAGCAAGTCGCCCGCCACCTTGGTAGGCCACGACCTGTCCAGGCGTACCGCTGTTGTCGATGAAGCCGTTCGCGCTCATTACTCCTTGTGGCGTCAGGCTCGCCACGATATGCGAAAACGGCCCATTCGTTGACCATACAGTGTGGTACTGATCAGACCCGTTATTCCGGTAATCCCAAGCGTAAGAGAATCCATATGTCGGGAATGGACCTATCACCGTTGAAAATTGATTGCTGTGTTGGAAAACTATCGATGGCCCTTGAAGCGGGTCCACATTGGGTTCAAGAAAGTGGTGGGTGATTGTGTCGTTCCAATCCAAGGTCACCTGCACCTGGCCAGAACGATATTCGGCTCCTATTCCCACAAAGGCGATTACATTGTTTGTTTCTCCAGAACCAATTTCGACAAAGGTATTACCACCAAAATCATCGTTTATATCCGAGTAAGCATCGAAGGCATCCGCGCCTCTATATATATTCAGTGTGTTTGTGCCCACGGAGAGTCCTGAGTGAAGTCCAAAGGTCGCGGGTGCGTTGCTAACAGGATAGCCAATCGGGTAAATGAACGTACCGTTGTTGGTCCAAGCCAACCCCGGTCCCCACCAGCCCCCGCTGCTCCGGTTCGTGTCAAACCCCGCAATCGGCGTCACATCATCTGCATCATTGATCGTTAGCGAACCCGCCGCACTGCCGTTTCCGCTGTTCGTGAATGGCCCAAAGTTCCAAAGGTTAGTCGAGTAGCGCGTGAATGCGCCTTTATACCAGGTCGGAACTGTCGCCGCGGCCATCGACAGCAGGACGATCAATACAAATGCAAAACCGATTGCTAACGGTCTGAATGTTTTCATTGCCACGCTCCGTTCACATACCACCAGACCGCCCCATTGGAAGTATCACGCGCGATTCCCGATCCTGATGTCGGTATGTCGGTCGGAGTCCCGCCGCCATAGTCCTTGTTGAACACTTGCTGGTTGACGCCACCGCCGCCACCGCCGCCTCCAGCCTGTATCAGGTAAGCCAGGTAAATGAGAACGCCAAGCTGGTCGCCTTTGGGTATGCAGCGGTTGATGCACACGGCGTTTTGAATCAGTGAATCAGTGTTGATAGCCATACCGGCGATGTTTGCGAAGATTTCGATCAGCACGGCGAGCTTCATTCCGTCAGGAATGCAACGGTCGATGCACGCCGATTGCTGAACCAGTGTGTCAGTGTTTATGGCCATGGATCACTCCATGTATCCAGCCATCTGCCCGGGAGGCGGGGCCGGAGCTTCTGGTTCCGGTTTTTCTTCTTCCCCTTCTTTGGCTTCCTGCTTGGGGTAGGATATTTCGTATTGATCTTCGAGTTCGCGTTCGATGCGGATCATGAACTCGTCACCCGGCTTCATGCCCGGGCACAGGGATTTTGGAACCAGAGCCGTATCCGTATGTTCCTTGTCCTCGTCGTGCTCGCTGGGGGGCTGTTTGTCGGGTGCTTTAGCGGCAGCCTCGGGGCCGTCATCGTAATAGTTTTCAGCCATGGTAGTCACGGGGCATTAGGTTTGACTGGGCGAGGCGCCCCTGCCCTCGCCCAATCATGCTCACCTACCACGCAACGGCCTAGTCGTTCGGGGTCAGGCCGGTAAAGCTGTCAGCCGGAATCTGACCGGCAGGAGGAATGCTCTGGCCCGGGACATAAGAACCAGGCAGCGGGCAAGTCGGTAGCTGGCTGTTGTAATACTGGGAAGGATACCCAGGATCAGCCGAGCAAGTGACGATGTTCGGTATGCACATTTGCTCGCTCTTGTGCCAGATGGCTTCCATAAACTCGATGTGGAGCGGTCGAATGTAATACTTGAACCAAGAGATGAACTGGCCCTTGTTTTCCCACTTGTTGGTAATCACGTTGCCAGCCACGTCGGCGCCCAGGTTGTTCATGGCGAACTTCCACTTGCCACCAAAGTCGATGTGCCCGAAGGGCATCTCCGCGTTCAAAGGCCGGGCGTCGGGAACCAACAGTTCCATCGCCTTCTTGTGCATGATGAACGAGAGCCGGAAGTGGGCCTTATCGAAGTCCGGGTTCTCGTCCGAACCAAGTCCAGCCGCACCGCCCGCGCCCGTGGTGATGCCGTTCTTATAGGGCAACACAACTTGGTAACGGTAGCGATAGGGGGCTGCGCTGGCACCAAGGTCCGAGACATAGTTGAAGCGCAACCCCATCTCGTCCACGCGCACCATGTAGTTTCCGATCTGGCCAGAGAAGCCGTAGCGCCAATACTCGTTGGCCGCTCCCCATTCGTTAAAGCGCCAGTTTCCCGTAACTCCGGGAGTTCCGCCGTAACCTTGGCTGCCGCCGAGGTGATCAAGCAGCCAGCAGGTGTCCATATCCGTAACCAACTCGATGTAGGGAGCGGTTTCCTTGAACGGATTCTTGCCGCCGTAACCGCGCCGCATCAGCGGGCTGAACCGGCTCTGCAACATCTGCGGGGCCAGAAGATAGACGTTATCGGGATGCGCATTGCAATCCAGGTAGATTTCCTCGGTCGAATCAGCCGGGTTAAGCGACCATTTCGATACGAAGGTATCCATGGTTTTGTTGGCCACCCACTTGTTCTTGGACCATTGCAGCGCCCGCTTTCTCAGGAAGTTGCTGGAGATGGCGCTGGTGGCCGGGCGCAGGATTTCGTCGATGACCTGGGCTACATGCTGCTCGGCGTGGGTGATGTGCATGTCCTGGTTGTAACAGAGCAGGGGGGTTCCCCACGTCTGCTCTTCGGCGTAGTAGGTCAGCCGGTCAGAACCCCAACCGATCTGGTTTTCCTGCGGGTCACAATAGTTGGCCCCGCAACCCACGCCATTGCCAACCACCTTGTTCCACACCTTGGTCGTGTTAGGCCATACGGATCGGAAACGGTCCTGAGTAATCTCGACCGGAGTGCCCATTGAGGTTGTGCCGGTGGAGATGTTGCCCAGCCAACCATCGGTTGGCCGTATATCCTCCATGATCAGTTCGTCAAACTTGGGAGTCTGATCGACAAAAAACTGGGGGAAGTCGCACGCCTTGATGATGGCGTTACCGCATTGTCCTGCTGCCATAAAGTCTAAAAGTCGAACTCACGTTATCGTTACGAAGCGATTCGGCTACCTCGCCACACGGCGGGCGCACTGCTTCGGTAGGGATAATCAATGGAGTTCGGCAGAGACTCACGGCCACCCAAGGCCACAATGCCGATCCGGTTAAGCCACCGGAGGGGCCACTGTCAAGGGCTATACACCAACGAACCGGAAGGTGTCAACGAAAAGTTTTGCCGTTGACATCTCGGTACGTATTGCCACCCTGGGTCTATGAGTCGAAGGAAGGCTGCTTACCTGCGGTACTTGGAGTCTGGACATTGGAAGTCCATTAGGACCCAGGCTTTCGAACGTGATGGTTGGCAGTGTGTACGTTGCGGGTCAAACAAGCGGCTTGAAGGCCACCATCTGAGGTATGGCAAGGACTTAAGACAGCGAACGGTAGACGACATTGAGACACTGTGTTCCGACTGTCACCATCTTCACCATCGCAAGAAACGCGAGGACCGGCGTCTAAGAACTCGTCCTGATAGGGCGGCAACACACTTGATAAATCTGATGATGAACTTCTCAGCTTCAGACAATCTTAGTGCGGTCGCTTCTATTTAGTAGGTGACAGCCTTCTTCCTGAGTTCACCGAACATCCGGTCCCGGGCCGAGCCGGTGACAGGAGTCTGGCTACGGGCAGTTTGGCCGTTGCCCGGCTCCGAACCCTGGTAATCGGAAAGCTGCTTCTTTAGCTCGTCTATCTGTCCTTTTAGTTTGTTGTTCTGGAACACGAGCCGACCGAAAGCCGCGCAGCGGTTGCGCACGGCGGCATGACGCTCCACGATGCTTCGGCGCTGATCGGCGGTGAGTCCGGGCGCCATGGGATTCTCGGTGAAGGCCCGGTCGGCAAGCTGAAATCCTTTGGCTAGACGCTGGTTTCCATCTTCGTCACCTTCAACGGGCCTGAAGTATTCGCCGTATTTAGGGTCCGAGAGAATCTTGTCATTAGATACATTCCAGGCGTTCTTCACCGATTCGGCGCGATCACCGAATTCCTTCTTCACCGACTCGCTGCGCTGGGCATCGCGCTGGGCGCCAGCTTCACGGGCTTCCTTAAGGGCTTTCTGCTGCTGGTCGAACAGGCCCCGGATTTCCTTGCGATGTGACATGGCATCGTCGGCGAAGTCTCCGAACATGGCGTTAGCCAGTTCCCTGGCCTTTCCCAGGGGAAGGTTGACTAGGTTCAACAGGTCCTCGGCCGTAGCGGCGCGTGGAGCTTGGCCTTCGCCATCAACCACGGTGATCTCAGCCAGATCGGAGGCTGCCTTCTTCCACGCCTCTTCATACGGCGTGACGTATATGTCCTGATACTCCTGGCTTTTGGAGTAGTTGACATAGCGAATCTCGTTCTCAAGGTCCTGCGCCCGCTGTTCAGCTTTCGTGATGCGTTCTTCTAGCGATTTCTTCTCGGTCTCGGCCAGGGAGGTTTGTTTGGATTCGAGTTGAGCTTTCTCGGCTGAGGCCAGCTTCTTCTTGTATTCGTCGATGAGCTTCCACGGGTTTACCTTCTCGCCTTTGCCGGTCTTTTCGGTCGTCTTATCGGCGACCTCAGTGACACCTTCTTTGGTCTGTTCCTCACCTGACTTCACTTCTGGCTGGTTTGGATCAGCTTTAGCGCCTGCCGTCTCTTTCTTGGGATCAGGCGTGGGCGGTGGTGTCGCCGGTTCGACACCGGCATTCTCTAGCAGTCGGCTACAGAGCTTTTCCCGTGCACTCCCGGTGTTCGGAGCTGCCGGCTTTGACCCGGTGTCTGCTGGTTGTGGCGTGAACTGGCGTAATTATGAGGGCTGGGGCGCAG
>JACXTT010001234.1_pt1 | contig 43199 bp, 38 predicted proteins | sample 9270951 | NCBI WGS metagenome assembly JACXTT01 (sample SAMN15532306, study PRJNA645909) | rock metagenome | isolation source: weathered quartz diorite | place: Puerto Rico | collected 2017-06-21
GGGAAACGACTTACAAACCGAAAACTCGAGGATTCCGCAGAAAACACGGTGTCCTCGTCGATCCAAGTTGTGCACAGCGGAGGCCTCGCCCTCCCGACCTCCCTGCCCGAAGATTTAGCCTGGACGACGCAGTAGTCTCGATGTGCGGACCATATATGCGCCGAAACCCTTCCATCCCCGCGGTGTTTATCCTATTATTAACTAACAGCGGGGATACTACGTCCCTAGCTGCTGTCAAAATGGGGGTAATGGAATGTTGACTCTCTCAGGCACCAAAAGCCGTTTCTGTGATGGCGTGAGCCGGCGTTCGTTTTTGCAAATCGGCGCCCTGGCGATGGGCGGGCTGAGTTTGCCGCAGCTCCTACAGGCACAATCCCTCACCCCCAACCCCTCTCCCGGGAGGCAAGGGGGGAATGGATCGCACAAAGCCATCATCATGGTTTACCTGTCAGGCGGCATGTCGCACCACGACACGTTTGACATGAAACCGAATGCTCCCGCGGAGATCGCCGGCGAATTTCGGCCAATCCAGACGAGCGTGCCCGGCATCCAGATTTCCGAGTACTTGCCGCGGCTCGCGGGCATGATGGACAAGCTCGCGGTGGTGCGCTCCATCGCCGGCCTGCGCGATGAGCATTCGAGCTTTCACACCGTCTCCGGCTTCCCGATGGACATCACTCGCCGCGAGAACAAGCCGAACGCCGGCTCAGTCGTCGCGCGCGTGCTGGGCCGCACCGATCCGGTGATCCCCGCCTACGTCGATCTGTTCCCGACCATGCAGCATCGGCCCTACAACATTCCAGGCCCCGGCTTCGTCGGCCCCGCTTACGCCGGCGCCAAGGTCGAGAACGATCAGATCAGCCTGATGCGGCTCAACGAGATTTCGCAAAACGATCTGCGCAGTCGTCGGCAACTACTCGACTCGATCGACCAGTTGCGCCGCTCGGCCGATGCCGCCCCGATGGAACGGATGGACGTCTCCTATCGCCAAGCGTTCGAGGTGTTGACCTCGAATCGGCTCGTCGATGCCCTCGATTTGCAAAAGGAATCGCGCTCGGTCCGCGACCGCTACGGCTACGGTTCGCCGCGCCATCAAGGCGACGGGGCCCCGCTATGGAACGATCAACTCCTGATGGCGCGCCGCCTCGTCGAAGCCGGCGTCCGCTGCGTCACCGTCGCCTATGGTTTCTGGGACACGCACGGCGGCAACTTCCGCCACCTCCGCCAGAACCTCCCCGTCTTCGATCAAGGCGTCTCCGCCCTCATCGACGACATCCACCAGCGCGGCCTCGACCGCGACGTCAGCGTCATCGTCTGGGGCGAGTTCGGCCGCACGCCGACGATCAATCGCGACGCCGGCCGCGACCACTGGGCCCCGGTCGGCCACGCCCTCATGGCCGGCGGCGGCATGCCCACCGGCCTAACCCTCGGCACCACCGATCGCATCGGCGCCTACCCGCATCAGAATCCCATCCACTATCGCAACATCCTCGCGACCTTGTACCACAACCTCGGCATCGACCCGCACACGATCGTGCGTGACGTGTTCGATCGGCCGACGACGATCTTGCCGGAGGACGCCCGGCCGGTGCGGGAGTTGATGGCGTAGAGCGCGGCGACATCTGTGTGCTCGCCCTGTCTTTGGACATGCTCTTGAGCAGCGGCGAGTGTGCGTACACTGAGTAAATGGAAACGGACTCGTTCTTCTATCGGCTCTTCAACGATTTGCCGCAAACGCTTTTCGAGTTGATCGGGTTGCCGGCGGCGCGTGCGAAGGCATACCGTTTCGACTCCGTGGAGTTGAAGAAGGCATTTCGGATCGACGGCCTCTTCCTGCCCAAGAAACGCAATCTTCCGCTCTATTTCGTCGAGGTGCAATTCCAGCGGCGGCAAGCGTTTTACGCAAACCTGTTTGCCAAGGTGTACAGTTACCTGGAGGAAAATGACCCGAAACAGGATTGGGTAGCGGTAGCGATTTTCCCGACGCGCCACGAGGAGCCGGCTTGTCTTGCGCCCTACCAGGACTTGCTGAAGTCGAAACGAGTGAAGCGCATCTATCTGGAGGACGTCACCCGGGCCAAGAACCTTCCTGTCGAGTTGGAGCTTCTGCAGCTCTTGTTCACAACGGAAAAAGAGAGTGAGCGAATCGCCCCGCGCGTGGTCCAAAAGGCCCAGATGCATTTCATCGATAGTGATTTGCAAGCGAAGGTGGTAGAATTGGTGGAACGCCTGTTGATGGACCGAATTCCCGGTTTCGAGCGAGAGGAGATGCGCATGAAATTCAAGCTGCATGGCATTCGCAACAGCAAAGTCTGGAAGGAAGCTAACGAGGAAGGCAAGACCGAGAACAAGCGCGAGCTGATCCAAAAATGGACTGCGAAGGGAATGACGGAAAAGCAAATCGCTGAACTCTTGGAAGTCAGCGTCGCGGAGGTCCGTCAACTTGCTAATGGCAAATGACGCGCGACGATCGGCCGGCGACGATCTTGCCGGAGGATGCGCGGGCGGTGCGGGAGTTGAGTGCGTGATCCTAGTCTTCGTTTAGCGCCCGCAGTATCCCTCGCGGCGGCGTCGCGCCTCTTCCGGCGACCATTGGGTATAATCCCCTTGGAGGTCGACATGCCGCTAAAAATTGAAGTCGAACAAGAAGATGATGGCCGCTGGATCGCCGAAGTTCCCGCGCTTGCGGGCGTCCTCGCCTACGGTGACACCAAGCTGCAAGCGATCGAACACGCGCAGGCGCTGGCTCTACGCGTCATCGCGGATCGGCTCGATCACGGCGAGCCGGTCCCCGATATGGAAAGCGTTTTCGCGGTGACGCCATGAGCCAATGGCGCTCGACGAAAGCCCGGCGCGTTCTCGCCGCCTTGCTGCGCATCGGCTGGAGCATCAAGCGCCAGTCGGGCACATCGCATAAGGTTTTGGCGCGATCCGGTTGGCCCGATTACGTTTTCGCATTTCACGACAACGAAGAGATTGGCCCGCGCATGTTGGCTCGTATCAGCAAACGGACGGGGCTTCAGCCAGGCGATCTATGAGGCTACGGACACGATTGTCCGGGACGTGTTCGATCGACCGACGACGATCTTGCCGGAGGATGCGTGGGCGGTGCGGGAGTGGAGGGTGTGATTCGAACCAAGGGGAACACGGGGAGCACAAGGGAATTCAAAATGGGTGAATTACACGTGTTTCCGGTTGACCGTCTGAGCGAGGCATTTACAGGACATCGCTGTGTAACGGCATGGCTGGGATACGGCACTGTGCTTTTCTTGGGATTCGGCGAGACAGTTCTTCCCATACGCGATAAAGACGGTCGGCACACCCAGCCGCCGTTTGAGTTGGAAACCAATTTCTCCGATTGGCGTATTAATGGACCAATCAATGCGTGGTCTGGAAATTCAAATCGCGAAGTATTAATTGCTGCAGCGGAATCATTGATAGGTGAAGCAATACTGAGTGGCGAGGTGGGTCAACGCAAAAGGCTTGCCATTTCTTTCACAGGCGGGAAATCGCTGTTCATTGAGTCTTGGAATTCGACGCCAGATTTGGCCGATGCGTGGAGTCTGAAATCGCCTGATGGCCGCATCCTTGCAATGGCGACGGATGGGCGATTCGTTGTTGTTGACGCGAGTGTGCCAGTGCGCGATTGGTTTGCGAAATGACTGGGAAGCAGGCGTTGCTTACTTGTCAGCGTCCACGGCCGGCGCGTGGATGATTTCGCTCACGCTCTCGTGATCAAACCAAACCGGAACGGGACCGGGAGAGATCAATACCGCGAGTCCATCCTTGTAGGCCAGGCCGCTCGGATCATCGACCTCGTATCGTTCGCCGTTGTGAAGCCGGATCGTGAAAATCTGGAACGGCTTCTTCGATTTGCACATGTTGACCAATTGCTCGAAGTTTTCGTGGGTCATGTTTCTCTCCAAGCTGCTTGGTCAGAATGGCTTCGGTTCGTCATTTTCGAACCAGCTTTGCGGCGGCGTATCTCTTTGGCAATTCGAGTACTTGAATCACCAGGCTCATGGCATTCCCTCCGCTGGCATCATACCTTAGCGTCCAATCGTGGACAAGACGGCTCATGCGATCAATCCCGCAGCGCCCGCCCCGTCAGATGCAAGAACACATGCTCCAGGTTCGGCTCGGCTGTCTCCAGGCTCGTCATCTCCGCTTGCTCCTCGCTCAGGATCGACACCACTTGCAATAGCGTCCGCTTCAAGTCATTGCATTGGATCTCGATCGCTTGCGCTGCGGGCGTCGCGAGCGTAACGTTTTCCAGCGAACGCAGGCGCGACAGGGCGGTTTCAGGAAGCGTGCGCGCGCTAAACCGCACGCGGCTGGGCAATTTGGCGAGCAGGTTCTTCACGTCGTCGCACGCAATCAACTTGCCTTGATCGATGATGCCGACGCGCGGGCACAGGGCCTGCACTTCCTCCATGTAATGGCTGGTGTAGACGATGGTAATGCCGGCGGCGTTGAGCCGACGCACTTCCTCGAAGATGTGGTTGCGCGATTGCGGATCGACGCCGGCGGTCGGCTCGTCGAGCAGCAGCAGCTTCGGCTGGTGGACCAGCGACGCGCCAAGGTTGAGGCGTCGCTTCATGCCGCCGGAGAACGTGCCGGCGCGCTGATCGGCGCGCTCGGCCAGACCGATGGAGGCGAGAATTCTCTCGACACGCAGCTCCAGGTCATTCGCGCCAATGCTGTAGAGTTGGCCGAAAAAACGCAGGTTTTCGCGGGCGGTCAGCTCGTTGTAAATGGCGAGGTCCTGTGGCACCATGCCGATGGTGCGGCGCAACGCCCGGTCGAGCCGGTGGAACTCGCGTTCGGCGAGAAAGACCTGGCCGGCCGTCGGATCAAGCAAGCCGGAGACGATCGACATGAGGGTGGTCTTGCCCGCGCCGTTGGGGCCGAGAAGGCCGAAGAGTTCGCCGGTGCCGACGGTAAAGGATATGCCGGCGAGAGCAGGGGTCGAACCATAGTCTTTGCGCAGATTGCGTACTTCAAGCATTTTGAAGGATTGCTATTTACGGAAGAATCGTCATGATGGATTAAGGAAGCCCCGGGGTAAGATACTCCGAACCCCCGGGGCTCAGAGTACCTCACCCCGGGGCTTGAGCCATTCTATGAATCGCATCTTGAAAAACCTGTTCTTCCCCGCCGTGCTGCTGGCGTGCGCATTTGGCGCCAACCGAGCCGGCGCGGACGACAAGAAGATCGAGGACAAAAAGAAAATCGACAAGGCCAACGGCGCCGTCGATTGGCAGAAGCTGCTGACCGACTTGCGCGAACGCTTCGCGCGGTCGCCGGACACGACGCTCCAACAAACGCGCATCGACCGGGTCTACTTCGAGCTGAACGCCGACGATCCGGACCAGCCGCCGTTCTTGAGCTTCAAAGGCGTCTGTCTGCGCCGAGCCGTTGACGACGAGGAGAAGATGAAGGAGTTCCTGGGCAAGGAGTTGAGCAAATTCCCGGCGCCGAACGTCAAATTCGTGGTCAAGATCGATGACCTCCGGTTTCACGAGTCGCCAATCTACTCGCTGCAGCAGGCCGCCGTCGCCGAATTCAAGAGGGACGCGACGTTCAATTCGTTCTTCGAGCGGGCCGGCTACGCAGCCGACGGCAGTCTGCAACTGCACGTCCTGTGCCTGCGCTTCGATCCAGCGACCGACGGCAAGCTCGCCAAGCTGGTCAAGGACAACCCGATCGCCAACGAGTTGATTCAACCGACAGGTGGCAAGGTCGCGTCGCCGACGCTGGTCCGACGGGACTTCGATTGGCTCGGCGAGCGGTCGAAGTTCCAACGTCAGTTCGCCGGCGGCAGCGATCTGCTCCTGCAGCGCACCCGCCTCAGCGACGGCTTCCTGCATTACTCGAAAGATCACAAGACCGTCCATTTCAACGTCAGCGGCGTGTGCATCCATCCGCCCGGACTCGTCGCCGATGCCGAACGTGAGAAACGCTGGCTCGCGCACGTCAGCAACCTGTTCCCGAAGGTCGTCTATGAGCCGAGCGTGACCGGCATCGTCATGCTGCCCAATCCGAGCATCGGCTGGCAGAACGACCTCGCCGCCGACGAACGGCACGACGGCGTCTTCCATCACCTCGCGCAGTTCAACGAGTTCGGTCAGTTGATGTGGTCCGTCAAGTCCCCGAGCGAGCTGCATCGGGCGGCGCTCTTGAAGAAAATCGAGGAGAAGCCACTCCCGGCCGCGCTCCTGCCGAGCGCGGACAAGGCCATGACCTTCCAGCTCTGGACCTGGGACAAGGTATTGCCTACCGGTCAGGCCCGTCTTGCGGCCGGGGATTTCGCGCTGCACCGTGCCCGGCTCGATCGCGCGTTCCTCAAGTACGACGACCCGAAGCTTGGCGATCCGTATCTGCACATCGAAGGCGTGAGCCTGCACCCAGTCGAAGTTGAGCCGGCAGCGCAGCAGCGCGGCAAGCTCGAGATGAATCTCAAAGATCTGTTGCCCGCTCAGCTGGAGCACAAGTGGAACAGCGAGCAGATGCGTTTCGTGACGAGCCCGATCTACGCGCTGCAAACCGAGACCGTCGCACGCAACCTGGATGGCATGCTGTTCGCCAACGCTCGTTACGACAAGGACGGCAAGCTCCATCTACATGTCGCGGTGGCCGTGGAGGGACAGAAGGACACAGCCCGCGACATCGTCGCTGGGACGCCGATGCCGCCGGGCGCCATCGGGCCGCGCGACGACAAGGGCGCGCCCAAGCTCGATTTCACGCTGCTCGCCTGGGACGATATCTTCGACCAGATGCAGCGCTGGCTGACTCGGGACAGCGACACACTGCTGCGCAAGACGCGCGTCGAGCGCGGCTTCTTCAGCTATCCGGCGAGCAAGGTCGGACCAAACCTGAACCTGGCGGCGCTCGGCATCTATCCGAGGAACGACGTGCTGACGGCGCGCTTGAAAAGGCGCTTCGATCTGTTCATCGAGCTTTACTTGACCGATCAACTGCGTGCCGGCCCCGTCGCCGCCGTGCCGCTGGTGCAGAATATCGACGATCCCGCGCCGATCGTACAAGCGAAGGTACTGGAGTCTTCGACGCTCGACGGCGTGCGCCTCGACGACGCCAGCTTCGATGGCGCCGGCAAGCTCGTTCTCCACGGCATCTGGATCAGCAAGGACCAGGAGTTCTGGCTTGAGAAGTTCGTCCATGAGATATTGACCCCCGAACATCCCGCTCTCAAGCGCGGCATCCACTGGGGCTCGATGCACGATTTCGATTCGCCGCGCTTGCTGCTCCAGATGCGCACCTGGGTCGCAGGCCAGGACGAGATCGACGAGGTCTGGCTCGATCGCTTTTACTTCGACGCCGCCGGCAAGGTGCGCATCGCCGGCTTCTTCACCCGGCAGCAGGACAAAGACAAGACCGTGCGCAAGCTGCCCGAGTTCTTGCCGAAGTTCGAGAGCAAGAAGCTGCCGGGCATCCCCGAACTGGCCACGCCGAAGGAGCCCGAAAAGAAAGACCCTGACAAGGTTCCCCCAAGCCCGCAGGCGAGCGCAGCGAGCTTGCGGAATAGAACGCTCGTCCCCATCATCTTCGCGCAAGAGCAAAAGGACGACGAACCGATACAGCTCGCGAAGTTGCCTAACATCGCGCAGTACCTGCGCGACAACATCCCGAAGGTATTCACCTGCGATGGCCTGCGTATCGACCGCTGCTTCTACGATCCGCAAGGCGTCCTCCGCATCGAAGGGCTAGCCGACCGCGCCATGCACACCGAGGAACTCAAGCCGTTCCTGGACCACGAGATGGCCCCGTTCGATCGCAAGCGCCAGCTCGCCTACGGCTGGAAAGAGGGGCGGCAGACCGTGATCCCGCTGCGGCCGATGATGGTCAGCCTGGATGAGAGTTTGCCGTCATTGCCTGAGTTCGACGGGCTCACGCTCTATCGGGCGCATCACGATCCGAAAAATCACCTCGTACTGACGGGCAAAGCGATCGGCGACTCCGACCCGAAAGAGCAAGCCGTCATCCTCAAGAAGCTGCTGGAGACCCACCCGCGCTGGCGCTTGCGCACCTCGGCCGGCGTCGTCGTGGACATCAGCAATCGGCAAAAGGCGAATCCGGAATTGGCGAACAAGAACGTGATGCGTGCCCTGCACCTGCTGCAAGTCAACATCGGCGAAGCGTATGTCGAGCCCCCCTACCCCACTGGGGCCACCGGCTGGATGAGCCATGCCTGGCCGTTCGATCCGAAGCTGCCGCGCGTGCGGCCGACCAACGACGACTACGACCGCAGCGTTCAATTTCTCGACGACGCGCTCTTGCACAATCCGAAGAGCGTGCTGGCCTGGTACCTGCGCGGCTACGTGCTGCAAACCATGAGCCGGTCCGATCTGTCGCTGCGCGATTTTCGTCGCCTGGTCGCAATGGAAGTTGACGACGAAGAACTACGCCACAACCGCATCCTAGCGCTGGAACTGGTGCAGGGTGCATTGCGGCAAAGCGCGTATCGCATCGAGCAAGAGGCGATCCTGCAAGTCTCGGAAGGTTGGACGTTGCGTGAACTGCGTGAACGGCCCGCGGCGCGCGATGCCACGTCCAGATGATTCCGTATCCTCGTTTAGCGCTCGCGCGGCGCCATGCGGGCGCTAACCGAAGACGGATATGAACATTTCGCCAACGCACGCATAGAATACCCCACGTCGCCAACCCTCCCACGGAACCGCACCCATGTCCGTCATCGGCCAACCGCTCGACGCGCTCGATACGCCTCAACTGCTGCTCGATCTCGATCTCATCGACGCCAACTTGAAACGCATGTTCGACGCCGGCAAACAGCGCGGCGTCAATGTCCGCACCCACTTCAAGTCGCTCAAGTGCGGCGGCCTCGCCCAGTACATCAAGGCGCGCGGCGGGCCGACGTTTCTATGCGCCAAGCTCAACGAAGCCGAGGTCCTCGCCGACGCCGGCATCGTCGATATCCTCATCGCCAATCAGATCGTCGGGCCGCACAAGATGCAACGGCTCGCCAACCTTGCCAAGCGCGTCACCCTTCGGCTCTGTGTCGATTCTACCGACAACGTCGATCAGCTCAGCAAGGCGATGCAGGCAGCCGGCACTACCCTCGGCGTGCTCATCGAGATCGACATCGGCATGGCCCGCTGCGGCATTCCGCCGGGTGAAGCGGCTATCCCGCTGGCCCAGCGCATTCACAAGAGCCCCGGCTTGCGCTTCGACGGCTTGCAAGGCTACGACGGCCATCTGCAACTGATCGCCGACCAGGCAGAGAAACGCACCAAATGCCTTGCCGGCCTGGAACAACTTGTCGCCACGCGCCGCTTCATCGAGAAAGCGGGCCTTGCGGTGCCGATCGTCACCGGCGCCGGCACCGGCACCTGGGAGTTCGTCGCCGGTTTCCCCGGCATCACCGAAATCCAACCCGGCTCCTTCGTGCTCATGGATTGCATCTACAACACGGTCCGCCCCGAGTTCGGTTGCGCATTGTCGATTCTGACCACGGTGCTCAGCGTCCGTCCCAAGTGGTACAATCTCGATGCCGGCAGCAAGGCGATCTCCAAGGACTTCGGCTCACCGATCATCAAGGGCAAGCCTGAAGAGAAGGCGACGCGCTTCTCGGAAGAGCACACGAAAGTCGAATGCGATCCCGTGCCCGTCAAGGTCGGCGACCGCCGCGAGGTGATCCCGGCCCACTGCTGCGCGACCATGAACCTGCACCGGCAGTGCCTCGGCGTGCGCAAGGGGAAGGTCGAAACGATCTGGCCAATCGAGGCGAGCGGGAGATTCGATTGATTACTCCAAGCCCGCATGTGAGCGCGGCGAGCAAACGGGGTAGAGAACACCATGACCAAAGAAGACCAACTCCGGCACATCCTCGATTGCGGCATCGTCGCCGTCGTGCGCTCTCCCGACAGCAAGCAGCTTGTCGAGGTCGTGCGCGCCCTTGCCGACGGCGGCGTGACGGTCGCGGAAATCACCATGAGCGTGCCGAACGCGCTTGACGTTGTCAAGCAAGTGCGCGCCGCTCTCGGCGAGCGCGTGCTGCTTGGCGCCGGAACGATTCTCGATCCGGAGACCGCGCGGGCGGCGATCCTGGCGGGGGCCGAGTACATCGTCGCGCCGACGTTGAATCTCGACGTCATCAAGCTGTGCCGGCGTTACGACAAGCTGGTGATGCCGGGCGCCTTCACGCCGACGGAGATTCTGGCCGCGTGGGAAGCCGGTGCGGATATCGTGAAGGTGTTTCCCGCCGACGTGGTCGGGCCGGCGTTCTTCAAGGCGATCAAGGGGCCGCTGCCGCAAATCCGCGTGATGCCGACCGGGGGCGTCGACCTGACGACGGCGGCAAGCTTTCTCAAGGCCGGGGCGTGCTGCCTCGGCGTCGGCGGGCAACTCGTCGAACCGACCGCGATCGCCGCCGGCAACTTCAACCGCATCCGCGAGCTGGCACAGCAGTTTTGCTACATCGTCAAAGAGACGCGAGCGGCCAAGAAATGAATCCCTTCCTCACGCGCGCGCAAGTGCGCGCCGTCGATCAGCACGCCATCGAACAGCTCGGCATCCCCGGCGCTGTCTTGATGGAAAACGCCGGCCGCGGCGCTGCCCGCGTCCTGCAAGCGCTCGGCATCCACGGCCCCGTCGTCATCGCCTGCGGCAAGGGCAACAACGGCGGCGACGGCCTGGTCATCGCGCGCCATCTCGTCAACGCGGGCATCGACGTGCTGACTTTGCTTTTCGCCACGCCAGAAGATCTATCGCCCGACGCCGCGCTCCAGTGGAACATCGTGCAGAAGATGCGCCTGTCCACGCAGGCGGTTGCGCAACCTCTCGACCTGGAAAAGCTCTCCGCAACCTTCGCCAGAGCTGAGTGGATCGTTGACGCCCTGTTCGGCACTGGCTTGACCGGCCCCGTGCGTGCGCCGTTCGACAGCGCCATCGCATCGATCAACGCCAGCCCGGCGCGGGTGTTTGCCGTCGATATTCCGTCCGGCCTCGATTGCGACACCGGCGAACCGCTCGGTTCCACCATTCGCGCGGAGCACACCGTCACCTTCGTCGCGCCGAAGCTCGGTTTCGGCAATCCCGCATCCCTGGCATGGACGGGGCACGTGCATGTCGTCGATATCGGCGTCTCAGGGTAGTCGTTGCGGCTGCTGCTGCGTCATGCAGTGCAGCGTGCCGAGGCCCCAGATCAGATCGACCGCGTGGATGCCGACGACCATGCGCGTCGGAAACAGGTCCGCCAGGATGCCGAGCGCGACGCGATCGAGCGGATCGTTGAACGTCGGCATCAACACTTTTTCGTTGGCGATATAGAAGTTCGCATAGCTGACCGGCAAGCGCTGGCCGCTAAAGATCAACGGCGCCGGCATCGGCAGCGTCACAATCTCCAGCGGCTTGCCTGATGTGCCGGTCATCGCTTGCAATCGCCTCAAGTTCTCCTGCAACGGCTCGCGATTCGGATTGTCGCTATTCGCTTCAACCACTGTCACGATCGTGCGCGGGCCGACGAATCGGGCCAGGTCATCGACGTGCCCGTGCGTATCGTCGCCGGCAATCCCCTTGTTGAGCCAAAGCACCTTCGTGACGCCAAGGTAGTCGCACAGAACGCGCTCGATCTCGGCGCGCGTCAGGTGCGGATTGCGCGCTTGCACCGGGCTGAGCAAGCACTCCTCGGTCGTCAACAGCAACCCGCCGCCATTGACATCGATGCTGCCGCCTTCGAGGACGACATGCTTCCCCTTGCACTTGGGCTGCCAGCGTTTGAGATGCAAATGTTCATTGATGCGGCCCGGCACCAGGTCGTCCTTCTTCCAGTTGTCGTACTTGGCCCAGGCATTGAAATGCCAATCGGTCATGGCGAGCTTGCCGTCGTTGTTGACCAGGAAGATCGGCCCCGAGTCGCGCGTCCAGACGCGGTCCGTCGGGATGTGAAAGAACCGTACACGCGTGAAATCGATGCCGATTTTCCGAAGCACGGCGTGGGCGCGCTTTTCGTGCACTGAATCGTTGACAAGGATGTGGACGATCTCGCCGGTGTGCAGGTGCTTGACGATCTCGCCGTAGACCCACGGGATCAGCGCGAACTTGCCCGGCCAATCAGCGCGGTTGTGCGGCCAGGCGAGCCAGGTCGCTTCGTGCGCTTCCCATTCGGCCGGCATGCGCCAGCCCAGGGATGCAGGCATCACCGTCATCATTAATCCCGTCACGAAGTTTGCTACAATACCTTTGGGAGTGACCCACACCGCAAGGTTGAGCTATTGTAGGAGTTGTCCGCGCCATGACTGCGACGAAAACGATCCTGATCATCGATGACGACCGCGAACTCGTGCAAGGTTTGCAGTCGGTGCTGGAGAGCCGAAGCTACCGCGTGACGACGGCCTTCGACGGCGCCGCCGGCTTGATGGCCGCCGAGCGCGAGCGGCCCGACCTGGTGATCGTCGATATGATGATGCCGAAGAAGAGCGGCTTCCTCGTGCTGGAAGGGCTGAAAACCAAGGACGCCGCGCGGCCGAAAGTCATCATGATGACCGCGAACGAAGGCAGCCGGCACCGCGCCTACGCGGAGATGCTCGGCGTTGACGACTATTTGCGCAAGCCGTTCGCGCTCGACAAGTTCCTCGAAGCCGTGCAGCAACACTGCCCGCCACCAAGCGAAAAGCCTGCTTGATCTCTAATTCTCTACCGGCGGCGCTTGCTGCGCCGGATAAGCCGGGTACCCAATCGCATTCGTGCGAATCCTGTAAAGCGATCGACCTGCCGTGATGTAGAGCGTCTTGCGGTCCTTGTCGCCGAAGCAGCAGTTGGTGGCCGTCTCTGGGGTGCGCATGAAGCCGAGTTGTTTACCCGCGGGCGAGAAGATGTAGACGCCGGTCTTGTCGCCGCTTTCGGCGGTCGCGTAGATGTTGCCGGCAGTGTCGAGGACCATGCCGTCAATACCGCGGCGCTCGCCGAAATCGTGCAGGACCGCCCGGCGCTTGCACGCACCGTCCGCCGCGATGTCATAGGCGATCAACGTGTGTGGGCCCTTCTTGCCGGGCGCGTTGTCGGCGATGTAGAGCGTCTTGTCATCGGGAGAAATGGCGATCCCGTTTGGCATGGCCACATCATCGATCACGCGCGTCAGCTTGTTGGCGACCGGCTCCCCTTTGGCCGCGTCGATGCGATAGACGGCGAACTTCTCCTGACCATCGGCGGGCTTGCGGCCATAGCAGGGATCGGTGAAGTAGACGCGGCCCAGGCGATCGAAGCAAAGGTCGTTCGGCGCGGTCAGACGCCGGCCTTGATAGCGATCGGCCAGCACGGTGACCGAACCGTCCCTTTCATACCTGTGAACCGCGCGAGCGCCGTCCTCGCCGCAGCAGGCGACGAGCCGCCCCTTGGCGTCGAAACGCATGCCGTTGGCATCCTTGCTCTTGCTGTTCCAGACTTCGAGCTTGCCGCCGGGGCGCAGTACCATGATGCGATTGCTGGGCGAGTCGGTGAAGAACACATTGCCGTCGGCGTCGGCGGCCGGCCCCTCGGTGAATTTGCAATCGCCGGCGACCTTCTCCAGCTTGGCGTCGGCAGGAACAAGGTCTCCGGCCTGAGCGGCAATTTCGGCCGCAGCGACGCTTCCCAGAAATGCAACTGCAATGAATCGAATCACGGAGGCCATGGCCGTTCTCCTTCGTAATGCCGAAGGGCATGATGCTTGGCAGGCGTTGACAGGAGCGAGGCGGGGTTTGCATTGATTGTACAGGCACTTGGCGGAGGCGTACACCATTTTCGTTGCATGACGCGCCCACACCCACCCACCGTGCAACGAATTCCACCTTGACTTGATGCACCACTCACGAATCCAAGGATATTTGAGGGGTCGAGGAAGAATTCGTTTCATGGCCAATGTTCCACGTGGAACACTGACGAAAGATTAACCGAAACCGACCTTGAGTTCCTTGAGACGTGTTGAAGCATGCGGCCGGTTCGATGCATAGGTGGCGCATTTGCCGATGCACACCTCGAAATGCGAAAAACGCTGGGAACAATGAGCTTCTTGAGGCGGGTGCGCATGTGCGTCAGAAAGGGAGGGATCCTTCCGGTGTTTTGCGGTCGGCTGCCTTGTATTGCTATTTCGCATCTTTCTTCAGACGCAAGGCTGTGTAGCCGAGGACTAATGAGACAAACGCGACGGTCCCACTGCCCCGCTTTGCAAACCACAACAATGGAAGCAGCACCAAGCCCATATAACCAGCAACGAAAACGGTGAACCAAAAAACGAAAAACTCGAATCCATCATAGTCCCAACCAAGCCTAACCACCGCGGATTTCGGAGTTGATTTTAGCAACAGTGTTCCAAAACCAAGTACCATGCCGACGATCACCCCGGGAATCGCCCCGATTCTGGATCTTTCTTCGACGCGCTGTTTATGCAATTCATATATTTTTTGAAAATCGTAGTCAGGGAATCGACCCTCCAAGTCTTTGCTGAGTGCTTCGATTGGATACGCCGCCGTGATCAATGGGAACAACGGATTCTTGCGCTCATCGTCCGTTGCCAGGAACGACAACATTTCACTTTGCGCTGGGTGCTTGCAGGTCAGGAGATTTTGGAGTTTCAATTCTTGCCACCATTGAAACCAGCAGCGGCGCGGAATCTTCCATTTTTTGACGGGATTATATAGACGGCGCATGATGGAATTCCTGAATTCGTAGCACGCGACCAATAGCGCAAGGACATCGTCGTATTGTTCATTTAAGCTGTTAGCCATACGCGAACTCCGCCGAGGGGAAATCTCATTCGCCGCACCGTGAATAGATGCCTTTAGTAGATGCTTTCCCGTCTGTCGTCAATCACGATATCGCGTTTCTCATGGCTATCCGACCACTCGCGCAGAGCCTTGGACCACGCTTCGGCGTCTAGGACTCATCTCGTTCCCGTTGGCACGCAGCAAGTTCACCAACGATTCCACCGCATGAATAGCATCGTCGGACAATCCGGCCTCGTGAATGGTGTGCGGCATTCGAACTCTGCCGTCATGCATCCGCCGACGTCGTCTCTCCGTCAGCTTTCATCTTTCACTTGAAGCACCACCGTCTCCCCCGACACGCCGCTGCATGGGCATAACTCCACGCGATATTGCAGTTCGTCTTGCAGTTTGGCATGAGCCGCGTCCCGCGATGTGGCCGTCACCTCGACCGTGCCGAATGACGAGCCGGCATGGCGTGCCAGCCACTGGCCGTTCGGCAAACGGGTGAGGGTGCAGGTGTACTTCATCGGTTGGTCCTTCCGATCTGCCCGCGGTCTCAGCCGGCCAACTCCAGCCCGCGCAGGGTGCCGGTGCTGGAGCCGAAGCGGTCGGCGTTGATACCGAGACGCTGGAGCATGCTGACGTAGAGGTTGGAGAGGGGTGGCGGGTTGGCGGGGTCGAAGGCGAGGTGCTGGCCGTGCCGGTAGCCGCCGCCGGCCAATAGGACCGGCAGGTTGCGCGTCGAATGGCTGCTGGCGTTGCCCAGGTTGCTCGAGAAGAAGACCGAGGTGCGATCGAGCAGGTTGGCGTCTTGTTCACGCGTGTCCTTTAGCTTGGTGAGGAAGGCGCTGAAGGTGCGCATCTTTTCCAGCTCGACGGTCCTGAGCTGAGCGATCTTGGCGGGTTCCTGGCCGTGATGCGACAGATCGTGATGGCCGAGGCTGACCCCCTGGATCGGCGGCACCAGGCTCGTGCCCAACAGGAGCAGCGTGATGAGCCGGGTTGAGTCGGTTTGCAGGGCCAGGTGGATGAGGTCGAACATGAGCCGAGCCTTGCCGACGACGTCGGCCGGGTTGTTGTTGTTCTGCGGCGGCGCGACGGTGACTCTCGGCCTGGGGCGCTGCGACCATTCCTCCGACTTGGCGAGGCCGCGCTCGAGTTCGCGGACGCTGTTGAAGTACTCGTCGAGCTTGTCGCGATCACCGGCGCCGAGCTTCGGCTGCAAGCTCTTGGCCTGATCGCCGACGGCATCGAGAATGCTTCGGCCATCGCGTAGCCGGCGGACCTGGGCCTCGCGTTCATCGGGCCGGCCTTCGAGGAAGAGCCGGGTGAACACGCTGGACGGCCAGGAATCGGAAGGGACGATCGCGCCCGAGCGGGTCCACGACAGGCTGAAGCCCTCGCAGGAGAGCGCGAGGCTGGGGAAACGCGTCTGATCGCCGATGTGCGCGGCCGCGAACTGATCGACCGAGATGCTGTTGCGAAAGCCGCCGCGGCGTTCGGGATGCGGGGCGGCGGTGAGGAAGCTGTAGATGGAATCGTGGCTGGAGCCGACCTCCGGATGGGCAAGGCCGGAGACGACCGTGAAATCGTTGCGGAACTCGCGCAGCACTTCGAGGTACGGCGTGAGCGCGTAGTCACGGCCGGCCGCCTGCGGAAAGAAGAATGCCGGGTGCAAGCTGAGCGGCGTGCAGATGCATACCATGCGCCGCGGCGGCACGGCAGCGGGCTGTTGCGCGAGGGCGTCGAGCCACGGCAAGGCCAGCGAGACGCCGGCGGCACGGAGGAAGGTGCGGCGATTGAGTTTCATGGGAAGTTGCTCGTTCTCAGGTAAGATTCATTTCGGCGTAACGACATGCTGGTCGTTTCGGATTGCCAACACCAACTCAGACACCGCAGACTCGAGTCGCCTGAACAAACGTAGCTTACGGTCTCGAATGATTTCAAGATCAACCAGCTCCGTAATAGCATCCTGGTCACGGGTAAGTATGTACCCGCCTTCAACAATACCTGAAATCCAACCCTTGGCATTTCGTGGGCCTTCTGCCAAGTCCCCACTTGGAGCTTTGGCGTCATTGGAAATCGCACGTCCATCGGGCAGTCGTTTCCCTGCCAATGACGCGACACCAACGATCAACCACAATTCGAATTCCTGCCTTGCGAATACCACCGGACATCATACTCTCCTTGCGTCCAAACACCTCGTTCATTTGTGCAAAAACACCCGGCTCTGCACCACCTCGTGTACCAGTGACCGCAAGCCATAGTTCTTAGCGCGGACGCGCCCAATGATCGCCTCGATCTCCTTCTGGTCGCCCGTCTGCGGCGCCGCGCCGGTCGCGTATGTCACCAATCTCTCCGTCAGATTGCGGGCGAGTTGGTCCTTGTCTTTGAGCAACAGTTGCTTGAACTCGTCGATGTCGCGGAATTTTTGGCCGTCGGCCATTTCGTCGGCGGGGTCCACCTTCGGGCCTTGCAGGTACGGCATGCGTCGGCCGTCGATCATGACCGGCTTGCCGTTGCCGCTGGTGCGGTAGTAATCGCGCCAGCCGCCGATGACGTCGAAGCTCTCGAGGGCGAAGCCGGGCGGGTCGATCTTGGCGTGGCAGCTCGCGCAGGAGGGGACGTCGCGGTGCTTGGCGAGTTGCTGGCGAATCGTCTTGGCGCCACGGATGTCGGGTTCGATCGCGGTGACGCCTTCGGGCGGCCGCGGCGGCGGGGTGCCGAGGATGCGTTCGAGCACCCAGGCGCCGCGCAGGATCGGCGACGTGTAGGTTCCATTGGCCGTCACCTTGAGTACGCTTGCCTGGGTCATGACGCCGCCGCGGTGGCTGTCCTTGGGGAGTGCCACCTTCTTAAACTCCCAATGCCCGTCGCCCCCTTCCCCTCTCCCGGAAGGAGAGGGGGGCCAGGTAATGCCATAATGTCTGGCGAGCCGGCCGTTGAGCATCGCGAAGTCGGAGTGGACGAAATTCGTCAGACTCAGGTCGTCCTTCAGCAGCTCGTCGAAGAACAGGTACGACTCCTTGAGCATCGACGCCTTGAGCATTTCGTCGTATTCGGGGTAAAGGATGTGGCTCGGAATGGTGGCGTCGATCTCGCGCAGGTTGAGCCATTGGCCGACGAAGTTCTCGGTGAACGCCGACGCCTTCTTGTCCTTGAGCATGCGCTCGGCCTGGGCGCGCAGCGTCTTCGGTTCGCTTAGCTTCTTCTGCTCGGCCAGCGTGAGCAGCTCGGCGTCGGGCATCGTGCTCCACAAAAAATACGACAGCCGGCTGGCGACCGCGAAATCGTCTAACTTGCCCGCTCTCTCGCGGAGAAACAGGAAGTCCGGCGAAACCATCACCGCCATCAGACCAACACGCACCGCCTGCTCGAAGGAGTGCTTCTGGGCCAGTCGGCTCTTTACCAGCTTCATGATCGGCTTCAGGTCGTCGTCGGTGACGGCACGCCGAAACGCGCGCCCGGCAAACGCGCGCAAAATGCGCTCGGCGTCCGCCTCGGGATCCGCCGATGTGACCTCGACGCGCTTGCTGTAGTTGTAAATCGGCGCGGGTTTTTGCGGCATATCGCCGAAGATGCGGCGATGGCTCTCGGGGGGCCAGGTGTCGTACAGCGGGCCTTCCACCTCGACCCATTGCACCGCCAGCCCCGCGCCTTCATACTTGTCGGCGCCGATCTTGTGAACCGTCGTGGCCCCCGCCAGCCCATACGGATGAATTCGTATCGTGCTTCTGGGCTGGATCGATTCGACGAACTCCACGACGCTCGCCTTGTCCGCGGGGACATCGAAGTAACTGACCAGCTTCGTCGTTCCCACCATCCCCATGGTACCAGCGTCGAGGCGAAAGGTGACCGGTTTGCCCGCACTCTGAATTCCGGAAGCGGAGATGCGGAAGCGGTACTTGCCGCGGTCGGGCGGATAGAACGGGGACACGACGACCGAATTCCACGGGGACGACGAGAAACACACCACCGTGCCGTCCTCGAGATGGCGATACACCTTCTCGGTGGACGACTTTACCTGGTGCGTCTCCTTGAGACTGTAGCGTTTCTTGATGACCGGCGGCTGCGGCAGATTGGCGATGGCGATATTCAGCGCCTTCTCGGCCCCTTCCAGATACTTGTCCATCAAGAAGGACGAGACGTGCAGCGCGTCGGCAACATTGTCGAAGCCGTTCGCGGAGCTGTCGATCGGCAATATGTCCCTCAGCTCGACATCCACGCCCAGCAGGTCGCGCACGGTGTTCTCATACTCGATCCGGTTGAGCCGGCGCAAGACGACCCGTCCCTCCTTGGCGCGGCGAACCTCGGCCGCCTTGAGCCCGGCGCCGATCCAGTCAAGCAACGCCTGGCTTTCCTTTTCAGATGGCCGCGGCTTCGTCTTCGGCGGCATCTCCCCGGCCTTGACCCGCTTGAGCACGGCCAGCCATGCTTCGCGGCTGGCGCCGTCCGAGAAGTCGTGCGACAGCCGGTCGAGGCGAAAATCTCCCTTGGGCTTCTCCATCGCCTTCGAGTGACAGCCAAAGCAATGGGCGACGAGTGTCGGCCGAATCTTGGCTTCGAAGAAATCCTTGTCGGCCTTGCCAGACGATTCTTGCCCGGAAACGATTGCTGGCAGGACGAACAACGTCGAGACGACAAGGAAGGTGATAGCACGCATCGGTGCGTCCTCGGCAGACAGCTCGTGCGGGATTCATACAACCTGGACTTCTGATTTCATAGCCATTTTGGATCGCGTTCGCTACTGCAAACCGGCCTGAAGGCCTGAACCAATGCTTTTTCGCTTGCACTTCATCACTGTTTCGTTAACATGGCCGACATCGGCGAACCAATCTCTGCTTGCGAGAATCGAATCATGCGTCGCCTCACCTTTTCTCTCGTCGTCTTCATCCTGGCAGCGCCGGTCCATGCAGCCGATCCGGAGCAGGTCCCGCTTTTCGTTGCCGGCGAGGGCGGGTATCACACCTATCGAATTCCCGCGCTGATCGTCTCGAAGAAGGGGACGCTGCTCGCGTTCTGCGAAGGCCGCAAGGACAGCCGCAGCGATACCGGCAACATCGATCTGCTCCTGAAACGTAGCTTCGATCACGGCAAGACCTGGTCCAAGACGCAGGTCGTCTGGGACGACGCCGACAACACCTGCGGCAATCCGTGCCCCGTCATCGATGCCAGGACCGGCGCCATCGTGTTGCTGCTCACTCACAACCTCGGCAGCGACACGCAACGGATGATCGAGGACCGCACCGCCAAGGGGACGCGCACCGTCTGGGTCGCGCGCAGCGAGGACGACGGCGAATCCTGGAGCAAGCCGACCGACATCACCAAGGATGTCAAGAAAGCCGACTGGACCTGGTACGCGACCGGCCCCGGCATCGGCATCCAGCTCAAGAGCGGCAGACTCGTCGTGCCATGCGACCATTACCGGGCAGGCACCAAGGCGCAATACTCCCACGTGATCTACAGCGACGACATCGGCAAGACCTGGAAGCTTGGCGGCATCGTCGGTCCGAAGTGCAACGAAGCGCAGGTCGTCGAACTCGACGACGGCAGTGTCATGCTGAACATCCGCAGCTATCGTGGCACCAACCGCCGACTCGTCGCCCTGAGCAAGGACGGCGGCGAGACTTTCGGCGATCTCGTCGAGGACAGGACGCTGATCGAGCCGGTGTGCCAGGCAAGCATCATGCGCTTGCCTGGCAAGAAAGGCGGCATCCTGTTCGCGAACCCCGCCAGCACGAAACGCGAGAACATGACCGTGCGCCTGAGCCGCGATGAGGGCAAGACCTGGGCCCATGCCAGAACCCTACACCCCGGCCCAGCCGCGTATTCGTGCCTGGCCGCGCTCGGCGATGGAAACATCGGCTGCCTGTACGAACGCGGGCAAAAGAACGCCTACGAAACGATCACGTTCGCACGCTTCTCGACCAACTGGCTAACCGAGGCCCCCACCATGAACTACATCGACGCCCACGTCCACGTCTGGACGCCCGACACCGCACGCTATCCGCTCGCGCCCGGCTACAAGGAAGAGAACATGCAGCCCCCGTCCTTCACGCCGGAGGAACTCTTCAAGCACTGCAAGCCGGCCGGCGTCGGGCGCATCGCTCTTATTCAGATCAGTTTCTACGGCTTCGACAATAGCTACATGCTCGACGCGATCGCCAAGCATCCCGACGTCTTCGTCGGCACCGCCGTCATCAACCCGCTCGGCAAGGATCCGGGGCGCGAGATGGATGAACTCGCCAAGCGCGGCGTGCGCGCCTTTCGCATTCATCCGAAACTGAGCGAACAACCCATTGACAAGTGGCTGCGCCCGGAAGGCTACGAGAAAATGTTCGCCGCCGGCGCACGCAACAACCAGGCGCTGGCGTGCCTGATCGGTCCCGACGCGCTGCCGGAGCTGGAGCGCATGTGCCGGGAGTATCCCGCTACGCCGGTGATCATCGACCACCTGTGCCGCATCGGCGCCGACGGCGTGATCCGCGCTGAGGATGTCGAGCGCCTCTGCGCCATGGCCAAGCACAAGAAGGTCATGGTCAAGGTCGGCGCTTTCTACGCCCTGGGCAAGAAAAAGGCGCCGTACGCCGACGTTGGTCCGATGATCAAGAAAGTGGTTGCCGCGTTCGGCGCCAATCGCTGCATGTGGGAGAGCGATTGCCCATTCCAGGTGCAGGGGGAGCACACCTATCAGGCCAGCGTCGATCTCGTGCGGCGGCATCTCGACTTCCTGAGCGCCGACGACAAGGATTGGCTATTGCGGAAGACAGCCGAGAGCTTTTTCTTTGCGAAATGAACGGCTCAGTGAACGGATGTTAGCCCGACGCGCGAGCGAGGGTCTGGTGTCCCTCGCTCGCGCGTCGGCTAACGAACGGTTCATTTTTTCTTGAGCGGATGAGAAGCCAACTTGGCCTTCCGCTTGGCTTCCTCTTCCTGCTTCCGTTGTTGTTTGCGAACATGGACTCTGCGCAATTTCATGGTTCACCTTGTTGATGGAAGCATTCACCCGAAGGCGTTCCGACAGAGCCAGAACGTGTTGTTTTCTTATCCGCCGATGGTTTTTTGGCAACAATCAAAACCGGGGTCGTCGTGCAGCTTGCCGTAGGTCAGGCTTTCTCGCCTGACAAGGCCGGCAAAAAGTCAGGCTCGAATGCCTGACCTACGGCGAGCTACATCACTCCCCTTCAACGCAGCGCCTTGATGATGCGGGCGGTGTCCTCCGCTTCAAGCACTTGCAGCGCACTCTCAGCTTTCAATAGCTTCCCGACCTGTGCGGCGGGGGCGTAGGCATTCTTCAGACCGTCGGTCGTGAGCTTGGTGCCGTCGCCGAGAACGCCGCCGGCGATGACAACGCAGCGCGGCAAACACAACGCCGCCAGGTGGGCGACATCGCCGACCTCGCGCAGCATCCCCGGCGCCATCAGGCCGAGCCGTTGGTTTTTGTAAGGCGTGTCGGAGACGTAGCTCGCCAGTGAATCGATGGCGACGACGTGCGTGATCCGTGAATCAGTGGCGGCCGCCGTCAGTGCGACAATTCCAGCGGGGCCGTAGCCGACGACCGCGATGCGATCGGTCCGCAGCATGTCATCGTCCAGTTGAAAGGCCTGGACAAGGCCCTTCACATCCAGCGTCCACTGTCCCAACAGCGGGCGGCCGATCCACAAACCCCATTGAGCGGTGTTGTGATCGGGCGCGCCGCCGATCTTGTCGCCAGGCCAGGCCAGTGCTCCGGTTGTGCGTAAATCCACGGTCAGCACACTCCAACCATCATTCTGGAACGCCTTTGCCATGGGGCTCTCGGCGGCTTTTTTTCCGCCGTCGAGGTCGAGCAGGATGGCCAAGGGACTTCGCCTCGCCATGCTGCCAAGGCGTACGGTCGCCGTCAACGTGATGCCAGGTTCAGGTTTGAACCGATAAGTTTTTACGAGGTCCGTCTTGATTTGCATGTCACTCGCCTTCGGGAAGCCGCCCAGCACCTTCTTGATCAGCGTCTTTCGCGCCTTGGCGGATTCGACTTGCCATTCTTTTGCATCCTTGGATAACTGCCTGGCCGCCAACAATCGTTTCCCCTCGGCAGCGGCGAACTTCGGGATCGTCATCCAGTCCGCGGGCCGGGTGTCGCCGGGGAAGCAACGCAGAGTCTGCGGATCCTCAGTCTTCATCGGCGGATCGGGAATCGGGCTGCCGTCGCCTTCGCCCTTGAGGTTTTTGTCAAGCCAGCCATACAGAGCTTCGCGCATGGCCTGGCTATAGTCGTGGTGCCAATCGAAAGTCGTATGGCGCACGCTGCCGGGCTTGTCGTGGACCTTGTAGACGCCGGCCGCGAAGGCGAGCGACTTCTTGGCTTCGGGGATGGAGAACTGAACGCCGTCCTTGGTGACATTGATGACCATGAGGCCGCGCGGCGCGGTCAAGCCGAGGACGCCGCCTTCCTCGGTGAAGCGCAAGGCGCCGGGGACGACCTCGCACATGCAGCAGGCGGTGCCGAGGTAGGCTTGATAGTTGCCGACGGAGCAGACGGGAACGACGGCGCCGAAGCGCTCGTCCCAGGCGCCGGCGTACATGGTTTGGTTACCGCCGCCGGACGCGCCGGTGATGGCGATTTTCTTGCCGTCCACTTCGGGCCGGGTTAGCAGGTAATCGACGGCGCGCATGTTCTCGTAGACCTGCAAGCCGGCGAGGGTCATGCCGGTCGGCAGCAGCGTGGCGGCGACCATCTCGCCGTGGTATTCGCCGAGGTTCTTGGTCAGGCCGCGTTCGCCGGCGCCGAAGGCGTCCACCGCCAGAACAAAGTAGCCGAGCTTGGCGGGGCCGATGCAGCGCTTTTGCAGCACCGGATCGAGCCGGGCGCCGCTCCAATGGCCATGCACCGCCAGCAAGGCGGGATGCTTACCCGGCTTGTCGGGGACGTAGGCACTGGCGGTCATCCACACGCCGGGCATCGTCTGGAAGATGAGTTTCTCGACGGAATAGCCGTCGCGCTTGAGAACGCTCAGCACCTTCGGCTCCAGCGGACACTTCTTCTCGGGGAACGCGCCGAACGCTTGCTGCAAGTTTTTCCGAATATCGCTACGCCGCGCGTCCCACTCCTCGCGCGTCGCGGGCGGCTTCTCGGCAACCCGAAGCTGGACGGCCTGGGCCTTGATGAAGTTGAGATACTCCCGTTGCCGATCGGTCGGCGGCTGGGCGAGCAATGGCGTCGAGGAGATTGACGCCAGGATCGCGAGAATCAACCAACGCAAGGATCGCATGGCAATAACCCTCTGGTATTGCCGCTTGCGGCTTAGCGCTCGCTGTCAGAGATCTGCACCAGCGGATTTTTCTGCGAGCGCGAAACCGCAAGCGGTGGATTCGAGAAGTCTTACGCGATGATATCGTGAATGACGCGTCCCTCGACGTCGGTGAGGCGATGATCGCGGCCGCTGTAGCGGAAGGTGAGACGTTCGTGGTCGATGCCCATCTGGTGCAGGATGGTGGCGTGCAGGTCGTGCGGGTGGGTGCGATTTTCCTCGGCACGGAAGCCGAACTCGTCGGTGGCGCCGTAGGCCATGCCCCCCTTGAAGCCGCCGCCGGCGAGCCAGACGCAGAAGCCCCAGTGGTTATGGTCACGGCCATCGCCGCCTTGCGAAGCCGGGGTGCGTCCGAACTCGCCGCCCCAGAGTACGATGGTTTCGTCGAGCAGGCCGCGTTGCTTCAAATCCTGGAGCAGGGCGCCGATGCCGCGATCGACGCCGGTGGCAAGCTGGCGATGCTGCCCGTCGTTGTTGCCGTGCGTGTCCCACGGTTGACTGTTGCCCGTGTAGATCTGCACGGCGCGGACGCCGCGCTCGACCAGGCGGCGCGCGAGTAGGCAGTTCTGAGCGAAGACATTGCGATTGGGAGCTTCGTAGCCGTACATCTGCTTGGTGCGCTGCGTCTCTTGCGTGAGGTCGAACGCTTCCTGGGCCGCGGTCTGCATCCGGAAGGCCATCTCCATCGAGGCGACGCGGGCACCGAGCAGAGCGTCGTTACCGCGGCGCTCGGCTTGCATGGCGTTGAGCCGCTGGATGAAGTCGAGTTGCCGGCGCTGCGCGTCGGTGCTCAGGTGCTGATTCTGCAAATACGGCAGGACGGTGCGCGCGTCGTAATCAATTGGCAGATTGATGTGGCAGCCCTGGTAGACGCCGGGCAGGAAGCGATTGCTCCAGTTGGCGGCGCCGTTGACGGGCAACCCCGGACACATGACGATATAGCCGGGCAGGTTCTGATTCTCGGTGCCAAGGCCGTATTGCAGCCACGAGCCGTAGCTGGGCCGCAGCGCTTGCAGATGGCCGCTGTTCATCATGAACATCGACGGCTCGTGATTGGGGATATCCGTATGCATCGAGCGGATGACGCAGAGATCGTCGGCGTGCTTGGCGATGTTCGGAAAGATCTCGCTGATCGGCAGGCCCGATTGCCCGCAGCGCGGAAACTTGAACGGCGACGGCCGCAGGCCAACCGTGTTGTTCTCGGTGCGATAGTTGGCGATGCTGGCGGGCCGCTGGCCGGCGAATCTCGCGAGTGCCGGCTTGGGATCGAAGGTATCGACCTGCGACGGGCCGCCGTTCATGTACAGATGAATGATGTGCTTCGCCTTGGCCGGATGATGCGCCGTCCGGGGCGCGAGCGGCGAGTCGGCCGCGAGGACGTTGGCGAGCCCGATCATGCCGAAGCCGGCGCCGCAGCGAGTGAGCATTTCACGACGTGACAAGAGAATGTCATTATGCATGTTCTTACTTCCAGTATTCCGCTTGCGTCGAAAATCACTCCGCCCCACCACATCGGCCAATCGCCTCTTCGAGAAGCTGGGCGGCCAGTTGCATCGGCGAAACTCGGCGATCGTCCGTGCTGACCTTGGCGGCGAGTTCTTCGAGCTTTTTGAAAGTGTCGTCGCTCATCGGCAGCTTGCGGTGATGGACCCACTCCACGGCAGTCGGCCGGCCTGGACGCCTGCCCTGGCCGGGCTCAAGGCGGGCTTGCAACCGCGCAACTATCTCCGCGAGGCGGTAGGCGCCGAAGGCTCCACCGCCGGTTTCCGGAACCTCACTGACAATTTTGGCGCCAAGCATCGCCGCGATCTTCTTGATGTTCTTTGCCATGACTCAGCTCCCCGCCCCGGGAAGTTCAAAGGCGATTTCGAGATAGTCGCGGTCGATCACCAGGCCGACCGCTCCTTGAAAAGTTGCATACCCCATTCTTTCCAAGAACGCGCGAAGCTCATGGCCGCGTGCTTCCAGCAATTCGTCGCTGGTGTAACACTGGATGACGACCGGGTTGTCGAAAAGAAGAATCCCGCCTTGAGCATCGTCTCGCCACACGCCTTGCCCCTGCGGAAAAGCAGTTGCCCCGCCGAAAAGCTTACCAAGCGTGGAGAGCGCGTCGTTCACCCACCGTGCTTGGTCGACTTCTACGTCGGCGCGAGTTTTACTCGGTATGAACAACACCAGCAACGTCGATTCCGCTTTGGTCGCGCCCAACGCTTCGGCATGATCGGGCATGAGCAGGCCTCCTCGTGCTCTCTATTGTGGCACTTTTTGCTCAAAAAGTAAAGCGAAAGGCGCCGCAGCGGGTGAGCAATTCACGGCGGGAGAGCAGGTTGTCACACATCATAAGACTCCGAGTCATTAGCTGCCGATAACCGTAGATCGCAAGTCTCACACCAATTGCAAAATCGGCTCACCAGGCTCACTTCAAGCGATCCATTGAAACTCATTCGACGCCAAAATCGCCTGGGCGAACTGCTCCCACGGCGTGAGCCGGTCCTTCGTGCCGGCGCCGCGCACGAAATCGAGGCTCACACGCATCTCTTCCGGTGCAGGCTCGCGTCCGTAGGCCAGCCGAAACGCCGCGGCGATGCGCTCCTCGTCTTTCGCCGCCGCCATTTCGAGACGTTTGGCGAACGCCTTCGCCGTCTCGATCGTGAACGCGCTGTTGAGTACGAAAAGCTGCTGTTGCGGCACCGTCGTCACGCTGCGGCGATCGCTGGTGACGTTCGCGTCGGGGAAATCGAAGAGCACCATCAGCTTGTTCGCTTCGAGCCGGCTCACCTTGGCGTAGATGGTGCGGCGCACGTTGTCCGCCTTGTCGAGGTCGAGCGATGGCCCGCCGCGCGTCGCATCGAGCCGGCCGGAAACCGCAAGCCAGGAGTCGCGCCACGCCTCGAAGTCGAGCCGGCGCGGCGCATGACGCCAGAGGTACTGATTCTCCGGATCGGCTTCCGCATTCTTCGGCACATTGGTACTCGCCAGTTGATACGCCGTCGAGAGCATGATCTCGCGATGGAGCCAGCGGAGCGACCAGCCGGCTTCCATGAAACGGACCGCCAGGGAATCGAGCAGCTCCGGATGCGTGGGCCGATCGCCCAGCTGGCCGAAGTTGCTGGTCGTGCCGACGATGCCGCGCCCGAAATGATAATGCCAAACGCGATTGACGATGACGCGTGCGGTCAGCGGATTCTTCGGCGTGGCGATGGCGTTGGCGAGTTCGAGCCGGGTGAACTTGTCGGACTTGCCGGCGTCCTGCGCCAGGACGCGCAGGTATCCCGGCGGCGCCGCTTCGCCGGGGCGTTCGACGTTGCCGCGAATGTTGACGCGCATTGCCGTGCCACCGCCACTGACGACGTGGGCCTGCGGCAAGGGTGGCGGCGCTTCCTTCTTGAGGAGGTCCAGCGCCGCCTGGCGGTCGGCCCGCTCCTTCTTGCCGGCATCGGTCGGCGTCTTTTCCTTGCCCAATTTTTTCAGCACCGCCTCGGCGTCCTTGACCTTCTTGTCCCAAGTCTTGAAGCGCTCGACGGTTGCCGCGTCGGCGAGCGGCGCGACGGTGAGATTGGCGCCGTTGTACGCCGCCGCCAGCGAATAATAGTCGCGCGTCGGAATCGGGTCGTACTTGTGATCGTGACAGCGGGCGCAAGCAATCGTCAGGCCGAGCAGGCCGCGCGACAGCGTGTCGATGCGGTCGTCGAGCTCGTCGGCGATGACCTGGGCCGTCACCGAGCCGCGATGATACTCCTGGCCCAGCCCTTGAAAGCCTAGGCCGGCGAGCTTGACGAAAAGGTCGGGTTCGGCACCCTCGCCCCCGTCCCCTCTCCCGGAGGGCGAGGGGAGCAAGTCGCCCGCAAGTTGCAAGCGCACGAAGCGGTCGTACGGCATGTCGCTGTTGAGCGCCTGCACGACCCAGTCGCGATAGCGGTAAGCGTGCGGACGAAGGGCGACGAACGCCAGCGCCTTGTCCTCGGCATAGCGGGCGACGTCGAGCCAGTAACGGCCCCAGCGTTCGCCGTGATGTGGCGATGCGAGCAGCCGATCGACGACCTTGGCGAAAGCGTCGGGCGAGTCATCCTTCAAGAACGCGTCGATCTCGCCGGGCGTCGGCGGCAAGCCGATCAGGTCGAACGTTGCCCGGCGGATCAGATCGCGTTTGTCCGCCAGGCCGACCGGTTGAAGATTCCTTTTTTCCAACTCGGCCAGGATGAAATGGTCGATATCGCGCTTCGCCCAAGCCGCATTCTTCACCTTGGGGAGCAGATGCTTGATCGGCGTCTGGAACGCCCAGAATTGCCGAGCTTTAATCCAGTCGATCTCCTTCACGACCGCCGTTTTTCCATCGCGTGGATCGAGTGCGCCGAGCTTGATCCACGTTTCGAAATCGTTCAACACCGCCGCCGGCAGCTTGCCGTTCTTCGGCATCTGGATATCGCCGTCGTGTCGCAGCACCTTGAGGAGCAGGCTCTCGCCAGGCTTTCCTGCGACGAGCACGCCCCCCTTGAGCATGCCCGCCTTGGTATCGAGCAGCAAGTTGGCTTTGAGGTTGCGATTCTTGCGGGCGTCCTCCGAATGGCATTTGTAACAATGCTCGGCAAGGATGGGCCGAATCTTCGTCTCGAAGAATTCGACCCCCTTCGCATCGAGCGGTTGGGCTCGAAGCGAAGACGCGAGTCCGAGCAGGAACAGGGATGCCAGTGAAAGAGTGAAGTTGCGCACGCGCGAGATCTCCGGCGATGGCCGCGAGCTAAAGGTAGGAGCCGACATTCATCGACCCTGCGATTGTACTCGAAAGCGATCCGTCTATCAATTCGGAAAGCGAATCTTGGCTCCGCTCAAGGAACCGGAGTATAAAGAACCGCATCGGAGGCAAACAATGACATCCCGCAGTGTCCGGTTTTGGGTCGCAGGTACTCTGTGTCTGGCGGCGTGCGCGCTGGCAGGAAACGTATTCGACCCGGTGCCCCAGCCGCTCGGCGCGCAGGAGCCGGCGTGGGATTCCCTAGGCGCCTCGTATCAGAAGGAGATTCGCCCGCTCCTCGTGCAATACTGCCAGCGCTGTCATTCCGGAAAACAGCCGGAAGCGGAGATCGATCTCAAGCACTTTGCGACCCTTGATGAGGTGCGCAAGGCGCCGCGGGTTTGGCAGAAAGTGCAGGAGATGCTCGACACCGAGCAGATGCCGCCGAAGGACGCCAAGCAACCGACGGACGCGGAGGTGCTAAAGCTCCGCACGTGGGTGCGCAGTTACCTCAAACTCGAAGCCCGCGCCCAGGCCGGCGATCCCGGACGCGTGGTGTTGCGGCGTTTGAGCAATGCCGAGTACACGTATACCGTGCGCGACTTGACGGGGATTACGACGCTCCAACCCGCGCGCGAGTTTCCCGTGGACGGCGCCGCGGGCGAGGGGTTCACGAACACGGGCGACGCCTTGTCGATGTCGCCGGCGCTGTTCACGAAGTATTTGGATGCCGGCAAGCGCATTGCCAAGCACGCGGTGTTTCTGCCCGACGGTATCCGCTTCTCGCCGCACACGACGCGCCAGGATTGGACCAACGAGGTGCTCGCTGAGATCCGCGCCATGTACGGCGCCTATTCGGATTCCAGCTCCAGCACGCAAGTGAAACTGCAAGGACTCGTCTGGGACACGAAGCAAGGCGGCCGCTTGCCAGTGGAGAAGTACCTGCAAGCGACGCTCGCCGAGCGGGACACGCTGAAGTCCGGACAGAAGTCGATCGAGGTCGTGGCGAAGGAACGCGGGCTGAGCGCCAAGTATCTTACCCTGGTCTGGCAGCAACTCAATGCCGGCGCGCCGTCGCTGCTGCTGGACGACGTGCGCGAGCGCTGGCGCAGCGCGAAACTGGACGACGCGGGGAAGCTGGCCGTGGAAATCTCACGCTGGCAGAATGCGATGTGGAAGCTCAGCAGCGTCGGGCACTTGGGCAAAATCGGCGGCCCCAAGGCGTGGATGGAGCCGATTGATCCGCTGGTTGCGAAGGTCGATGTGCGCTTCAAGATGCCGACGACGAAGGACGACGAGACCACGCTTTATCTGGTAGCGGCGAATGCCGAGCCTGGCAATGCGAACGCACAAGTGATTTGGCAGCAGCCGAAGTTTGTCGCTACCGGTCGTCCGGAGGTGTTGCTCAAGGACCTGCGCGCGACCGCTCAGAATCTGGAGACGGTTCGCGCAGAGTTGTTTACCGACACGGCCAAATATCTCCTTGCCGTGGACGAAGCCACCGCGGCCCAAGGGAAGACCGAACTTGTGGCGCTGGCCAAGATGCACGCGCTCGACGCCGTCGCGCTGGCGGCCTGGCTCGACTACCTGGGAGTCGGCAGCGGCCCGGCCAAGGTCGAAGGGCAATTCACGAAGAAGCTGCCGCCGAATCCGACTTACAAGTTCATCGAGGGCTGGGGGAGTCCCGAAACGCCCAACCTCGTCGTCAATTCGTCGGATCAGCATGTCCGCATTCCGGGCAACATGAAGCCGCACAGCGTCGCCGTCCATCCGTCGCCCAAGTTGAACGCCGCGGTCGCCTGGCAGAGCCCGGTCGCCGGCAAGATGCGGCTCGTCGCGAAAGTCGTCCACGCCCATCCGGAATGCGGCGATGGCGTGAGCTTCACGCTCGAACATCGTCAGGGCACGACGCGCAAGCGCCTGGCCGCCGGCGTGGCGCAAGGGGCCAAGGAGCCGAAAATCGATCCGGTCGAGATCAGCGTGAAGGAAGGCGACGTCGTGTCGCTCGTGATCGGCCCGCGCGCCAATCATTCCTGCGACCTGACCGCCGTCGATCTGATGCTCACTATTGCCGACAAGACCTGGGACCTGGCCAAAGATGTCTCCAGCGATGTCCTGGCCGGTAATCCGCACGCGGACCGGCTCGGCAACAAGGGGGTTTGGCATTTCTTCACCGAGCCGGTATCGAGCGCGGTCGCCGCCGGCTTCAACATCCCGAGCGGCTCGGTGCTCGACAACTGGCGCTCGGCCGCGACGAAGGAAGAAAAAGCTCGCCTCGCGGCGGAGGTGCAACGACTCCTGGTCGCGGGGCCAAGCAAGGCGAAGGACGGTCCCGACGCGATCCTGTACAAGCAACTCGCCGCGTTCAATGGACCGCTTCTCGGCCGCGTGCGCACCCTGCAACCGAAAACGGAGACTGCGAAGACTACCTGGGGACTCGACCCGGCTTCGTTCGACGGCGCCAATCTGCCCGTGAAGGCTCCGTCGGTCGTGGCAGTCCGCGTGCCGATGGAATTGGTTGCGGGGTACGAGTTCGTGGCCACCGGCGTTCTCCATGCCGATTCGCGCGACCTGGCCAGCGCCCAGATGCAAGTGACGGCAACAAAGCCCGCGGCGACCTCCGGGCTCCAACCGGGCGTGCCGATCCTGGTCGGCGACACCAGCGCGGCACGCAAGCGCCTGGCGGCCGCTCTCTCGTCTTTCCGCGACCTTTTTCCGCCAGCGGTCTGTTACGCCAAGATCGTGCCGGTCGATGAAGTCGTGACGTTGACCCTTTTCCATCGCGAAGATCACCATCTCGTCCGCCTGATGCTCGACGACGCGCAGAAACGTAAGCTCGATCGCCTCTGGGACGAACTCGAATACATCAGCCATTCGCCGCTGACCCAAGTTGACGCTTTCGCCCAGCTCATGGAGTACGCGACGCAAGACGGCAATCCGAAGCTGTTCGAGCCGTTGCGCAAGCCGATCCTGGAGCGGGCAGCCGCGTTTCGCAAACGGCTGGTCGATACGCAGCCGGAGCATCTGAAGGCGGTCGTCGATTTCGCGCCGCTCGCCTACCGCCGCCCGCTCGCGCCGAAGGAAATAGACGATCTGACCGCGCTGTACCACAAACTCCGCAAGCAAGAGTTGGCCCACGACGATGCGATCCGGCTCACGCTGGCCCGCGTGCTCGTCGCGCCGGCGTTCCTCTATCGTCTGGAATCACCGGGACCGGAAAAGGTGCCCGTGCCGGTGACCGACCACGAGTTGGCGAGCCGGCTCAGCTATTTCCTCTGGTCGTCGGCCCCCGATGCCACGCTCCTCGAGATCGCGGCGGCGGGCAAACTGCGCGATCCCGACGTGCTCGTCGCACAGATGAAACGCATGTTGCAGGATCAGCGTACGCGCCGGCTCGGCATCGAGTTCGGCTGTCAATGGCTGCACATTCGCAACTTCGATGAGACGAACGAGAAGAGCGAACGGCATTTCCCCACCTTCGCGGCCTTGCGCGGCGCCATGTACGCGGAATCGGTGCTGTTCTTCACCGACCTGTTCCAGCGTGATCGCTCGGTGCTCGACATTCTCGACGCCGACTACACCTTCGTCAACGACGACCTGGCCAAGCACTACGGCATCCCCGGCGTGAAGGGCAAGGATTGGCGGCGCATCGACGGCGTCAAGAAATTCGGCCGCGGCGGCATCCTCGGCCAGGCCACGACGCTCGCGACGCAATCGGGCGCCTCGCGGACGAGCCCGATCCTGCGCGGCAACTGGGTGTCCGAGGTACTGCTCGGCGAGAAGCTGCCGCGGCCGCCCAAGGGAGTGCCGACCTTGCCCGAGGATGAAACGAAAACCGAAGGGCTGACCGTTCGCCAGCTCACCGAAAAACACGCCTCCGATTCGAAGTGTGCCGTCTGCCATCGCCGCATCGACGCCTATGGGTTCGCCCTCGAAGGCTTCGACGCCATCGGCCGCCGCCGCGACAAGGACCTGGCAAACCGCCCCATCGATACGCGCGCGAAAGCCATGGACGGCGCCGCGTTCACGGGCATCGACGGCCTGCGCGACTACCTGCTTACCAAACGCAAGGACGCCTTCGTGCGTCAGTTCAGCAAGAAGCTGCTCGGCTATGCTCTCGCCCGCGGCGTGCAGCTTGCGGATGAGCCGCTGCTGGACGAAATGCAGGAACAGTTGAAAACGAACGGTTATCGTGTTACCGTAGCGTTGGAGGCGATCGTGCGCAGCAAACAGTTCCGCGAGATTCGCGGGGATAAGTTCCCCACCGGTGAATGATTTTCTTTTCGTTAAGTGCCCGCGTGGCGCAGCGCGGGCGCTAAACGAAGACAGTAGGAGCCTGCCTCATGACTGCACATTTTTTCTCCCGCCGTTCCTTCCTGCGCGGCGTCGGCGTCTCGATGGCGCTGCCGTGGCTCGAGTCGATCGCGACGTTCGGCAACCAGCCTGGCGCTCGCGGCGCCGAGGCGCCGGTGCGGCTCGCGGTGCTGTTCGCGGGCAACGGATTTCATGGCCGGGAATGGTGGGCGCGCGGGCAAGGCCGGCAAATGGAGCTGGGCCAGGTGCTGCAGCCGCTCAACGACTTCCGGGAGAAGATGCTGTTCATCAGCGGTCTGTATAACGCCGAGGCGCAGCGCGGCAATATCCACAGTTCGCAAACGGGCAACCTCCTCTCCGGCGCCCCCATTGCGTCCGGCGGCGAGATCCGCTCCGGCACCAGCTTCGATCAGCTTGCCGCCCAGCGCATCGGCAACGCGACCAAGGTTCCCAGCCTGGTGCTGGCCTGCGAACCGGCGAACCCATCGGTCCACAAGAATTATTCGATGATCTACAGCTCGCACATCTCCTGGTCGTCCCCCACAACGGCGACGCCCCTGGAGACCTATCCCGCCCTGGCCTTCGATCAGCTTTTCCGCGACGAAGCCGGCCGCGGCGACCGCAGCGTGCTCGATGCCGTTCTCGCCGACGTGCAGGACGTGCGCCGCCAGATCAGCACCTCCGATCAACGCAAGCTCGATGATTATCTCAACTCGGTGCGCGAGGTCGAACAGCGGATCGACCGGGCCGGCCAGCGCGGCGAGCTGCAAGGCTGGCGGCCGACGCTCGACCGGCCCAACATCGCCCGCCCTGCCGACGGCATTCCGCAGAACATTGCCGAGCACATGCGGCTCATGTGCGACATTCTGGTGCTCGCCTTCCAGACCGACACCACGCGCGTTTGCACGCTGAAATTGAACAACGATCACTCGTCGTTGCGCTTCCCCCACCTGCGCATCGATTACATGATCCACCATCTCCTGTCGCATTCCGACACGGCCGACTGGCTGCGCGTCAACCAGTTCTTCGTCGAGCAGGTGGCGTACATCGCCCGCCGCCTCGACGGCATCCGCGAAGGCGAGCGCACGCTGCTCGACAACACCATGCTGCTGTTCCTGTCGAGCATGATGACCGGCCAGCACGACGCCAGCCAGTTGCCCGCGGTACTGGTCGGCGGCGGCGGTGGCCGCATCCACGGAGGCCGGGTGCTGAACTACCGCACCAACGCGAATCGCCAGATGTGCCGGCTGTACCTGTCAATGCTTGACAAGATGAACATCCGCCCGGGCCGCTTCGGCGACGCCGCCGAGCCGCTCGGAGAGGTGTGATCTTGGCGGATTTTTGTGCCGAAGTTACTCAGGCTGCTTCGTTGACGCGTGGACCTTCAATCAGGTCACGGCATCAACGCGCTCGAGCGCGGCTTGGATGCGCCGGGGCCCGATCAGATTTGTTTCATTGTCGTTGAGCCATTTCATCATCGCGGGGTAGGGAGCAATTCCCAGTTCGGTTGCTGTTTTCCCTTCGGCTGCCATGCCGAGCCATTGTAGGGTGAACACGCCCACATAACGGCCCTGGGCGAAATTCTCGATGAGTGATTGCGAACCGCCGCGATAACCGTCGGCATGAAATATGACCGCGGGATCGATCTGGAGATGGACAGCCGCGGCATAGGACCAGGCAATCGCCATCATCTCCTCGGCCGCATATTTCCCCGCACTCCGATGCGCCTTCCGTCTCCGCGCCGACGGCATGACCGCCAGGTGGCCGGCTTCATGGAGCAGATCACCCGGGTGCTTCAATTTAGCAGGATCGAAGACGAGCACGCCTTGCTCAATCGTGATCCCAGGCAAGAAGATCTCGGCGGGGACTTCTCCAACTCGACATGGCAGGCCGATGCGGCACAGGAAGTCTGTAATCTTGTCGATCAAGGTCATGTTAAGAAAAGTCCTGTCTCACGCGCGGTTCGGATTGTCAACCCTCGCAATGGTGAGATGCACGGGCAATAATATCATGATCGATACGATGCGATTCGGCAATGGATTGTCGCCACTTTAGTCTTTACGGTTCCATCGCATTGGCCTATCGTGAGGGCAGATTCGCCCCCCGTTGTTTACCGGAGTTGCCGTATGGTTTCCGCCATCCATGAACCGCCGCAGCGCCAGCTTCTGCACGGCGTGCCGTGGCATACTTACGAGTTCTTGCTGCAGGAACTCGAAAGCGAACATTTGCGGATCACCTTCGATCGCGGAAACCTTGAAATCACGACTCTTTCGCACGAACATGAGTTCAATCGGACAATCCTGGGCGACATCGTGCGTGTATTGACCTTGGAACTCAATATTCCCATCCATAGCGGTGGATCCACATCGTTCAAGCGCGTGTTGAAGCAGCAAGGGATCGAAGCGGACGAGTGCTATTGGGTCCAAAATGAACGGCATATGCGCGGCCGAAAGAAATTCGACATCGAACGCGATCCCCACCCGACTTGGCCCTTGAGATCGAAGTGACTGTGAGTGCCTTGTCCCGCATGGAAATCTACGCGGCGCTTCGGGTTCCGGAGGTTTGGCGGTTCGATGGCAAGAAGCTGCGGATTTTTGTCCTGAACGCGAAAGGAAAGTACGAAGTGAGTTCAACTAGCCGAGCATTTCCGGTTGCGCCGATCAAGGACATTGGGCGCTTTCTGCTTCAGAGTGAATCGACCGACGAAACGACGCTGCTACGTTCCTTCGCCAAATGGGTGCGCGAGACGATTTTGCCACCAGTGGAGGCGGGCAAGATCAAGAAGAACGGCAAGAAATCGACCAAGTGAACCTTGCCCGGTTCTGGAGCGTCCCTACAATGGAAAGTTCCGTGAGATCGGTTCACCGCCCGACTGAGGATTGCCATGAAAGTGCGTTCGAGCGTCAAGCGAATTTGCGAGAATTGCAAACTGGTGAAACGGCAGGGACGCGTGTACGTCATCTGCACCAATCCGCGTCACAAGCAGCGTCAAGGTTAAGGAGTTTCGTTCATGCCGCGTATTCTGGGCGTTGACCTTCCCAACGAGAAGCCGACGCATATTTCGCTCCGTTACATTCGAGGCATCGGTCCGACGACCGCGCTGGAAGTGTGCGGCAAGGCCAAGGTCAATCCGCAGCGCAAAGCGAAAGAACTGACTGAAGAAGAGGTCGCCCGCATCGCCAACATCCTCGACCGCGAGTACGTCGTCGAAGGTCAGCTGCGGCGTCAAGAGCAACAAAACATCGCGCGCTTGAAAGAAATCGGCTGCTACCGCGGCTTTCGCCATCGCCGTAACTTGCCGGTGCGTGGCCAGCGAACCCGCACCAACGCCCGCACCCGCAAGGGACCGCGTAAGACCGTCGCGGGCAAGAAGGGCGTGAAGGACGCGAAGTAACATCGAGATTCGCTTAGCCGCCGCGCGGGCGCTAAACGAGGAATCAGGACTTGCCGCCGGAAGCCTGCTGCCTAAACTATATCAGATACCACTATGAATGGTCAAACGTCAGGCCCGACCACCTGGTCGGGCAATGTCGTTTTCCTTGAGGATCATGCGACGTGGCCAAGAGCAAAAAGAAAAAAGCCCGGCGGAACGTCAGCCGCGGTGTCGCGCACATCAAGTCGACATTCAATAACACGATTGTCACGATTACCGATACCAATGGCGATACCTTGTGCTACGCCTCGGCCGGCACAGTCGGCTTCAAGGGCAGCCGCAAGAGCACGCCGTTTGCCGCCCAGCGCGCCGCCGAAGTCGCGGCTGATCGGGCGACCAAGTTTGGCCTGAAGGAAGTCGAAGTGCGCGTCAAGGGGCCAGGCTCCGGCCGCGAGTCGGCCATCACCGCTTTGCAGGCGGCGGGGCTGTCGATCAAGGTGATCGAGGACGTGACGCCACTGCCGCACAATGGCTGCCGGCCGCCCAAGAAGCGGCGTGTGTGATCATGATTTGGCCGCTTGCGGCTTAGCGCTCGCAGCGAAACGTCGAGCCGCCTGGCGTTTCGCTGTGAGCGCTAAGCCGCAAGCGGCATTACCCAAGAAGGATGAGTCGCAATCCATGGCTCGCTACACCGATTCGGTTTGCAAACTGTGCCGGCGCGAAGGCATCAAGCTGTACCTCAAGGGCAGCCGCTGCGAAAGCCCCAAGTGCGCCATCGAACGCCGCAATCAGCCGCCCGGCATGCACGTCCGCCGCGGCAAGCAGACGGAATACGGCGAACGTCTGCGTGAGAAGCAGAAGCTTAAGCGTTTCTACGGCCTGCTCGAACGCCAGTTTCGCCGTTACTTCGAACTCGCGTCGCGCTCGACCGAGAACACCGGTGAAGCGCTCTTGAGCTTGCTGGAACGCCGGCTCGACAACGTGGTACACCGCCTCGGTTTCGCGCCGTCCCGCGCCGCTGCACGCCAGCTCGTCGCCCACGGGCACATCATGCTCAACGGCAAGAACTGCAACGTCCCGAGCCTTATCCTGAAGGCCGGTGACAAGGTGGCCGTCAAGAACCGTCCGCACAGCATGGCTCCGGTCAAGCTCAACCAACAGTCGCACATGGAGCCGATCCCGGACTTTCTCGAAATCATCGGCTCCGAGCCTCCGGAAGGCCGCCTGATGCGTCTGCCGAGCAAGGGAGACGCCGACCCTCGCCTGAACAAGGACAAGGAACTTAACGAGCAACTCATCATCGAATTCTGCTCGCGCTAAACGAAGACATGAAGACAAGGCCCCGACCCCACTGGACGGCGTCGGGGTGAACTCAATTAGACCCCTGGAGGTTTCCTCATGCGTATCAAGTGGCGCGGGCTGGAGTTGCCCAACCGTTTGACCTGCGAACGTGAGACCTTGACCGACACCTACGGAAAGTTCTTCGCCGAGCCCTTCGAGCGCGGCTTCGGCGTGACCATCGGCAATAGCTTGCGGCGCGTGCTGCTCTCGAGCCTCGAAGGCAGCGCCGTGACGCGCGTCAAGATTCAAGGGGTGCAGCACGAGATCACGACGATCCCGGGCATTTCCGAGGATGTCACCGATATCATCCTCAACATCAAGAGCCTGGTGGTCAAGAATCTGACCGATCAAACCAAGACCATCCGCATCGAGAAGCGGCAACACGGTGTCGTCCGCGGCTCGGACGTCATCGCCGACGAGACCGTGCAGATCATCAACCCCGAGCACGTCCTCGCGACCTTGACCGATGACGTTCCGTTCGTCGTCGAGATGACCGTCGAAAATGGGCGTGGCTACCGCACCGCCGACGACAACGCCGGCCATGAGCGCGAGATCGGCGTCATCCCGGTCGATTCGAGCTTCTCGCCGGTGGTGCGCGTGAAGTACGAGATCGAGGAAACCCGCGTTGGCCAAAAGACCAACTACGACAAGCTTATCATGGAAATCTGGACGAACGGCACCCTTGGCCCCCATATGGCCTTGGTCGAAGGCGCCAAGATCTTGCGCAAGCACCTGAACCCGTTCATCCAGTACGCCGAGCCTGGGCCGGAGATGTCGCTCGACGAACGCGCCGAAGCCGCCGCCGCCGGCGACTCGGTCGATCATGAGTTGGAGCGCAAGCTGAACATGAGCCTGGCTGAGTTGGAACTGTCGGTTCGGGCGACCAACTGTCTCGAGTCGGAAGGCATCACCACGGTCCGCGACCTGGTGATCCGTACCGACGAAGAGTTGCTCGAAGTCCGCAATTTCGGCGAAACGACCCTGCGCGAAGTCAAGCAGAAACTGACCGAGCGCGGACTCACGCTCGGCACGAAGTTGCCTGTTCGACGTTAGCCCGTGGCCCATGGTCCGTAGTCCGTGGTACAAGACGCGGACAGAGGATCACGCGCTGCGGCAACGTCGACCTCCTTCTTGCCACGGACCAAGGACCAAGAACTACGGACCACTGCAATGCGACACCGATTAGCCGGAAAACACCTGAGCCGCAACGCCACCCATCGGCTGGCGCTGTACCGCAATCTGACGTTGGCCTTGATTCGGCATGAACGGATCATCACCACCTTGCCGAAGGCGAAAGCCGTGCGTCCGTTCGTCGAGAAGCTGATCACCTTGGCACGTAAGAACACGCTGCACGCACGCCGGCTGGTGGCGGCTCGCCTGGGCCCGATGGCTGTCGCCGAGGTCAAGCCGGCAAAGGACGACGCGGGGGAAGCCGATCATCGTAGCGTCTTGCAAAAACTCTTCAGCGAGATTGCGCCGCGCTACCTGGACCGTCCGGGCGGGTATACACGTATCCTGAAACGGCATGAAGTACGCCTGGGCGATGCCGGCGCGACCGCGTTCCTTGAGTTGTTGAAGGCAGGCGAGACGCGCTCCCGCGCCAAACCCGCGTACTCCGCGCCTGCGCCAGCCCCGAAGGTCGAGGAGCAGCCGGCTCCGCAAGAGCAACCGCCCGCTCCAGATGCGAGTGCCCAAACGCCGCCGGAGGGACAGCAACCGCCGGCCGAATCGAATCCGCCCGCCTGATAAGCAACGAAATCATGAGAGCCGATCCGCGTGGGTCGGCTTTTTTTGCGCCTACGGCGCCGCCTTCACGTCAAAGCACACCAGCTTCTCCTGATCGCGAACGTACAGCCGGCCGTTCGAGACCACCGGCGCCGACCAGCACGAGTGCGACTGTGCCGAAAATTGGAAACTCGCCGTCTCGACGTAGCTCTCCGGACTGGCCTCCGCGAGCGCCAGCTTGCCATTTGCGCCGTAGACGATGAGCTGAGCGCCGACCACCAGTACCGAGCCTTTCTCGAAGCCGCGCTCTTTCCACGCGGTCTTGCCGGTGAGGAAATTCATGCACGTCAGCATGCTGTCGTCGAAGCCGAAGAGGTGGTTGCCGCGGCGCACGCTGGATGAGAAATGATTCTTCATGCGCGTGTTGTTCTTGTAGACGTGCGGAGCCTTCCATTCGTCGCCGTCCCATTCGATCTTCAGAAGAGCACAACCCTTGCCGTAGCCTGACGAGAGAAAGACGTAGTTCTTTTCGACGATCGGCGTGGCGATGTTGCATTGCTGCTGCACCAGCCAGGGATAGTCCCAGCGCATCGCGCCGGTATCGGGGTTGACGCCGATGAGCCGGCTGCCAGTCAGGAAGAGAATTTGCCGTTCCTGGTAGAACGCCGCCGCGATGGGAAAGCTGAAGCCGGCGATCGCCGCGTGAACCGGGGTGCCCAGGTCGATCTTCGGGAATGTGGCCGCGATCGGCGAGCTGTAGCCGACGAGATCGTCGTGCTTCTTCCAGGCGACGGCCCCAGTGCGTTTATCGAGAGCGGCCAGTGAATTGCCGTTTGGCCCGCCCGGCATGATGTAAACGTGCTGGTCGTCAACCAGCGGCGAGAAGGCGACGCCCCACTCCGGGGGCTGGGCGCCGAACTCTCGCAGCAGGTCTTTTTTCCATACTGGGTCGTCGCCGGATTGATGGCTGAACGCCTTCAGGCAATGCATCAGGCCGGTCGCGCCGACGGTGTAGATCAATTCGCCGTCAACCGCAGGCGTCGAGCGCGGGCCGTTGCCGTAGAAGTTCTGGTATCGGCACGGATAGCTGTAGCGCCAGTATTCCTTGCCCGAGGTCGCGTCGTAGGAGACGACCGATTCGTTGTCGCCGTCCTGAAAGATCGTGAAGACGCGCCCGCGCGCCACCGCGACGCTGGCGAACCCCTCACCGGTCTTTTGCTCCCACAGCACCTTCGGCCCGCCGGTCGGCCAGATGTTGAGGATGTTCTCGCTGGAAACGCCGTCGCGATTCGGCCCGCGCCATTGCGGCCAATCGTTGCTCGTGACCGGCGGAGCACTGAGCTTGTCCTGCGCCGCCGCCTGGGCGCGCTCCATATCGACGTCGGTGCGATCGAGCCGGCGATAGTGGTAAACCGCCAGCCCGAAGAAGATGAACATGAGCAACAGGACCGGCAGAATATCGAGCAATCGGCCAAAGCGCGGACGGCGCGGGCAGATCGGCATAAAACGACCTCCGTGGGTCAGGCTTTCCAGCCTGACAGTTCGTATCCTTACGTCAGGCTGGAGAGCCCGACCTACGCTGTGTTCTTTGTCGAAGGATTTCCTGATTTTGTCAAGGTTCTTTGCAATGACCATTCCATCCCCCGGCCGCCGCCTGCGCGACGCCTTCAAGCGTCAACCAATTGCCGTCCCCGGCGTCTTCAACGCCCTGGTCGCGAAGATGGCTGAACGGCTCGGCCACGACGCTGTCTACCTTTCCGGCGGCGCCCTGTCCGCGGCCTACGGCGTTCCCGACGTCGGCCTGATCACGCTGACGGAATTCGTCAGCGAAGCGCGCACGATCGCCCGTGCCACCAGGCTGCCGCTCTTGTGCGATGCCGACACCGGCTTCGGCGAGGCGCTCAACGTCGAGCGCACGGTACACCTCTTCGAGGATGCCGGCGTCGCCGGCATTCACCTCGAAGATCAGGTGTTGCCGAAGCGTTGCGGTCATCTGTCGGGGAAAGCGCTAATCACCGCCGAGGCGATGGCCGCCAAGATTCGCGCCGCGGTTGCCGCCAAGCGCGATGCCGATTTCGTGATCATCGCGCGCACCGACGCCCGCGGCGACCACGGCATGGACGAGGCGATTCGCCGCGCCAGGCTGTATCTGCACGCCGGCGCTGATGCAATCTTCCCCGAAGCCCTGGAGACGCCGGAGGAGTTCGCCGCCTTCGCGAAGGCCGTCGAGGCCCCTTTGCTCGCCAACAACACCGAGTTTGGCCGAAGTCCGAACCTCACCGTCGAGGCGTTCGGCGCCCTCGGCTACTGCATGGTGCTGTTCCCACTGACGGCATTTCGTGCCGCCCTCAAATCGGCGCGCGACACGCTGGCGGACCTCAAGAAGCTGGGCCATCAGCGCGAACGCTTGCCGCAAATGTTGACGCGCGCCGAGCTATATGATCTGCTTGGATACAAGGATTACGAGACGCGCGACCTGGCGTATTTCGGATAGGCCTCTCTTCGTTTAGCGCCCGTGCCGCACAGTGTTCGACGCGGGTGCTAAACGAAGACTCGGGGCATAGGAACCTTGATTGTAATGCACCGGGCAAACAATATGGCATGGCGATTCCTATTGACTCTGGTGATTTTCGCACCGGCTGCCGTCATCCCTGCGCAGCCTCTCCACGCCAAGCCGACGCGGCTCGTCAAAATCGGTGGCTTCATCCAGCATCTCCAATGGTCCCCCGACGGCAAGAAATTCCTCTTCACCCGCGGCAACTTCGGCGGCAAGATGGGGCTGTGGACCGTCAACATCGACGGCACCGAACTCACCCAGCTCCTCCCCAAGGCCCCCGTCCCGCAGTTCGATGGCCATTGGTCTCCTGACTCCAAACGCATTCTCTTCGTCTACGACATCCTCCAAGGCACTGACGGCAAGCTCCAACTCGACCTCATGAACGCCGACGGCTCGGGCCAGAAGAACCTGTTGCCGCACAAGAATTTCTTCGAGGAGTCGCCCCGTTTCTCCCCCGATGGCAAGAAGATCGCCTGGACTAGCACGCGCAACAAGCAGCAAGACATCTGGATCATGGACGCCGATGGCAATAACCAGAAAGCTCTCACCACCGATCTCGCCATCGACAACTCCCCCACCTGGTCGCCTGACTCGAAGCAAATCGCCTTCACCAGCGCTCGTGCCGGCAACCTCGACATCTGGATCATGAATGCCGACGGCACCGGCCAAAAACGCCTCACCGACAACCCCAAAATGGACTACTGGCCCGCCTGGTCCCCCGACGGCAAGAAAATCGCCTTCACTTCCAACCGCGACGGCAACTACGAAATCTACCTCATGAACCCCGACGGCTCCGAACAAGCCAACCTCAGCAACCACCCCGGCAACGACAACTGGGCCACCTGGTCGCCGGACTCGCGCCGCCTGGCCTGGATCTCAAACCGCGATGGGGAGTATGCGATCTATGTGGCGGAGGTGGGGAAGTGACGGATGCCGACCGATTTCGACGAATGAGGAAACGGGTGGACTGCGCGTTTGTAAAAAACAGGCTCATCCGTGGCATGGGTGTTTTCTTGCCGTCCGGCGTATTTCGTGGTATCCGGCTGGTGACGACCCTCTCAGGAGAGCTAAAGGTCAAGATCTGCTGACCCTCAGGATATGGCATTTTTCCAGGGATTATGGCAGATTTTGCCCCTGAAGTTCACGT
>JACXTT010001235.1_pt1 | contig 43192 bp, 40 predicted proteins | sample 9270951 | NCBI WGS metagenome assembly JACXTT01 (sample SAMN15532306, study PRJNA645909) | rock metagenome | isolation source: weathered quartz diorite | place: Puerto Rico | collected 2017-06-21
GATCGCCGAAAACAAAGAACAACTGGCACAGCTGGAAAGCCGCGACAACGGTAAGCTGATCCGCGAAACCCGCGGTCAGGTCAGCTACCTGCCGGAATTCTTCCACTACACCGCGGGCCTGGCCGACAAGCTCGAAGGCGGCACCCTGCCGCTGGACAAGCCGGACCTGTTCGCCTACACCGTGCACGAAGCCATGGGCGTGGTCGCGGCGATCATTCCATGGAACAGCCCGCTGTACCTGACGGCGATCAAACTGGCGCCGGCCCTCGCGGCGGGCAACACCATCGTCATCAAACCGTCCGAACACGCTTCGGCCACTGTCCTGGAGCTGGCGCGCCTGGCCCTGGAGGCCGGTATTCCGCCTGGCGTGGTCAATGTCATCAGCGGCTACGGCGCGAGCACCGGCGCCGCCCTGACCCGTCACCCGCTGGTGCGCAAGATCGCCTTCACCGGCGGCGCCGCCACGGCTCGGCATGTGGTGCGCAGCAGCGCCGAGAACTTCGCCAAGCTGTCCCTGGAGCTGGGCGGCAAGTCGCCGAACATCATCTTTGCCGATGCCGACCTGGACAGCGCGATCAACGGCGCCATCGCCGGGATCTATGCGGCGTCCGGGCAGAGTTGCGTCTCCGGTTCACGCCTGCTGGTGCAGGACGAAATCTATGACGAGTTCGTCGCGCGCCTGGTAGCCCGCGCCGAGCGCATTCGCATCGGCAACCCGCAGGACGACAACAGCGAAATGGGCCCGATGGCCACCGCGCAACAACTGGCCGTGGTCGAAGGCCTGGTGGCCGACGCCCTGGCCGAAGGCGCGCGCCTGCGCCTGGGCGGCAAGCGTCCAGCGAACCTGGGCGATGGCTGGTTCTACGAGCCGACCTTGTTCGAATGCGACCGCAACTCGATGAAGATCATGCAGGAAGAAGTCTTCGGTCCGGTGGCCTCGGTGATCCGCTTCAAGGACGAGGCCGAAGCCCTGGCCATCGCCAACGACTCGCAGTTCGGCCTGGCCGCCGGCATCTGGACCCGCGACCTGGGTCGGGCCCATCGCCTGGCCCGGGATGTCCGCTCCGGGATCATCTGGGTCAACACCTACCGCGCGGTCTCGGCCATGGCGCCCATCGGCGGTTTCAAGAACAGCGGCTACGGTCGCGAGAGCGGCATCGATTCGGTGCTGGCCTATACAGAACTGAAAACGGTGTGGATCAACCTCTCGTCGGCGCCGATGCCCGACCCCTTCGTGATGCGCTAGGAGACAGCCGAAATGATCGAACCCGGTATCTACAAAGAAGTCATGGGCTCCTTCCCGTCGGGCGTCACGGTGGTCACCACCCTGGACGCCGAAGGCGGCATCGTCGGCATCACCGCCAGCGCCTTCAGCGCCCTGTCCATCGACCCGGCACTGGTGCTGTTCTGCCCCAACTATGCGTCGGACACCTACCCGATCCTGCGCGACAGCAAGCGCTTCGCGATTCATTTGCTGTCCGCCGACCAGACCGCCGAGGCCTATGCCTTCGCCGGCAAGGGCAAGGACAAGGCCCGCGGCATCGAGTGGCACCTGAGCGAACGGGGCAACCCGATCCTGGCCAACGCCACGGCGATCATCGAGTGCGAGCTGTGGCGCGAATACGACGGCGGCGATCACGCGATCATCGTCGGCGCGGTGAAGAACCTGGTCCTGCCCGAGCAACCGGTGACACCGATGATCTACCACAAGGGCAAGCTCGGTCCGCTGCCGGCGCTGGCCTGAGCCTTTTGCCACAGTGGGAGCCAACGAAGATGAACGACGCATGATAAGCTTGGCGACGATTTCGGCCCTCGATCGGCCCCACGAACTTTTAGAGCGGATCCCATGAAACGCCTGCCACTCGACGACAGCTTCAAGGTCAATCGCAACCCCGTTACCCTGCGCGAAATCGTGCTGGATAAGCTGCGAAGCGCCATCATGAACTTCCAACTCCTGCCGGGGGACCGCCTGGTCGAACGCGACCTCTGCGAGCGCCTGGGCGTCAGCCGTACTTCCGTGCGTGAAGCCCTGCGTCACCTGGAGTCCGAAGGCCTGGTGGCGTTCGCCGATGCCAAGGGCCCGAGCGTTGCCATCATCACCCTGGAAGATGCGGTCGATATCTACGAACTGCGCTGTGTGCTGGAAGGCCTGATCGTCCAATTGTTCACCCTGCGGGCCAAGGCCAAGGACATCAAGGCCCTGGAAAAAGCCCTGGAGGTCAATCGCAAGGCCCTCAAGGACGGCGAACTGCAGCAGGTGATCGATTCGGTGCAAGGTTTCTACGACGTGCTGCTCGAAGGTTCGGGCAACCATGTCGCGGCCACCCAGCTGCGCCAGTTGCAGGCCCGGATCAGCTACCTGCGGGCCACCTCGGTATCCCAGGAAAACCGTCGCGGTGCCAGCAACCAGGAAATGGAGCGGATCGTCGAGGCGATCAAGAGCGGCGACCCGCTGGCCGCCCACCAGGCCTCGGTCGACCACGTGCGCGCGGCGGCCAAGGTGGCGCTGGAGTACCTCAAGCGCAAGCAGGACGAAGCCGGCCCGGCCCCCGAGATCACCGCGCCCATCGCCCTCAAAGAACCGCGCATAGGTCACTGACGATGTTCAGCCCGAGCTTTTGCCCCAAGTGTGGCAGCAGTGACCTCGGTCACCAGTTGCCGCCGGGCGATACGCACGAGCGCCTGATGTGCCGTGGCTGCGGCTACATCCATTACGTCAATCCGAAAATCATCGCCGGCTGCATCATCGAGCAGGACGGCAAGTACCTGCTGTGCCAGCGCGCCATCCCGCCGCGTCCCGGCACCTGGACGCTGCCGGCAGGCTTCATGGAAGCCGGCGAGACCACCGAGCAGGCGGCACTGCGCGAGGTCTGGGAAGAAAGCGGCGTGCGCGCGGAAATCCTCTCGCCCTACTCGATCTTCAGCGTGCCGCAGATCAGCGAGGTGTACATCATCTTCCGCGCCACAGCCCTGGAGATCACCGGCCAGTTCGGCCCGGAAACCCTGGCCTACCAATTCTTCGCCCCCGAGGACATCCCCTGGGACAGCATCTATTACCCGGCGATCCGGCAGATCCTCGAACGCTATATCGAGGAACGCCAGGCCGGGGTCTACGGCATCTACATCGGCAACGACGACAGCGGCAAGATCCACTTCATTCGCTGATATCCCCTAGGGCGCCATGCCCTCGACAATGATCACCTCGGCCCGGGCCGCGCCTTCGCGGTGCCCTTTCGCCTCCTGATATTGCGCCGAACGATAACAGGCCAGCGCCTGGTCGTAGGAATCGAACTCGATCACCACGTTGCGCTGTGGCGTCGCCCTGCCCTCCATGGCCTCGGCGCGCCCGCCCCGTGCCAGCAGGCGCCCGCCGTAGCGGGCAAACACCGCCGGCGCGCGGCTTGTGTATTCGGTGTACTGCTCAGGGTCCGTGACATCCACATGGGCAATCCAGTAAGCCTTCATCGATGACCTCATTGCTGGTTGATTTTGTATTATGGTATACCATAAATCACATTTTAATACAGAGTGAGCGCCGGCATGGCCTTTGACAGTATCCAGGACATCATCGACGACTACCGCCAGGGCAAGATGGTCCTGCTGGTGGACGATGAAGATCGCGAAAACGAAGGCGACCTGCTGATCGCCGCCGACTGCTGCAACGCCCAAGCCATCAGCTTCATGGCTCGCGAGGCGCGCGGGCTGATCTGCCTGACCCTGACCGACGAGCATTGTCGGCGCCTGGGCCTGGAGCAGATGGTGCCGAGCAACGGCAGCGCGTTCAGCACCGCCTTCACCGTGTCCATCGAGGCCGCCCACGGCGTGACCACCGGCATTTCCGCCGCCGACCGAGCCCGTACCGTCGAAGCCGCGGTGGCCGCCGATGCCCGCGCCGAAGACCTGGTGCAACCCGGACACATCTTCCCCTTGCGCGCCCGTGAAGGCGGCGTGCTGACCCGCGCCGGACACACCGAGGCCGGTTGCGACCTGGCGCGGCTCGCCGGTTTCACCCCGGCCTCGGTGATCGTCGAAGTGATGAACGACGATGGCAGCATGGCCCGGCGCCCGGACCTCGAGGTCTTCGCCCGCCGCCACGGGATCCGGATCGGCACCATCGCCGACCTGATCCACTACCGCCTCAGCACCGAGCACACGGTGGTACGCATCGGCGAACGGGAGCTGCCGACGGTGCACGGCACGTTCCGCCTGGTCACTTTCGAGGACCGCATCGAAGGCGGCGTGCACATGGCCATGGTCATGGGCGATATCCGCCGCGATACGCCGACGCTGGTACGTGTCCACGTCATCGATCCGTTGCGCGACCTGGTCGGTGCCGAATACCACGGGCCGAGCAACTGGACGCTGTGGGCCACCTTGCAGCGGGTCGCCGAGGAAGGTTGCGGCGTGGTCGTGGTGCTGGCCAATCACGAATCGTCGCAGGCGCTGCTGGAGCGCGTACCGCAACTGACCCGGCCACCACGCCAGTACAGCCGTTCGCAATCGCGGATCTATTCGGAGATCGGTACCGGTGCCCAGATCCTCCAGGACATCGGTGTCGGCCAACTGCGCCACCTGGGGCCGCCGCTCAAATATGCCGGGCTGACCGGCTACGATCTCCACGTGGTGGAAAGCATCCCCTTCCCCCAACCCTGATCCCCCTGTAGGAGCGGCCGGTAGACGCTCGATTGCCGGCGATGAGGCCCTTGAGCCTTGCATCGACTGTCCAGACGTCATCGCCGGCAAGCCAGCTCCCACAAAAAACGTAAAGGCCGGATCACCGGTAAGGCAAAGTGCTTGCAGAAAGTTTGGAATACCATAATATGATATTCCGTAGACCGGAGAGTTTTCCCAGTGCTCCCGACAGGGAAAGCACACGCAACACCCCTTGGCAGGGTCGCCTCAAAGGGCTCCGATGGACCTACTGCTCCCGATAGGCGGGCATCAACAACCCGCTCAAAAACACAACAAATGAGGGCGTGAAAATGGTGTTGAACAAAGGTGCAACCGCCGTACTGGCCGCAGGCCTGCTGACCCTGGCCTGCAACGTCGCCATGGCGGCCGACAGCGTCAACTTCGTCAGCTGGGGTGGCAGCACCCAGGACGCACAGAAACAGGCCTGGGCCGATCCGTTCAGCAAGGCCAGCGGTATCACCGTGGTCCAGGACGGCCCCACCGACTACGGCAAGCTCAAGGCCATGGTTGAAAGCGGCAACGTGCAGTGGGACGTGGTCGACGTCGAAGCCGACTTCGCCCTGCGCGCCGCCGCCGAAGGCCTGCTCGAACCGCTGGACTTCAGCCAGATCCAGCGCGACAAGATCGACCCGCGTTTCGTCTCCGACCACGGCGTCGGCTCGTTCTACTTCTCCTTCGTGCTCGGCTACAACCAAGGCAAGCTGGGTGCCGGCAAGCCGCAGGACTGGAGCGCCCTGTTCGACACCAAGACCTATCCGGGCAAACGCGCCCTCTACAAATGGCCAAGCCCTGGCGTGCTGGAACTCGCCCTGCTGGCCGACGGCGTACCGTCCGACAAGCTCTACCCTCTGGACCTGGACCGCGCCTTCAAGAAACTCGACACCATCAAGAAAGACATCGTCTGGTGGGGCGGCGGCGCGCAATCGCAGCAACTGCTGGCCTCGGGCGAAGCCAGCCTCGGCCAGTTCTGGAACGGCCGGATCTACGCCTTGCAACAGGACGGCGCACCGGTGGGTGTGAGCTGGAAACAGAACCTGGTCATGGCCGACATCCTGGTCGTACCTAAAGGCTCGAAAAACAAGTTAGCCGCCATGAAGTTCCTGGCCAATGCCAGCAGCGCCAAGGGCCAGGCCGACTTCTCCAACCTTACCGCCTATGCCCCGGTCAACGTCGACAGCGTCGCCCGCCTGGACTCGGTACTGGCACCGAACCTGCCGACTGCCTACGCTAAGGATCAGATCACCCTCGACTTCGCGTACTGGGCCAAGAACGGTCCGGCCATTGCGACACGGTGGAACGAATGGCTGGTCAAATGAAAATGGCGGCCACGCTTTCCCCTGACACCCGTCCGACCGGGAGCGCCCCTGGCGCTGCCGGCCTGGCCAGCAGCAAGGCGGCGGTCATGCAGCAGTCCTCGTATGCGCAGCGCTGGCGGGGGGCCGGTAACCTGTTACCCGCCCTGCTGTTCCTCGGTGTGTTTTTCCTCGCGCCGCTGATCGGCCTGTTGCTGCGCGGCGTGCTGGAACCCACGCCGGGGCTGGAGAACTACCAGCAGCTGTTCGCCAACTCGGCCTATGCGCGGGTCCTGCTCAACACCTTCTCGGTGGCCGGGCTGGTCACGCTGTTCAGCCTGCTGCTGGGTTTTCCCCTGGCCTGGGCGATCACCCTGGTGCCCCGTGGCTGGGGTCGCTGGCTGCTGAGTATCGTGCTGCTGTCGATGTGGACCAGCCTGCTGGCCCGGACCTATTCGTGGCTGGTGCTGTTGCAGGCCTCCGGGGTGATCAACAAGGCGTTGATGGCCATGGGCATCATCGACCAGCCGCTGGAGATGGTGCACAACCTGACCGGCGTGGTGATCGGCATGAGCTACATCATGATCCCGTTCATCGTGCTGCCGTTGCAGGCAACCATGCAGGCCATCGACCCGATGATCCTGCAGGCCGGCGCCATCTGCGGGGCCAGTCCCTGGACCAACTTCCTGCGGGTGTTCCTGCCGCTGTGCCGGCCGGGGCTGTTTTCCGGTGGACTGATGGTCTTCGTCATGTCCCTGGGCTACTACGTCACACCGGCCCTGCTCGGCGGTGCGCAGAACATGATGCTGCCGGAGTTCATCATTCAACAGGTGCAGTCGTTCCTCAACTGGGGCCTGGCCAGCGCCGGCGCCGCCCTGCTGATCGTGATCACCCTGGTGTTGTTCTACTTCTACCTGAAGCTCCAGCCGGAATCCCCGGTCGGCGCCCGTAACGCGAGGTAAGCCAGCATGCTCCTGACTCCCAATGCCATGAGCCGGCGCCTGCGCCTGGGCCTCTACCTCACTACCGGGCTGATCGCCTTGTTCCTGCTGCTGCCGATCGTGTTCATCGTGCTGCTGTCGTTCGGCTCCTCCCAGTGGCTGGTGTTCCCGCCACCGGGCTGGACGCTGAAATGGTACGGCCAGTTCTTTTCCAACGCCGACTGGATGAACGCCGCCCTGGCCAGCTTGAAGGTGGCGATCCTGACCACGTTCTTCGCGGTCGCCCTCGGCCTGCCGACGGCCTTCGCCCTGGTGCGCGGGCGCTTCCCCGGGCGGGAACTGCTCTACGCGCTGTTCACCCTGCCGATGATCGTGCCCCTGGTGATCATCGCCGTGGCGGTGTACGCGCTGTTTCTCAAGCTCGGCTACACCGGGACGATGTTCGCCTTCGTGGTCAGCCATGTGATCGTCGCGCTGCCCTTCACCATCATCTCGATCATCAACTCGCTGAAGCTGTTCGACCAGTCGATCGAGGATGCCGCGGTGATCTGCGGCGCCTCGCGCCTGCAGGCGGTGTTCAAGGTGACCTTCCCGGCGATTCGCCCCGGCATGGTGGCCGGCGCCCTCTTCGCCTTCCTGGTGTCGTGGGATGAAGTGGTGCTGAGCGTGATGATGGCCAGCCCGACCCTGCAGACCCTTCCCGTGAAAATGTGGACCACCCTGCGCCAGGACCTGACCCCGGTGATCGCCGTCGCTTCGACGCTGCTGATCGGCCTGTCGGTGCTGGTCATGGTGATCGCCGCCGCCCTGCGCCGGCGCAATGAACTTCGCGCCTGAGCGCCCAGGAGTAGAACATGAGTGCCGTGATCAAAGATTCCGCCCAGCAGAACGACAAACCCCTGGTCAGCCTGCGCAACCTGAACAAGCACTACGGCGACTTCGCCGCCGTGGACAACATCTCGCTGGACATCAAGGACGGTGAGTTCCTCACCTTCCTCGGCTCCAGCGGCTCCGGCAAAAGCACCACCCTGTCGATGCTCGCCGGCTTCGAAACCCCGAGCAGCGGCGAGATCCTGGTAGGCGGACAGTCCCTGGTCAAGGTGCCGCCGCACAAGCGCGACATCGGCATGGTGTTCCAGCGTTACTCGCTGTTCCCGCACCTCTCGGTGCGCGACAACATCGCCTTCCCGCTGACCTTGCGCAAGCTCGGCAGCGAGGAGCGCTCACGTCGGGTCGAGGCCATGCTCAAGCTGGTCCAGCTCGAAGCCTTTGCCCATCGCCGCCCGTCCCAGCTCTCCGGCGGCCAGCAACAGCGCGTGGCGATTGCCCGGGCGCTGGTCTACGAACCGCGCATCCTGCTGATGGACGAACCCCTGGGTGCCCTGGACAAGAAGCTGCGCGAAGACCTGCAGGACGAACTGCGCCAGTTGCATCGCCGGCTGGGCATCACCATCGTCTACGTGACCCATGACCAGGAAGAAGCCATGCGCCTGTCCCAGCGCATCGCGATCTTCAGCCACGGCAAGATCGTCGGCCTGGGCAGCGGCTACGACCTCTACCAGAACCCGCCGAACGCCTTTGTCGCCTCGTTCCTCGGCAACTCGAACTTCCTCAAGCTCAAGGCCCGGGGCAATGCCGCGGGGGATTTCGAGGGGCAGGTCCTGGCGATCCGGCCAACCTCCGGGGTCGCCGGTGACCAGCCGCTGTTGCTGATGGTGCGTCCGGAGAAAGCCCTGGCCCTGAGTCTTGCACAAGCCGCCGCCGAACCGCTGCCGGCGGGCTGGAACGAGGTACCGGCCAAGGTTGGCGAAATGCTCTTCCTCGGCGAAAGCCAGACCTGCAGCGTGATGACCGACGGCGGCACGGCGATGACGGTCAAGGCGCTGTCGGCCACCGGCATGCCGCTCCAGGCCGGCGATCCGGTGCGGGTCCGCTGGGCCAGCGCCGATGCCTGCGTCTATACGCAATGGAGCGAGGGCGATCTGAACAAGGCCGCCGGCGCCCATTGAATAAAACCCGGACTCAGGTGTTATATCTGGGTAGCCAGGCATTATCGGCCGTGCAACCCGGAGATCCGAATGAACATCCTGTTATCTGCAACAGCGCTGGCCAGTGCCCTGCTCTGCACGGCAACACTGGCGGCGCCGCCGGACTGGCGCCTGGCCAAGGACGAAGACGGCATCAAGGTCTACCTGAGCCACGTCCCGGGCTCGCGCTACCAGCGCTTTCGCGGCGAGGTGGAGATCAAGGCCGATGTCGGCACCCTGAGCGACCTGCAGGAAAACCTCCGGGTCGCCTGCAAGTGGCTGTATGCCTGCGCCGACATGCGCCTGCTGAAAAATGACGGTGACGACACCTGGGTCTATCTCACCACCGCGTTGCCGTGGCCGGCGCAAACCCGCGACATGGTGATTCATGTGCACAGCGAACGCGCCGACGACGGCAGCCTGACCCGGCATCTGGAAGCCGTGCCCGGGTTCGTGCCCGCCACGCCGGGGCAGATCCGTGTCCGCCAGATGAAAGGCACCTGGACCATGCGCCCGGAAAGCGACAGGCAAACCCGGGTGACCTATGAGCTGCAAGCCGAACCGGCCGGCGATATCCCGTCCTGGCTGGCCAATCGGTTCGTGGTCGACGCGCCGATGATCAGCCTCAAGACCTTGCGCGCGGTGGCCGAGCACCAGGGCGTGCGCAGCGTGGAAACGACGCCCTAGTCAGGCCCGCAAGCGTGCCTTGAAATCCTCGATCCAGGCCCGGACCATGGCCGAATAAGGCTCCTCGGGCCGGGCCATGCGCTTCATTTCCCCGAGGATCCGGTCCTGGAGGAAGTACAGGCGCTTGGCGATACTGGCAACGGTGTCGGAGGGCGGCGCTTCAGGATCAGGTAAAAGCTCGTCCGCCATCGCTCCCACTTCCAGCGCCAGCATTTCCAGGAACTCCAGCTGGCGCAGCAGGCGCGTGCGCTCCTGCACCAGGCCGAGGCGGTTCAAGCCGTAGACATGAATCGAGACGCTGCCCTTGAGGCTGACGCCCGCTGCCAGCGCTTCCTGGAGGTTGCTGTCCATGGCTCCCCCGTCCATGACCGGAAGATCCGCTCCCGTGTGGGGCCGGGGCACTACCAGGCCGATCAGGTTGGCCCGGTCGATATGAAACTTCAGGTGTTCGTCGGGGTTGTCGCGGCATGGATCGAGCAGCAGCGGGTACTCGTCGGCAAAATCCGCCGTATCGGACATCGCCCGCTGCCCGAGGATCGGGAAGCTGTCCTTCTTGCCGGAGAGCAGCAGGCTACCCTGGTTGAAACCCTGGCGATCGTCCCGCAGGGTCAGCAGCCTGGCCGAGAGCCTGGGGGTGACCTGCTTGCGCTTGCGGTTGCAGTCAATGCAACTGGGCAGCAGGTTGTCCCAGTCCATCGCCACCCACCAGTAGCCGGGATGGCTGGCGTCTTCGGACACTGCGCCCTTGGGCCGGTAATGCTCGACATCCACCGGCGCGGTCGAGGCGAAGAAGCTTTCGCAATAGGCACATTTGCCGTGGAACAGTTCGTCGAGCTGCTGCTTGACGCTGTCGGCCTTGTACACCGCAAAAGCCGGCTGGCTTCCGGCGGGGGCGGCGAACCAGGCCTTGAGCTTTTGCAGCTCCTTGGCGGCAGGCGAATCGGCCCCGGACAGGGCCTGCGGTGCCTTGGCAGTCGTTCGAATGACGGCGCGCATGCTTCAGATCCCCTCCAGCACAGCGAGAATCCGTTGCCTGGATTTTTCGCGCAGCTCGCCGAGCTTGAGCGCACTGGCCTGTCGGCGGTTTTGCAGGTATTCCACCACGGCCTCCTGCACCAGCCGCTGAACTTCGGTGGCCCCCACCGGCAGGGCATCGCTGATATCCCCTTCGAAACGGCTCCAGGCCTGCTGTTGGGCATCGCTCAGGGGCCGGCCCTGCTCCCGGGCCGCCAGCAGGTCGGCGAACATCGCCAGCTCGCGCTCGGTGTCCGGCTGATCGGTGGAGGTGAGGCTGAAGAAATCCGAGGTCAGCAGTTGCTCGATGGTCAGCTGGCTGACATTGGGGAGCTGGATCACCTGCTCCACCATGACCGGCCACTCGCTGTCGGGATTGTCCGCGTTGGCGACCCGCTGCATGACGACCACCTCGCCGTCCTGCATGCCACGCAGGCACAGCGGGTCATGGGTGGTGGCGATGAAGGTCACGCTGGGCAAGGCACTGCGCAGCGCGCGCATGATCTGGATTTTCCAGCGCGGATGCAGATGGGCTTCGACCTCGTCGATCAGCACCACCGCCTGGGCGGTTTCCAGGCTTTCGAAGTAGGGGTTGATGCGCCGGTTCATCAGGCCCTGGACGATGTCGCAGACCATGGCGAGTACCGAGCGATAGCCCGAGGATGCCAGGCTCAGCGGGGTTCGGCACAGGGCCTGGCTACCGGCAGCCGCCGTGACGATCAGGCAGCGCTGGTTTGCAAAGTCGCGCTCTACGACCTTGAACTCACCCTCAATGGACAAGATGTCCCGCAGGGCGCGCACCACGCTGTCGAACTCGGGCTCCTTGAGGCCCAACAGCCATTTTTCAGGATTGGACAACAGGGCTGTAGAGTCGAAGAGGTTGATAACCGATTTTCCCGGGCTGTAGCGCCGAACCTGTTTCTGGTATTGCCGGAAGGCGCCGTAGGCAAACACCGACGGTGCGATGGACGTACCTTCGTGCCAGTAGGCTCCACCGGCGATGGTCAGCTCCCGTTTGCTGGCGTTTTGGAAGGTGACGGTCACCGTCGCCGAGGTGCATCGAGGAACCTGCCCCGCGCCCAACAGCTCAGGATCGAGGGGTAGCGATGCAATGTCGACCGGCAGTTGCGCGCGTGCCTCATCGGTGCACAGCGCCAGGGCCGTGGCTTCGAGGATGGAACTCTTGCCGGCGGCGTTTTCACCCAGGATCAGCAGGGCCGGTCGAGCGGGGCTCACGTTCGCAGCGGAAACCTTCTGCACGGCGGGCATCAGCAGTTCGAGTTGCTCGATGCCTTTGAAATTACTCAAGTGAATCGATGCCAGGGGGGAGTAGGTCGGCGCCCGCCCCGGATCACGGGAGATAGCTTTCCAGAGCTGTTCTCCCAACCTGGTTTCAAGGCCTTCAAGCCGAGACTCGTAGCCTTTGCTGCGAACGATTTTCCGGAATGTCGTACCCAGTCCTACAGGCGACAGGGATAATCTCTGTGCTCCGACAGGCATAAGCAGCGAAGCGATCGAGCGACACAGCAGATACCAGAGACCGCCGAACTCCAATGGTTCGAAGTCAAGGATCGATGCGGCCGCCAGTCTATCCTGGCGCAATCGGGGAAGCGTCTCATCGATCAAGATACGGAAATACTTCTGCAGCGTGCCTGCACGTCGCTCAACCAGTTCAGGGCGATCAAGCTTGAAATGGGCGATCGTTTCAAATGCACGCTCTGTCAGAGGGAAGAGCCTCCCGGAAAGATCAGTACATAGGTGGGTCTCGAAGCGACCGTCCTCGCAAGGATCAAGCAAGACGTTGCGTTCTTTCGGCGGATGACTGCGCCATAAACCCAGGTTTTCTGCTACGTAACCTTGCAGTTGTTTTTCTGTAGGCACCGATACACGTTTATCCAGGACAGGAAAGTGGCCAGGCCTGTCAGGTTCGCAGTCCGCGCAAATGGGATAGATATTCTCCCAGGCGCTGCTCAACCAAACGTAATACAGATGAGCATCTGGCGTTTTCCCGACGGGGGTGACCCCACCCTGCGGGCGAAATCGGTAGGGGAACGTGGGGGCTGCACTTTCGCAGAACGCACATTTGTCGAGAAACAGCCGTCCCAGAGCGGCATCGACGGAGTCGTGATGCAGATTGAGTGTAAATCTCGGGGCCCGGGTCTGTGCCCTCTCCGTCCGCTCCGACAGAAAATAATCAGCCATCGCTTGCCTGCTGGCACTGGCCTCCGGACCTTGCAACAGACTTGGCGGTGGCACGGAACTGCGATCAAAGCGTTGCATGGCTCTCTTCCTTAAGCCGCCGGGGGAAGGCTGTCACGCTCCCCCCAAAAATCGATGATTCTAAACGGCCCCTCGAGAAAAGCGTATTCGCGACGGAGGGCGCTCATCTCCAGCGCCCGGACGCCTGGACAAATAGCCAACCAAAATCCAATGGAAATCCAAGGCACCGGCAAAGTCTTCCGCCCGCCTGGCAAGCATGCTGGCTGCATTGATCGACCGATCCCCTCCACTCCAAACAGGAGCCCACTGCAAGATGCTGTACGAACTGCTCTGCATCATATTGCTGTTACTGGCGCTCAACCTGTTTTCGATCAACGCTGCGATCAGGGCGAAGGCAGCCCTGTTCCGCGCCCAGGTCCAATTGGCCCATGTCACCCGCCTGACCTCGCTGAATGAACTGGCAGCGTCCATCGTCCATGAAGTGAGTCAGCCGCTGACGGCGATCATCAGCAGTGCTGGAGCCTGCCGCAATTGGCTCGATCGCCCGGTCCCGGACCTCGGCGAAGCACGCCAATCACTCGAGCGGATCATCACCTGTGCCAACCGGGCGAGTGAGATCATCCGCCGGGTCCGCGCGTTGTCCCGCCAATGCGCTCCACTACGCCAGAAAGAGTCGCTCAACGACATCGTCCAGGAGACCCTGGACCTGCTCCAATGCGAATTGGCCCAACACAAGGTCTTTCCGAAAATCGATCTCGCCACCTTCACCGAGCAGATCAGCGCCGATCGCGTGCAGCTGCAACAGGTCATCATCAATCTGATCATCAATGCCTGCCATGCAATGGACGCAATCGAGGCAGGTAAACGAACCATCTGCGTCCGTACCTGGGTGAAAGACAACGAGGCCGTACTGGAAGTGGCCGACCAGGGTTCGGGGATAACCGTCGATGTCCTGCCTCAGCTGTTCACACCATTCTTTACCACCAAAGAGAACGGTTTGGGCCTGGGACTTTCCATCTGCCGATCGATCATCGATTTTCACAATGGGCGCATCTGGGCAACCGCCGCAACTGGCCAGGGCAGCGCCTTCCGGTTTGCATTGCCGGTGCTGGTCACCCGCGAACCGAGCTGACAATGAACACATCCTCCGCCACTGACACCACCGCCGACAGCGAGCCATTCGTCTTCATCGTCGACGACGACGAGCCACTGCGCGAATCGCTCGGAAGCCTTTTGCGCTCCCTCGGACTGCGGGTCGAATTGTTCCATTCGGTCGCACAGTTCATGCAATACGAGCGCCCGGACACTACCAGCTGCCTGGTGCTGGATGTGAGGCTGCAAGGCCGCAGTGGCCTGGATTTTCAGAGCGAACTGGCCACAGCCGGCATCTACCTGCCGATCGTGTTCATCACCGGGCACGGGGATATCGCCATGACCGTGCGCGCGATGAAAGCCGGCGCGGTGGACTTTCTGACCAAGCCGTTTCGTGAACAGGACCTGATCGATGCGGTTTACGCCGCCCATGCTCGGGACCGACGCTATCGAGAGGCCGAGCGTCATACCGATCATTTGCGTCGGCGCTACTCGACACTGACGGCGCGTGAGCAAACGGTCATGGCGTTGGCCGTTTCAGGTTTGATGAATAAGCAGACGGCCGGGGAAATAGGCTTGAGCGAAATCACCGTCAAGATACATCGCGGCCAAGCCATGCGAAAAATGGGTGCACGCTCATTTGCCGATCTGGTGCGGATGGCCGCGGCTATTTCAATTCACCCTCCCACCCAGTAACAGGCGTCATCCAACACCTTGGTATACAAACGTCATACTTCGTCATGCCTCGACTGCCCCTATGTAGAAGTGTTCCAGGCCGTGCGCGTGGATAACATCCTCCGAAGTCCAAGCGAACACAAACAGGAGCAACTTGATGAGAAAGCAGATATTGATTATTGGCGCAGGGTTCGGCGGAGTATGGAGTGCATTGAGCGCTGCCCGTTTGCTGGATCGGCACAATCGTCATGACGTCGATATCACCGTTCTGGCGCCTAAGGCCGAACTGCGGATCCGGCCACGTTTTTACGAGACTGATGTGCATACCATGAAGGCCCCCCTGAACGACCTGTTCGACGCCGTGGGGGTGAAATTCGTGCAGGGCTCGGCCAACGTCATCGACGAGAAGAACCAACAGGTCAACTACCGCGACACACAGGGCCAGCCAGGTAAGCTGAGTTATGACCGACTGGTACTTGCCACCGGTAGCCATGTCGCTCGCCCCGCCACCGAAGGCATGAGCGAACATACGTTCGATGTCGACCAGATTGAAGAAGCCACTCGTCTGGAAGCCCACCTGAAATCGCTGAAGGATTTGCCCGCCAGCGTTGCCCGCAACACGGTAGTGGTCGCTGGGGGTGGTCTGACCGGTATCGAAACGGCGACCGAGATGCCCGCGCGCCTGCGTGCGGCCCTGGGCGACAACAGCGATATCCGAGTGGTAGTCGTGGACCGCAGCTCAAAAATTGCCGCCGCAATGGGCAATGAACTGAGTCCCCTCATCGCCGAGGCGTCAGAGCATCTGGGGGTCGAATGGGTGCTCAATGCAACCGTCGCCTCAGTCGATGCCAATGGTGTCACCCTGGCCAATGGTCAGCGCATCGAATCCAACACCGTGATCTGGACCGCGGGCTTGCGTGCCAGCCCCCTGACCGAACACGTGGACGGTACCCGTGATCATCAAGGCCGGCTGCATGTCGATCAGCACTTGAAGGTGCTAAGTCAAACGGCGATCTATGCCGCCGGAGATGTGGCTTATGCCTCGACCGACGCGGTGGGCAACTTCTCGGTGATGTCCTGCCAGCATGCCATTGCCCTGGGTCGCTACGCCGGCAACAACGCGGCCGCGGACCTGCTGGGCGTGGAACCGATGCCCTACAGCCAACCCAAGTACGTCACCTGCGTGGACCTGGGCACCTGGGGCGCGGTGTTCACCGAGGGTTGGGATCGCCAGGTGAAACTGATCAAGCACGAGGCCAAGGCATTCAAGACTCAAATCAACACCGTGTGGATTTATCCGCCCGCGGCTGATCGCGCCACTGCGCTTGCCGCCGCCGACCCGCTGATCCCGGTGGCCTGACGCCAAAAACGCCCGTTGAACCGCCCTGCCCCGACCCGCTCTCTCCTTGCTGAGTCGGGCATTTTCCGAGCGCCCGCCACGCACTTTCCGGTGGGCGCTTTTTTTTCGAGAAAACCCTTTCAGCGTCTTTGCAACAGCCAGTGCAACAACCCGCTTTTCTTGATCTGTGCAGGTTTCTGCACGAGGATCGCCTGACGGATCCCCTGGCGCTGATCCTGCAGGTTGCTCAGGGCAGATTTCAAATCGCTGGGGTGTTTCAACTGGTTGCCAAGCGCCGCCTTTTCAATCCGGAAAAACCGGCCGCTGGTGATGCTGCGAAACTCTCCCAGCGAGCGGCTTTCGGCAAGCACCCCCTCTTCGCCCATGACCTCCCCCGGCCCGATACGCATGGCCTCGACCAGCTTTTCAGCGTCATGAATCGAGACGGAAACCACCCCCGTACTGATAATCATCAGGCAATCGGCAACCTCGCCGAAAGCCAGCAGCACTTCATCGGCCTGATAATCCACTGGGGTCATTTCGCCAGCGAGACGATCACGCTCATCGTTGCTCAACGAGCGGAAAATACGCACGTCCTCCAGCAACTGGCGTTGACGGTTCCAGGATTGACTGTCCTGCTCGGTGTCCCAGGAAACACCTGTGGCTTCGAGATGACGATGGGCGAGATCGAACATCAGGTTGCACACTTCGGTCTTGTCCTGTTCCAGCGCTATGTAGCCCTTGAGTTCGTACTCGGTGTACTCAAGGTGAGAACTCTTGATCGAGACTTTGGCGGAAGACGCCGGTAACAACGCCTGGGTCCCGCGCAAGGTTTTTTCCAGGGCATCGATGACCCGACGCGGCCGCACGCTGCTGGGTACCGTAATGGTCACGCTGACCCCGTGCACGTCCCCGGGCCGGCTGAAATTGATGATTCGTGCTTTCGCTGCCACGGAGTTGGGCACCACCGCGATAGCACCCATGTCGGTGATCAAATGTGTCGAACGCCAGTCGATCTCGACCACTTTTCCCTGGGTCGTATCAATGGAAACCTGGTCCCCCAGTTGGTAAGGCTTGGTGGTGTTGATCACGATGCCTGAAAACAGATCGCTCAATGTGCTTTGCACCGCCAGGGCGATCACGATCGCCATCGCCCCGGAGGTCGCCAGCAAGCCCTTGACCGGCAACTGCAGGACATAGGCGGCGGCGCCGATAATGCCGACCAGGAAAATCAACGCCCCCATCAGATCGTAGAGCAAGCGGGCGTTGCGGCCGGCGCGAGATATCAAGCCATTGCCCAGGATCACCGTCAGCGTTCTGGCCGCAAACAGCCACCAGCCGATGCCCAGCACCGTGGCCATCAGGTTCAGCACGGGATCCTCCGGCCAGAGGGGCGGTTGCAAGGGGCTGATGCCGACAGACAGCATGACCCAGCAGAACACCACGAAAATCCCGACGCGCACGCACATTCGCAGGTTACGCCGTGAGGCACCGATCAACTGCCAGAGCGCCAGTTCAATCACTATCAGGGTGATGGCAACGATCAGTGGGTGAGCCTGCAAGAACGTGAACATGAGTGACCTCTCCAGAATCTGGATGCACTTTAAGTCGCACATCTGCACCGGGCACTCCTACTTCAGTGCTAACGACTCATACGTTGGTGTGCTTGTGCAACCCGCTTATTCCGGCAGCCCCGCTTTGCGTAGACCGTCCACCAGCGTGGCGAGATTCTCCGGCCGGTGGATCGGCAACCACTCGGTGAGACAGGAGAGACGCAATGTAGGGTCGAGCTGACGCAAATGCTCCATCGCGCACTGCGCTTCGGCCAGCCGGCCAGCCAGCGCATGGCTGGCCGCGAGGATGGCCGCCGCCAACAGAAAACCCGGAAAATCGCGGAAAGCTTTCTCCGCCCATGACGAGGCCGTATCAAAACGCCCCACGAAGAGATGCGCGACCGCCATTCCAGCTTGCATCCTGTACAGTTCCGGATCGAGCGGGCTCAAGCGCATGGCGTGGGTGAAGTACTCGATGGCTGCATCGGTTTCACCGTGCCAGAGCCTGAGGAACGCGCCGAGGAACCAGGCGGCCGCCAGGTTCGGATTGAGCACCAGTGCCTTGTCCAGCAAGGCGATACCGCCCGGGAGATCACCGGCAAGATAGCTGATCGTATGGCCGCTTCGGGTCAGCGCGACCGCATCCCCCCTGTCCAGCTCCACAGCCCGGCGAGCGAGTCGAATACCCTCCGCGATTTCCTCTGGACGATCAATCAACCAGCGATTGGCCTTGCGCCAACTATAACACCATGCTGCCATCGCGTAGGCCGATGCAAAATCCGGATCGAACTCCATGGCCTTATGGAAGAGCGGCAGCGCCTGGTCGATGGTGTCCTTGGTCCCCTGATGCAACTTGGCCATTGCCCGCAGATAATAATCGTAGGCGTCGAGGCTTTCGGTTGGCTTGTGCCGCGCGCGCTCGATCTCCACTCGCTCAAGCTCGGGTGCGATTGCGCCGACCACGCTTTCGGTAATCTGGTCCTGCAATTCGAAAATGTCTCCCAGCACACCTTCGAAGCGGCCCGCCCATTGGTGAGTCGCGGTTGTCGCATCGATCAGCTGGACCGTGATGCGCACCCGATTGTTGGCATTGCGCCAGCTGCCCTCCAGCACATAGCGCACACCCAGTTCGCGACCGACTTGTTTCACGTCCACCGTACGATCCTTGTAGGTGAAGCTCGAGTTGCGCGCGACGACGAACAGCCAGCGATACTGCGACAACGCCACGATGATGTCGCCTACCACCCCATCGGCCAGGTAGTCCTGTTCATGGTCCCCGCTCAGGTTCACAAATGGCAGTACCGCAATGGACGGTTTGGCCGGCAGTACCGGTACGGATGCGTCGGCGTGAACCGATGTGACGGGTTCGGCGCCAGGAACGCCAGCACCCTCCAATGACGTGACTTCCCGTAGGTCGGCGACGAAGCGAAATCCCTTGCGGGCCACCGTTCGGATCACGCGCTGCTGCTGACCGTTATCGCCGACAGCCTTGCGCACCGCGTTGATATGACTGGCCAAGGTCGATTCCGAGACGATGCGGCCGGCCCATATCGCATGGATCAGGTCATCCCGGCTGACAACGCGCTCGCGGCTGTGCGCCAGATAGACCAACAGGTCGAAGACCTGAGGCGCCGTCGCAATGACCCGGGAAGCCCGGAGGAGTTCGCGTCGCTCCAGATCGAGCACGCAGTCGTCAAACACCAATAGCATTCTGGGTTCCTTGTCCCGTACTGGCTCACCGGGCACACGCCCACAGATACCGACCGCAATTCACGGCCAGGCTGAAGCCTTTATAACACGGGCTCCTGGACAAATACCCAAGCCAAATCCAATGGAAACCCAAGGCATTGGCAAAGTATTCGGCCCGGCCGGCAAGCACACTCCTTCCATCGGTCACCGCAATGAGGATGATCGACACTCAAGCGAGGAGCGGGACATGAAAATTGTCGTGATTGGCGGTAATGGACTTATCGGCTCGAATATTGTCAGCAGGCTGCGTCTCAATGGCCATGAAACGGTAGCCGCATCGCGTAGCACAGGCGTGGACACTCTCACCGGGCAAGGGCTGGCGCAAGCGCTTGCCGGCGCCCAGGTCGTCGTCGACGTAGCGAACTCTCCCTCATTCGAAGACCAGGCCGTACTGGCGTTCTTCCAGACTTCCGGTCGAAACCTGCTGGCCGCCGCGGCGGCCGCTGGCGTGGAGCATTTCCTCGCACTCTCGATCGTTGGCGCCGATCGCCTTCCAGAAAGCGGTTACCTTCGGGCAAAAGTTGCCCAGGAAGCGCTGATCAAGGCATCGAAGATTCCCTACACCCTCCTGCGCGCGACCCAGTTCTTCGAGTTCGTCGAAGGCATTGTCAACGCCGGTGCCGTCGGCGACACGATTTGCCTGTCGCCCGCCCTTATCCAGCCCGTCGCCGCGGATGACGTCTCGGCCGTGCTGGCCGATCTTACGGTCGGCGCACCGCTCAACGGCATCGTCGAGGTGGCCGGGCCTGATCGCTTCCCGCTCGATGAACTGGCGCGCAAGTTTCTTGCCGCGCGCCACGACAAGCGGCCGGTCATCGCCGACGTGCGCGCGCTCTACTTCGGCAGCGAGCTGGATGATCGATCCCTGGTCGCAGGCGATAACGCGCACATCGGCGCGACACGCTTCCAGAACTGGCTCAATCGCCCATAGATACAACGATGAGCCTGGCGCTCATCGATGAGGCCCCCCGCACTCTCTTGCGAGGGGCACAAGCACGGCAGCCAGCCGCTGGCAGGCTGGGCGCCACTGTAAGACGTACCTCTCATATCGAGGATCCATCATGACCCAACGTATCGATTACCAGAAGCAATCCCCCGAACTGTTCAAGAAGTTCGTCGAGTTCAGCCTGGCCTTCAAACAGAGCGCCATCGAGGAGTCGATCCGCCATCTGGTGGATCTCAGGGCATCGCAGATCAACGGCTGCGCCTTCTGCGTGGACATGCACGTCAAGGAAGCCACGATCCATGGCGAGCGACCACTGCGGCTGCATCATGTCGCCATCTGGCGCGAGTCCCCGCTGTTCAGTGCGCGCGAGCGCGCGGCCCTGGCCTGGACCGAAATCCTGACCCGGATGCCGGACCAGGGCGTGCCCGACGCTCTCTATGAACAGGTTCGCACCCAGCTGTCCGAGAAGGAACTGTCCGACCTGACCTTCCTGGTCATGTCGATCAATGCCTGGAATCGCATCAACGTGGCTTTCCAGCTCGTACCCGGTGCGTACGACAAGGCCTTCGGTGTAGACAAATCCGGTCTGTCCTGACCCAGCAGCGGCGCGGCGCTGTGATATCGCTGCGCCGCCACTCGCCTGCACATGACAAACCTTTGCGATCCGCTAGCGAGGAACACCCCATGACTGTTTTCAGAACCCTGGCCATGCTGCTTCTGTTGGTAGCCGGTAGCGCCAATGCCCAGCAAGGGCCACCACAAGCCCATGTGACGCCGCTGACGAGCAAAGCGCTGGCGGACCTCCCAGGCAAGGACGCGGTGGTCATCACGGTGGAGTACCCGCCGGGAGCGGTAGACCCTGTGCATCGGCACAATGCGCATGCATTCGTCTATGTGCTGGAGGGTTCGATCGTGATGGGCGTGCGCGGCGGCAAATCCGTCACGCTGACGCCGGGACAGACCTTTTACGAAGGTCCGGACGATGTCCACACGGTCGGACGCAACGCCAGTCTCACCAAGCCTGCCAAGTTCCTGGTGTTCCTGTTGAAGAACAGCGACGCCCCCATCCTGACGCTGGTGCACTGACGCCGACATTCTCCCCTCCTTCAACAGGACACGGCAGTGACCTCACAACCAGTGCTTTCACAACTGAACCGGTACACCAGCGTGCTGCTATGCGCCGCCTCGCTGGCCGGCTGCATGGTTGGCCCCGACTTCATGAAGCCCGACAACGGGCTTCATGAAGCGGTACTGTCTCCCAGGCAGACGCCTCCAAGCGCCATCCAGACTTCCGCCGCCGCCATCCCCTCGCAGTGGTGGCGGTTGTTCAACGACGCCATGCTCGCCGAGCTGCAATCGCGTGCGCAGGCCGGCAACCTCGATCTGCAAATGGCCTCCGAGCGCATCGAGCAAAGCCGGGCACAACTGGGCATTGCCGCCTCGGAGTTGCTGCCCAACGTGGGCGCCGGCGCCAGCTATGCACGCGAGGGGCTCAGCGAACACGGCAAGTTCGTCGCACTGGGCGCCTCCAGCAGCCCCGACAACTTCTGGCAGCTTGGATTCGATGCCAGTTGGGAAATCGATCTATGGGGACGCGCGCGACGTCTGCGCGAGGGCGCCACGGCGGCCCTGGAAGCCACGGTGTATGACCACGAAGCCGCCCGGGTGGCGCTGTCTGCCGAAGTGGCCCGCACCTATTTGCAGTTGCGCGGCACACAGGCGCAACTGGACATCGCCCAGCAGAATCTGGCCGTCGCCGAGCGCACCCTCGGCCTGACCGAAAGCCGCGAGCGTAACGGCGTCGCCACCCGCTTCGAAACCTCGTCCGCTCGCGCGCAGGTGGCGACCATCAAGGCCACGGTTCCCGAACTGACCCAACACCGCAACGCCCTGATGAATGCACTGGCGTTGCTATTGGGAGAAAAGCCGCGCGCACTCGATGCGCAACTGGCTCAAAGCATGCCCTTGCCGACGTTTGCGACCCGCGTACCGATCGGTGTCCCTTCTGAATGGGCCCGCAGGCGACCAGACATCCTGAGCGCCGAAGCGCAGCTGCATGCCGCCACGGCAGCCATCGGTGTGGCCAAAGCGGATTTCTACCCGCGTATCGGCTTGGGAGGGCGAGTCGGTGTGGAATCCTTCGAAAGCAGCGATCTCTTCACTTGGGACTCGCGCTTCTTTTCAGTCGGACCGACGGTTTACCTGCCGATCTTCCAGGGCGGGCGCTTGACGCAACGCCTGGCCCTGAACGAAGCACGGCAAAAAACCGCGGCGCTGGCCTATCGGCAAACGGTATTGCGCGCCTGGCATGAGGTGGACAATGCCTTGGATGCCTGGGCCGCTGAGCAACGCCGGCATGATGAATTGTCGATTTCGTATGAACAGAACCGGCAGGCCTTGCAGGCTGCCGAGCGAGGCTATCAGGAAGGTGCCGCCGATTATCTGAGCGTACTGACGGCGCAGCTCAATGTGCTGGCCAGCCAGACCCATCTCAATGACAGCGCGACCAACGCCACGCTCACCGTGGTCAATCTCTACAAGTCGCTGGGTAGCGGTTGGGACCCGGATGCACTCAAGAGCGGGCTGCGGGCTGGCGTCGATGATTCGGCCGCACCTTCAGCGGATGATCCGGTTGCCAGCACATCGCCGCTCACTTCCCCCTCGAAGGCCGCCCCATGAGTGACACCACCTTGTCGCCTGGGGACGTCCCGGCAACCGCAGCGCCCTTGGCCAAGCCCTCGCAGAACCCCATGGTCGGTCTTGTCGGTATTTTCCTGGCAGCCATGATGGCCGGGTTGAACGCCCGTGTCGGCGCATTGGCCCTGGCGGATATACGCGGTGCGCTCGGTTTCGGCCTTGACGACGCCTCCTGGCTGACCACCGCCTACAGTGCCGGGGAATTGATCGCCATGCCCTTTTCGGCGTGGTTTGCCATTACGCTCTCGCTCCGGCGCTTCGAACTGTGGATGCTCGGTACCTGTACGCTGCTGGCGGTGATCCTGCCCTTCATCCACGACCTGAACCTGCTGCTGATCCTGCGCTTTGTGCAAGGCCTTGCCAGCGGCACGACGATCCCGTTGCTGATGATGGCCGCGCTGAAATTCCTGCCACCGCCCATACGCCTGTATGGACTGGCGCTGTATGCGATGACCGCGACCTTCGCGCCCAATCTCTCCATCTGGCTGGCCGGGTATTGGACGGATGGACTGCTCGACTGGCGCTGGCTGTACTGGCAGATCGTTCCCCTCGCCTGCGTCGCCGGCTTGTTGGTGGGCTGGGGGCTGCCGCGCGAGCCCATCCAGACCGCACGCTTTCGGCAGGCCAATTGGTCCGGCATGCTCTGCGGCGTACCCGCGCTTGGCCTGATTACCGTCGCCCTGGATCAAGGCGTGCGGCTGGACTGGTTTCAGTCGCCTTTGATCGCTGTATCGCTGATGGCTGGGCTGGCCCTGATGGCCGTCTACCTGCTGACCGAGTGGTATCACCCGTCGCCGTTCATCAAATTGCAGATACTGGGACGCCGCAACCTGGGACTGGGCTGCCTGCTGTTCGTCTCGCTGCTGGTGGCGCTGATGTCCAGTTCGCTCTTGCCGGCCAGCTATCTCGGCCCGCTGCAGAACTACCGACTCCCGCAAATGGCCTCGATCGGCCTGATCATCGCCTTGCCGCAACTGCTCCTGGGGTTTGTGGTGGCACTGCTGCTGTACCAGAAGTGGATCGACGCACGCATTGTGTTCGCGTCGGGGCTGTTCCTGATCGCGCTGGCGTGCCTTTGCGGCGCGCAATTGACCTCCGACTGGAACCGCGACCAGTTCATCGTGGCGCAAACGCTGCAGGCCTTTGGCCAGCCGATGGCGGTGATATCGATGCTGTTCCTGGTCACCAGCGTTGTGCAGCCCCCCGAAGGACCTTATGTATCCGGCACCATCAACACCCTACGCGCCTTCGGCTCACTGATCGGTGCTGCGCTGGTCGGACAGCTCGTGACCGTGCGGAGCCGCTTCCATGGGGAAATGCTGCTGGACCAAGCGACCCTGGCGGGTAACGCCCTTGTGCCGGCGCCTGAGCCGTCCCAACTGATGAGCATCATCGGCCAGCAGTCGCTGGTGCTGTCGATCGCCGACGCCTATCGCGTGCTCGGCATTCTGGCACTGCTGCTGATTCCTCTCGTGCTGCGGCTGTCCTACATCCCCGCACCCGACTTGCGCGCAGCCCCGCCCCCTTCTTCTGTTCCATCTTCCTCACACGAGTAACCCATCATGGCATTACCGAAGAAAGCCAAGCTCATCAGTGCCTTGCTGCTGCTCGCAGTGGCGATTGGCGGCGTTCTCTATCTCAATCGCCCCGAATCCGGCGCATCGACCCAGTCCACGGATGATGCCTACGTACAAGCTGATTTCACCACACTGGCACCGCAGGTGTCGGGAACGGTTGACCGGGTCTTGATCGAAGACAACCAGCCGGTCAAGAAAGGGCAACTGCTCACGACGATCGATGATCGTGATTTCGTTGTTGCCGTGAATGCGGCAAAGGCCCAGGTCGCCGGTGCCCAGGCCAGCATCACCAGCCTGCAAGCGCACCTGATCCAACAGGAAAGCGCAATACGCCAGGCACGCGCGGCGGTCGCCGCCGATGAAGCGGCCCTCAAACTGGCCGGGGTCAATCAGGCGCGTTATCGCAACCTGGCCAACGATGGGTCGGGCACCGTGCAAGCGCGGCAACAGGCCGAAGCGCAATTGAGCATTCAACTGGCCCGCGGGGAAAAGAGCCAGGCCGGTTTACAGGCTGCCCGGCAGCAGGTGGATGTGCTGAAAGCCGATCTGGAAAAGGCCCGGGCGGCGCTTGCCCAAGCGCAAGCCGCGCAGGCCGCTGCGGAGCTGAAGCTTTCCTATACCCGCATCAGCGCACCGATCGACGGCACGATCGGGCAGAAAGCGGTACGTGTCGGTGCTTTCGTCAATACCGGAAACCCCTTGCTGGCGATTGTGCCGCTCGATGCGGTCTATATCACCGCCAACTTCCGGGAGACCCAACTCGCCCGCGTGCAGACGGGCCAAGCCGTGGATATCGAAGTGGATGCCTTGCCGGGCGAGGCGCTGAAAGGAACGGTGGAAAGCCTGGGACCGGCCAGCGGAGCCAGCTATTCCGCCATTGCGCCGCACAATGCCACTGGCAACTTCACCAAGATCGTCCAGCGCTTGCCGGTGCGCATTCGCATCAGTCCCGACCAACCTGCCGCGGCGAAGCTGCGGGTCGGCATGTCCGTAACAGCCAAAATCCGCGTGGGTAAATAACCCCATGCCTCGCCAGACGGTTGGATAAAATCCACCGTCAGTGGCTCCAGGACACAAATGCGCTGATCCCCATAATGACTCAACCGTTCAGACCATCACCCAGGAACAGCCACACGATTTCGTATACCATCGGCACAACTCATCTCGAACGATCAGAACCGTGGCCCTACCCAAACTCAACGCTCCCGACCTTGGCAATTCGCCTTCGACTTCGGAAATCATCACCCGTCATCTGCGCGACGCCATTGTCGCCGGCCATTTCGCCGAGGATGAGCCGATTCGCCAGGACGATATCGCCCGCCAGTTCAACGTCAGCAAGATTCCGGTGCGCGAAGCCCTCAAGCGCCTGGAGGCCGAAGGCCTGGTGATGTTCCAGCGCAACCGCGGGGCGATGGTCACGCGGGTTTCCGATGCAGAACTGGCGCAGATGTTCGAAGTGCGCATGCTGCTGGAAGACAAGGTGCTGCGCCTGGCAATTCCGAACATGACCGAGGAAACCTTCGCCCGCGCCGAACGCATCTGCCAGGAGTTCATCGGCGAAGATGACGTGGGACGCTGGGCCGAGCTCAACTGGGAACTGCACGCCTGCCTCTACGAACCGGCGCAACGACCGTTCCTGGTCGGGCTGATCCGCTCGGTCAACGACAAGCTGGAGCGCTACCTGCGTATGCAGATGAGCCTGTCCGCCGGCAAGGAGCGCGCCGACCACGAACACCGGGAGATTCTCGCGGCCTGCCGCGCGGGTGACGTGGATCTCGCGGTGAAGCTGCTCGACGAGCACATCGCCGGCGTCTGCAAAACCCTGTTCGAACACCTGCCCCACAGTCACTGATCGCACGGAGCACTGTGCCGATTTCGTCATCGGCACAGGCTAAATCCCTCAAGCCGGAACGCCCCTCCACAGGCCACTCTGTCGTTCACTTATCTGAACGGACGCGGCCCTCCCAATGAAACGCATCAGCGTGATCGATTCCCACACCGGCGGCGAACCCACCCGCCTGGTGACAGCCGGTTTTCCTGACCTGGGCAACGGCAGCATAGCCGAGCGGCGCCAGCGCCTGGCCGAACAATATGACCAGTGGCGCGCGGCCTGCGTGCTCGAACCACGGGGCAGCGATGTGCTGGTCGGCGCACTGCTCTGTGAGCCGGTGGACCCGAGCGCCTGTGCCGGGGTGATTTTCTTCAACAACACCGGCTACCTCGGCATGTGCGGCCACGGCACCATCGGCCTGGTGGCCTCGCTGGCGCACCTGGGCAGGATCGGCCCCGGCGTGCACAGCATCGAAACCCCGGTGGGCACGGTGCAGGCGACCCTGCACGAAAACGGCTCGGTGAGCGTGCGCAACGTCCCGGCCTATCGTTATCGCAAAGCCCTGGCGCTGGAGGTGCCTGGCATTGGCGAAGTCGTTGGCGATATCGCCTGGGGCGGCAACTGGTTCTTCCTGATCGCCGAACATGGCCTGGACATTGCCGGCGACAATCTCGAAGCGCTGACCGCCTATACCTTCGCCGTCCAGCAAGCACTCGAAGCCCAGGGGATTCGCGGCGAAGATGGCGGCCTGATCGACCATATCGAGCTGTTCGCCGATGACCCGCACGCCGACAGCCGCAACTTCGTCCTCTGTCCCGGCAAGGCCTACGACCGCTCCCCCTGCGGCACGGGCACCAGCGCCAAGCTGGCGTGCCTGGCGGCCGACGACAAATTGCAGCCGGGACAGATCTGGCGCCAGGCCAGTGTCATCGGCAGCGAGTTCGAAGGGTCCTACGAACTTCAGGGCGAGCGCATCGTACCGACCATTCGCGGCCGGGCCTTCATCAGCGCCGAAGCCAGCCTGATTATCGAACAGGACGACCCGTTCGCCTGGGGCATTCGTCCGTGAACGAGGGCCAGGTGGCCGATGTGATCGTGATCGGCGCCGGCATCATCGGCGCCGCCTGTGCCCAGGCGCTGGCCCGGCGCGGCTTGCAGGTGCTGGTGCTGGATGCCGGCCTGCCCGGGGCGACGGCGGCGGGCATGGGGCACTTGCTCGTGCTCGACGATAACCCGGCCGAACTGGCCCTCAGCCAATACTCCCTGCAACGCTGGCGCGAACAGGCGCCGGCCTTGCCCGACGGCTGTGCCTATCGCCGCAACGGCACCCTCTGGCTGGCGGCCAATGCCGAGGAAATGGCCGTCGCCCAGGGCAAATACCTGAACCTGCAGGCCCAGGGCGTGGCCTGCGAATTGATCAGCCGTAGCGCCTTGCGCCAGCGCGAACCCGAATTGCGCGAAGGCCTGGAAGGCGGACTGCTGATCAATGGCGACGGCATTCTCTACGCCCCGGCGACCGCCCGCTGGATGCTCGAAACCGCCAATATCAGCCAGCGCCGGGCGCGGGTCAGTGAAGTCGATGGCCAGCGTGTACGCCTCGACGACGGTCACTGGCTGAAGGCCGAGGCGGTGATTCTGGCCAACGGCATCCAGGCCAACGCGCTCTGCCCGGAATTGCCGATCGAGCCGAAAAAAGGCCACTTGCTGATCACCGATCGCTACCCCGGAAAAGTCACCCACACGCTGGTGGAGCTCGGTTACGTCACCAGTGCCCACAACGCCAGCGGCCCTTCGACGGCGTGCAATGTCCAGCCGCGTCCGACCGGGCAACTGTTTATCGGTGCTTCGCGACAATTCGCTACCAGCGACCCGCAGGTCGAAGGCTGGATGCTTGCCAGGATGCTCAAGCGCGCCACCGAGTACATGCCCGGGCTGGCGCAACTCAATGGCATCCGTGCCTGGACCGGGTTTCGCGCCGCCAGCCCCGACGGCTTGCCGCTGGTGGGTCAGCACCCGCAACGCAAGGGCCTATGGCTCGCCGTCGGCCACGAAGGCCTGGGGGTCACCACGGCACCCGGCACCGCCGACTTGCTGGTGGCGCAACTGTTCGATGAAACACCGCCACTGGCCGCGCGGCCTTATCTACCGCAACGTTTTCTCGGGGAGCCCGTGTATGCCTGAATTGATCTGCGACGGCCGTGCCCTGAGGGTCGCCGAAGGCACCAGCGTCGCGGCGGCACTGGCCTTGTCCGGCGACGGCTGCACGCGGACCTCAGTCAGCGGCCAACGCCGCGCCCCGCTGTGCGGCATGGGTATCTGCCAGGAATGCCGGGTGACCATCGACGGTCGACGCCGCCTGGCCTGCCAGACCCTCTGCCGTGACGGCATGCAGGTGGAGACCCGGGCATGAGCGAACACGCCAATCTGCTGATCATCGGTGCCGGCCCCGCTGGCATGGCCGCCGCACTCGCCGCGGCACCCAGCGGCGCACGCATCGTCATTCTCGACGACAACCCGCTGCCGGGCGGACAAATCTGGCGCGACGGGCCCCAGGCCAAGCTGCCGAAACAAGCCCAACGTCTGCGCGAGCAACTGGAGAACTGCAGCAATGTCCATCGCCATTCCAGTACGCGGGTGATTGCCTGTGCCGGTCCGAAACAGCTGCTGGTCGAGAATGATCGGCGCGGCTGGGTCATGGCTTACGACAAACTGATCCTGTGTACCGGCGCGCGTGAATTGCTGCTGCCCTTCCCTGGTTGGACCTTGCCCGGCGTGACCGGTGCTGGCGGCCTCCAGGCGCTGATCAAGGGCGGACTGCCGGTACGCGAAGAACGCCTGGTGATCGCCGGCAGCGGACCGTTGCTGCTGGCCAGCGCCGCGACGGCCAGACACCACGGCGCCCGAGTGCTGCGCATCGCCGAGCAGGCGGGCAGCACCGCTGTCGCCGCTTTCGCCGCGCAACTGCCACGTTGGCCGGGCAAACTGTTGCAGTCGTTCAGCTTGTTCGACCGCCATTATCGAACCGCCAGCCATGTACTCGCCGCCCTGGGCACTGATCGTGTGGAAGGCGTGCGCCTGCAACAGCAGGGAAAAATCGTCGAGCTGGCCTGCGATCGCCTGGCGTGCGGCTTCGGCCTGATCCCCAACACCCAGCTCGGCCAGGCCCTGGGCTGCGCACTCGATGGCCAGGCGCTGGCGGTCGATGCCTGGCAAACCAGCAGCCGCGCCGATCACTACGCGGCGGGTGAATGCACCGGTTTCGGCGGCAGTGAACTGGCGTTGGTCGAAGGCGCGATTGCCGGTTACGCGGCTGTCGGCGATCGTCAGCAAGCCCGGGCGTTGTGGCCTCGACGTGCACGCTGGCAGGGCTTTGCCAACACCTTGAACAGCACCTTCAGCCTCGACCCGCAGCTCAAGTCGCTGGCGCAACCCGACACCCTGGTGTGCCGCTGCGAAGATGTGCCCTACTCCGCGCTGGCGACACACACCGATTGGCGCGAAGCCAAACTGGCCAGTCGCTGCGGGATGGGGGCCTGCCAGGGCCGGGTCTGTGGCGGTGCCGTGCAACATCTGTTCGGCTGGCAGCCCTCGGCACCGCGCCCGCCCTTCAGCCCGGCCCGGATCGAGACCTTGCTGTGCCTGGACGACTCACCACCGGCCTGAATGCCGGCCCGGGGCTTCCGGGCCTGGCGCCAAGTCTCTATGATCGCGAAGATCGCCATCAGGCTTCCTGCACCATGTATGCCTCGCTCACCCACTTCAAACCCTGCGACCTGCCTTCGCTGCTGAGCAGTTTGCAGCCGATTGCGCCGCTGCTCGATACCCTCTCGGACGTGGTGTTTTTCATCAAGGACTGCGAAGCCCGCTACGTCTTCGTCAACCAGACCCTGGCGCGGCGCTGCGGTTTCAAACAGAGTGCCGAGCTACTCGGGCGCACCGCCGAAATGGTCTTCCCGGAACGCTTCGGCCCGCTGTACACCGCACAGGATCGCCGGGTGCTGGCGAGCGGTCGCGAACTGGCCGACCAACTCGAACTGCACCTCTATTACGGCAACCAGCCGGTCTGGTGCCTGACCCACAAACTCGCGCTGCATGACCCGCAGGGTCGTATCGTCGGACTCGCCGGTATCTCCCGCGATCTGCAGCTACCACAGTCCAGTCATCCGGCCTTCCCGAAACTCGCCGCGGTGGATGCCCATATCCGCAGCCATTTCGCCCGGCCTATCAGCCTCGCCGAACTGACCGCGATTGCCGGGTTTTCCGTGGCGCAACTGGAGCGCCACTGCAAGCGAGTGTTCCAGCTCACCCCACGACAGATGATTCACAAGGCCCGCCTGGAGGAATCCTCGCGACTGTTACTGCACACCGACCTGCCGATCACCGAAATCGCCCTGCGCTGCGGTTACACCGACCACAGCGCGTTCAGCCGGCAGTTCCGCGCCCTGACCAGCCTCGCGCCCAGCCAGTATCGCGACAGCCGTCGCTGAGCGCGCGGGGGCGAGTGTTCCTTTAAGGGGCGCCAGGCGCCCTGTTGCTCCCTTCTGTAACACCCAGCCAATCCCCATCGTCCTCGCGTTTGCTCCCTCGGCAACCCCGCAACGTCTCTAACGCAAAGGCTCGACAGCGATTCGCGCGGTCGTGGAGAAACAGGCACGCTCATTGCTAATTAAATATCGTATACGAAATTCCCAATACGATATCCAACAGCACTCAACCGACCACGAGGCCTCTATGAAAAACACCACATTTGCCGTAGCCCTCAGCGCTGTTCTCAGTACCTCATTTATCGCCACGGCCCAGGCCGACAAGCTCGACGACATTATCGGTTCGGGCAAGCTGCGCTGCGCCGTGACCCTGGACTTCCCGCCGATGGGCTCCCGCGATGAGAGCAACAAGCCAGTGGGCTTCGACGTCGACTACTGCAACGACCTGGCGAAAATCCTCGGGGTCGATGCCGAGATCGTCGAGACACCGTTTCCGGATCGGATTCCGGCGCTGGTCTCGGGCCGTGCCGACGTGATCGTCGCCTCCACTTCCGACACCCTCGAGCGGGCCAAGACCGTGGGTCTGTCCCATCCCTACTTCGCCTTCCAGATGGTGGTCCTGACCCGTAGCGACACCGGTATCAACAAGTACGAAGACCTCAAGGGCAAGCCGGTCGGCAACACCAGCGGCACCTTCGAAGCCATCGCCCTGGAAAAGGACCAGAAGAGCTGGGGAACCGGCAGCTTCCGCGCCTACCAATCGCAGAACGACACCATCCTGGCCGTCGCCCAGGGCCATATCGACGCCACCGTCGTCACCAATACCGTGGCAGCCGCTACGCTTAAATCAGGCAAATACAAGAACCTGAAGGTCGCCGGCGATGCCCCGTATGTCATCGACTATGTCTCGCTGGGTGCCAAGCGCAACGAGTATGGCCTGATCAACTACCTCAACCTGTTCGTCAACCAACAGGTCCGTACCGGACGTTACAAGGAGCTGTTCGTCAAATGGGTCGGGACCGAGATTCCACCGACCGACCTGACCGTGCCCCACGTCTACTACTGAGGAAGGTTGAATGCCCAGCACGCCCACTTATCTGATCGGACGCAGCCTGGTCGAGGGGGTCGCCCAAGGCCCCCTGCTGTTCGCCGATGTCGGCCTGAGCTTCTGGGGCGGAGTCGATCCGTTCAGTGGCGAGGTGATCGACCGCCATCACCCCCTCAGTGGCGAACACCTGAGCGGTCGCGTGCTGGCGCTGCCCAGCGGTCGCGGCTCCTGTACCGGCAGCAGCGTGATGATGGAACTGATCAGCAACGGTCATGCGCCCGCCGCGCTGGTATTGGCCGAGCCGGATGAAATCCTGACCCTGGGCGTGCTGGTGGCACAGACCCTTTTCGAGCGTTCCCTGCCGGTGCTGTGCATCGGCAGGGAGGCCTTCGCCGCCTTGCGCGGCAAGGCCTTCGCGCGGGTCGAAGGCGTCGGCGTGACGCTGTTCGAACAGGTGCCCGAGGCTGCCGGACCAGCACTCGACAAGCCGTTGCCCAGCGCAAGGACAGACGACTCGATCCAACTCAACGCACACGACCTGGCGCTGCTCGATGGCCAACATGGCAAGGCCGCTCAGGTCGCCATGCAGATCGTCCTGCGCATGGCGCAATTGCAAGGTGCCGGCAGCCTGGTGGATGTCACCCAGGCACACATCGACGGCTGCATCTATACGGGGCCTGCGAGCCTGCGCTTTGCCGAACAGTTGGTGCAGTGGGGGGCAAAAGTGCGGGTACCGACCACCCTCAATTCGATCTCGGTCGACCAGCGCCGTTGGCGCGAGTTGGGCATCGATCCGGCCCTGGGTGTACCCGCCAGTGCCTTGGGCGATGCGTATATGGCGATGGGCGCGCAACTCAGCTTCACCTGCGCGCCCTATTTGCTCGATAGCGCGCCGAAGGCCGGCGAGCAGATCGTCTGGGCCGAATCCAACGCCGTGGTCTACGCCAACAGCGTGCTCGGCGCACGCACCCTGAAGTACCCGGACTACCTGGACATCTGCATTGCCCTGACCGGTCGTGCACCGTTGATTGGCTGCCATCTGGAGTCCCAGCGCAAAGCCCGGCTGAAAGTCGAGCTGCCCGCCCTGGGCGAACTGGATGATGCGTTCTACCCGCTGCTCGGTTATCACATCGGTGCGCTGGCCGGCAGCCGGATTCCGTTGGTGCTGGGGCTGGAACAGCGCCAGCCGAGCCTGGACGACCTGAAAGCCTTCGGCGCGGCCTTCGCCACCACGTCCGCGGCGCCGCTGTTTCATATCGCCGGGATCACGCCAGAGGCACTCGACCCGGCCCAGGTGCTGGAGCCAGATGTCCCGATCCCAGTGGAAAAAATCCGCCTGCAGGACTTGCTGCTCAGTTGGCGCGAACTCAACAGCGCCCGCAACCGTCGGGTCGATGTGGTTTCCCTGGGCAACCCGCATTTCTCCCTCGGCGAATTTGCCCATCTGGCCCGGCTATGCCGGGGTCGCCACAAGCACCCCGAGGTGGTGCTTGCCATCACCTGCGGCCGTGCGGTACTGGAACAGGCCCGTACCGCCGGGCATATCGCAGTGATCGAAGCCTTCGGCGCCACCCTGGTCACGGACACCTGCTGGTGCATGCTCGGCGAGCCGGTGATCCCGTTGGCCGCCGAGACCTTGATGACCAACTCGGGCAAATACGCCCATTACGCCCCCGGGCTGGTGGGCCGCAAGGTGCACTTCGCCAGCCTCACCGACTGCGTCGACGCCGCCTGCACCGCCAGCGCCAGCGGGCGCTTGCCGGCCTGGTTGGCACCTGCGGTCCCACTGGAGAATCTCGCGCATGTTTGACTACACCTTTCAATGGCGCGCGGCCCTGCGCGCCCTGCCGGACATGCTCGCCGGGGCCGTGGTCACCTTCGAGACCGCCGCCTTGTCGATGATCTTCGGGGTACTGATCGCCCTGGCCCTGACGGTGATGCGCGAAACCCGCCATCCGTTGCTGCGTGGCATCGGTAACGGCTGGGTGTCGATTGCCCGCAACACCCCGTCGCTGTTTCAGGTCTACATCCTCTACTTCGGCCTCGGCTCGCTGGATCTGCATGTCAGTTCCTGGTTCGCGCTGCTCGCCGGAATCACCTTCAACAACGCCGGTTATCTCGCGGAAAACTTTCGCGGTGGCCTCAAGGCGGTGCCCGATACGCAAGTGCGTGCCGCGCGTTCGCTGGGCATGAGCGCCTTCCAGGCCTACCGGATGATCATCGTTCCGCAGTTGCTGCGCATCGTCTTCTATCCGCTGAGCAACCAGATGGTCTGGGCGGTGCTGATGACGTCGCTGGGGGTGGTGGTCGGACTGAACAATGACCTCACCGGGGTGACCCAGGAATACAACGTCAAGACGTTCCGCACCTTCGAGTTCTTCGCCATTGCGGCGGTGCTGTATTACCTGATTGCCAAGGCGATCGTCGCGGCGGCCCGGCTGATGGCCTGGCGGCTGTTCCGCTACTGAGGAGTGACCATGTTTTCCACCAGTTTGTCCTGGAATGACCTGCTGTTCCTGCTCAACGGCGCCTGGGTCACGCTGCAACTGACCGGCTGGGCGATCCTCCTCGGCTCTTGCACCGGGCTGTTGTTCGGTCTGTTACGCGCCCTGCTGCCTCGCGCCAGCCTGCCCTTGGCCTGGGTGCTGGATGCGTTTCGGAGCATTCCGTTGCTGATCCAGTTCGTCCTGTTCAACTCGCTGAAAAGCATCGTCGGCTTGAACATCAGCGCCTTCGGCGTCGGCTGCATCGTGCTCGGGGTCTACACCGCCGCGTACTTCACCGAGATCGTGCGCGGTGGCGTGCTGTCGGTGCCGCTGACCCTGCGCCGGGCCAGTCGCTCGCTGGGCCTGAGCTTTCTACAGGACCTGCGCTGGATCGTCCTGCCGATGGCCACCCGGGTGGCATTCCCCGGCTGGCTGAACCTGGTGCTCGGGGTGATGAAAGACACCGCGCTGGTGATGTGGATCGGCATCGTCGAACTGCTGCGCGCCTCGCAAACCATCGTCACGCGCATCCAGGAACCGCTGCTGGTGCTGTGCATCGCGGGCCTTATCTACTACGTCATGAGCCTGGCGGTCGCTCGCCTCGGCGCTCGTCTGGAAAGAAGGTGGCAAGAAAATGATTGAGATCGACAACGTACACAAATCCTTCGGCGACCTCGAAGTGGTCAAGGGCGTCAGCCTGACAGTGGACAAGGGCGAGGTGGTGTCGATCATCGGCGGCTCCGGCTCAGGCAAATCGACCCTGCTGATGTGCATCAACGGCCTGGAATCGATTCACAAGGGCAACATCCGCGTCGACGGCATCGAGGTCCACGACAAGGCCACCGACCTCAACCGCCTGCGGCAGAAGATCGGCATCGTGTTCCAGCAGTGGAACGCCTTCCCGCACCTGACCGTGCTGGAAAACGTGATGCTGGCGCCGCGCAAGGTGCTCGGCAAGAGCAAGCAGGAGGCCGAGGAACTGGCGGTGCGGCAACTGACCCACGTGGGCCTGGGCGACAAGCTCAAGACCTTTCCCGGCAAGCTCTCCGGCGGTCAGCAACAGCGCATGGCGATTGCCCGGGCCCTGGCCATGTCGCCGGACTACATGCTGTTCGACGAAGCCACCTCGGCCCTCGACCCACAACTGGTGGGCGAAGTGCTGGACACCATGCGCATGCTCGCCGAAGACGGCATGACCATGGTCCTGGTGACCCATGAAATCCGCTTTGCGCGCGACGTGTCCGATCGCGTGGCGTTCTTTCGCAACGGCCTGGTGCACGAGATCGGCGCGCCCGACCAGGTCATCGGCAATCCCATGCAGCCGGAAACGGCGGCGTTCCTCAAATCGGTCAAGTAGGAGCACCCAATGCGTTCATCGAAAATCGTTCATGTGGTCAGCTGCCACGCCGAAGGTGAAATCGGCGATGTGATTGTCGGCGGCGTGGCCCCGCCGCCCGGGGCCACGGTGTGGGAACAGTCGCGCTGGATCGCCGAGGACCAGACCCTGCGCAACTTCGTCCTCAACGAGCCGCGCGGCGGGGTGTTCCGCCACGTCAACCTGCTGGTGCCGGCCAAGGACCCGCGGGCACAGATGGCCTGGATCATCATGGAGCCGGCCGATACCCCGCCGATGTCCGGTTCCAACTCACTGTGCGTGTCCACCGTGCTGCTCGACAGCGGCATCCTGCCGATGACCGAGCCACAGACCCGGCTGGTCCTCGAAGCCCCCGGCGGGCTGATCGAAGCCGTGGCCGAGTGCAAGGACGGCAAGGTCCAGCGGGTGGAAATCAAGAACGTGCCGTCGTTCGCCGACCGCCTCGACGCCTGGATCGAAGTCGAGGGCCTGGGATCGATCCAGGTCGATACCGCCTATGGCGGCGACAGCTTTGCCATCGTCGATGCCCAGCGCCTGGGCTTTGCCATTCGTCCCGACGAAGCCAGGGACCTGGTGGAGATCGGCCTGAAGATTACCCGGGCCGCCAACGAGCAGTTAGGCTTCGTCCACCCGCTGAACCCCGACTGGTCGCATATCTCCTTCTGCCAGATCGCCGCGCCCGTGGTCTACCAGAACGGCGTCGCCAGCGGCGCCAATGCCGTGGTGATCCGCCCCGGCAAGATCGACCGCTCGCCTTGTGGCACCGGTTGCTCGGCACGAATGGCGGTGTTACAGGCCAAGGGCGTGCTACAGGTCGGCGAGCGTTTTATCGGTCGCTCGATCATCGGCTCGGAGTTCCACTGCCGCATCGATTCCCTGACCGAACTGGCCGGACGCCCGGCGATCTATCCGTGCCTTTCCGGCCGGGCCTGGATCACCGGCACCCATCAGTTACTGCTCGACCCCGCCGATCCCTGGCCACAAGGCTACCGGTTGTCGGACACCTGGCCCGGCGCCTGAGCGCCAACCCCCTGCTTGACGGCTGATTGAGACAAACAGGCGACGCCTGACGAAAAAACACTGGTCTAATCTTTTCACTTAAAATATCGTATACGAAATACGTTTAACCACTGGAGTGCATCATGAGCAAACGCATCAACTGGAGCGGCGTCTTCCCGGCGGTCACCACTCAATTCAACGACGACTTCTCCATCAACCTGGAAAAGACCCACCAAGTGATCTCCAACGTGATCCGCGACGGCGTCTCGGGCCTGGTGGTGTGTGGCTCGGTGGGGGAAAACACCTCGCTGAGCGCCGAAGAAAAGATCGCCGTGACCGAAGTCGCGGTCGATGCCGCCCGCGGCCGCGTGCCGGTGATTTGCGGCGTGGCCGAGTTCACCAGCGTGCAAGCGGCCAAGGTGGCCAACGCCGTGCGTCGGGCCGGTGTCGATGGCGTGATGCTGATGCCGGCACTGGTCTACGGCTCCAAGCCCTTCGAGACCGCCGAGCACTACCGCTATGTGGCGAAAAACGCCGACGTGCCGTTGATGGTCTACAACAACCCGCCGATCTACAAAAACGACGTGACCCCGGACATCCTGATTTCCCTGGCCGACTGCGACAACGTGGTGTGCTTCAAGGATTCCTCCGGCGACACCCGGCGCTTCATCGACGTGCGCAATGAAGTCGGCGACCGCTTCGTGCTGTTCGCCGGCCTCGACGACGTGGTGCTGGAAAGTATCGCGGTGGGTGCCGAAGGCTGGGTCTCGGGCATGTCCAACGTGTTCCCGAAAGAAGGTGAAACCATCTTCCGCCTGGCCAAGGCCGGGCGCTTCGCCGAAGCCATGCCGATCTACGAATGGCTGATGCCGATCCTGCACCTCGACGCCCGCGCGGACCTGGTGCAATGCATCAAGTTGTGCGAAGCCATCGCCGGTCGCGGTAGCGCCCTGACCCGTCCGCCGCGCCTGGCCTTGCCGGAAGCCGACCGGGTGTTCGTCGAGCAGATCATGGCCAAGGCCCTGGCCAATCGGCCGGAGTTGCCAGACGTCGGTCTCTGAGTGATTGCCGGGCGGACCTTTGCGGGTCCGGCCCGGCTGCCTGTCTTTGCGCCTCTACAGGAAACGCCAGCATGTCCAACCCTCCAAGCACCTCCCGGACCACCACACCTTCAGGACTGAAGCGTGTGGTGGCCGCCGCCATGGCCGGCACTGTCGCCGAGTGGTATGAGTTCTTTCTCTATGGCACGGCCTCGGCACTGGTCTTCGGCCAGCTGTTCTTTCGTCAGACCGACAGCCCGATCGATGGCATCCTCGCCGCCTTCGCCCTGTATGCCGTCGGCTTTCTCGCCCGTCCGCTGGGCGGCCTGGTGTTCGGTCACTACGGTGACAAATTCGGCCGCAAGCGCCTGCTGCAACTGAGCCTGGTGGTGGTCGGCATCACCACCTTCCTGATGGGGTGCCTGCCCGGCTTCGAGCAGATCGGCTACGCGGCACCGGTATTGCTGGTGTTGTTGCGGTTGATCCAGGGCTTTGCCTTTGGCGGTGAATGGGGCGGTGCGATCCTGCTGGTGTCCGAACACTGTCCGGACAATCGTCGAGGCTTCTGGGCCAGCTGGCCGCAAGCCGGCGTTCCGGCCGGCAACCTGGTCGCCACCATCGCCCTGCTGCTGTTGTCCTCGAACCTGTCGGAGGCACAGTTCCTGGCCTGGGGCTGGCGCGTCGCGTTCTGGTTCTCGGCGGTGGTGGTGCTGATCGGCTACTGGATTCGCACCAGCGTCGATGACGCGCCGATCTTCAAGGAAGCTCAAGCGCGCCAGGCACAGAACAAGCAACAGCAGCTGGGCGTGGTCGAGGTGCTGCGTCATCACTGGCGTGCCGTGCTGGTCGGTATCGGCGCGCGGTTTGCCGAAAACATCCTCTACTACACCGTGGTGACCTTCTCGATCACCTATCTGAAACTGGTGGTGCACAAGGACACCTCACAGATTCTGCTGCTGATGTTCGGCGCGCACCTGCTGCATTTCTTCCTGATCCCGCTGATGGGCTATCTGTCCGATCGGGTCGGACGTAAACCGGTGTACCTGACCGGCGCGCTACTTACCGCGTTCTGGGGCTTTATCGGCTTCCCCATGATGGACACCGGTAACAACTGGCTGATCATGGCGGCCATCACCCTGGGCCTGGCCATCGAGTCAATGACCTACGCGCCCTACTCGGCGCTGATGGCCGAGATGTTCCCGACCCACGTGCGCTACACCGCGCTGTCGTTGTGTTATCAGGTGGCGCCGATTTTCGCCGGTTCACTGGCACCGCTGATTGCCCTCACCCTGCTCAACCAGTACCACAGCTCGACCCCGATCGCCTTCTACCTGGTCGGTGCTGCGCTGATTTCCCTCGTTGCCGTCGGCCTGACCCGCGAAACCCGTGGCAAGTCGCTGCACGCCGTGGATGCCGAATCTGCCGCGCGCATCGCCGCCGTCGAGGGCGCCGAACCCACCACCACACGCCGGGGCGATTCGCTGGCTTGAGCTTGATCACAGGAGTTTTCCATGCCCGACATCATCGGCCACAACTACATCGGCGGTGCGCGTAGCGCCGCCGGCAATATCACCCTGCAAAGCCATGACGCCAGCACCGGTGAAGCGCTGCCTTTCGTGTTCATGCAAGCCACGGGCGATGAAGTGGACGCCGCCGCCCAAGCCGCCGCGTCGGCCTGCCCGGCGTTTCGCGCGCTGGCGGCCAGCCGCCGCGCGGATTTTCTTGAGGCCATCGCTACGCAACTGGATGCACTGGGCGATGATTTCATCACCCTGGTCACCCGTGAGACAGCCCTGCCAACCGCCCGTATCCAGGGCGAACGCGCGCGCACCAGCGGCCAGATGCGCCTGTTCGCGCAAGTCCTGCGCCGTGGTGATTTTTATGGCGCGCGTATCGACCGCGCCTTGCCCGAACGCCAGCCGCTGCCAAGGGTCGATCTGCGCCAGTACCGGATCGGCGTCGGCCCGGTCGCGGTGTTCGGCGCGAGCAATTTCCCGCTGGCGTTCTCCACCGCCGGCGGCGATACCGCTGCCGCGCTGGCCGCCGGCTGCCCGGTGGTGTTCAAGGCCCATAGCGGGCATATGGCGACCGCGGAACAGGTGGCAGATGCGATCATCCGCGCCGCCGAGCAGACCGACATGCCCAAGGGCGTGTTCAACATGATCTATGGCACGGGTGTCGGTGAGGCGCTGGTCAAGCATCCGGCGATTCAGGCCGTCGGCTTCACCGGCTCGCTGAAGGGCGGGCGCGCGCTCTGCGACATGGCCGCCGCACGGCCGCAGCCGATTCCGGTATTCGCCGAAATGAGCAGCATCAACCCGGTCGTGGTGTTACCCGAGGCCTTGCAAGTGCGCGGCGAAAAAATCGCCCAAGAACTGGTGGCTTCGGTGGTATTGGGTTGCGGTCAGTTCTGTACCAATCCGGGTCTGGTGATCGGTATCGGTTCGCCAAGGTTCAGTGCGTTCACGTCACTGCTCGCAACCTTGATGAACGAACAACCGGCGCAAACCATGCTCAACGCCGGTACCCTGCGCAGCTACCGCAACGGCGTACAGGCCTTGCTCGATCATCCTGGCATCAGCCATCTGGCCGGCAAGCCCGAGCAAGGTCATCAGGCACAGCCGCAACTGTTCAAGGCCGACGTCAGCCTGCTGCTCAACGGCGATCCGCTGTTGCAGGAGGAAGTCTTCGGCCCGACCACTGTCGTCGTTGAAGTGGCCGACAAAGCCGAGCTGCAACGCGCGCTACAGTGTTTGCACGGCCAACTCACGGCCACGCTGATTGCCGAGAGTGGCGATCTGCAAAGCTACGGCGAGCTGCTGCCGCTGCTGGAGCAAAAGGTCGGTCGAGTGTTGTTCAATGGCTATCCGACCGGGGTCGAAGTCTGCGATGCGATGGTCCATGGCGGGCCTTACCCGGCCACTTCCGATGCCCGCGGCACGTCGGTCGGCAGCCTGGCCATCGAGCGTTTCCTGCGCCCGATGTGCTACCAGAATTTCCCGGATGCCTTGCTGCCCGAAGCGCTGCAAAACGCCAACCCGCTGGGTATCAATCGCCTGGTCGATGGCAAGCACCACTGCGCAGCCCTGTAGAAGCAGGGCACCCTCGGTCAGACCGAGGGTGCCCTCGTTCACTCAGCCCAGCAGCGCTTGCAGATCGTTGTACAGCGCCTCGGGGATCTGCACACCTTCGACCAGACTGCGCGCCCGCGCTTCATAACGCCGTTGCGACGGCAAGCGCGCGCCCTGCCCCTGGATGTTTTCGAACAGGACTTCGGCACGGGCCAGATGTTGCTCAGTGGCGGCGCCAAGGAAACGCTGCGGATCGAACGCGATGATCAGCTCGCCATGGTACGGCGACGACTTGCTGCCAGCGTCATAGGCCAGCGATTCGGCGCTGGTCAGGTCACCGATCAACGGCCCGGCAATCAACTCCACCATGGCCGCCAACGCCGAGCCCTTGTGCCCGCCGAACGTCAACATCGCGCCGCTATCGAGCACCACGTTCGCATCGGTGCTCGGCTGCCCGTGCGCGTCCACGCCCCAACCTTCGGGAATTGCCTTGCCGGCGCGCCGATGCAGCTCGATGTCGCCACGGGCAATCGCACTGGTGGCGAAATCGAAGACAAAGGGCGTGTGGCCCGGGCGCGGCCAGCCGAACGCGATGGGATTGGTGCCGAACACCGGCTGGCTCCCACCCGCCGGTGCGACCCAGGCATGGCTGGGATTACAGGCCAGCGCCACGAGGCCGGCGGCGGTCAGTTGCTCGATCTCGACCCACAGCGCGGAGAAGTGCACGCAGCGATTGATCGCCAGGGCAGCAATCCCGTTGGCCCGGGCTTTCTCCTGCAACAGTGGCAGGCCCGCCTGGAACGCCAACTGGGAGAAACCGCCCGCCGCATCGACACGCACGATCGACGGCGCCTGGTCGATCACCTGCGGCTCGGCATCGGCGGCCACCTTGCCGGCCCGGAGCGAATTCACGCACCCCAGCACCCGGTACAGGCCATGGGAAGCGCAGCCATCGCGCTCGCCGGCAATCACCGTGTCGGTCACCGCACGGGCGTGGGCGAGGTTGAAACCGTTGTGCAGCAAGATCGATTCGGCCAGCTCGCGAGCGTCGGCCAGGGACAGTCGGATCATCATCAACTCCTCGGACAGATTGTCCAGACTGGCCTATTCCAGATTTCACGGCTTGATCGCTTTAGGCCAGGTCGATGACGAATTCGGCATACCGCCAGCGCCCGTAAAAAAGCCCTTGCAAGGATGGTATTACGGTATACCATAATACCTGAAAATCAATAAGAACCCGCTCCAGCCACCCGAGGTCCGTCCAATGATCGATGCCACCCTCTACAAACAAGTCATGGGCTCGTTCCCGTCCGGGGTTACCGTGATCACTACCCTGGATGACAACGGCCAGGTGGTGGGCCTCACCGCCAGCGCCTTCAGTTCCCTGTCCATGGACCCGGCCCTGGTGCTGTTCTGCCCCAACTACAGCTCCGACTCCTATCCGGTGCTGATCAGGAACAAGCGTTTCGCCATTCATGTGCTGTCCGGCGGGCAACAGAACGAAGCCTACGCCTTCGCCCGCAAAGGCAAGGACAAGGCCCAGGGCCTTCAATGGACCTTGAGCGAACTGGGCAACCCGCTGTTGCCCAACGCCAGCGCCATCATCGAGTGCGAACTGTGGCGCGAATATGAAGGCGGCGACCACGCGATCATGGTCGGCGCGGTGAAGAACCTGATCGTGCCCCAGCACGATGCCAGCCCGATGATCTATTGCCACGGCAAGATGGGCGCCCTGCCCGCGCTCGCCTGAGTCCGGACGTCGACCGGCAAACGGTCCTTGCTTCGCGGCAATAATCAGTATTATGGTATACCAACAATTCAGCAGACAGACCTGCCGGCCAACAACAAAAGATCCGAGGTAAGCGTCATGAAGTTTTCCCTCTTCATCCACATGGAGCGTTGGGACGAAAGTGTCAGTCATCGCCAGTTGTTCGAAGACCTCAGCGAACTGACCCTGATGGCCGAGGCCGGCGGCTTCAGCACCGTATGGATCGGCGAGCACCACGCGATGGAATACACCATCTCTCCGAGCCCGATGCCGCTGCTGGCTTATCTCGCCGCCAAGACCAGCACCATTCACCTGGGCGCCGGTACCATCATCGCGCCGTTCTGGCACCCGTTGCGGGTCGCCGGGGAATGCGCGCTGCTGGACGTGATCAGCAATGGCCGGATGGAAGTCGGCCTGGCCCGTGGCGCCTACCAGGTGGAATTCGACCGCATGGCCGGCGGCATGCCCGCGTCAAGCGGCGGCCAGGCATTGCGGGAAATGGTTCCGGTGGTGCGCGCCCTGTGGCAAGGCGACTACGCCCATGACGGCGATATCTGGAAATTCCCCACCTCCACCAGCGTGCCCAAGC
>JACXTT010001236.1_pt1 | contig 43180 bp, 27 predicted proteins | sample 9270951 | NCBI WGS metagenome assembly JACXTT01 (sample SAMN15532306, study PRJNA645909) | rock metagenome | isolation source: weathered quartz diorite | place: Puerto Rico | collected 2017-06-21
GAGGTCGGCGATATGGCTGGGAAAAACGTGGAGGACACGGTCCGCGCGCTCGATCTTTCCTTCGACGAAAAGAGCCACGGCATTCTTGGCGACTTTGCGGAAACGCTCCCAGGTGCGGCCCCAGATGATGAGATTCATCAGACCGGTTTCATCCTCGAGAGACAGAAACACCGTGCCCTTGGCGGTGGGAGGACGTTGACGCACCAATACCAGACCAGCGATGCGCACGGTCGCCTTGTCGGCAAGATTCGCCAGCCCGGCGGCCGAGACGACATTCAACCGGTCGAGGTCGGCGCGAATCAAGCCCATCGGATGGGCTTTGAGCGAAAGGCCGGTCGCCCGGTAATCGGCGATTACCTGCTGTTCGGCCGACAGGTTCGGCAGGCTCGGTAGGTCGGCTTCCTCGTCATCCAATCCGGCGAACAAGGGCAAGTCTTCGCCGGTGGCCAGGACCTTCCACAGTGCGGCCCGGCGGTCCAAGCCGATGGACCGAAACGAATCGGCGGCCGCCAGCCGCACCAGCAGAGCCTTGGAGACGCGACCGCGCCGGGCGACATCCGAGACTGAGCGAAACGCCGCGTCGCGGCGCGCGATGCCCAGCGCCACGGCATGCGTTGCTGAAAAACCCTTTATCAGCCGAAATCCCAAACGCAAAGCTGGCCGACCGGTTTCATGGGGCAAGCATTCCAGCCTGCCGGCAGTCCCCTGGGCGCCGCTGGCAGGCTGGAAAGCCTGCCCAACTTGGCCATCGGCTTCCAAGGTGCAGTCCCATTCGCTTCGATTGACATCGATCGGCCGAACGGCCACGCCGTGTGCCTGAGCGTCGTAGATCAGTTGGGCCGGTTCGTAAAAACCCATCGGCTGGCTGTTGAGGAGCGCTGCCGTGAATGCCGCGGGGTAGTGGCATTTGAGCCAGGCCGAGACGTAAGCGAGCAAGGCGAAGCTGGCAGCATGCGATTCGGGAAAGCCATACTCGCCGAACCCCTTGATCTGTTCGTAGATTTGCGTGGCGAATTCGGGCGGGAAGCCGCGTTCCAGCAGGCCGTTGCGAAATTTGTCGCGATACTTATTGATCGTCCCTTTGCGCTTCCACGCCGCCATCGCGCGGCGCAGCTGGTCCGCTTCGCCTGGCGTGAAACCAGCCGCGACAATCGCCAGCCGCATCACCTGCTCCTGAAAGAGCGGCACGCCGAGCGTCTTGGCCAGAACTTGTTCGACGATGGGATGCGGATAGATCACCGGCTCCTGCTTCGACCGTCGCCGCAGATACGGATGCACCATGCCCCCCTGGATCGGACCGGGACGAACGATGGCGACTTCGACGACAAGATCGTAGAAGCAGCGTGGTTGCAGCCTCGGCAGCATGCTCATCTGCGCCCGGCTCTCAATCTGAAAGACACCGATCGTGTCCGCGGCGCAGATCATGTCGTAGACGGCAGGATCCTCGGCAGGGATCGTCGCCAGGGTCCGTTCGACACCGTGATGTTCGACGATCAAGTCGAAGCATTTGTGGATTGCCGTCAGCATTCCCAGACTCAAGCAATCGACCTTGAGGATGCCAAGGGTATCGAGGTCATCCTTGTCCCACTCGATGACTGTGCGGTCCGCCATCGCGGCGTTCTCGATGGGGACGAGTTCGGAAAGCGGCCTGCCCGTGATGACGAACCCGCCGACGTGCTGCGACAAATGCCGGGGAAAACCGATCAACTCCGACGAAAGCTCCACGAGATGCCGCACGCTCGGGGCATCCGGCGCCAGACCAGATTCTTGAATGCGCTCGGCAATCACCGATGGATTCGCGTGCCAATCAATTGCTTTGGCAAGCCGGTCCACGGCATCCGGTGAGAAGCCCAGGGCCTTGCCAACGTCGCGCACCGCTGAACGCGGCTGATAGGTGATGACCTCGGCCACGATCCCCGCTCGGTCGCGGCCGTATTTGCCGTAGATGTATCGAAAGACCTCCTCGCGCCGTTCGTGCTCGAAATCGACGTCAATGTCGGGGGCTTCGTCGCGTTCCTTGCTTATGAAGCGCTCGAAAAGCAGCTCCGTCCGCTCCGGATCGACCGAAGTGATGCCAAGACAGTAACAAACAGCGGAATTGGCCGCAGAGCCGCGACCCTGGCAGAGGATGCCGCGCGATCGGGCGTACCACACCAAGTCCCAGACGGTCAGAAAGAAGGCCTCGTAGCGCAGCGCAGCGATCAACGCCAGTTCCCGTTCGAGGAGCTGGCGCACCTTCTCGGGAATACCGGTCGAATAGCGTTCGTTGGCGCCGGACCACGTCAACTCCGCGAGATAGACAGTCGGCGTTTTACTGTCGGGGCACAGTTCGTCGGGATAATCGTAGCGCAGTTCGTCGAGCGAAAAATTGCAGCGCTCCGCAACTTCGACCGTGCGCCGAATCGCGTCCGGATACGCGGCGAAGAGTTGAACCATCTGCGCAGGCGTTTTCAGATAACGCTCGCCGTTCGAGAATCGCCATGCGCCCAGGTTCGCGACCGTGGTATGATGCCGTACCGCCGTCAACACGTCGTGCAGGGCTCGCCGCGCTGGGACGTGATAGTGGCCTTGATTGGTCGCAACCAAGGGCAGCCGGCACTGACGACTCTGGCGCGCAAATCGCGCCAACTCCGCGTCGTCACATGGGCCCCGATGCACAGCCGCGGCCAAGTACGCTCGATCCTTGAAAACTTCGCTGTAGGCATGCAGGGTTTCCCACGCGGTTGTTGCAAGCGCCGGGACCACGGCAAGGAGATCACGCGCGTGCTCGGCAACGTCGCTCACGGTGAGCCGGCATTCTCCCTTCGCGGCGCTGCGTCGCCCGCACGTGATCAAGCGTGAAAGATTGCGATAGCCTCCAAAGTTCATGGCGATCAAGACAGCCGACGCGCCATCGACCGGCGTAATCTCCGCGCCAACCAGCAATTTCAACCCCGCCGCCTTCGCCGCCTGATGCGCGCGCACGATGCCGGCCAGCGAATTGCGGTCGGCGACCGCCAGGGCGTGGTAGCCGATTTCCGTCGCCCGGTTGACCAGTTCGTCGGCGTGCGACGCTCCTTCGAGAAACGAGAAGTTCGTCTTGCACCACAATTCCGCGTATTGCACGGTTTTGCTCCGACCCATTACGTCCGTCCTCCCCGCTCCTCCGTATTCAAGAGCGATGGGAGTAACGCTATAGAACTAATCGAAGCAGCCGTGCAGAAACCAGCGGCCATCGTCTACGCGCTGAAAGATCCACCACCACGTTCCCGCGCTGGTTTCCACGATGTAGTAGTCGCGGCGGATGTCGGCGGAACGCCACCAGCCCGTCTCGATTCGTTCGGGCCCCTGGCAACGAACCGCCGCGTAGTCCACACCCGCATAGTGAAAACGCTGGGGCATTCCGCAGGGCAGCAGTGCAACAACTTGCACGGAAATCGGCCGCGGGAACATTCGTAAGGGCCGATGATTGAAGACCGGCAATTCACCGGCGCTGGCATTTCCTGAACGGCTCTCCAGAACGCACTCAAAACGGCAGGCCAACTCTGGTTGCGGATCGGCGACAAGACACGCTTTCGTCACCGCGTCCTGGCCAAGGCGTGAAACCAGGCTGTCGAGCAATTGCGCCAACGCCGTTTCATTTCCTGCGCCGTCCGCATCGAACAAATCTCGTTGCTCATCCGGAATGCGCTCAAGCACGAGGGCACGCAGACATATAGCTCGGATCGGAGCTTGAACGCGCATCTGCTCCAAGCGCGTATGCAGCAAAGGAAGCAGGTACTTCGCGGTGCGCGCCGGACGTGACAAACTACACTCGAACCGCTGCGAATCTGCCCCTTCTTGCTCAAGCGTGCATTCCACCAGCCGGGTTCCACAGTGACGCTTTTCCATGATGGCTTGCAAGCGTTCAAGCAAGAATTCCAGAATCTTCGCCACCATCTCGCGCCGTTCGACCGGGTCGTCAAACACCCAGCTCGCGACCGCCTCCGGCTGGCCATGAAACGGTGCGATTACTTCGGCAACACGGCCCAGCGCTTGATCGAGACGCAGACCAACTTCGGGGCCAAATCGCTCCGCAACCTGAGCGCGCGGCAAAGCCGCCAATTGACCAATCCGGTCGATGCCGAGCTGTGCGAGCGTTGCCACGGTTCCTATCGACAATCGCAACGCGGCTACTGGCAAGTCGGCTAACGCAGTACACATGCCCGGCGCGCCGCAGTGTGCACGTGGCGTATGCGAACCATACCGCGCCAGCGCCCACGCCGCCCCGATCGTGTCGGCCAAGGCGATCATGATCGCCCAACCGTTCTGGCCGAACTCTTCAATTGCTTTGCGAACCAGCGCTTCTTCGCCGCCGAAGCAAGCGGCACAGCCGGTCGTGTCGATGAACAAGCACGTCGGCGTGATCGCCTCCTCCAGACCGACAATCGGACTGAATCGCTGTGCCCATCCCACTAATTCGGCGAGAACCTGCTGATCGGTATCGAGATCTTCGTCCACACATGCCAAGTCGGGCAGCATGGCGAGCGCTTCCGCATGAAGCATCCCCGCACGAATGCCATGACGACCTGCTTTCTGGCAGCACGCCACCACCTTGCTTCCCTTATTGCTGGGCCGCGTGATGGCGAGCGCTCTCCTACGCAGGTCGGGCCGATGGCGCCAGACTCGCTGCAGGTTCCAGTGGGGAAAATGCACGCACATGACCCGTGGCATCATCGATCTCCACGTGGATTGTCTTTCCTTCCCGCCCTCCTCGGCAACGGAGCACTTCCAGCCGCATACGCCGCCAGCCACGCGCTGACGGCAATGAATCGATCAGCAAACGAACCGGCGCAAACGAGGGTATATTCAACGTGGACCAAGGACGCAGCAGCACTCCGATCGTGCCGCCGGCTTCCGCCGCCAATTGCAAGCGTCGACTATCGCGATCTGCCAGCCGTTCAAACTCGCCGATGGCCGTCCCGATCGCTGCACAGCGGAGTGACTGCGCCAACGCGAGCAAAGCATCGTTGGCATTCCGCGGTCGAACGATCACGGTGCGATTCGGATCGAGCCCGAATTTTAGCGCCGCCGGCGGGTAAAAGCAGCGGGCATGATCGGCAATCAGCAGCGTTTTCCGCTCGCCGCAAGCGTACCGCGCGAGGGTAAGCGCAAACGTCCAGGCGCCAGCGCCAGCGATGCGCGGCAATAACTCTACGAGCGAGCCGGCCGACAATCCCTGTTCCGAAAAAAGGGCATCCAGACCGAATGTCCCCAACGGAATACGCAATGATTCGCACAACCGAAAGGAAGTTTCGAGTTGGCGAATCTGGTCGGCAAGCTGACGAACCGTTTTTCCTGGATCAGCCATATTCCACCCCGCACCGACACTGTGTGTACTTATGTTCAGTATAAAAGAAATGAGCACGCAAAGAGTCTTTCGATTCATAAATTTCTCTAATTACTGATGCAATTGGTAGTTATGAAAAAAAATATTTGTCGATGGACCAGCCATGAGTTCGGGAAAAAAAGGACATCCGCCATGGGCACTCAGACGGTTCAGAGCTCGCCTCGTTCTCGCCCCCGCGAACAGGGAAGATGGCTCGCGACGTATAGCCTGGGCGTGTGGACAACTGGGAAATGCGATCGGTCTGGGAGATCGAGTAACAACCTCCCCAATGATGTGTCAATCCAAACCGGGTCCAGTCCGATGTGTTCCGGTTGCCGCTTGGCGATTGGGAAACGAAGCCCAAACACCAAGCGCTAATAAAAGCTTACAACTTGGTCGCCCAACCTGTTAACCTTCGTAACCATTGGCACCAATCTCGCTCCTTTCCTGGCGGGTGAAGGTTGCAACTACCGCACCAATTCCGCTCAATTTCAGTAGTTCCAAAAACCAGCCACCTTCAAATGGTGACCGCCGAATGCCGAGGTGCCGGTTAGCCAAAAAGCAAGTCGATTACCTGGAAAATTGGCTTTTTCCAATGTTCTGCAGGGGTCGAACGGCTCGATGCCGGTTTGCGCGCCACGCCAGAATCGTAGTGAATTGCCAGGTCTGGAGTTCTTGGAACTACTGAATTTGGCAATTCAGGCAAGGCCCGACCGCGCTGGCATAACAGTTGCGTACATCGACCTGCCAAATACGGAAGTTCAGCGGCCTTTGGCAATGTTCTTCCCGCGCGAAGTGGTCGGTCCTCCTCCCCCGAATGCTTCCCTCCGTGCTCCCTGCTGCACGACTTCCAATCGGTCCCGTTGGATTGGCGTTCGTTGGTGTTTCGATCCCGGCGTTTTGTTCGCGTACCGGCGTTTGTGAAGGAGACTTTGCGATGTCGATTCCCCCGCACCAGCCCAAAGACATTAACCTCCTATCGGTCGGCTGGCGGCGGAAAATCTGGATCGTGTGCGGCCTCCTCGTTGGCCTTTGCTCCGGAGCGGCCGTCGCCATGCAGTTGCCTCGAATCTATCAGTCGTCCGCACAGATCTCCATCCTCAAGAAACGGCCCGACGCGGTGACCGGCGTCGATACTCGCCATCTGTCAACGGAAGAAAGCGCCTCGCCTCCCCAGGATCTGCTCAGGAGTTCCGCAATCATCGAACGGGCAATTCATTCCAAGGGAATCGGCTCGCTGCCGATCCAGGTCCCCGAAGATCAGGATTTGACTGAGTACATTCGCAATTCCCTCACGGTCATGCCGGCCAAAAATCCGGCAGGGCCGAGTGTCGTTTTCAAGCTGCACTTCCGGTCCCAGGACGCGGACCACAGCCGGGCCGTGTTGACGGCCTTGCTCGACAGCTACAAGGAATTCATGGACAAGAGGCATCAGTCGGTGAGTGAGGATACGTTCGAACTGATTCTGCGCGACAAGCAGAACCTGGAAAGCGAGATCGCCAAGCAGGACGCGGTGTATCGCGCATTTCGCGAGAAGGCGCCGCTCCTGGGCAAGGGAAAGGACGGCTCCGAGTTGAGGCAGGAACGGCTCAACAGCATTCAAACCAAACGCTCGGCCATGCTGATGCAAAAGATCGAGTTGGAAGGACAGATCGCGGCTCTGGAAAACGCGCGCAAGGATGGTCGCGGGCAGGAAGTCATCCTCGCGATGCTGGTTGAATTCATGCGCAAGGGGGATCCCAACGAGCCCGGGCGAGAACGGTCGGTCAGCATGCAAGATCAGTTGTTCCCGCTACTGCTGGAGGAGCGCAAGCTGGCGCAGATTCATGGCGCGACGCATCCGGAGGTGGTCGAAATCCGCAAGCGCATCGAGGCGGCCCGTCGATTCCTGGTACTGCCGCCGACGGCATGGAAGGACGATGCCGACATCGATCCGATCAAACTACACATGGAACTGCTTAGGCAGAGACTGCAACACATCCAGGTATCGGATGAGTTGCTTGCGGGGGTCTTTCAGGCGGAGCAGGACGAGGCCCGCCGGCTGGCCTCCTTTGAGATTCAGAACGATTCGTTTCGCACTCGCAGTGCCATGAACCAGCAACTTTACGAGACGCTCGTCAAGCGCCTGAACGAGGTGAGCCTGGTCCGCAATGTGGGCGGCTACCAGATCGAACTTCTTGAACCGCCGTCAATCGGCAAACGCGTCGCGCCAAGTATGGTTCTCGCCTTGTCGATCGGGGCGGCGATCGGCATCGGCCTGGGCTTTTGCCTGGCGTTTTGGATCGAATCGCGCATGAAACAGGCGTAGTCTCCCGCGGGCGGCTCGGCGTTCGCGAAGATACCACGCGATCGCATTGCCGCAGGTGGCTTCTAACCGAGAAAGGCATCGTGATGATCCGCTGTCGCCTTTTGAAACGAATCGGCAAAGTCGTCGTGGACGCAGGCGTCCTAACCGTTGCATTCTGTCTCGCGTTCGCGCTACGCTTCGAGGGGTCGCTGCCGACAGCGTTTGCCGCAGCGATGCTCATTTATCTTCCGTTTGTGCTGTCGGCCAAGTTATGCGTTCTCGCTGGGACCGGGCGCTTCAATTCACCATGGCGCTACATCAATTTGTGGGAGACGATCCGCATTTTCAACTGTCTTTGGACGGTGTCGATGTTGCTGCTCGTCTGGTCGCAGGTGCGCGGGCTGTTGACCTCGGATTGGGCAAATGTCGATGAGCTGGTAACTCCCATCGGCGTCATCATTCTTGATCTCGCCTTGAGCTTTCTCGGCATGGTCGGCATCCGGGCGCTCGTTCGACTTCTGAACGAGACCAAGGAGCACCGCTCGATCATCACGACCCGGAACGGACGGGTGCCGACGCTCCTCTTTGGCGCGGGCCGCGCAGGCGCTCTGGTCGCCAAGGAAATTCTCGCCCGACCTGACAGCGGCATCGCGCTTGTCGGCTTTCTTGACGATGATGAGAATTTGTGTGGCATGGATGTCGAAGGCCTTCCCGTCCTCGGCAACGCCGCCGATCTCCACCGCGCTGTCGAGCGCTACAACGTCAGGCAAATCATCATCACGATCGCGAACGCCCAGGAGAAGGCGATTCCGCGCATCGCCCGCCTTTGTGAGGAAAGCGGAGTGAGCACGAAGATCATTCCCCCATTGCATGAAATTGCCGAAGGTAATGTGAATCTCTCAAGAATTCGCGAGGTGTCGATCGAGGATCTGCTGCGGCGCAGCCCCGTCCGGCTCGATATGGGCGAAATCGAGAAGATGGTCAAGAAACAGACCGTCCTCGTGACCGGTGCCGGTGGTAGCATCGGCTCGGAGCTGTGCCGCATCATCGCCGGACTGCGTCCCGCCACGCTGGTGTTGGTCGAGCAGGCGGAGAACAGCCTGTTTCACATTCACATGGCGCTGGTGGAAGCGTTTCCAGACCTGCACGTCATTCCGTGCATCGCCGACATTTGCGATGAGGCACGCATGGACGCGATCTTTGCGGAATGGCGGCCGCCGCTCGTCTTTCACGCCGCCGCTCACAAGCACGTGCCCATGATGGAGTGGAACCCCGGCGAAGCGATCAAGAACAACGTGCTCGGCACCAAAAGCATCGCCACGCTCGCCGACGCCTGGCAGGTCGAGCGCTTCGTCATGATCTCGACCGACAAGGCCGTCAACCCGACCTCGGTGATGGGGGTCTCGAAGCGCGTTGCCGAGCTGTTCATTCAATCGTTTGCCCAGAAGAGCAGCACGCGCTTCATGACCGTCCGCTTCGGCAACGTGCTCGGCTCCGCGGGAAGCGTTATTCCGACGTTTCAGAAGCAGATTGCCGCCGGCGGGCCGGTGACCGTCACCCATGCGGAAATGAAACGCTATTTCATGACGATTCCCGAGGCGTGCCAGCTCGTGCTGCAAGCGGCCGCGATGGGCAACGGCGGCGAACTCTTCATCCTCGACATGGGCGAGCCGGTCAAGATCGTCGATCTGGCCCGCGACCTCATTCGGCTATCCGGCCTGATTCCCGAGCGCGACATCGTGATTCGCTTCACCGGCTTGCGGCCCGGCGAAAAGCTGTTCGAGGAACTTTCGCTCAACGAAGAGGAGACGCTGAAGACCAAGCACCCGCGCATCTACATCGGCAAGGTCAAGGCGCCGAACCTGCTTTGGATCAGCAATCGCGTGGATGAGCTGGAAGAACTGGCGGCCGGCAGTGAAGTTGGCGGCATCTTCACGAAGCTCAAGGAGATTGTGCCGGAGTATCAGACGACACTGATCCGGCACGATGCTCCTGCGCCATTGTCGAAGACTGGACCGCACGAGCATGGAGCGCCGGCGTGTTCGTCGTAGGATTCGTCAAGGGATGCCAAAACGTGACCGCAGCAACTCAATGTGATCTGGATGTTCGCACCGCGAATTGCGCTTCCCTGAAGACGCGCTTGGCGATCGGCGCGTTCTGGGCGCTCGTCGGCGCCGTCGTGTCGCGAGGCTTGACGCTCGTCTCGTCGGTGGTGGCTGGGCGACTGCTGGGCACGGCCGGCTTCGGCGAAGTCGGCATGATTCAAAGCACGCAAGGGCTCTTCGGCGTTCTCGCCGGCGCCGGCTTGGGGTTGGCGGCGACCAAGTATGTGGCCGAATTTCATGCGCTCGATCCGGCCAAGGCGGGGCGCTGCGTGGCGCTGGCGACGAGTGTCGCGCTGATTGCCTCCACGCTGGTTGCGATTGGCTTGCTTGCGTTTTCCGATGCGATCGCCATGCGTGTTCTGAGCGCACCGCATCTGATCGGCGAATTGCAGGTGGCAACGGGGCTGGTTGTGTTTGGCACGATCAACAGCGTGCAGACCGGCGCCATCATGGGCTTCGGAGATTTTCGCACCGCCGCCATCTTGAACATCGTGCGTGGGGCCTGCTTGTGCGTGTTCTTGATTGTGGGCATTGAACTGGGCGGCGTGATGGGGGGCGTGATCGGATTGGTGCTGACTGAAGTGGTCGCGGTAGTCGCCAATCATCTCGCCCTGCGGTGTTTGTTTCCGCACAGCCGGCTTGCGTGGCAAGACCACGCGGTTGCCTGGCGGGAACTCGCCATGATGTGCCGATTCAGCGGCTTGAGCTTGCTGGGGAGCGTGTGTACGATGTCGGCGCTCTGGTTCAGCAATGTGGTCCTGGCAAGCCAGCCGGACGGCTATGCGGCCTTGGGCGTCTTCAATGCGGCCGAGCGCTGGCGGCAACTGCTGCTGTTCCTCCCTGCCACCGTCTCGCCGCTCATCCTGTCGATGCTCAGCAACTTGCACGGCAAGAACGATTCAACAACCTTTCGCCAGCTATTTGGCATCAATCTGTGGGTGAGCATCGGCGTCGTTCTCGTTCCATCGCTCGGCATTGCTCTTTGTGCTGCCCCGGCCATGGGTCTGTTCGGCGCCGAGTATCGCGACGGCTGGGTAACGCTGGTCATCCTTGCGGCATCCTCGATTGCGGTGGTCCTCAACAACCTGCTGGGGCAGATCCTCGTGAGCAAGGGGGCGATCCTCGGCCGCTTTCTGCTCGACGTGCTACTGGCAGCGGTGCTGGCGTTGGCATCTTGGCAGTTGATCCCGATCTACAAGGATCAGGGCATGGCGCTGGGGAGCTTGATTGCGTACGGCGCGACGGCGCTGGTGTTGATCGTGCCGGCGGTTTATTTCATGAAGACTTCGAGGCCGCTTGCAGCTTAACGCTCGCTTCGTGCCTGGCGAACGCAATGCCACACGCAGCAAACTTGGAAGTGATAGGAACCTGGCAATGACAGTTATGACCGACAACGTGATGCCGCGCCACACGATCGGCGTGATCGCCGCTACGACGATGGCGCTGATCGCGTTTGCATTAGCACCGGTCGCTCAGGAGTATCCGCTCGCCGTGATCAGCATTCTCGCGATTCTTTTTGTGCAGGCATTCCTTCCCGCATGCCGGCTCTGTTTTGAAGCGCCGTTGTGCCCAGCCAACATCGCGCAAGGGTTTTACTGGGTACAACTGGTGCTCACCACCGTGCTGATCGGCTACTTCGGCTTCAGCCTTGGCACGCTCCCGCATCTGCCGTCAAAGGATGCCATCAACATGGCGATTGTGATTCACGTCATTGGTTATCTGTCATTTTGTGCGGCGTATCAGTGGTTCAGCGTGCGGGCCTCGGTGACTACGGTCGTAACCGATAAGGGAGAAATGGGCGGAACGACTTGGCTCATCATTTCATTCGCAGTTCTGGGCGTCGTGGGGCTGGTCTTGACATATGGCAGCGTGAGCGGCTTCATCGAATATGTGTCATCGCCGCTACAACATCGGCAGAACGAGTTCGAGCCGACGACGCTGGCAAGCGCCGCGGGCAATTTCCTGCGGCATTTCCTGGGCTTTGCGATCGTGCTGGCCTGGAGCGTGTGGCTCGGCCGACAGGAGACGCGCAACAATATGAGGTTCGCGGGCATCACGGCTGCCGTCGCGGTGTTGCTCCTGGTGGTGAACTTCACTTATAACCGCGGCGCCATGCTGGCGCCGATCCTGGCGCTCGTCGCGGCCTACTCGGTGCATGTGTCGCGCATTCCATTTCGCGGGGCCTTGTTCGCTGGCGGGGTCGTGCTGGCGGGGGCTTTCACCTTCGGCTGGTATCGTTCGACCGACCTCGACGTCAGCGAACTGTCGACGTCGCACCTGGATGAAACGTGGGACACCGACAGCGTGGTCGCGTTTGTGCAGGTTTACGCCTCGGCGCCGCAATTGCCCGGTTACCTGATCGAACGGCTCGATCAGGAGCGCAAGTTCTACTGGGGCCAGACGCTGCTTCCCTCGGTCGTCTACCCGATTCCGGTGCTGGGGAAGCCGTACCGCGACTCGAGTGGCGTGGTCATCTTCAACGGCCTGATCTACGGCGACCCCGACACGCTCGATCAGATCATCCCGCTCGACGCGGAGCTCTACATGAATTTCCACTTCCCGGGCATCGTGTTCGGCAACCTCTGCTTGGGCTGGCTGCTTTGCTGCTTTCAACGCTGGTTCCTGTCGGCGCCTCATGCGGTGGAAAGCTATGCCTGGCTCTTGCTCGCGCTATGGACGATCTTCCCCGGCAGTCTGTCGGTCGCCAGCCAGGTGTATGTGTATTCCTTTTGGCCAATTTACGGCTATTTGCTGATCAAGACCTTGGGGCGTCGGCGGACAAGGAATGCCTGGCACGAAAGCTCAATGTCCGAACCAAAGGCTGCGACAGTGCTAACTAGTTGAGTCAAGCCAACGAATGAATCTCGTGGTCCCGGTTCTAACGTGGGAAAGTTGGGTATCACTATGAAAATCTGCCTGGTGGGCGGGATCTTCGATCGAGATGAAAAGCTCCGCTCGAAGCACGTCATCACTCCCGAGACCGTCTTGCTGGACGGCTTTCGCAAAGCCGGCGTCGACGTGGATGCGGTCGGCCACGCTCGCTTCCTGCCGTCGGATGCCTACGACGTCATTCACGTGCATCACATGGGCAAGGCAGCGCTCAAGATGGCGTCGTCGAATTGCCGCGCTCGTTTTGTCTTCACGGGCCACAACGGCTTGATCGTCACGGGCTATGAGAAGTCGTGGCTGCGGAGGCGCGCGTTTCAATACGTGGTGGACAAGGCCGAGGCGGTAGTAGCCTTGTCGAACGCGGAGGCCCGCTATTTTGCCGGCGTCACGGCGGCAGACAAAGTGCGGACCATCCCCAATGGCATTCCAGCGGTGGCGTTCCGCGGGACCGGCGCCGGCGACGGGCTGGCCAAGTGCCGCGACAAGGCTCGCTATGACATCCTCTACGTCGGCCAGTTGATCGAATGGAAGGGGGTCAACTTCCTATTCGAGGCGATGCAGCGGCTCGTGAAGCAACGTAACGTCCATTTGCGCCTCGTTTATCACAACAATCATCTCGAAGGCGAACTCCGGCAGATGGCCCAAGATCTGGGCATTGCCGAGCACGTCGAGTTCGTGGGCATCCTCGGCCCGTCGGAGTTGGCCGATGAGTATCGCAACGCGGACTTGCTGGTGTTGCCGAGCTTTGCCGACTGCTTGCCGAGCGTCGTGACGGAGTCGCTGCTGTGCGGGACCCCGGTGGTAGCGGGAGGCGTGTGTGGTGTTCCTGAGCAGGTCGGCCCATACGGCCAAGTGGTGCCGCCGGGCGATTCCGCTGCACTGGCGACGGCCATCGAGAGTGTGCTGAACGACCGACCGCGCTTCCAGGCAATGGCGGCCGAGATGCATGACTATGCCGTCAGCAAGTACAACCCCGAAGCGATGGTTGCGGGGCATCTGGCCCTCTACCAGGACATGCTCGCGGGCTGCACCTTGACCAGCACGCGCCGGGCGGCGTGGACCGACTTGCTGGTCCGTCTGGCGATCAAGGCGTACTGGGCACGCGGCAATCGCGCCGGATAGTCGAACCAAGCACTGGATTCAACGCACGACGGGAGGCCTGTCATGAATATCAGCCACATCAGCGTCAGCACATTGCCGGTCTTGCACCGGTTCGGCGGCGCGATCGAAAGGCGCATCGTCGAAATCGCTCAGGAGCAAGTGCGGCGCGGCCATCGCGTCAGCGTCTATTCAGTCGGCGACGACACGCAGACGCGCGAAGTCAACGGCGTTACCTATCGCTTTCTCAAGTGCCGCACGCGGCTGCCATGGAAGCATTTCGAGTTTCAATATCAAGCGGTGCGCGAGTTGAAGAAGCACGCCGATGACGTGCTGCACTTTCACAGCCAGCCCGAGGGGGCGATGATGAGCAAGACGCTCGCGGGCAAGAAGATCCTGTCTTACGACTACTTCGCCTTTCGCGGCGGCCGCACGACGCCGCTCTTTCATGTTTACAAGCACGTGCTGCGGCGCTTCGATCTGCTCTTGCCCTGTTCGCAGTATTGCCTGGAGGAGTCGCAAAACTTCTGGAACTTGCCCGTGAACAAGCTGAAGGTGCTCTTCAATGGCGTCAACACGCTGCAATTCAAGCCCGACTCGGCGGCCGCGGCACGCGAGCGTGATCTCCTCGGCATTGACAAGCGAGTCATGTTGTACGTCGGGCGCGTGTGCACGCAAAAGGGGAGCGATGTGTTGCTGCAAGCCGCCAAGGCTCTTAGCGCGCGCCGCAGCGATGTCCAACTCGTTATCGCCGGGCCGATCGGGCAGTTTGGCCTGAAGGACGATCCGGAGCGCTGGGTCGAGCGCATCCAGGAGGTGGGTGGGATCTACCTGGGCGCCGTCGAGGAAAGCCGGCTGGCGTCCGTTTACAACCTAGCCGACGTCTTTGTCATGCCGACGCGCTTGCTCGAAATGTTCGGTATGTCGGCGGTCGAAGCGCAGGCGTGCGGCAAACCGGTCGTCGCCAGTGATTGCGGAGGCCTGCGCGAGGTCGTGCCCACGAACTGCGGGGCGAGATTCCCGGTTGGCAACGCGGATGCGCTGGCGGCGGAGATCGCGCAGCTGATCGATGACCCCGCGCGGTACGCGTCCTGTGCCGCCAACGCGCTGCGGAACGCGGCCACCTATGACTGGACCTGCATCTGCGATACGCTGGACGACCTGTATTGCTCGGCTAATTGACTTGGAGAAATGTCGTGAGTGCTCGCGTCTCGGTTTCGATTGGGATTCCGTTCTTGAACGCTCGGCGCTTCTTGGCCGACGCAGTGCGCTCGGTCTTCGCGCAGACCCATGACGACTGGGAGCTGCTCCTGATCGACGATGGCTCGACTGACGGGTCGCTCGACCTCGTACGCGGCATCGATGATCCGCGCGTGCGCATCTTCAGCGACGGAATCAATCGCGGCCTGTGCGTCCGCTTGAACCAGATCGCGTCACAGGCGCAGGGCAAATTCCTGGCACGCATGGACGCCGACGATCTCATGCACCCCCAACGAATTGCCCGCCAGCTTGAATTTCTTGCGCGACATCCAACTGTCGATGTGGTCGACACCGCGACTTGCACCGTGGACGACGACCTCACGCCGTTGGGAATCCGCAGCGAATGCCCGCTCGATAGCGCCGCCGAGTCGGTGTTGCGGAACGGATTACTTGTTCATCCGACAGTCATGGGCAGTGCCGAGTGGTTTCGCGAGCATCCCTATGACCCGAATTATGTTCGCGCCGAGGATCGAGAGCTTTGGTGCCGGACTTGCGCGACGACGAAGTTCGGACGCCTAGGGGAGCCGCTCTTCTTTTATCGTGAAGGTTTGGCAGGCAACCTACGCAACTATGTGCGAACCGAGATGACCGTGCGGAAAATCCTGCGTGCGTACGGCCCGCCTTTGGTAGGGGCTGGCCGGACATCGCTGCTGGTCGCCCGGTCGCATTTGAAGTCGTGGGCTTATCGGTTGACGACCATGTTGGGCCTTCAAGGACATTTGATTCGCAAACGCAACCGCCGCCTCACGGTTGCGGAAATGCAGGCGGCACGGAATGCTCTCGGCCAGATTCTGCGGACGGATGTTGCAGGCATGAGCGGGTCCGCACCTCCAGTGGAGGCTGTCGCATGAGTGAATCGATCAACAAAGCAGGGCCGCGCATTCTGCATGTTACGACCGTGCCGCAGACGCTGAGTTTCCTTGCAGGGCACATTGCCCATGCCAGGGACCGAGGGTTTGATGTCCAGGTCGCGACATCGCCGGGGGACACACTGGAAGCTTTTCAGCGTGAGACGCAAATTAATTCGCATCCGATAGCCATGTCGCGCCGTATCACCCCATTTGGCGATCTCGGCTCGCTCTGGTGCATGGTGCGGTTGATGCGCAAGCTTCGGCCGATGCTCGTGAATGGTCACACACCCAAGGGGGGCTTGTTGGCTATGATGGCTGCCACCATGTGCCGCGTGCCCGTGCGAGTTTACCACATGCACGGACTGCCGCTGCTGACAGCGACGGGGATGAAGCGGCGGCTTCTTCGCTGGTCGGAACGGACCTCATGCCGGCTGGCACACCAGGTACTCTGCATCAGTGACTCGCTGCGCGAAGTCGCGATCGCGGAAGGATTGTGTCCGGCGAACAAGATCAAGGTGCTCAACCACGGCAATATCGACGGTGTGGAAGCAGAGGCAAAATTCAATCCCGCTCGGCTTTCCGCGGATAGGGCCCGGGAGGTCCGAGTTCGCTACCAGATTCCGCAGGACGCATTGGTAGCCGGCTTTGTCGGCCGTATCGTTCGCGACAAGGGGCTAATCGAACTGGTGCGAGCCTGGCAGAACCTGCGCGAGGAATTCGCCTCGCTACACCTGCTGATTGCCGGCCCATTCGAAGATCAAGATCCGATCCCCGCCGACGTGGAGGCGGTGTTGCGCTCGGACCCGCGCGTTCATCTGGCCGGGTGGGTTCCGGTGCGTGACATGCCGAGCGTCTATCGCGTGTTGGACATCCTGGTCCTACCGACATATCGCGAAGGATTCGGCACGGTGCTGCTGGAAGCATCGGCCATGGAACTGCCGGTGGTGGCAACACGGATTCCGGGCGTCTTGGATGCGGTTCGCGACGGCGAGACAGGATTGCTTGTGCCGGCGCAGGATGCGGAAGCGCTGGCGTCGGCGGTCGGTCGTTACCTGCGCGATGTGGACTTGCGCCGTCAGCATGGCCGCGCCGGGCGTGAGCGCGTGCTGCGCGACTTTGACCCGCAAGTAATGCATGAGACGCTGTTTGCGGAGTATGTTCGGCTGCTTCAGGACCGGAATGTCCGTGATTGTCATGAGCTGAGTGGAGTGGCATGATGGATAGTCAATCAACCTATTACCGCCGCTGGGGCAAACGTCTTTTCGACGTCTTGGTCAGCGTGACGGCGCTCGTTGTGCTGTCGCCGCTCTTGGTCTTGATTGCGATCTTGGTTCGCGTCTTTCTCGGCTCTCCCGTGCTCTTTCGGCAGACGCGCAGCGGCCACCAGCAAAAGCCGTTCACGATCCTGAAATTCCGCACCATGACGGACGAACGCGACGCCGCCGGTAACTCGCTCTCGGACTCCGTGCGGCTGACACCGCTGGGCCGCTTTCTGCGTGCGACCAGCCTCGATGAGCTGCCGGAACTGGTCAACGTCGTGTGCGGCGACATGACTCTGGTCGGTCCCAGACCGCTCCACAACCGCTATGACGCATGGTACCGCGCGGAGGAGATGAAACGCTTCGATGTGCGCCCCGGCATCACCGGATGGGCACAGATCAATGGCCGCAACGCCCTGAGCTGGGATCGGCGCTTCGAATACGACGTCTGGTATGTCGGCGCGTGCGGCTTTTGGCTTGACCTGAAGATCCTGTTTCTCACGGTGGGAAAGGTCGTGCGACGCGAAAACGTGCAAGTGAACACCGACTTGACAGTGCCTTCCCTCGATGACGAAAGGCGTGAACAAAAGGCAGACAGCCTGTCAAGTCTGCCGAAAACAAGGTCGGAGACGAACGAGAAACCGATGGTCGAACCGGTCAACTGCTTGCGCTGCAAGGAAGCTTGACCGAGTAGCCAGCGGGAAAGGCAAGCTGGTACCGGGTAGGACTCCGTTCTTCGAAAACGGTGAAGGTCGAATATGCAAATGGAAATTCTAACTACCGATCAGGGCACGGCATGGATGCAGGTGCTCGAACGCAGCAAGGCGCATGATTTCTATCATTTGCCGCAATACCATGCCCTCGCGGAATCGTGCGGTGAAGGCAAGGCGTACCTGCTGCATTACATGGAGGGGGGCTTCTCGCTTGCCCTGCCGCTGCTGGTGCGCCCTGTTGACACGGCGCCCGGTGTGGCGGAAGAAGGAGCCGGTTGGTGCGACGCGACCTCTGTGTATGGCTATGCGGGGCCAATAGCTTCTCATGCTGAGGTTCCGGACTCGGTGATCGGCCACTTCCAGGCGGGGTTACGTTGCTGGTTGCAGGACCAAGGAATTGTCGCCATCTTCTCACGATTGCATCCGCTGCTTCAGCAGCAGTATTTACTCCAGGGTCTTGGCGAATGCCAGACGCTGTGGCGGACCGTATCGATCGACCTGACGTTGCCCATCGACGCCCAGCGGGCATTCTTTCGCAGGAGCCACAAGAAGGGGATCGGCCGTCTGCGCCGCGCCGGCGTGACCTGCGTGAGCGATCCAGACGGCGTCTTCTTCGATGATTTCCTGGCCATCTATTACGAGACCATGCGGCGTGTCGGCGCGGCCCAGGCCTATTTCTTCCCGCGCGCCTATTTTCTCCGTTTGCGGGAGGCGCTGGGAGAACGATTCAACCTCTGCGTTTGCCGGCACGACGGTCGCATCGTCGCTGGCGGCATCTTCGTCGAGTACAACGGCTTCTTGCAGTGTCACCTCGCTGGCACCGCTACCAGCGCCCTTAAGTTGGCGCCCATGAAGCTGCTCGTGGACGAGATGCGCCGGTGGGCGTCGGCCAGGGGCATGCGCGTCCTTCACCTGGGGGGTGGCTTAACGACTCGGCCTGACGATCCCCTCCTGCACTTCAAGGCGGGATTCTCCGATCGTCGCCACGAATTCCGCGTGTGGCGCTGGATCCTTCACTCCGACGTCTATCGCCGCCTATGCGACGCCAAAGCGAGCTGGAATGCGCGGCATCGGCTCGAAGTCGCCAAGCCGAATTTTTTCTGCGAATATCGCTGCCCGACGGCGCAGTCGGCTTTGCCTTCGCCACAGTTCGGGGCTGCCCAACCCAATCGCCTTGGCGATGCAATTTCTGAAGGAGAGCGGTCATGAATGTGTTGCTCACCTGCGCTGGCCGCAGAAACGATCTTGTCGGGTTCTTCCGGGACGCACTCGGCACACGCGGCCAAGTAATCGCATGTGATTCCAACTCCAGCGCTCCAGCGCTCATGGAAGCGGACCAGGCGATCATAACCCCTGCGGTGGATCGGCCCGGCTATTTTGACGCCATCGAGTCGATTTGTCGCGAAAAGACCATACGTCTACTTCTCTCTGTCAACGATCTGGAGTTAGGGGGGTTAGCGGAGCACGCGCCGCGTTTTCGCGCTTTCGGGACGATTCCAGTAATCTCTTCGCCAGAAGCGGTCGCCTGCTGCCTGGACAAGTTGGCAACGGGGCACTGGCTCCAGAAGTGCGGCATCGCGGCGCCCGAGACGTACTGCTCCGTGGCGGAGGCCCGCGCGGCGCTGGCACGGGGGGCGTTGCAGTATCCGCTCTTGATCAAGCCGCGCTGGGGCACGGCTTCCATGGGCGTGGAGATCGTCGAGAGTCACCGGGAGTTGGAACTTGCCTACGAATGGGGCAAACTCCAGGTGCGCCGCACGATTCTCGCTCGGTTGAGTCAGAGCGATCCCGAGCTTTGCCTTCTCATCCAGGAACGGCTCCAAGGAGAGGAATACGGCCTGGATGTCGTGAATGATTTGAGCGGCCGACATGTGGCCACGCTCATGCGCCGCAAACTGGCCATGCGCGCGGGAAGCACCGACCGCGCTGTCACAGTTTACGACCCGAACCTCGTGCGCATCGGCACCATCCTCGGCCAGCAGCTGGCACACATCGGCAGTGTGGATTGCGATGTAATGGTGACGGAAAAAGGCTGTTTCGTACTCGACGTCAATCCGCGCCTGGGCGGGGGCTATCCGTTCTCCCATCTGGCGGGTGCCAACCTTCCCGCAGCGTTCATCGCCTGGGCCAACGGCAAGGAACCCGACCCGGTATGGCTGCGGCCTCGGTCGGGGATCATGTCGGCAAAGTGCGACGGCGTGATCGTCATCGATCGCACCAGCCCTGGTGGAAGCGTCCACCCACCGACGCTGCCCCAAACGTCCGAACAAGTTATGGCCTCATCGCGTGGGGCGTAATTTTCTGTACCTCCTTCACAAGTTTTTTTGGAGAAGCGCATGAATACACCTTCTTTCGACTGTCATTTCATTGTCATCGGCGCAGGCCCCTACGGGCTGGCGGTGGCGAGCCATCTGCGCGCCCAGGGCGCAGACGTGCGCGTCTTCGGTAAGGCGATGGATTTTTGGAACAGCCAGATGCCCAAGGGAATGATCTTGCGCTCGCCGTGGGACGGCTCAAACATTGGCGATCCGGAACAGGCCTTCACTCTCGATCGCTACGAGGCGGCGCTTGGCGTCAAATTGTCTCGTCATCTGCCGCTGGCGGATTTCGTCCGCTACGGGCAATGGTTTCAACAACAGACGGTCCCCGATCTCGATCCTCGCAATGTCTCCTGGGTGGAGCGCGATGGCGACCGCTATCGCGTGGTCCTCGACGATGGCGAGCAAATTAACGCCCAGAACGTCGTCGTCGCGACCGGGATCGGTTCGTTTGCCCGTTGTCCGGCCCCTTACGCGTCGCTGCCACTCGAATTGGCCTCACACGCCAGCAATCAGCTCAATCGTGATCTTGGCCGGTTTGCGGGCAAGCGCGTCGGCGTCGTCGGCGCGGGTCAAAGCGCCGTGGAGTCAGCCGCCCTGTTGCGTGAAGCCGGCGCCGAAGTCGAGCTTCTCGTGCGTCATCCGTTTCTGCGCTGGCTCAAGAACGGTACGTTCCTGCAATGGCTGGACGAGAAAATCAACCCCTTCAAGGCGCCGGGCAAAGTAGGGCCGAAGATCGCCCAATGGCTCATCGAAAAGCCTCACCTCTTCATGCTCACGCCGCGCATCTTTCGCACCTGGGCGGCTTATCGGGCCCTGCGCCCTGCTGCCAGTGGTTGGCTGCGGCCGCGCGTGCAAGGCGTCACCATCACGGAAGGTCGGCACGCCGTCTCCGCGTGCGAGCGCGGCGGCAAGGTATTCATGCAACTGAACGACGGCAGTGAGCGGACCTTCGATCACATTCTTCTGGGCACCGGCTACAAGGTGGATATCACGCGTTACGGCTTTCTTCCCGCGAACCTGCTGCAGGCGGTGCGCACGGAGAACGGCCATCCGATCTTGAACGGCGGCTTCGAATCGTCGCTGCCAGGCCTGTTTTTCGTCGGCGCAACGGCGGCGCATTCGTTCGGGCCGCTGTGCCGATTCGTTGCCGGCACGCAGTACACAGCCGGTACGTTGGGGCGCTACGCGAAAAAGAAGCCGACGCCGCGGGCGCTGGTATCGGTGGGAGCGTAAGGTGTTGTGAAACGCAGCGCTTCTTACCAAGGCAAAGGAACGAGTATGAAGAGAATTTACCTGTCCCCGCCGCACCTCGGAGCCGATGAGTTCGAGCTGGTCAAGGACGCGTTCGCGTCCAACTGGATCGCGCCGCTCGGGCCGCACGTGGACGCCTTTGAGCAGGAATTCGCGCACGCGATCGGCGTTCCCTATGCCGCCGCGTTGTCGTCCGGAACGGCGGCGATCCACCTGGCGCTGCAATTACTCGGCGTTGGCCGCGGCGATGCGGTGATCTGCCCGACGCTTACCTTCTGTGCCAGCGCCAACCCGATCACCTATCAGGGTGCCACGCCGATCTTCATCGACTCGGATCCCGACACGTGGAACATGGATCCAGGGTTGCTGGCAGAGGAACTGCATGATCGCGCCAAGCGAAACCGCCTGCCTAAGGCTGTCATCTGCGTCGATCTGTATGGCCAATGCGCCGACTACGATGTCATGCTCGATATCTGCGCTCGCTACGAAGTTCCGCTCATCGAGGACGCTGCCGAAGCATTGGGCGCAACCTACCGGGGCAAGCCGGCGGGCCGATTCGGCGCGTGCAGTGTCTTCTCGTTCAACGGCAACAAAATCATCACGACTTCCGGCGGCGGCATGCTGGTTTCCGAGAACGCCCGGCATATCGAACGCGCACGCTTTCTGGCGACCCAGGCGCGCGACCCGGCGCCGCACTATCAGCATTCCGTGGTCGGCAACAACTATCGCCTGAGCAATGTGCTTGCCGCCATCGGCCGCGGGCAACTTCGCATCCTCGCCGATCGCGTCGCGGCGCGGCGGCGCCTCTTCGATCGCTATCGCGCCGCCCTGGAAGACCTACCCGGCATCAAGTTCATGCCGCAAGCCGCGTACGGCGAGCCCAATGCGTGGCTGACGTGCATCACCATTGATCCGACCGAGTTTGGCGCAACCAGGCAGAACCTGCAGCACGTCCTCGACGATGCCAACATCGAATCACGACCCGTGTGGAAGCCATTGCACTTGCAACCGGTGTTCGCCGGCTGCGCCTGTCGCGGCGGTGACGTGGCGAGCGACCTGTTCGAGCGAGGCCTCTGCTTGCCGAGCGGATCAGCGATGACAGACGACGAGTTTGATCGCGTGATCGGCGTCATTCGCGGTGTGCACGAGGACGCAAACAAAATCATGGCATACAAAATCATGAACGCCATAGGAGTGTGATTCCTATCTCATTGCTCGTTTATGATTTTCTACCTCATGATTTTGTGAGACGAACTTGGCGGACTCAGTCAAACTGATCGGCCTCGACTTCGGCACCACGACCAGCAGCGCCGTGATCGCTGCCGCAACGCTGCGCCGCGCTGCGACTGGGCGGACAGAGCTTGATTTTCAAGAGGAGATCTATCGCTCCGAAATGGCCTTCACGCCACTCCTGGCCGACGATCGGCTCGATATCGCCGCGGTGGAACGACTCATCAAGCGCTGGCTGGAAGCGGGCAACGTGCAGGCGGGCGAGCTATTTGGCGGCGGCGCCTTGTTGACCGGACTGACGGCGCAGAAGGCCAATGCGGCGGCCCTCGTGGCTCTGATTCGCCGGCGGTTCGGTGATGCCCTGGTAGCCGCGGCCGACGACCCGTGCCTCGAATCGTGGCTCGCTTTCATGGGAGGCTGCGCGGGCCTGTCGCGCGAACATCCCGACAAAGCAATACTCAATTTCGATATCGGCGGCGGTACCACCAACATCGCCCTCGGCCGCGATCGCCAGGTGACGCGCACTGGCTGCCTCTTCCTCGGCGCTCGCCACGTGCAAGTGATGCCCGGCACCTATCACATCCTCAAACTCACCGCCTATGCACGCAAATTATTTTCGCATCTCAACATCACCAAGGGGCCCGGAGAGGGGTTGGCCCGGTCCGAAGTCGATGCCATTTTGTCCTTCTACCTCACTCTACTGGAATCGATCTGCACAGGGGGCCGAAGTTCAGCCGCCATGGTGCAACGCCTGACGCAGGTGCGATTCGAGATGCCGGCCGACGTGAAGGACGTAGTCATCGCTTTTTCCGGCGGCGTCGGCGAGCTTGTCTATCGCCACCTGCAAGGCGAACCTTGGCCGGCGACCACGCACTACGGCGACCTCGGCATCGATCTGGCCCAGCGTGTCGTTACCTCACCCGTCTGGGCCGACTCGTTGCGGCATTATCGTCCCACCTCCGCGGGCCGGGCGACCGTGTACGGGTTGCTGCGTCACACGACGGAAGTCTCCGGCAATACGCTATTCCTTGGGACCGCAGGACTCTTGCCGCTCGCCGACATGCCGATTCTCGGCAAGCTCTTGCCCGATGCTTCTCTAGATCAAGTTCGCGATGTGATCACATTGGTGCGACAGAGCAGTCGCGGCGGCTGCGTGCAGGTACGGCTGGGCAGTACGGAAGCCTCAAGCATCCGTCACCTGGGACAACGCATTGCCGACGTTCTGCAACAAGATGCTTTTCCCGCTGCTCATCCGCTGGTATTGTTGGTGCAGGAAAACGTCGGCAGAGTCCTGGGCGAATATGTCACGCGCTGGGGCGCTTTGCCGTTGCACCTGTTGGTAATTGACGAGGTGGCCCTGCGCGACGCTCAGTACGCACAGATCGGCGCGCCGCGCGATACGGTTGTGCCGGTTTCCTTCTATGGTTTTCACCCCGATGGAGAACTGTCGTGAAGACCCTCACGCCGTTGGCCGACATACCTGTTCCAATCCCCGCGCCGGATGAGATTTACCGGGGCCGATTTTTCGAACACGACTTCGCCTTTCATGGCCTGAAGCATCTGCTCGGCGCGGCCGATTGCAGCAAGGCGGGGGACCGTCATGCGGGATTGGCGGCCGCGAGCGAGACCGAACGCGAGGTCGCCCGCACCATTCTGTCGGGCCTGACCTTGGCGCACCTCCACGACAGGCCGCTAACCGATGACGCGGGCAAGGTTGATTCGGTGATGGCCGTCAATTACGATATTGACAGCACCGCCTTCGACAGCATCGCCGGCATGACGCTCGGCGCGTTGAAGGACCAACTCCTGCGTCTCAGCGGCGCGGAGATCCAGCGAATCGGCACGGCATTGACCGGCGTCATGGCGGCGGCGCTGGCGAAGCTGTGCGATGTCCACGAGCTGATCTTCATGGCGAAGAAGATCAGCAAGCCGAGCAAGGCCCGCACGCTGCTCGGCTCGCCGGGGACCCTCTCCTCACGCTGCCAGCCAAATCATCCGACCGACGACCTGCGCGGCATCGCACTGCTTACCTACTGGGGCCTGTCGATGGGGGCCGGCGACGCTCTCATCGGCGTCAACCCGGCCATCGACACCGTGGACAATATCTCCAGCGTCCTGTGGCATCTCGACAAGCTGCGCCGACGCACCGGAGCCCCGACGCAAATCTGCGTGCTCGCCCACATCAAGACCCAGCTCGCCTGTCTCGAACGCGGCGTCCCCGTGGAGATCCTGTTTCAGAGCCTCGCCGGCACCGATCGGACCAACAACGAATTCGATATCACCGTCGATCTCCTCGATCACGGCTACCGCACCATGGCTGAGAAAGGGCCGCTCAAGGGGATTGCCCAGCAGTTCATGTACTTCGAGACGGGGCAGGGGAGCGAGTTCACCTATGGCAAGCACAACGGCATCGACATGGCGACTACCGAGGCTCTCTGCTACGGACTGGCGCGGCGCTACGATCCGTTCATGGTCAACAACGTGACCGGCTTCATCGGGCCGGAGACGCATCTCGATAGCTTCGAAATGGTGCTGGCCAATCTGCAAGATCACTTCATGGGCAAATTGCTTGGCGTGCCGATGGGCATGGCGCCGTGTTACACGCTGCACTCGAACATCACGCTCGAAGGACAGCAGATTGCCACGGAACTTTTGACCGCGGCCGGCGCGAATTACTTCATGGATGTCGGCCTCAACACCGACCGCATGCTCGCCTACTTCGACACCAGCGGGCACGACGACCAGACGTTGCGTGAGGTCCATGGCCGGCGGCCGGCGCCGGAGTTTCTCGACTGGGGCCTGACGCGAGGTATCTTTGTCCGCGATGGGCGCGGCGAGATAACGCGCGGCCCCCGTTGGGGCGATCCGCGGCTGTTCTGCGAGTCGGAGGCAGAGTTCCAGGACCTCCTCGCAAGCACGCCGGCACTTTACGGTCTGGCCAACGCCGGTCCTCGTCCCGCGAATGCCGTGATGCGGCAGATGCGTCTGAATCAAGGCGTCGGCCGCGAAGCGATCCACGCGGAACTGCGCATCGACGACTTGCAGCGAATCGCGCCGTTCCGTGTTGTGGCCACGGAGGCGGCGAGCAAGGAAGCCCACCTCGGCTCGCCCGACCTCGGCGCACGCGTCTCGGCCCAGAGTCTCGCCTGGCTGGCGCCGGAAAATCGGCAGGTGCAGATCGTCGTGTCCGACGGCCTCAGCGCCGACGCGGTCCATCATAACATGCACGATCTCCTGCCGGTCCTGATGGACGGCTTCGCGGGGCGCGGTCTGACAGCGGGGCAACCGATTGCTGCTCGCTATGGCCGGGTTAAGTTGGCGGAGCCTCTCACCGAAAAGTTGCAATGCGACCTGGTGGTGTATCTGATCGGCGAACGCCCCGGCGGCGACGCGCTGGCCTCGCGCAGTTTGTCGGCGTATCTCGTCTATCGGCTCAGCGATCCCGCGGTGCAAAAGGAAGCAGCTCAATTCAGCGGCAATGCCGGGCTACGCTTCGAGTATACGGTGATCTCGAATATCTATTCGGCGGGGCTGCCGCCCGCGGAGGCGGGAGGGGTGATTGTGGAGAAGGCTTGCGAAATTCTACGACTACGCGCGGCCGGCAATCGGCTGGAGTCGCTTGTGAAAAAATCAGCCAGCCGCGGATGACCTCAGGTTCCGACGAGTTCCGCGATCGGGTTGCCGTGCGAGAGCAGGAACGGCCGGCCGGTCTGATCACGGGTTTCGGAGTGCGGGTCTAGCCCCAGGCAGTGATAGATCGTGGCAGTGAAGTCGGCGGGGGTCATCGGATTGGCGGCGGGGTAGGCGGCGTTCTTGTCGGATCGACCGACCACCGTGCCGCCGCGGATGCCGCCGCCGGCGAACAGGACGCTGTAGCATTCAGGCCAATGCTCGCGGCCGGAGTTCGAGCGTGTAATCTTCGGCGAACGGCCGAATTCGGCGGCGACGACGACCAGCGTTTCGTCGAGCTTGCCGGTGCAATCCAGGTCGGTCATCAGAGCGTTGAAAGCGTTGTCGTAGGGCGGAACCAGGTCGTCGCGATGGGCCGAGAAGTTGTTCCAGTGCGTGTCCCAGGCGAAGCCGTTGCTGCCTTGCGTGCGCTGCCAATTGCACTGAACCAGGCGAGCACCCGCGTCGAGCAACCGGCGGCCCAGCAATACCGATTGGCCGAACAGGTTGCGGCCATAGCGAGTCCGCTCCGCCGCCGGAATCGCGGCCAGATCGACAGCGCGGCGAACGGCGTCGGACGAAAGCACGTCGAGCGCTCGTCCTTGATTCTCGCGAATGTTCTGCGTAACTGCCAGTTCTTGCAATTGCTGCGATTGCGCGCTCAGCTGATCGGTCAGGCTCAAGCGGCGGCGCAGGACGCCGATGTCCTCATTCGGCGCCAGCGGCAAGTGGTCGAGGCGGAAGTTGTCGTCGTTCGGGTTGCCGCCGGTCAGCATCGGATCGAAGCGGCCGCCGAGCGAGCCGGCAAATTGCCCCGCGCGCCGACCGCCGGCCACGTCCATTCGGTGCGGCACGATCGCGAACGGAAACATTGGCCCTTCGCCGGGGGCCAGCTTCGCCAGGATCGAGCCCATGTGCGGCTGATCGGCCCGGCTCATCGAGTTCACGTCGGGCACCGAACCGGGATACATGTAGCCCGTGAACATCCAGTACGACCCGCGGCCATGATCGTTGTGCGTGTGATTCATCGTCCGCACCAAGCCGATCTTGTTCATCCAGCGAGCCGAGTGAGGCACCAGTTCCGAGAAGCGCACACCGGCCACCGTCGTCGCAATGGTGCTGAACTCGCCGCGGATGTCGTCCGGAGCATCCGGTTTTGGATCGAAAGTATCGAGCTGCGCAGGCCCGCCGGAAAGATAGAGAATGATACAGTTCTTCGCCTGCCCGAAGCTGCGCACCGGACGCCGCCGCTGGTTGGCCGACGCGCTGCCTTGCAAGAGCGTCGGCAGCGACAATCCAGCCAGCGATAGGCCGCCGACGCGGAGCAATTCACGGCGATCGAGCAGGTCCGCGCGGGAGGACAGGTTCCAGAGCTTGAACATGACGAATGTCCTTTCGGCAGGCGGGCGAGTCGGCAAACGGCAGGTGGGCAAGCATGTACCATAAACTTCGGTTAAGTTTAACGCTTCCCTTGCGTGAAAGCAAGCGCGCATCGAGAGTTTTTGGCGAGCCGGTAGCGTGAGCGACTGGAGAAACGCGTCGGTCGTTGGCGCCCCTTCGGTCGGTCACGCTACCGGCTCGCCTAAGAAATTCTTGCCCGCGGCAAACTGCCACACGAACAGCCAGTGCCAGAATGCGCCCATCAGGACGGCGACATGGAATAACTCGTGCGGATGGACGACGCCAGGGATGACCGTGAACCATTGGAGGAATTCCAGCACCGCGCCGATCGAATAGGCAATGCCGCCGATGAGCAGCGGCTTGACGAAGCTGAAGCCGTACCGCCGGGCGAGCAGGATACCCGAGAAACTGCCGAACCAGCCCATCGTCAAGTAGAAGGTCAGGCCGAGCCATTCGGCCAAATCGTCGAAGAAGATCGTTTTCAGCGTGACGCCTGCGATGGCAGCGGACCAGATAACCAGGAGTGGCGCCCAGCGCAGCCAGCCGCGGAAAAGGATTCCCAGGGCCGGCGTGAACGTGCCAGCGATCAGGATGAAGATGGCGCCGTGATCGAGCCGTTCGAAAACTCGGTGGGCGGTGCTGCCGCGCACCATCATGTGATAGACGCCGCTCATCGATAGAAGCAGCACGACGGAAATCGCGTAGATGACGAGATAGACCAGTCCGTGGCGATTATTGCGTCCGCGCAGGAGCAGCAGGCCACCCAGCACCAGAAAAACCACTGCGCCGAGCAAATGGCTCATGGCGCTGAACGGCTCGTGAAAACCAGGCAAGGGGTAGAGTGCCGGCTCAGCTTCCAGTACGGGGTGATTTTCCATTGCGGATTCGCTGCTGCCTCAGTCCGTGAAACTCTGGAGCATCTTATTCAGACTTGGCGGGGAGCGGCAAACGGGATAGCTTTGAGGGAAGATGGCGATGATGCTGTAAGTGACGGACGCATCCGACGATGGGCATCGCTTTTGTACTTCTGATTCGAGGGGATCATGAGTTTTCACGGTGCCGTCGTGAATGGCACAGTTATCCTGGGCGGCCAGTTTCGACTTCCCGAAGGCGCCAAAGCGGAAGTGAACGTACAGGAACCGCCCAAGGCAGTATCTCCTCTTGGCGAATTGTTGCTGAAACATGCTGGCAAAGCAGAAAGGCTGGGCCGCGCTAATGGCGAGGATAGTTTGGGAGCATCTCATGGCGAAGCGTTTTTCGTGGTCGGTGACTGCTGTTGTACTTTCTGTTGTCGCCTGTCACACTACTCCCTGTCGCGCCCAGGGCTTCGTCGAGCATTTCGAGCCGCCTGTCCTGGAACGCGGCAAGACGACGCGCGTCACTGTCGTCGGCTTGCAGCTCGGCAAACCGATTAGCTTCTGGACGAGCATACCCGCCGCTGCGGTCAAGGCGACGCCCGTGGGCGAGCAGACTTCGACGCGTGCCGTGCTGGACGTCGTCGTGTCCGCGGACGCCCCGGTTGGCATCTTTGGCGTTCGGCTGGCAACCGAGGATGGACTCGGCAACGCATGTCTTTTGCTGATCGACGATCTGCCGGCGATACCCGCCAAGGCCGATGCGAAAATTGCGCTTCCAGCCGCTCTATGGGGCCGCTTCCGCGAGGCGACCGTCGATCGCTTTGCCATCGATGTCGCCGAGGGGCAACGTGTCAGCTTTGAAGCGGTCGGCAATCGGCTCGGCAAAGACGTCGATCCGCTCGTCACCATTCGCGACGCCAAGGGGAAGATCGTCGCCGAGCGCGACAACGATCCGGGATTGTATTTCGATTGCCGATTCGAGCACACCTTTGCCGAGGCGGGAACTTACACGGTCGAGATGCGCGATGCCCGCTTTCACGGCCACGAGCATGGTTACTACGTGCTGCGCATGGGTAAGTTTCCGGCGGCGCGCGTCGTGGTGCCGATGGCGATTCAGTGGAGCAAGCGTTTTCCGTTGCAATTGCCGGGGGTTCAGCCGCTCATTCCCGAGCGGCCCTCAACCGATCAAGAGCGCAGGTATATCTATGAGTTCCCAAAGGAGGCAGCGGGCATGTTCTTTGGCGTCGTCAAACGACAAGGCGACGACGGCTCCGCCTGGCTGCCGATGGAGGCAACCGATACGGCGGTCATCGTTCATCAAGCACCAGGCAACACCATCGACGACGGCACAACAGGTAAAGTCCCTGGCATGTGGTGCGGCGTCCTGCAAAAGCCCGGCGATCGGCATTTCTTCAGGCTCGATTTGACGAAAGGCCAACGCATTCAAGTACGGGCGGAGGCACGTGCTTTCAACTCGCCGGCCGAACTTGAAATCGCCATCACCGACGCCAAGGGGAAGGAGATTCGCCGCGTGGGCGAGAACGCGCAAGAAGAAATCGTCCTCGACTTCAACGCCGGCACTCCAGGCATCCACGGCCTGACCGTGCGCGATGCCAACCGCGACGGCGGGCCAGCGTTCGCCTATCGTCTCGATGTCCGCACTCCCGCGCCGTCCGTGTCGGTGACCGCCGACGTCGAAGGGCTGAGCGTGCCGCGCGGCGACTACCAGCCGGTGCCGTTGACGGTGACGCGCAGCGAATACGCCGGCAAGATCGCATTGACTCTGGTCGGCGCCCCGCCCGGCGTGACCTTGACGCCGAACGAGATTGACGCGGGCGTCAATGCGCTGGTCTGCAAGCTTGCCGCTGCACCGGACTCGCCGCTTGGAACCAACTCACTGCAAATTCTCGCTCGTCCCGTCGATATCAAGGACGCTCCGGCGACGCTCGTCCGCACCCGCCCGCTGGTCGACAAGCAGATCGTCAACGTCGATCTGATCCCGCACGCACTGCGCGAAGACCAGCGTCGTCTGCCTCCATCGCTGACGGATCGCTTCGCCTTGCAGGTGATTCCGGCATCGTTCTTCACGTTCACGCTGCCTGAGCCGCTGGTGACGCTGGGCCGTTATCAGCATGTCGATTTCCCGATCAAAACGACCGTGTCTCCGGGCGCCAAGGCGACGATCTCCTACAGCGCGAAAGGCGGCCAGATCGCTCCCAAGGAGGAGGGACGGACGCGCGTTTACACCGAGTTCGGCAAGGACAAGGGTTCGATCCACTCGAAGATTCTGACGAACCTGGCGAAGCACCGAGTTGACGTGACGGCCGTCGGCATGGACGGCGGCCGGCGCGTATCACTTACGCGGACATTCGAACTTGACATCCGGGCCGCCTATGTCGTCACGGCCGAGCCGGCCCTGCTGATGCTCGAACCAGGCACAACGGCCATGCTGCGTCTGAACGCTGACCGCATGAAGACATTTGACGGCGACGTGACCGTGGCGCTCGCGCCGGCCCAGGGCCTCGATTTGCCGATGACGGTCGTCATCCCGCGCGGCAAGACCGGCGTGGACATCGCGGTCAAGGTTGACCCGCAGCATTCCCCTGGCCGGCAAAATATCCAGATGAACGCGACCGCCGACGTCAACAGCTTCGAGGAGGAGCAGCGCGGGCGTTTTGAGGTTGAGGTCGCGAAAACAGCGGCGCCGAAGAAGTAGTGTCTTGTGCTCCAAGGCTGGAAGCTGATAAGATCAATCCTGTCATACCATCGATTGGGGGGATCGGTATATGCTGCGGACGTTTCGGTACACTTTGACCATTCTGGTTATCGCCACACCCGCCGCCCGCGCCGGCGAGCCGCGCCCGGTCGATTTTCGCACCGACGTCATCGCCGCCTTGTCGCGCGCCGGCTGCAATCAAGGCGCCTGCCACGGCTCACCGAACGGCAAGAACGGTTTTCGCTTGTCCTTGCGCGGCTTCGAGCCGGACGTCGATATTCATACGCTCACACGCGGCGAGTTCGGCCGGCGCATTGATCGGCAAAATCCCGCGAACAGCCTGTTCTTGCTCAAGGGAACCGGCAGCGTGTCACATCAAGGCGGTGTGCGGCTGAAGGCTGGCGAGCCCGCATATGAAGTGCTTAAACGCTGGGTCGCCGAGGGCTGCCGCGATGCCGGCCCCGCGTCGCTGGTGAAGCTCGAAGTGACGCTCGGCACCTTGCGACTGCCAAGCGATGTCACGACCAAGCAGCTCACGGTCCGCGCTCACTTCAAGAACGGCGAAGTGCGCGATGTGACCGACCTGACCGTCTTCAGCGTAAACACTGCGGGCGCCGCCACGGTCAGCCCGGCTGGGCTCGTCGAGTTCAAGCGCACCGGCGAGGCGTCGATCCTGGTGCGCTACCTTGACCAGATTCGCAGTGCCCGGCTCCAGTATGTGAAGATTGATCCGAAGTTCGTCTTCGTTCCCGTCGCTCACGCTTCCGGCTCGTCAGCGGATCCACTTGCCAAGGTAATCGACAAACTCGTGTTCGCGAAACAGCAGGAGCTCCAGCTCAACCCGGCGCCGCTGGCGACCGACGAAGTGTTTCTGCGCCGTGTCTACCTCGACACCATCGGCGCCTTGCCGACCGCTGATGAGGCCCGCGCGTTTCTCGATTCGAAAGACCCGCACAAACGCGCCAAGCTGATCGACAAGCTGCTGGAGCGCGACGAATACGCCGCCTTCTGGGCGCTCAAATGGGCCGACGTGCTGCGCGGCAGTCCAACGACCATCAGCGAGCGCGGCGTTCACAGCTTTCACCGCTACCTCATCAAGACGATGGCCGACGATCGCCCGATGGACCAGTTCGCGCGCGAGCTCCTGACTGGCTTGGGCAACACGCTCAACAAGCCTGCCGCCAACTTCTACCGCGTCTCGCGCACGCCGGACGAATCGGCCGAGGCGTTCGCGCAGCTTTTCCTCGGTGTTCGTGTTCAGTGCGCAAAATGCCACAACCACCCGTTCGAGTCGATCACCCAGACCGACTACTACGGCTTGTCGGCGTACTTCGCGCAGGTCCAGCTCAAGGGGGCGAAGTTCGGTCTCGACGACGAGATCGTTTACTTGCAGACTGGCCGCGAGGTGCAGCACCCGACGACGCGCAAGAAGCAAGACCCGATCGCTTTCGGCACGCCTGCCGGTCTGCTCGCGCCCGATGAGGACCGGCGCGAAAGGCTCGCCGACTGGCTCACGCGCCCGGAGAACCGTTACTTCGCGCCGTCGCTGGTCAATCGTGTCTGGTATCATCTGCTTGGCCGCGGCATCGTTGAGCCGGTAGATGATTTCCGCGACACGAACCCGCCATCGAATCCGGAATTGCTCGACGCGCTCGCCAAGGACTTCGCGAAGAATGGCTACCGCCTCAAGCCGCTCATGCGCAGCATTCTCAACTCGAACACCTATCAGTTGGCGAGCATCGGCGCTCCGAAGCAGTCGGCGTTTGCCGCCGATCCCGATCGGTACTTCACGAAGGCCGCGGTGCGCATGCTGTCCGCGGAGCAGATACTCGATGCGATCTCTTTGGCGACCGGGGTGCCGGAGACGTTCAAGGGCTACCCGGCCGGCACTCGCGCGATCGAGTTGGCGGAAGGGGGCGTCAATCATCCTTTTCTGCAAGCATTCTCGAAGCCGGTGCGCGACGCGACGTGCGAGTGCGCTCGTGAAGAGGAGCCATCGTTGCCGCAAATGTTGCACCTTTTGAACAACAAGGGGATGCTGACGAAAGTCGATTCGCTGAAGAGTCGGTTGGCGGCGGCGCTGCGTGAGAAAAAGGACGACGCCGCTGTGATCGAGCAGATTTATCTCGCCACGCTGTCACGCCGGCCTACAGCCGCGGAAGTCGGCATCGCGACCAGGCATATCGAAAAGCTGGGCGACCGCGCCAAGGGGCTGCAAGATGTGCAGTACGCACTGTTCAATCTCGGAGAATTCTTACTGCGGCATTGAGAAATTGCAACAGAGCCGGAGGCGTGTGGGGAGGAGAGCTGATCGATCGCACACGCCTTGGGCTCTGATGGCCTCACTTCTGGCACACGAAGAACAGGATCACGCCGGAGTCATCGCGTACCACCGTCATCTTGTCGTGCGGCACGCCGGCGCCCTCGAGCAGGGCGTAGCACTCGGATTGCGAGCGCTGCAAGAAGTAGTGCCATTTCATGAACCAGTGATAATCGAAGGTGTCGTAGCGGATCTGGTCCTTGAAACTGGCGATCAAGACGCCGTCCTTGGCCAGCGATTGATAGAGCCCGGCAAGCAGCCGAGTCAAGCGCTCCGTTTCGATGTAGTCAAACAGGCCGGCGCTGTAGATCGTGGTCAATTCGCCGAATTGCTGCACCGTCTTCTCCGCGTTCACCAGGCGGAAGGCGTTCAGCTTTCTGAACTCCGCGTTGTGCTTGCGCTGGAGCAGATCTTCCGCATAGGCGAGCGACTGCTCGTCCTGATCGATGCACCAGATCTTGCGATTGTCGGCGCGCGGAACGGACAGCAACTCCCGGCATGGGCCGCACGCCACGTTGAGCCAGTTGCTCGCTCCTTGCTCATCGGAAGCGCGGTAGTTGAGCAGGTCGGTGAGCTTGCGCAAGCGTGACCGGACCGCGATCGCCAGGGTTCGGCACAGAAAATAGCGATCAAGAAAGTTGCCCAGTCCGCGATCGGCCCACGGGGCGTTGTTATACAGCGCCTCCAGCGTCAGGAAGTCGCCTGGGTAGCCTTCAGGCCATGACCGAGCCCTGGTAATGAGCGGGCTCTTTTGAAACAGCGGGTCGGTTTGCTCGCGAAACCAGACTTGCAGCTGTTGCAGGCCTTCCGGATCGTCCGCCATGCGTGCATCGATGATCTGCGTCACGGTTTTGACATAACCTAGCCGGGTAAGAAATAACTCATATGTCTGCGGATCGTCCCAGGCGCCCGGCCGAACGTACGACAGCTTGGCGCGCTTCGGATCCATGCCGGCGTCGGCACCTTCGCGCGGCATCATGATGGCATTGGCGGGCCCCCACGGTTTTTCCCGGCCGGAGGGGCCTTCGCGCAAGAAATCAAGAAATTCCGTCACGGTCTTTTGCAGCAACTCTTTGGGTTCCAGCTGAGTCAAGACATTCATGAAAGTGAACTCCCTGGGCCTGTGCCAAGTGGGAATAAGCCCCTGGAACCAGGTCGTTTTCGCGGGAAATAAAGCGCCAATCCCGACCACCGCGGAATCAGGCGCATACGGAAAACATGACTATACCGGCGGTGATACGGCAAAGTCAAAAAGATAATGGAAATCTTTGAATTTCGCGCGGCCGTCGAACGGCAAGCTCGCCATAGGCGGTAACACCATTCCGAGGCATAGCCGCATGTCAATCGATTCGTGCCACATATGCTAGGCAAATTCGCATCGTCAGGGTATCATGAACGCTGCGCCTGGAAATCATGAACAGGTGGTAGGACGAATATTCCTGTTTGTCCGGGCGCCCTCGGTCCGTTCTCGCCTGACGGACGCGTCGGTCCCCACAGTTTGAGATTTCATCATGACGGGTAGAGATGTAGGTCAGGTTGAGTCCGCCCGTGCCGACCATGCCGAAGAAGCGTCGGCGGGCAGAGTATTGGTCGGGCGCTACCAGGTCGTGCGCGTCCTGAAGAACGGGCATGATGCCGAGACCCTGCTGGCCAGCGATCTTACGAGCAGCACGACGGTGGTCATCAAGACGGCTTCCGCCCAGTCCTTTTCCGCTACCGCGCGCATGCGGTTGGAGCACGAAGCCCGCGTGCTCGCGCAGATCAAGAATGGGCCGTTCACCCCGCTTCTGGATAACGGCAGCACCGGCGATCAACTCTATTTGGTGATGCCGTTTGTTCCCGGCGTGACCTTGCAAGCGCGTTTGCAGGCGGGGCCGCTGAGCGTGGTCGATGCGCTCACGGTCGGCCGCTGTCTGCTGGACGGCCTGCGCGAAGCGCATCGGCATGGCGTGCTGCATCGCGACGTCAAGCCAGCCAACGTGATGGTGGACGAAGGAAACCCGATCCAGGGCGCCATGCTCATCGATTTCGGTCTGGCGCGCAGCGCCAACCTCGACGCTTCCATCCGCGATCAATGGGTGGGGACGGCACAGTATCTGTCGCCGGAAGGCGCGGGGATGCTCGACCAGGATGTCACGGAATGTTCGGACCTGTACTCCGCGGGGATCGTGCTCTTTGAATGTCTTGCCGGCCACCCGCCGTTCCAGGGTAACAGCGTCGGCGAAGTGTTGCGGCAGCACATCACGTTGCAGCCGCCCGAGCTGCGCCGGCTCGGCCTGGCAGTGCCGCGCGTGCTGGACGAAGTCTTGCAGCGGCTGCTACGCAAGGACCCGCGCGACCGCTATCAATCGGCCGAGGCGGTGATTGCCGACCTGAAGGCGATCGCGGCAGGCCTGGAGCGTGGTGAAACGGAGCCGGTGCTGGTAGTCGGACACGCCGATCGGCGCCGGACGCTGACCGAGCCGGCGTTCGTGGGCCGAGGCCATGAGTTGACGACGCTCGACGGACATTGGAAGCGAACGCGGGAAGGCCAGGGGGGGCTTGTTCTGCTCGATGCTGAATCCGGCGCCGGCAAGACGAGGCTGCTCGCGGAAATCGCGCTGCGTTACGTTCAGCAGGGGGCATGGTTGCTGCGCGGACAGGGGCTCGATCAGGCGGCTCAACGCCCATTCCAGGTACTCACTGGTGTTGCTGAAGGAATTACCACGGCGACACGTGGCGAGCCGGCGCTGGCCCGACAAATGCGCGCACGTTTGGGCGAGGAATGTGAGGCAGTGGGCTCCGCGCTGCCAGAGGTGGCGGATACGCTCGGCGTTGGCTCAAGTGATCGGCTCGGACCGGAGACCTTCGCCGAGGCCCGTAGCGTGCAGGCCTTGACTGCCTTGCTCGATGCGGTCGGCGACGCCAACCGCCCTGTTTTGGTGCTTCTGGACGACTGTCAATGGGCCGATCAGTTGACGCTGAAAGTCCTTCGGTCCTGGCAGGAACGCCACCTTCTCCCCGGTCCCTTATCGGGAAGAGTGGGAGAGCGGAGAGGCGGCCATGTTCTGCTCGTGATCGCGTTTCGTACCGAAGAGGTTCCCGTCGGCCACATTCTACGTTCCCTCAATCCTGCCGCGCATCTAACACTGCCGTCGTTCGACGCCGCTAACATCCGCCAGCTTGCCGAGTCGATGGCGGGGCCGTTGCCGAAGGAGGCGGTAAGCGCGGTGGAACGGCTTGCCGAGGGGAGCCCATTCATGGCGTCGGCAGCGCTGCGCGGACTGGTGGAGTCGGGCGCCTTGGTGGCGGGCCCGTCGGGCTGGGAGGTAGACGAGCACGCCATGGCGGATGTTCATTCGTCGCTGCATGCCGCTACGTTTTTGGCCCGGCGCATCGAATTATTGCCCGCCGCCGTGGTGAAGCTGTTGTCGGTCGGCGCTGTGCTCGGCAAGGAATTTGATCTGCACACGGCCGCCGTCCTGGCTCAGCAGAGTTCCGACGAGGCGATCGCCGCACTGGATGAAGCAAGACATCGGCATATCGTCTGGGCGAAGGCACAAGACACGCACTGCGCGTTCATTCATGATAAGCTTCGTGAAACTCTGCTTCAGCGTCTGCCCGATGCGGAACGGAAAGGGCTGCACCTGCATGCGGCCCTCGATCTCGAAACACATTCGCCGGGGCGCGTCTTTGAGTTGGCCTATCACTTCGACGCCGCGGGAAAAAGCGGACGCGCACTTCCCTATGCCCTCGCGGCGGCGGCGCAGGCTCGAGCGCGCCATTCCCTCGAGGTCGCCGAGCAGCAATATCGTATCGCCCAGCGCGGCACGCCGACAAGCGACACGCAGGGCCGATTCCTTGTCGCCGAGGGGCTTGGCGAGGTCCTCATGCTGCGCGGCCGATATGATGACGCGAGCCGCGAGTTCGAGACGGCGCGGCCAATTGCGCAAGGGGAAAAGGCGACCATTGCCATCGAGAGCAAGTTTGGCGAACTGGCCTTCAAACGCGGCGACCTCAAGGTAGCCGGCGAGGTCCTCGAACGCTCGCTGCGTCTCCTCGGCCAATGGGTGCCACGCACTTCCTTCGGGTTCGTTGTCTTCCTGCTCTGGGAGCTGGTTGTGCAAATTCTGCACACCGTGTTCCCGAAATGGCTCACGGGCCGCCGGCCTCTCGACGGCGCCGAGATCGAGCTGGCGGTCATCCGGCTCTACAGCAAAATGACGTATGCGTACTGGTTTGCCAAGGGACAGGTTCCGTGTCTGTGGGCGCATTTGCGCGAAATGAACCTGGCCGAGCGCTACCCGCCGACGCTGGAGCTGGCCCAGGCTTATTCGGAACACGCGCCGGTGATGAGCCTACTGCCGTACATCCGCCGCGGCATTACCTATGCCGAGAAGTCGCTAGCCATTCGCAAGAAGTTTGGCGACCTGTGGGGGCAGGGGCAGACCTTGCACTTCTACGGCCTAGTTCTCTATGCGGCGTCGCGATTTGAGGAGTGCATCGAAAAGTGCCGCGAGGGGATCCGGCTTCTCGAACGGACCGGGGATCAATGGGAAGTCAACGTGGCGCGCCATCAGGTCGCGGCCAGTCTCTATCGTCTCGGCAAGCTGGCCGAGGCAACGGAGGAAGCCAAACGCATTCACACGTCGGCGATTGGCCTCGGCGATGCGCAGGCATCGGGGTTCAGCCTCGACATGTGGTCGCGCGCGTCCGGCGGAACGCTCGCGACCGACATTATTCAGACCGAACTCGATCGGCCCAGCGCCGACGTACAGCGCACCGCTCAGGTGCTGCTCGCCAAGGGGGCGCAATTACTGCTGCGCGATCACCGTCCCGAAGACGCTGCTGCCGTGTTTCAGCAAGCGCAAGAGGTGGTCGAGAAAGCCGGCATGGTCAATGTTTTCGTGGTGCCCCTCTTGCCGCTCCTGGCGACAGCTTGCCGGCAGGCGGCTGAGAAGAATGACCGACTTACGCCCGAGATTCGACAAGCCCTTTTGACTCGCGCCAGCAAGGCCGTCCGCAAAGGGATGAAGCTGGCACGGAAATTTCGCAACGACCTGCCGCACGCGTTGCGCGAGGCTGGACTGATCGCGGCGATGCAAGGCTCGACCCGCCAAGCGCGCAAGCACTTGGAGGAAAGCCTCACGGTCGCCCATGAGCAGGGAGCGCGCTTCGAGCATGCCCAGACACTACTGGCGCGAGGCCGGGTTGGTCTCGAAGCGGGCTGGCCTGAGGCAGCACAGGACGTGGGAAGTGCTCGACAGGAGCTGCGGGCGCTCGGCGCGGACTTCATGCTGGATGACGGCGCCTTGAAGGACGCGGACAAACCCGCCACCTTGTCGTTGGTCGATCGGTTCGACACGGTGCTCGACGCCGGCCGACGCATTGCCTCCGCCCTGTCGCGTCGGACGATCTTCAAGGAAGTGCGTGAAGCGGCCTATCGTCTTTTGCGTGGTGAACGCTGTTTGCTGTTGCAGCTTCAGGGGGACGATCCGAGCGAAGACCTTACTACCGTCTCGGGTGAAATTGAAGGCGAATACAGCAGAGTCATGGCGCAGAAGGCGATGGCGTCCGGCGAGGTCATCGTGTTTGTCGAAGGGAAGCCGGAGTCGGACGGCGAAACGGCGCTGCTGGCGGGCGTGCGATCGGCACTGTGTGCCCCGATCTACGTGCGCGGCCAACCGGCCGGCTGCTTTTTCGTGGACCATCGCAACGTGAGCGGCTTGTTCGGCGACGACGAAAAGGTCATCGCCCAATTCATCGCCACCATCGCCGGCGCCGCCATGGAGAACGCCGAGGGCTTCGCCAAGCTGCGCCGCCTGAATGAGACCCTGGAACAGCGCGTCGCCGACCGGACTGCCGCCCTTGAGAAAGCCAACCGCGCCAAGAGCGACTTCCTCGCCAACATGAGCCACGAAATTCGCACGCCGATGAACGGCATCATCGGCATGGCCGAGTTGACTTTGCACACCAAGCTCGCTCCGGAGCAGCGCGATTACCTGAACATTGTCTTGCAGTCGGCTGACTCACTGCTGCGGCTGCTCAACGATATCCTCGATTTCTCCAAGGTAGAAGCCGGCAAGCTGGAGCTCGAAACGATCCCGTTCAGCCTGCGCGATCACCTGGGCGATACTATCCACACGCTCAGCGTGCGCGCCGCCCAGAGGGGACTGGAACTTGCGTATCACATTCCGCCCGACGTGCCCGATCACCTGATGGGCGACCCCGGCCGGCTCAGCCAGATCGTAGTCAATCTCGTCGGCAACGCCATCAAGTTTACCGAGAAGGGTGAGGTCGTCGTCTCGGTTCGCAGAGAGGAGCAAGGAGTCCGGGGTCCGGAGTCGGGAGTCAAGAGTCAGAAATCAGGAGACGGGAGTCAGGAGTCAGAGGTGCTGTTGCATTTTAGTGTATCTGACACTGGCATTGGCATTCCCCAGGACAAGCTCGAACTCATCTTTGCTCCATTCAGCCAGGCTGATTCGTCTACGACGCGGCGCTACGGCGGCACCGGCTTGGGGCTGGCCATCTCCGCTCAACTCACCGCTCTCATGGGGGGACGACGCTGGGTTGAGAGCGAGCTCGGCAAGGGCAGCACGTTTCATTTCACTGGGCGTTTCCAGTTGCAGCAGGACGTGACGCCGACACCGACACCGGAGATTCTGAAGAATCTGCCGGTTCTGGTCGTGGATGACAATGCAACGAATCGCTGGATTTTCAAGGAAACGCTGGTCGCATGGGGGATGCGTGCCACGCTTGTGGACGGAGCACTGCCCGCTCTCGATGAGCTGCGGCAAGCTCTGGCCGGTCCCGATCCGTTCCGGTTGATTCTGCTTGACGCCATGATGCCCGATATCGACGGCTTCACCCTGGCAAAGCAGATTCAGCAGGAATCACTCATGCGTGGGGGCGCGATCATCATGCTGTCCTCCGCCGGCAACCTGGAGAATGCGGCACGCTGCGCCGAACTGGGTATCGCCCGCTGTCTCATCAAGCCGGTCAAACAGTCCGATCTGCGCGACGCCATATTGCGCGCTCTCGGCGATGCCAGCGAGAAGGATCGCCTTCCCCGCCGCGCGGAACGTCCGCTCGGCGCCGCGGTCCGGCCCCTACATATACTTCTTGCTGAAGACGGCTTGGTCAATCAGCAAGTCGCCTGCCGATTGCTGGAGGTGCGCGGGCATAAAGTTCTGATTGCGAACAACGGCCTTGAAGCGGTCGCGGCGGCTGCGAAAGCTCGCTTCGACCTGATCTTGATGGACGTGCAGATGCCCGGACTGGATGGCTACGAGGCGACCGCGGAAATACGCCGCCGCGAGCAAGCGACCGGCGGGCGCACGCCGATCATCGCCATGACCGCACACGCCATGAAAGGGGACCGCGAACGCTGTCTGGAGGCTGGAATGGATGAATATCTCGCCAAGCCGATTCATGCCGATACGCTTTACGATATGGTCGAGGGGATCGTACCCGATTCTGGCGCAGCTCTGCCCGGCGAAAACGGGCCTGAGCCGCCTCCGGCGCCGGCAACCGAGGTGAAACCGTCGGAGTCGGCGCCGCCCCTGCGATCAAACGGCGTTCTCGACTGGGCCGCGGCTCTGAAGCGCGTCGGCGGTCGAACCGAATTGTTGCGGCAAACGGTAAATCTGTTTGCGAAGGAATGCGACAAGCTCTTGCCGAGTATTCGTGAGGCGGTGCAGCAAGGGGACGCCGCCAAACTACGACGGGCAGCGCACACCCTGAAAGGGGCGGCCGCCTACTATGTAGCCGAGCCTAGCGTGCAGGCAGCCTTTCGTCTGGAGATGATGGGGCACGAAGGAAATTTTACCGGCGCCGAGGAGGCGATCATCGCCCTTGAAAATGAGATCGAGCAACTGAAGCTGGCACTCGCGGAGCACACCCGCTAGGATGATTGCCAGGGAGTCTTGTATCTGGGAGAATTGCAATTGCGTGCGGCCAGGATGCCGGACGGCACTGCGAAATCTCCGCGGTCCAACCATTACATGGTGTCCGTCGCGATCGGAATATCTTCGAGGTGAATGATGACCATGGTGCTCGTAGTAGACGATTCTCCAATCGACCGACACGTGGCGGGAGCCCTCCTTGCGGAGCACACTGGCTGGAAGGTGGACTATGCCTGCGACGGACGGGAAGCCCTGGAGATTATGCGTCAGGATGCACCGGACATGGTCGTCACCGATATGCAGATGCCGGAACTCAACGGTCTGGAGCTAGTTGAGGCGATCAAGAGAGAATTTTCCAGCATTCCCGTGATTCTGATGACTGCTCATGGCAGTGAAGACATTGCCACCGCCGCCCTGCAAAAGGGGGCATCAAGCTATGTCGCCAAGAAGAACTTGGCTCGTGACTTGGTTCGCACGGTGGAGAGCGTGCTGAGCATTGTGCGCGCAGGACGCAACTTGCAACCGGTGCTCGAATGCCTCACCGAGATCGAGAGCCGCTTTGTGCTCGCGAATTCTCCGTCCGGCCTGCAGCCGTTGATCGGCTACTTTCAGGACCTGATGCTATACATGAGGATTGTCGAAAAGAGCGCCCTGATTCGTATCGGCACAGCCCTGCACGAGGCCTTGACCAACGCCATCGAGCACGGCAACCTCGAAGTCCGCTCCGAGCTGCGCGACATCGACGATCGAAAGGCCTATCAGGCCCTGATGGTGGAGCGCCGCCAGCAGGCCCCTTACAAGGACCGTAAGCTGCATGTTTACGCGAAATTCACGCTCCCGCAGGCCCTGTTCAGGATCACCGACGAGGGGCCCGGCTTCGATACTTCCAAGTTGCCCGATCCCACCGATTACGCCAACCTGGAGAGCGTGAGCGGCCGTGGCCTCTGCCTGATTCGGACCTTCATGGATGAGGTTTCCTTTAACGATGTCGGCAATGAAATCACGCTGATTAAGCGGCGGAAATCGTAGGACGTATTGGCAACACCTCTTGACTGATTCGAAATTCGTCGCACGGCTTAACCGAGGTCTGTATGGAACCATCAACTGACTTCTTCAATGTCGAACAACTAGGCGAGACCGTGATCCTTACACCCCAATTTGACATGGGCGAACTGGATCAGGAGCGAATCAACGCCGGCATGAAGCAGGTGCTCGATCTGCTCGCGAGCGCCCCGATTAAGAACCTGGTCCTGGATTTTCACAAGACTAGCTATTACGGCAGTACCGCGCTCGGCTTCTTCGTGCGCTTGTGGAAAACCATCAGCACGCGCAAGGGCCGCATGGCGTTCTGCAATCTCTCGGACCACGAGCGCGAGATTCTGACCATCACAAAGCTCGATAATCTCTGGGATATCTGCAAATCCAAGGCAGACGCGCTGAAGACGGTGAGCAAATAAGGCTCAACTCCCGAGACAGCGGAGAGAAGAAATGCTAATTCACCTTTGGTGCGGTCGGGAACATCGAGCGACGTCGCGCAAAAAAAGGAAATAGCGATTCCCAGTTGCAGACCGAATCCGGCGCAGCTCGTCATTTCTGCATAAAAGCTCCCCAAGAGGAACACTCTTCGTAACAACACGCGCTTTGTCACGCTGCGCCTACAACAACTTTCGCAGTTTCAGCGGCCTATTCTTGCCGCGACAAGATATTCAACGACTCACAAGGT
>JACXTT010001237.1_pt1 | contig 43174 bp, 41 predicted proteins | sample 9270951 | NCBI WGS metagenome assembly JACXTT01 (sample SAMN15532306, study PRJNA645909) | rock metagenome | isolation source: weathered quartz diorite | place: Puerto Rico | collected 2017-06-21
TCCTCCGAAGTTCACCTCTTTCACCTGCACGCCCTCCCCTCTCATCTCCCGGACACACTGAACGATGGCCCGGGCGGCTTCGACGAAGGTTTGAGTCGAGGTGATCTGCGACCCGATGTGGCTGTGGATCCCCCGAAAGCTCACCCCCGGCATCGAGCCTATGCGCCGGGCGATATTCTTGGCCGAGCCCACGTCGACCCCGAACTTGTTGTGTTTCCGGCCGGTCGTGATGTAGGGATGGGTTTCAGACAGAATATCAAAATTGACCCGGAGGAGGATCCGGGCTTCCGCGCCCAGCTTATGCGCGATGCCGCTGATGACCGAAAGCTCCTCCTCTGATTCAACGTTCAGCGAAAGGACGTTTGCCCGGAGCGCCGATTCGATCTCGTCATCCCTTTTCCCCACCCCGCTGAATGTCACCCTTGCAGGGGGAAATCCAGCGCTGAGCGCGAGCGACAACTCACCGACCGATCCGACATCGGCGCCTATCCCCTCCTGGGCCAGAATTCCGAGTATGGCGCGGTTGGCATTTGCCTTCACCGCATAACAGGAGAGATGCTCCGTCGATCCGAAGGCCTTTTCGATCCACCGGCAGTGTTCGATAACCGATCTCTTGCTGTAAACATAAAGGGGGGTTCCATACTTTTCCGCAGCGGCGCGAAGATCAACCTCCTCGCACCACAAATCGTTTCCCCGGTAATGAAAAGCTTCCATTCGGAGCCCCTGATCAGACGAAATGACGGACGACGGTATGGATCGGACCGGTAAGAAAGTCGATAACGGCGGAAAGCATCCGCGCAAATGGCCCCCATTGAAGCAGGAGCATGATGAGAAAAATACCGTAAAACCCGACCCGCCTGTACGTCAGGCTCGCGGCCGGGGGGAGAAGCGACGCGACGACATGGGATCCGTCGAGCGGAGGGATCGGAATCATGTTGAAAACCGCAAGGAGAACGTTGAGCGAGATGCCCCCTGAAAACATTTTCATCAGGAAACGGAGCCCGCGATCGTGCAGCGATTGCGGCGTGCCCGCCGGCAGATTCGCCACGCCGATGACGAGAAGGGCGCAGACGAGCGCCATGACCAGATTCGAGGCCGGGCCGGCGATGGAGACAAGAATGTCGTCCCTCCTCACGCGTGAAAAATAGGCAGCGTTGACCGGCACTGGTTTCGCCCACGCGATGAACACCTGTCCGGCGGAGAGGAGGGAGAAAAGAGGTATGATGACCGACCCGATCGGATCGATGTGGGGGATGGGATTCAACGTAAGGCGTCCCTGGTCCCGCGCGGTCGGATCCCCGAGCCAGAGAGCCACGCATCCATGGGCGAGCTCATGGATCACGACCGAAAAAAGCAGGATGGGGAGAATCGAGACTGCATCGAACATAGGAGAGAGGTTTCTAGCCCGGAAAGGACCGGATCAAGCGACTTCCTCGCCGGGGAGCGATTTGCTCGCGGGGTTAACGAAGCGAAAGTGTCTGGAGGTATCGACGGCGAAGTTTTTTGCCGAGTACATGCCGCTGGGGTCGATGAAATACTGTCCCTTGAACTCGCGGCGGACTATTCGTTCAAGCATGTCGATGAAAAGATCAACGTCCCCGGCCGTGTTATAACAGCCAAAACTTGCCCGGACCATCCCCGGGAGGACCGGGTTGTCGCACCGTGAGGCGCGCGTTTTCTTCTCTTCCTCCGCCGATACTCCGAGGAGCGACCGGATATACGGCTGGGCGCAGAAATTGCCGTTCCTCACGCCTATTCCCCCTTCCATGCTAAGGATCGTAGCGACGAGGGCATGATCGAAGCCGTCGACCGTAAAGGGGAGGACTCCGACCTTCCGTTCGAGCTCTTCGGTCGGCCCGTAAAGGCGAACGCCGGGGAGCTTCTTCATCCGGCCAACGGCGTATCGGAGGAGTTCCTGTTCATGCCGGGCGATCGCGTCCATCCCTATTCTCCGCAGCACAGTGAGCGCCTCGGCCAGGGCGACGGCGCCGACAACATTCGGGCTGCCCGCTTCCTCTTTCTGGGGCGCAGCGCCCCACTCGACATCCTCGAGGCCGACAAAGGAGACCGTCCCTCCGCCCACGAGGTCGGGCGCCCCGGAGGCGAAGAATTGTGCCGGGCCGATCAGTACGCCGATACCGAAGGGAGCATAAACCTTGTGGGCCGAGTACGCGATGAAATCTATATGCCGCGGGTCGGCGGCCGGGGGGGTCGGGATGGGCCGGGGCGGGGCAAGCCGTGCCGCATCAACGAAAACCTTTGCGCCGGCCGCGTGCGCCCACTCGGCGATATCGTGGATGGGGCTGCAGATCCCGGTCACGTTCGATGCGCCGCTGACAGCGACGAGCTTCACCTTGCCTGCGTGTGCACGCAGCGCATCGCGGAGCGAATCGAGGTCCGTGCCGCCATCGGGAAGCGTCGCAATATGGTGGACACGGCAGTACTTTCGCCAGGGAAGATCGTTGGAGTGATGTTCCATCCTGGTGGAGACGACCAGATCGTCGGGGCCGAAGCTCATGCGGTTGGCGAGCTTGTTCACGGCCTCGGTCGTATTCTTGACGAAAACGGCGACATTCTCTGCCATATCCGCGCCGACGAATTCGCCCGCGATCCGGTGCGTCTCTTCGTAGACCCGGGTGGCGACCACGGCCTTGAGCCCGATGCCGCGGTGGACGCCCGAATACCAGGGCAGAAAATCTTCCACCGCCCTGAGAACGCTTCGAAAAGTCGGAGTGCTTGCGGCGTTATCGAGGAACACGTAGGGTCGCTCGGTCCCGTCGAGGAGGGGTACGTTTGAATCGATGCCGACCACTTCCGACCGGAGGTCTGAAAGGTTCATCGTATCGCGCCTGGTATCATGCATGATCGTCAGCTCCGCGTAATGAGATTATCCCCGCGGGTGAAACGTTTTGTGGACTTCCTTCAAATACTCACGGTCGATGTGAGTGTAAATCTGGGTTGTGGAGATGTCGGAATGCCCCAGCATTTCCTGAACCGCCCTCAGATCCGCGCCCCCTTCCAGAAGATGGGTGGCGAAGGAATGTCTCAGGGTGTGCGGATGTACCCGCTTCGCAATTCCCGACTTTTGAGTACAGGCGCGGACCAGTTTCCAGAGGGACATTCGGGACATCGGCCTTCCCCTTGCGTTCAGGAAGAGGATATCGAGCCCGTTTTTCTTCCGGGATAAGCGTGAACGTGTCTCGCTGAGGTACCTGCCTATCCACTCCAGGGCAGACCGGCCGATGGGAACCAGCCGTTCCTTGGAGCCTTTGCCGAGGACACGGACGATCCCCTCATTCGGATTCACCATGGATTGCCTGAGGGTTGAAAGTTCCGAGACGCGCATTCCGGTCGCGTAGAGCGTCTCGAGGATGGCCCTGTCCCGTATCCCCAGGGGGCGCGACGTATCCGGTTGATCCAGGATCGTCGAAACTTCGCCCGGACTCAGCACATCCGGAAGGAGACACGTCCGGCGGGGCGGATCGATGCCCTGCGTCGGATCGATGGTTGTAATGCCTTCACTCACTAGGAATTTATGAAACATTTTCACCGATGACAAATTCCGGGCGATGCTCGCGGCCGATAGGCCGAGGCTCTTGAGGAGCCCAATGAATTCGGAGATATGCTCCTGGCGAACGCGGGACGGGGAGAGGACTCCCTTCCTCTCCAGGAATTCGAGGTAACGGACGAGATCGAGTTTATAGGACGAAGCCGTGTTGCGGGAGGCGTTTTTCTCGAGCGTGAGAAAATGGAGGTAGGACGTCAGCAACTCTTTCATGAGCGCTAGGCGCTTTCCGCCTCGGCGCGGGGCTCGTTTCCGGGGGCAGGGGATCTCTCATGTCCGGCTGCGTCCGCGGGCGCCGAAGCCGGAACACTCTGTTCGGCGGGGGCCGCCGGGGTTGGCGGGGAGAGCTGCGGCGCGGCGCCGAGCTCTTCGGCCTGCCGTTGTTCCGGGTAGACGATCCGCTGATGGTGTATGCCGAGCAGGATTTTCAGGAAAGCATCCCTGATTCGCGTCAGATCCCTCAGCGTCAGCTCGCATTCATCCAGCTCCCCTTCGACGAACCGGTGTTTTATCATATTCTCGATGGATTGCTCCAGGCGCTCGGGCGTGAGTTCAGTGAGTGCCCGTGTGGAAGCCTCCACCGAGTCTGCGAGCATGACGATGGCCGTTTCGCGTGACTGGGGTCTCGGTCCGGGATAGCGAAAATCAGATTCATTGATACTCTCCTTCCCCGCCTTCTTCGAAGCCTGCTTCACCGCCTTATCATAGAAAAATGATATGCGGGTCGTCCCGTGGTGTTGCGGGATAAAGGCGATGATGCTTTCGGGAAGAGAATACTGCCTGGCCAGCTCGACGCCCTCCTTGACGTGAGATTGGATGATGAGGGCGCTCATCCGGGGGCGGAGCCGGCCGTGCCGGCTCTGCGTTCCCACCTGATTTTCAACAAAATATTCCGGCTTCAATATCTTGCCCACGTCATGGAAGTACGCCCCCGCCTTTGCGAGGATCGTGTTTGCCCCGATGGCCTCGGCCGCCGCTTCTGCCAGGCTCCCTATCGTCATGCTGTGATGAAATGTTCCCGGCGCCTCTGCGGAGAGCCTCTGGAGCAGGGGGTGGTTCGAGTCTGTGAGTTCCGCCAGGGTCAGGTCCGTCGTTATCTTAAAGGTCCTCTCGAACAGGATGAGCAGGCCGTAGGTGAGAACGGGTGAAAAGACGGCGTTCGCCGCGGCAAAGGCAAGCATGGTGAAGATCGTCCTGAATCCTTCAAACTGTTCGAGCGAGAAGGCCGTCATCGCGATGGCGTATCCCGAGAAAATGAAGACCATCGACCGGAAGATCTGGGTGCGATTGCGTATGTCGCGCACGGTATAGGCTCCGAGGGCTCCCGCCACGACGGAGGTCAGCCCGATCGCATAATCATTTCCGCGAAGGCCGGCGATGAGGAATGCAAGCATGACCGTCCCGTGGAAGGCGACCCGCGAATCGAAGATGATCGTCAGGAGCATGGAGGCGGCCGGGACGAGGATGAGATACTGTGCCGGAACGGCGAGATCGACCGCAAGCGAGAGATAGGCGAAAAACGACTCCATCAGGAATATCAGGGCGATGAGCAGCAGCTTCTCGTTGTCGCCAAATATTCTTTTCCGGAAGAGGAGCAGATAAATCGTAAAGAGGCCGAGGATGAGCGAGACGTGGAACAGGATCCCCAGCCTGTGCTTCCACTCATCGGACGCCGTTCCTCTTTCGGCCTTGGCCCTGACATAAGAGTCGAGTTTCAGCTTCAGCGAGTCCGTTATCAGATCGTTTTTTCTGATGATGCGGTCGTTCTCCTGGACGTAGCCGGCGGTCCGGGGGACGTTGTCCTGTGCGATATCGATAGAGGTCGTCGTCGCGCCGCGGTCAAACAGGACGTTAGGCCTGACGAGGATCCGGCTGAGCCTGAGCGCGAGGTCTCCCAGGGCATCGGCCGAAAGGGTTGCCACAATCGCTGTCGACAGCTGTGAACTGGCTTCATCCTGGTCGACGAGCTGATCTAATCCGAGGATGTTTTCGAGCGCCCCCCTCCGGAGGGCGAGCTGCTGACGTGAAAGTTTGGACTTGGGCTGGTCAATGATGCCCTTCCGGTAGAGCCGGTCCAGGAGCTCGGAGGCGGATTTAGAAACCCTGGAGAGCGTTCGAGGCGTGGCGACCTTGCCGAGGATTTCCCAATCCGCGTCCGAGGGAGTCAGGGGAAGGCGCCCCGCGCGTTCCGAAAATGCTGCCGAATCGGATCTCCGGCCGGTCACATCCATCCGCGACCGGGCAGCGGCCGCCTCCCCGATTACCTGGAAAAGAGACCGGCAGGCGCTGAGTTGCATGCGGGCGACATCGTCGCGTCGCTCGAAGACAGGATAGACAGATCGGACGGCTTCCTGGCGTTCCTTTTCATACTGGCGGAGTTCTTTATAAACCGGGAATGAGAAAGCCGCGGTGAGATCGTTATCGGCCCATACCATCCCGGGGCGATAATTGAACTCGACCGTTTCCGCGTGGGGAAACATGAGAACTTCGAGGGCGACGATCCCGATGCCGAGGAGCAGCTTGTAAAACGGATGCGTACGAAGCGCTTCGCGGGTAGTAAGTCCGGCCAGGGCTCCGCGTTTATTTTCTTCCTCCGTCTGCATCGTCGCAACAAATATCTGAAGAAGTTGACAGAGAATCAAGGACACGGGTGACCGCCGGGACATGGCCGGTCCGCGTGCATGTACGGTTCCCTGTCGTCGTGCTCCGGGGGAAGAAACGCCGTGTCAGGGGGCAGTTTGAATTTTGCATCGGGGGGGCTATATTTCACACACTGAGTTGACCGCATGATTTCCCCAGAACAAAAATGGACTATGTCAGACTGGGTCGTTCGGGACTGAGAGTCTCCCGGCTCTGTTTGGGCGCGATGAGCTACGGCTCTCCGGAGTGGAGGCCCTGGGTCCTCGATGAGTCACGATCCCGCCCTATTCTCAAGCATGCTTTCGACCAGGGAATAAATTTCTTTGACACTGCGGACATGTATTCCCTCGGAAAAAGCGAGGAAGTTCTCGGAAAGGCCATCGCGGATTACGGCCGGCGCGATGAGGTCGTTATTGCGACAAAAGTCTTCTTTCGCATGGGGCCGGGCCCCAACGACCAGGGGCTGTCCCGAAAGCACATCATGGACGCGGTGGATGCCTCCCTGCGACGCCTGGGAACGGATTACATTGACATTTACCAGGTTCACAGGTGGGATTACCACACACCGATCGACGAAACCATGGAAGCGCTCAACGATGTCGTCCGGGCCGGGAAGGCGCGCTACATCGGAGCTTCCAGCATGTTGTGCTTCCAGTTCGTCACGGCCCAGCACACGGCAGAAAAGAATGGGTGGACGAAGTTCATTACCATGCAAAATCATTACAACCTCATCTACCGGGAGGAGGAGAGGGAAATGATTCCATACTGCCGTCAGGAGGGAATAGCCCTCATACCATGGAGCCCGCTCGCCCGGGGTTTTCTGACGGGAAGCAGGAAAAGAAACATGGCGCAGGAAACTGAGAGGGGTAAGCACGACGACTACGCGAGGGCGCTCTATTTCCAGGAGGCGGATTTTCAGGTCGTCGACCGCGTGATCCAGGTAGCGGCACGGCGCGGAGCCAAGCCGGCTCACGTTGCGATGGCATGGTTGTTACGACAGTACGGGGTGGCTGCTCCGATATTCGGGGCCACGAAGGCGGAGTATATCGATGACGCCATCGCCTCGCTCGGGCTTACGCTGGACGGAGAGGAATGTAAAATGCTCGAGGAGGCTTACATTCCGCACAAGGTTTTGGGGATAAGCGAATTCAGGCGCTGAGTTGGTGGAACCGATGTTTTAGCTGCCGGGCGGGATTCCCGGCAAAATCGCCTCGCGTGCAAGCAAATGCATTCTGGTCATCATCGCTCTATGCCCGGCGGGGGGGGCCGGGGTCGATGCTCTTGAATCAGAGTTTTTACTGCCGTATCTTGCCATTGTCTTGACTTTTGGGGAGCAGTGGCCGAAAACGCACACAGCACCCGCGCCGTTAGGTTCTCATCTTCATCGCGCACCTTTCACGCCGGCACAAGCATCGATGACAGCTTCTCCGAATTCCACGAGCCCTTTGCGAAATGACACTTCAGCGATTGCACACATACGAGAGAAGCCAGCTGTGGAATTCTCAATGCGGTTCAGAACTGCATATTGAGCGAGGAAAGGTATCAGAGCTATATGAAATTGAAGAAGGAATCGGCATTCAATGAGATGTCGTACGTGGAGAGACGCAAGAAGGATAAACAGTTCGGGCGAATGATCAACACAGCCATGAAGCAGCTCAGGAAGCGGAACCCGCGGGGGTGAAGCTAGAAACACGGAGCGTGCGAGCCCGCCAGGTTACAGACTTCGGTTCCAAAGGAGGTGCACGATGAACTCGACAATGATCCACCAGGCAATGTTCGGACTTCTGCTGGCCAGCATCGCAGTTGCCCTTTTCCTACCATTCGCCGGTTGCAAGGAAGAGACCTCAACAACTATCACGGGTGCTTCCTCCACCAGTTCAAGCCTCATTGACCCTTCAATCAAACCGCTCGTTCTTTACACGTATCCTGCGGATCGCGCCGTGGGCCCCTTTCCCAGTCTCTACGCCCCCGGCGCCAATCAATCCAATCCGTTCTTCTATGTTCAGTTCAACAAGCTCATGGCTGAAAGAAGTTATCTCCCGCCATGTTATGAGTGTCTCGGGTTCGATTATCCGGTGGCATTCGAGGCACGGGCCGGTGAACCTTCAACGATCTTGTACTTTGACATCTATCGACCATACAGCTATCATCGAAGCAGGTATGAAGTCGGGAGAGTGTATACATTCTTACTTGATTCAAATGTGCAGGACGTCAACGGAAACCGGCTATCGAGACCCTATGCATTTTCATTCACACCGGAACCTTATTTTAGAGTGACTTCGACGACCCCCGCCAATGGCGGCATGTTTCAAAATGCAAACGCATATTTCGAGATGATCTTTAACAGTGTTGTCGACTCGACCATTCTGAGCCATGTACAGATATCTCCCAACGTCGCTGGTCAGTGGACCAGGGATCATGATTCGCTTGGCTTCTTGTTTACTCCTTCGACGTATTTCAGACCTTCCACGGATTACACAATCGGAATTGACGGAGGTGCAAGCGATCTATATGGCCATTCAGTTAATGTTCCGTACACCACGAGAGTGAGTACGATGCCCATGAAGGTGCAATCGGCGGACGTCCTGCCATACTCCGAGCGTTTGAACGGGGCCGCCATGTCATCTTTTATTTCCATCACATTCAGCTTTCCAGTCGATTCGCTTTCCGTCCCAGCCGCCATCACAATTACGCCGGCTACTCCGATCACTCTTGTTGGTGGTCAGATGGCCCGGTTCTTTGCGACAAATGATTTCGCGCCTTCGACTGACTACCATGTGAGTATCTCCACCGGTCTTCGGGCATTTGACGGGACACACCTTTCTGCGCCCTATGCATTTTCCTTCAGAACTGATCGCTTCCGCTTCTTGTTCGGCACGTACGATGTCTATGGGAGAATTGAGATGTTCTTTTCCGGAAGAATTAACATGTCGAGCCTCCAGGCGGCATTTTCCATTACGCCGCAGTTGTCGGGGTATTTCACAGGCGATGATTCCCCGGCGACCTCGCAGAACGGCGCCGAATATTGGTTCAATCCATCACCACCGCTCCAAAGAGGGGTTCTCTATAAGGTGCGCCTGGATGCGAATTTGACCTCCATCGGCGGCTTTCAGCTGGCACAGCCCGATAGTTTTCAATTCGGATTTTAGCAGCCTCAGGTGGCAATATTCTTTTCCGAATTGGCCCGATCAAGATCTTCGACAAGAGCGAGATCTTCGATACGCTGCTCGAAGCACAGATCCTCATCGAACAATGGCGGAGAGAAAACAACACGCGAAGACCACACAGTTCACGCGGACACCTCCCTGCTCAGGCTAACCAACTTGACTTGGGCAGGGACAAATATGAGATTCAAGTTGGCACACCGTGAGGGGGCGGGTCACTTCCGGCAGCATCGCTTGTATCCATAAAGATCTACGACGTCCTGGGGCGTGAAGTAGAAACACTTGTCAACGAACGACAATCGGCGGGCAATCATGTGGCCCGGTTCAACGGGGAATACCTGCCGAGCGCCATCTACTTCTACCGTCTGCAAGCCGGGAAGTTCAGCGAGACGAACAAGATGATGGTGGTTATGTGATGGTTGCGGTTGAAACTAGTTTGACTTTTCTGTAACGTTGCGTTGGGGAGAATCGCGTTCCGAATTAACCGAATGCAAACACTAGCCTATCCCTCTTTCTGCGCCTGCGCGATTGTTTGAATGGAGTGTCAAGAATGAGAGCCAAAGTACTTCTCAGCGTCATGTTCCTTGTCCTCATCGGCAGCTGCAAGAACGACAACAAGATAGTCGATCCAACTGCAGGGAATCATGCTCCGGTGATACTATCGACGACAGTATTTCCTGATACACTGATTGCTTCAGACTCGGCAATTGTAGTGGTCAATGCAATGGATCCCGACGCGGACACGCTCGTTTACGAATGGATTACGGACGGAAGATTGGATCTCAAAGGGGCCATCTGGTCGAACCGTAGTGAACTCTACAACCTCCACGAGAATTTTTGTGTCGTTTATCCCAAGGCAGTCAACGACGTTCCGCTCGACACGGCTTGGATAAGATGCTATGTGCGAGACAGAAAAGGACAGAGCGATAATCAGGTGCTGTATTTTGTGGTTCGACAATGATCTCTGGAATGATTATTGTGAATCGTGATGCAGTGGGGTGCCAACATTCATTTGAACTTGCGGATATCCACGCCGGCAAATTAACCGGGGACAGGTCAAGGTCATGATGAAAGGGTTCATCTTTTTGTTGCTTCTCATATTGATCGGGGTTGGATGTCGACCACAGGCCGAAGTGCGAGTGGCGGTGGTACCTGTGCCTATCCAGCAATCCGAGTACGAGATCTATCGATTCGTTATTGACAGCCTTGATAATGGTGCAAGATACGAGGTGGTCGAAGTCGTAGATAGCACCATTTCAATCTGAGACACTACCCATCCGCGGTCGGGCTATGATGCCATTAAAACAATTTAGGGGAGGATTACCATGAGCAGAGCGTTCTTCAGAGAGAGCGACGGGCAGTGGCTCGAGGACGTTATTCCTACATTGAGCGCGCTGGTCGTCTACCTTACACGAGAAAACAACGGCATAAGAGTCGTCGAAGAGAGGCGGACAATCGACACAGATGGCCGGGAGGTCTACCATATGAGCAACGGCCTCTCCTACGTGAAGAATCCGCAGGGGAAATGGAGCATAGCGAAGGACGAACAATCGTGACCGAACAGGTAGCCCTGGATACATCCGGGCAACACCGGGAATAGTCCGGGATCCGCCGGGATCCGGCTGCGGCGGCAACGGTTCAGGGGAAGGCAAGAGGAGCGGCGCGAATCTGCCAAAAAGAACGACCTTCGGGAATGTCGATTCGACGATCCCTCGAACGACTATTTGATGAAACATCACATTCATCAACCAAAGAGGAGAGACAGTCATGAGATTCATGGTGATAGTACCGGCAAATGCGGATTCCGAGGCAGGCGTACTGCCTGACGCGAAGATTCTCGCAGAAATGGGAAAATTCAATGAAGAAATGGTGAAGGCGGGCGTCATGCTTGCGGGGGAAGGGCTGCAGGCGACGTCGAAGGGGTCCCGGCTCACGTTCTCCAAAGGGAAGGTGTCCGTCACCGACGGTCCGTTCGCCGAATCAAAGGAACTGATCGCCGGATTCTGGCTCATACAGACGAAATCAAAGCAGGAGGCGATTGATTGGATGAAACGTGCCCCCTTCGGCGACGGGACGCGTCTCGAAATCCGTCAGCTTTTCGAGACAGCCGACTTTGCGCCGAGCGATCCGACCGGCGAGATCAGGGCGCACGAAGATCGTCTGCGGAGCAAGATTGGTGCAAAGCATTAGTCTCCCTTGCCGGAGAGGCTTGGGGCAACTTTACGATCAAAAGACTATATTGGTGGGCGGCGCGAAAAAGCGCATGGGGAGGGCTTCGGTCGGAGCAAATCCGGTACAACGGACATTTAAAGGAGAACGGTGATGAGTCGAGCACGAGTACTGGTCGGCACCCACAAGGGCGCATTCATTCTCACGTCAGACGGCAAACGCGACCGCTGGACGGTGGAGGGCCCTCTGTTTGCCGGCTGGGAGATTTACCACGTCAAGGGATCCCCGGCGGATCCAAACCGCATCTACGCGTCGCAGACAAGCGGCTGGTTTGGACAAATCATCCAGCGCTCAAGCGATGGGGGAAAAACGTGGGAACAGCCCGGCACGAAACCTGGCGAGCCGACGACGACCCCGGAAGGCATGCCCATGGGAGAAAGCAATAAATTCGTGTACGATGCCTCGCCCGGGACCGGCAAGCCGCTCGGGACTCACAAGTGGTATGACGGCACGGCTCACCCCTGGGAGTTCAAGCGGGTCTGGCATCTGGAACCCTCGCTGAGCGATCCCGACACGGTGTACGCCGGCGTTGAGGATGCGGCAATCTTTCGAACGACCGACGGCGCCCAGTCCTGGCATGAGCTGCCCGGATTGCGGGGCCACGGATCGGGCAACTATTGGCAGCCCGGAGCGGGCGGGATGGGGCTGCACACCATACTACTCGACAAGAAGAATAACGGCCGCATGTACGTTGCCATATCGGCCGCCGGCGCTTTCCGGACGGATGACGCCGGGAAGACCTGGCGACCGATCAACAAGGGGCTTCAGTCGCCGTACGTTCTTCCGGATCCCGATGCGGCGGTCGGGCATTGTGTGCACCGGATCGCGATGCACAGCGCCAAACCGAACGTCCTCTACATGCAGAAGCACTGGGATGTTCTCCGGAGCGACGACGCCGGAGACCAGTGGCATGAGGTCAGCGGTAACCTTCCGACCGATTTCGGTTTCGTGATCGACGTTCACGCCCATGAACCGGAGACGATATATGTCGTTCCTATAAAAAGCGACTCGGAGCATTATCCGCCGGACGGAAAACTGCGCGTTTACCGCAGCCGCACCGGCGGAAACGAGTGGGAACCCCTTTCGAACGGCCTGCCGCAGAGCAACTGTTACGTGAACGTGCTGCGCGATGCGATGGCCGTTGACACTCTCGAACCCTGTGGGATTTACTTCGGGACGACCGGCGGACAGGTCTATTGCTCATCCGACTCCGGGAATCACTGGGCTCCGATTGTCAGGGATTTGCCTGCGGTGCTCTCGGTGGAGGTCCAGGCGATCCCATGATCCGGGTCGAGCTTCCGCACCATCTGAGGACGCTTGCGCATGTGGGGGCGGAAGTGCAGCTAGAGGTCAGTGGGCCGGTGACGGTCCATTCGATTCTCGATGCTCTCGAGGCGCGCTATCCGATGCTCCGTGGAACGATCCGGGACCACGGAACCCTGAAGAGGAGACCGTTCCTGAGATTCTTTGCCTGCGAGGAAGATTTTTCACTTGAAGGACCCGATACGCCTCTTCCGGAGAAGATCGCCTCGGGGTCCGAGCCGTTCCTTATCATCGGGGCGATCGCGGGCGGATGATGCCCTCCCGGGCGTGACATCGCTCATCAGCGGAGGGCGCTCACAGGTCACTTACTTTCGGGATAGCGGGAACTCGGCAACATCCTGTGATCACTCCGCCACCTTTTCCCATCCCACTTTCGACAGATGAGTATAGATGATGGTTGCCGCGGCGGCAGCTACTATGAAAAACAGTCCTGCCGACCGGTAATCGCCGAGAATCAGTTTGCCGATTCCGAAGAGCACGTCATACACCAGGACGACGCCCGCCACCCAGTCCACCGCGAGCTTTCCATAGCCTGAATCCTGCCTGACGTCCGGCACCTGACGAGCAACCGGTTTCCACCATCCCCCGGGATGTATGCGGCGGAAAAACGTGGTGAGCGTATCCATGGTGGACGGTTTCGTCATCATGGTGACGGCGAGCCACGCGACGGTCGTGACGCCGACGATGAAGAAGAGCGACTCGGGAAACTGGATGTCGGTGTAGAATTTGACATAACCGTATGCGATGAAGGGCGCGATCATCGCGGAAATTTCCGACCAGGCATTGATTCTCCACCAGTACCAGCGGAGGATAAGGACGAGGCCGAGCCCCGCGCCCGCTTCTATGATGAAGGACCAGGCCCCCGAGATCGTATTCATCCCCAGGGTGACGAGCAGAGAGAGGACCATCATGAGTCCGGTTGCGATCCGTGAGGCTGCAACGTAGTGCTTCTCCGTCGCGTTCTTCCTCCAGAAGCGCCGGTAAAAATCGTTCATGATATAGGAGGTCCCCCAGTTGAGCTGGGATGAGACGGTCGACATATACGCGGCGAAGAAAGAGGCGACGAGGAGGCCCTTCAATCCGGCGGGGAGGTAATCCCGCATGGCGAGCACATACCCGAGCCTTTTTTCATCGGGGCCGAGCTGAGGATAGAGGATGAGCGAGGCGAGGCCGACGACGATCCATGGCCAGGGTCTCACGCAGTAGTGAGCGATGGTGAACCAGAGAGTGGCGAAGACGGAATGCTTCTCATCCTTCGCCGACATGATGCGCTGGGCGACATATCCGCCGCCGCCCGGTTCGGCGCCCGGATACCACGCGGCCCACCACTGGATCCCGATGAAGGCGAAAAAGGCCGGGATGCTGAGGGCAAGGGCTGTGGCGGCTCCCCCGGTCGAGTTGCCGAGGAGAGGCGTGAACGAGAGGGACGACGAGGGAAGCTTCTCTATGAGTCCGGACATTCCGCCGATCTGCGGCAGGCCGAGGACGACGAAGGCGAGAACGATGCAGCCGAACATGGCGAGCGCGAACTGGAAGGCGTCCGTCACGGCGACTCCCCACAATCCGGAAATTGCCGAGTACCCGGCCGTGATGATCATCGAAAGGGCAACATAGATCATCACCTGGTCGTGGGGTATTCCGAACATCCCTTCCAGGATGGAAGCCATGGCCAGGTTCACCCAGCCGAGGATGACCGCATTGATGAAGACGCCGAGGTAAAGCGCGCGGAAACCTCTCAGGAATGCCGCCGGCTTGCCGGAGTAGCGGAGCTCGGCGAACTCAACGTCCGTCATGATGCCTGCCCGCCGCCAGAGGCGTGCAAAGAAAAACACGGTGAGCATGCCGCCGAAGACAAAATTCCACCAGAGCCAGTTACCGGCGATGCCGTTCTTTGCGACCAGTTCCGTCACCGCCAGGGGCGTATCGGCGGCAAACGTCGTCGCCACCATCGACGTCCCGGCCAGCCACCAGGGCAGATTTCGGCCCGAAAGAAAAAACTCCTGCATGCTCGACCCCGCGCGTTTCGCATACATAACCCCCACACAGAGGGAGAGGATGAAATAGAGGAGGACGATGACCCAATCGAGGAGATGCATATTAGCTCCGTGATATGGTGTTTTCTGCTTGTTGGGGGCGGGGAGTCAGGGACGCGCTCAGATTTCCGGCCGCCAGAGTGGCCGCGCACCCGATGAGCGTATGCCAGGTGAACGCCACATGTGTCCATGAGATCACGGAGATCATCGTGGCGAGTCCGGCAAGCAGGCCGACGACCGCGTCCCGTTCCGTGACCTTCGCGGATGCCATCCCGAGCAGAAACGTCCCCAGGAGCCCGCCGTAGGTGAAGGAGGCGATCTGCAGGCCGAGTTCCACCACCGGATTGGTCGTGTCGGCAAAAAGCATTGCGCCGCCGGTGAGAATGATTCCCCACACCAGCGTGAAGAGGCGTGACAGGCGTAGCTCCCTTCCGGGATTGGTCTCGCCGGTCTGGCTCGCCCTGAACAGATCGAGGTATGTTGAGGAAGCCAGCGAGCTTATTGAGGACGAGAGGCTTCCCATGGCCGAGGCGAGCACGCCGGAGATCAGCAATCCGGCGAGCCCGGTCGGCAGATTCTCAACGATGAATTTCGGGAAAATCTCGTCAGACGAATGCAGTCCGAGCTGCTGGAAAGGAACGCCCCGATAGAAGGCAAAGAGGCAGACCCCCAGCAGCAGGAAGAATGCAAACTGGACCACGATGAACGCGGCGTCGAGCATGAGGGCTCGCTGGCTGTCCCGCGCGCTCTTGCATCCGAGGAGGCGCTGGACGAGCAGTTGGTCGGTGCCGTGCGAAGCCATCGTCAGAAAGGTGCCACCGAGGAGGCCCCCCAGGAGGGTATAAGGGGAACTGAAGAATTCAGAAAAACTGCTCCCCCAGTGGAGGTTAAAAATCTCGAACTTATTAACCCCTGAGGCCCCGGAGAAAAGGATGACGTCGCTCCAGCCCCCGGGGAGCCGGCCGATGATGAGGACGAGCGAGGCGACTGCGCCGCTCAGGTAAATGAAGAGCTGGACGACGTCCATCGCAACCACCGCCTTGAGTCCTCCGAGGTAGGTATAGATGAGCGTGCAGCCCCCGATAACCAGGATGCTTACGGGGTAACTCATTCCGGTGATGAGATGGACGGGTATCGCCGTCGCAAACAGCCGCACGCCCGAGGCCAGAACGCGGGTCGTGATGAAAATGGTCGAACTTAGTTTGCGGAGTTTCAATCCGAAGCGTTTGCCAAGGAAATCATAGGCGGTTTCGATCTCGCCCCTGTAGTAGGCCGGAATGAAGAGAGCGCTGACGATGATCCGCCCGATGAAATAGCCGATGGCGACCTGGAGAAAGTGCATCTCGCTCTTATAGGCAAGGCCCGGAATGCTGATGAAGGTGAGCGTGCTCGTTTCGCTCGCCACGATGGAAAAGCCGACGGACCACCAGGACATGCTTTTCCCGCCGAGGAAATAGTCTATCGTTGTTTTCTGCTTCCGGGAGATGATGGCGCCGGCGAGGGTGACGCCGAGGAGATAGAGGATGACGATGAGGTAGTCGGGGGCGCCGAACCCCATTACGATCTCACCGACTCTGATCGCAACGGGATGGGGAGGTCACGCGTTCCGAGCGTCTTCAACCTTATCGTTGATCGTGAAAATGCGGTCGAGCTGCGAGATTTTCATGAGATCGAGGACTTTCTTGTTGACACGGACAAGCGAGACCGAGCCGCCATGCTCACGCATGGCCCGGTCGGCGATGAGGAGGGCGCTCAGGCCGCTGCTGTCGCAGAACTGAACCTCGGTCATATCAATGATCAGCTTGCTGCAGACCTTCGGCTTGCACAGCACGAGGAATTCCGCCTTGAGCTCAGGGCTGATTGTCGCATCGAGCTTGCGCCCGCGCAATCTGAGGACCGTCGACTTTCCGTTTTTCTTCACCTCATATTTCATAAAATCTCCCGCCGGCCTTTCTCAGAACATCGAAAGACATGTTGCCAGCTGTCTGTAGAGAATCTGCGGCGTCTGGTGCTTGTCGAACTTCAGCTGCACGTTGAAAAAAGCATCGGCGGTATCATGCGCGAACCCGACGCGCACATAGGCGCGCGACGCTCTGCAAATATACGCAGTATGCAGGACGAAGTCAAGATTGACATCGATCGCAACATCATAGTGGCGGTGGAGAACGCGCTTCAGGAAATTCTTTTTCGGGAGCGAGAACCTGCTGATATCCGACGGATCGATGCGGATGACCTCGCAGTTGGGAAAGTCGGCAAGCGAGGTCGACCGGGTGCTCGTGTGTATGATAGTCAGCTGCAGATCCTCCCTCTTGGCGCGTATAGGTCTCAGCGCATCGCTCGCCATGACGGCATCCTCATAGCGCGTGGGGAGCGTGATGAGGACATGGCGGGCGCTGCGGAAGAAATCGGTCATCAGCTGGACGTCGCCGCCGCTTGTCCTGAACTGGAATTTCGCGAGCTGGAGCCCCATGTAGGCGAGGGCCGATTCAATCACCGGATTATTTCCTCCTCCCGTTCACGGCGTCGAGCAATTTGGCCTCGTCCCAGAGCTCGATCCCGAGTTTTTTAGCCCTTTCGAGCTTTGAGCCGGCATCCTCCCCGACGATGAGGATGCTCACCGATTTTGAGATGCTCCCGGCGACCCTTCCCCCCCGCTCCTCGATGAGGGTCTTTGCCTCCTCGCGCGTCAGCGAGGGGAGAGTACCGGTCAGAACGAACGTTTTACCGCTTAACGGTCCCCCCTTCTTGGTGCGAACTGCTTTCAGCTGCAGGCCGGCTTTTCGCAGGCGTTCGATCATGCCCCTGTTACGGGCGTCGCCGAAGAAGCGCACGATGCTGTCTGCGATGCGGGGGCCTATCTCGTGAACAGACTCCAGCTCGGGGGCGGAAGCGCCCGTGAGATCGTCGATCGTGGGAAAATTCTCGGCAAGGATCGGGGCAATTCCAGATCCGACATGGCGGATCCCGAGAGCGTAGAGAACCCTGTGGTAGGGCTGACGCGTGCTTTTTTCAATGCCGTCGAGAAGATTTTGAGTGGATTTCTCTCCCCGCCGCTCTAGAGCGACGAGCTTATCCCGTCGTGATGAAAGAGTGTAGAGATCAGCCACATTCGAAACGAAGCGGTTGAGGACAAGCTGATCGACGACCGCTTCACCCAATCCTTCTATGTCCATCGCGCCCCGGGAAGCCCAGTGTTCGATTCTGCCGCGGACCTGCAGGGGGCACTCGAAATTCTCGCAATAATAATTAACCTCGCCTTCAGGCTGGACCAGGCTGGTGCCGCACTCGGGGCATTTTTTCGGGAACCTGAACTTTTTCGTCTTTTTCGGCCTTCCCGCCTTCACCACCGCGCTCACCTTAGGGATGACGTCTCCTCCCCTCTCGACAACCACCAGATCCCCTGCCCTTATATCCAGCTCTCTGATGTAATCCTCGTTGTAGAGCGAGGCCCGGCTCACCGTCGTCCCGCCGATGAAGACCGGATCAAGGTCGGCCACGGGAGTGATGGTCCCGAGCCGCCCGACCTGCACGCGTATCTCCCTGAGACGGGTCTCCGCCTTGCGCGATTCGAACTTGCAGGCAATCGCCCATCGGGGGCTTTTTGCTATCTGGCCGAGCCTCTCCTGCTGCGCCGCGAGGTCTACTTTCACCACCACCCCGTCGATATCGAATGGGAGCGATTCTCTCTTTTTCTCCCAATCTTTCCAGTGCGCGAGGACTTCGTCTATAGTCCCGCACCGCCGCGCGTGCGCATCGACCGGGACACCCATGGCCCGCAGCGCCTTCAGGTTCTCAAAATGGCTTTTCATTTCCTTCCGGTCGGAGCGAAGGGCGTATCCGTAGAACCGGAGAGGGCGGGAGGCGACGATCTTCGGATCCTGGAGCTTGAGCGTCCCCGCGGCGGAGTTGCGCGGGTTGATAAAGGTTTTTTCCCCCGCCTGCTCCCGTTCCTCATTCATCTTCCTGAAATCCTCACGGTTCATGATGACCTCGCCGCGCACCTCGCAATTCTTCAGCGCCTCGTCCCGTGTATTCAGCCTGAGGGGGATGGAACGGATGGTCTTCACATTCGGGGTGATGTCGTCCCCCCGGGTCCCGTCCCCGCGGGTCGCCCCCCGCGCAAGGACGCCGTCCCGGTAAATCAGGCTGAGCGACACCCCGTCAAACTTCAGCTCGCACACATAGGCAAGCTTTTCGCCCGGCGTGAGGAGCGACCTCACCCGGCGATCGAAATCCCGGATATCCTCTTCCGAATAGGTGTTTGCGAGGCTCAGCATCGGGATCTCATGAGTGACGGTGGGAAAAATCTTTGTCGGCTCACCTCCAACCCGCTGCGTGGGCGAGTCGGGCGTCGCCAGGCGGGGGTAGAGTGCTTCAAGGGACGTAAGTTCCCGCATCAGCGCATCGTACCGCTCGTCCGAGATCTCCGGCTGGGAAAGGGCATAGTATTGGTAATCATGGTGGCGAATCTCCCGGCGGAGGGCCTCGATGCGCCTGCCGGCGCTCTGTTCAGTGCCCGGCATCGGGGGGTACTTTGCTGTCGGCCGCCTGGAGCCGCTGGAGAGTCACCTGGGATATGGCATAGTCCTTGAGGGGTCTCTTCGCCTTTCCGGGCAAGCCCAATGCCTTGCCGTTCAGAGTGAAATTGATGCGGGCTCCGTCGCCGAGGGAGACGAGGAAATTCTTCTTCGCCTTCCATCTCATGCGAAAAGAAGGGGGGAAAGTATATTCTGTGGTCCGGACGCCGTCGGTCACCATGCGCACCCAAACGCTCTCGCTCGCCACCCCCTCGAGGGAGAGGCTATCGGGGAGCGGCTGGGGGATTGACGCCGTTGCGGAGCCGGGCGGCGCTGATGGCGGATTTGCCTGGACCGCCGGCGCGACCGATGCCTTTTCCTTCGACTCTGTGACGGCCGACTCCTTGTCTCCCGAGCGATCTCTGCGGATGAAGAAAATCGAGGCCGCGAAGCCGAGGGAAATCAATACAAGGAGGATGACGAGTATCTTCCCTGTCGGGCGGGTCTCGGGCTCATCCGGCTCGGCTCTGCCGGACGGCTGGGGATCCCCGAAAGCCTTGCTCGGGCGTGGCGTCGCCGGCTCCATCCGCAGGGTGCCCCCCGCGCGGGGCTTCTCCGGCGCCGCGTCGTCGCCCGATTGCTGAGGCTCGGGAGGTGCCAGAGTTTTGAGGAGCGCCGCCGGATCGAGGCCGAGTTCCTGGGCGAATGCCTTGATGAAAGCGTGGACGTAGGTTGGCGGCAGCTTCGGCATGATATCATGCTCGAGGTCTTCAAGGAATTTTCGGTTGATGCGGGTGGTTTGTGAAATCTCATCGAGGGAACGCCCTTGTGACTCCCGTGAGGAGCGCAATTGTTCGCCGAGGGATTTCATCGTGTTAAGGCTGAACGGGATGGGGGGATGATGCGTCGCATCGTCGGAAAAAAGGTACTAAGAACGGCTCTGAAATCCAAATCATGCAAGCCCCCGTTACGATCCGTCGAGTATGGATCGTATTTTTTCGGCGATGTCGCTGAGCTCGTACGGCTTCTGGATGAATCCGTCGATCTCGGTCGCGAACTTTCCATCATCGAGCATCGACGCGCTGTAGCCGCTGCAGACCAGAACCTTGAGCTCCGGGAACAGCTCCTTTATCCTGTCGAACGCTGCGCGGCCCCCCAGACGCGGCATGTTCAGATCGAGGATGACGAGATCGTAGGGAATGGACGTTTCGGCAAGTCGTTCGATCGCCTCGCGCCCGTTCCGGGCTATATCGGCCCGGTAGCCGAGATCGGCCAGAATGTCGGCGCCCACTTCGCCGACCGCGGATTCGTCCTCGATGAGTAGAATCCGTTCGGATCCTCCGACCACGGGTTCAGAACCCTTCCGCGGACGTGACTCAGGCGGCGAATATTCTTCCGCCCTCGGCAGGAGGACGGTGAAAACAGTTCCGCTATTGACCTCGCTCGACACGCTGATATGGCCGTTATGGCTCCCGATGACTCCGTAGACGACCGAAAGGCCGAGGCCCGTCCCCTTCCCCTGCTCCTTTGTCGTGAAGAAGGGCTCATAGATCCGGTTGATGTGCTCAAGGGGAATGCCCAGTCCCGAATCGGTGAACGAAACCTCGACAAACTCGCCGGTGATCCCGCGGGTGAGCTCACGTGCTTCCTCCTGGCCGACCGAGACGCCGGATGAGCGGATCACAAGGATCCCGCCGTCGGGCATCGCGTCCCGGGCATTGAGGCAGAGATTGAGAAACGCCTGTTGCAGCTGGCCTTCATCTGCTTCGGTCATAAGAGGCACGGGCGCAAGCTCCCGCTTGATGTGAATAGAGCGCGGGCAGGTCACCTCGAACAGCCGGAGGGTCTGTTCGATGGCCGAATTCACGTCGATCCGCTCGACATGGGGATTGCTCTTGCGGGCAAATGTCAGGAGCTGCCGTGTCACGGCCGCGCCTCGACGGGACGTGGTCTCGATGAGATCGACGTACTTGAGCCACCTCTGATCCTCGTCCATCCTCCGCCTCATGATTGACGCCGAGCTCAGGATGGCCGTAAGAATGTTGTTGAAGTCGTGAGCGATTCCCCCCGCAAGGTTGCCGATGCTGTCGATTTTCTGGGCCTGAAGGATTTTCTCTTCGAGCCGCTTCTTCTCGGTGATGTCGCGCAGAACCATCCTGGCGGCGCGCGGCACCCCGTCTGAGTCCCGGATGAGAGAGGTATTCACGCTCACATCGATGAGCGTGCCATCGTTGCGGACGATCTGTTCCTCAAACCCCCCCAGCTCCTGATCAAACTGGAATATTTTCTCGAGATTCTCACGCACCTGGCGGTGCTGGGAGGGCGGATAAAGATTCAGCACGGGCCTGCCGACGATTTGCTGCTTCGGGATACCGAGCAGGCGGCTTTCTGTGGCGTTGCAGCTGAGGACGACCCCGTCGCGGTCCACCGTATGGTACATGTCGGGGGAATGATCATAGAGATCGGCATACAATTGTTCCGACCGGAGAACCTGCTCGAAGAGCGAGGCGTTGCTGAGCGCCGCGCTGATCTGGTGGCCGAATGCCTGGATGACTGCGATCCTCTTCGCCTCGAAGGTCCTCGGGTCCTTGCTTCCGATGACGAGGACTCCGGCAAACGCATCCTGGCGCATGAGGGGTATGGACGCGAGGACCTTCAAACCCTCCGCCGCAAAGGACGGCGATGTGCTCTGGGCGACCACCGGGTCATCGGTCCGGTGGACGCCGGGGTCCTTGATCCAGGACAATCTCGGGTCGGCGGCTGTGGATCCGTCGGGAAAGAGCGGGCCGGAAGAACGGTGTTGATCACGGAGAGTGAGGGATTCTTCCTGAAGGTAGATCCAGCCTGCGTCGGCATGCTTGAGCTCCATGACCTTGACCAGGGCGGAATGAAGGACGGTGTTGAGCTCCACGGATCGATTGACCGCGTCGGTGATGGTATTGAGTTCGAGGAGTTCCCTCCGCTGTTTTTCCAGGGATCTGCCGTACTTCAGGGAGAAATAGACGCTGACATATCCGATGACGCCGACGGTGATGACGCTGATGAAGTCGAGCGTCCCAAGATTCTGGCGCAGGCTCATGCGTGCAAGGACGATCGTCACCATCGCCACGACGACTGCCGTCGAGGCGACGACCTGGGCCTGCTCGACGAGGCCCATCGAGGCGAAGAACGACCGGATCCTCTGTATGACACCCTTCATCGCTTCGACTCCTTCGGCCGGAATTTAAAAAGAAAAGGAGAGAGTATCAAAGGCGCGGAGGTTCCCTCCGGAAGAGTCGGTTTATCCTCTTTTCCCGGAGGTGCGACGGTGGTTGGCCCTTCTCCCGCTCTCGCCGCTGACCTCATCAATGGTATTGAAACCCGAGGGTCACGGAAAAGCCAGAGGGGTCCACGACGAACCGGTTTCCTCCCATCTCATCGTTACTGGAGGTGGCGAGATAGACTCGGGGTTCAACGAAGATTTTATTGACAAGAATCCTCGCGAAAGCCGCTCCGAAAACATTTCCCCCGTTCTTCGAATCCGAGGCACTCGTCAGCGATCCTCCCAGGAGACTCCCCGACTGCGTCGTATAGGTCGCGCTGTAAAAATAGAAATAATAACCTCCCCCGATGCCGACATAAAAACGGCTGTCCGCGTCGGGGAAGTCGAGGAGTTTGTACGCGACGTTCACATGAATCGGAATCAGGAACAATTGCTGTTGCGAAACACCGGGGGCGGGGTTACCGTTGGGCTGAGGGTTCTGGAACACGCCGACGCTCTGCTTCGGGTATAGTTCTACGGCTCCGCTGATGAAGAAATTATACCGAACGAACTCCGTGATTCCATCCAGCCCGACGATGAGCCCGTTATTGAGCGCTTCCGAGGGGTGGTAGTAACCGAATTTGCCGCTGTAGTACTGGAGAGTGTTCGGATGCTGGTCATCGGTCCCACCCGCCAGGACGATCGTAGGAACAACACAGAGGGCTAATAGTATTCTCATTTGATCCCCATAGTCTGAACGCCTAAAATATAAAGAAGCCTCCCTGCAGGGTCAAGCACACCTGTGACCCGTTAGCGGTTTGAGGAAACTCACACTCCGGGCGGGAAATGGGGGATTTCGGCGGTTGCGGAGGGAGTAAGCCCGCCTGGTGCGAATACCTTCTATCGTTTGAGCCCGTCGCGCGGGGGGGCCGCGAGTGAGTTTCCCGCGGCTCCTCTACAGAGTACTCACCGTCAGATGTGAATGGAGCTGCCGGTAGTAATAATTAAAGGCTTTGCGGGGGTCCGGATCCCATCGGAGGAGCGAGTACTCTCGCAAGGGATGAGGAAGCGTAACCTTAATGATCTGGCAGGAAGTCTCGGTACCCTGTGAAATCTCCACGCGGATGTCGGACCCGCCGGGACGCTGTCCGGTCGCCAGGTTGTGCCACGGAAGGGGATCATTCCCGCGGACCATGAGTGAGGATTGCGCCGGCGTCGAGACGAGGAGCGTTGAGTCGTCGAGTTTCTGTTCCACGATTCCCGCCGCCATATCGGAGGTGGCCGGCATGATTGTCAGGACAGTGGCATCGAGTGACGGGTCATGGAGCTGGACGCTGAGCTGATCCCGCGCGAACTGCGCCTCAAGCCAGTCGCCCGGCAGATTGAGGAGCAGGATCCTGTTTCCGTGAGGCACGGGTGAGGCTGCCAGCTGACGCCCCATCACCTGGGGCTGGCGGGGCACGACGGAGAGAATTTCGTTCTTGCGCGCGAGGGAGTATGCCTGGTGGCCCGTCCAGAGGAGGATCGCTGCGATTGCCGAGTACCGGGTCAGCCTCCCCTCCGGGCGCGACACGAGGAGGCAGGCCATGCCCGCGACGGCGAACGTTGGCAGGAACATATATCGCTCGCTGTTGTAGACGATCGACGTCGGGATCCAGGTGAAAACCGCGACGAGGAGGAAAATCCAATACTTTTTCTCTCTCCAGAGCAGTGCCGATGAGAGGGCGAGCATACCGGCGACGAGGAGAATGCCGGCGGGCCCCGAGTGGGCGCGAAGCTGTTCCGGGTTTTCGAAGGGAACGGATTCGACGGCAAAGAGCAGGTTGGAGCTATAACTTTTGAGCTGGCCCCAGACATGGGCCGGGAAGTCCGGGCTTCCCGGCGTGACGAAGTAGGGGAATGGATAGTGGCTTCCGGCGGTCATCACCGCCCGAATCCACAGAATGGCCCCGCCGGCGACGACGTAGGCGCCGTAAAGCATTCCCTCGGAGCGGATGAGAGAGCGGACCGGGCGTTTTTCGACCCATGCATCATTGAGAAAGACGATGAGGGGAAGCACGAGGGTCACCTCCTTCGTGAACGCCGCAAGGACGAAACAGGGAATTCCGAGCCACCTCAGCGCTCGGCCTCTTGAGGCAAGATGGATCAGGAGCCCGGCGAGCATGAATAAGGCGGCGAGCGAATCTGTTCGGCCGGCCACATACCACATCACCTCTCCGTGCGCATAGAAAGATGCGAAAAGGGCGCTCGCGACCGCGAGCCCGGGGCCGGGGCCCATCCATCGGTAGAATATCAGGCAAGCCAGAAGAACGCAGCCAAGGTAGATGACCCCGTTCGTCATCAGCAATCCTCCTTCGAGGTTTTCGCCGTAGAACGAGGCGTCCGCCCAGTAACTCAGGACGACTGTCGGACGGAAAAAGCGAACCTTTTCATTCAGGTTGACCCACCAGAGGTGGTCCCAGTGATTCTCGACAGTGGAGGCAGTCAGAAAATTCCTGGAAAAATCCTGGTTGAGAAGCTGGACCTGGTGGAGGTATCGGTAGTCGTCCGGTTCCAGCTGGGGATTCCTGAGAATCGCATGGAAGGTGAGCCAGACGAGTACTGTCGAAGTGACGATCGAAAAGGCAAGCCACATACTGCGGGAGGGACTCCCGGCCCGGGAGGGCTTCTGCATGGATTTCACGCGGGGATCATGTGAAATGCTCCGGGCACAGGCAGAGCCGGGGCGGTCTACGCCCAGCCCTCCTTCGCCAGGGCATCATGGAGTTCGTCAGGATGGTGACGGCAGTGGTATTCGATCTTGCTTGAATCTTCGTGGGCCTCGCCGTATGTCCACCCTTTCATCATCAGATTTCTTTCATGGAGCTCGTGGAGGAGCACGTAAGGTCGTTCCAGTTCCTCGAGATCGTTGTCGATCCACACCTCCCCCGACGGCACAAATTCATAGACGTGGTCATGCCCTCCCTCCGTGAAATCGATGTCGAACACGCTGCGAACCAGACGGCCGTCGACGATCCAGACGGAGACTCCTGATTCCAGCTTCTTCCAAAGATTCTTGTGAACCTGCTTCGGATCGGGAAGATTTCCGTCTCTGGCCAGCCTGCCGATATCGCCCGCCCTCCTCCTTTCAGCCTTTTCAACCTTATCGGCAGCCTCAAGGGCCTGGTCGTAGGGAATCCCGCGGGCCATAAGCTTGTGTTCCACCAGGAGGTGATCGATGAAAAACCTTTGCTCATCCTCCTTCGCCTCCCGGTCGAGCCAGAACTCGTTTTCAGGAATACACTCGAAGGCATAGTGCTGGCCGTAATTTGTGGACTCCTCTTGCAGAGGCTTTCGGACGTAGGAGCCATCCACCGTCCAAATGGTAATCGGGCCTCTCTCTCCCGCTTTCTTCAGGTACGGTGGCTTCAGGCTCGATGTCATCGAGTGATATACATTGGACGGAAAGTAGGAATAAACCCGTGCACTGTCAAACCGGGCGGCTCGCGGGTGGAGGACGCACGGCCCGGATTTCAGAACGCCGGAGGAATTCCTGAAGTCTATGTTAGGATTGGGGGCTCTGGAATAATCGGGCGCGATCACGACGTGCGGATGCCAGGCCCCCCCGGAGCCGTGCGACGCGGAAAATATCAAAAAGATATCGGGCGCGCTTCATGAGAAACTCCGTTGGCAGGGTGTGCAGGATCTTTGAAGATTCGTCGGAACGGCGGGATTTGAACCCGCGACCCCTTGCACCCCAAGCAAGTGCGCTAGCCGGGCTGCGCCACGTTCCGATTTCTTTCAGGTGTTGACTAAGATACGAAAGAGATGCGTGGGATTCAACACGCTCCTAGATCATCGCCGAGACGATATTGATGCTCAGGGCGAGGATGATCGTGTTGAAGCCGAACGAAAGGACGCCGTGCACCAGCGCAATCCGTCTCAGGCGTCGGGACGCGATCTGCGTATCGGACACCTGGCAGGTCATGCCGATGACATAGGAGAAATAAACAAAATCGAGATAATCCGGATCCTCCTTTCCCGGAAACAGGAGCCCGCCGGACCATCCCCCCTCCCGGCCCGGGCCGTAATAGATATGCGCGTAACGGAGACCGAATGATGTGTGCGTAAGGAGCCAGGATGAGACGACGGCAATGATCGAGAGCGCGATGTGGGGCAAGCGTTCCGCATCCGGCAGATTTTTAGATGGTCCAAGGACCAGCCCGACGGCCAGGAGCGCGACGGTCGAGGCCGTTACAAGGAGGAGGAACAGAAAGGTGAGGCTTGAATCCTGCATCTTCACGGTTTTTCGGACGATCGAGGGCTTCGCTTGGACGATGGTTATCCAGGCGAGGATGAGATAGAGGGCCGCGCCGGCATCCCATGTGACAACCAACCGAGTCGCGAGGACCAGTCCCCCCGACGCAAGGAATGCGATCGCCGAGACCGCCAGCGACCACATGAGACGGTGATGCGCATCGAGGTGGACGACCATCTCTGCAGCTTTGTTCCTCGTCATGGGAGAAATTTTATGCTCTTCACCGGATGGAGCTCCCATGCCGTGCCGGTCAGTTTTTTCACGCCATGCTGTCCGTCGTAGAACCCGAGCCCCTGAACGACGCAATGGAGCGGTTGGGCGAGGTCCTGATCGAAGGGGCTGCCGCTCTTCTTCATCGCATCGAGGACGGCCTTCTTCGCATCACAATTCTCCTCGGTCACTTCGACTTCCCCAACGGGGTCCTGTGGATTCTTCCCGCCGATGATGATGTGGTAGTCGCAGTCAATCTCTTTGATGACCTTATGGATCCAGCCCTCGAGAGTGTAGATCGAATCCTCGGGAGTTTTCTTCAGCCGCCCGGCCTCCGGATCGATCTCGTTGTGGGCGCGGGCCGCGTATTTGTCCTGCCACTCGCGGAGTCTCGCCGGGCCGATGCGCCGTTTTTTTGCGTGATATCGGGAAAAGTCGGTTTCCGTCTTCGCCGCCAGACGGTAGGGATGTGTCCCCCGTTTCGGCTGGCAGCTGCAGGGATCATCCCCGGGCGGAGATGGCGCCGCGGACAGAAAGACGAGAACGAGGAGGCTAACCATGGGGGCGGGTCCGGGAGCCCACAGCCGGGGGCGAGTATTTTTTCCCGCGCTCATCTTTTCCCTGGGAAGAGGCGATCCGATTCCAGACTGAATCGTCGATCACCTCGTTCACCCCGAGGCCCATGGGACGGTAGTAGGGATAGATCCAGGGCAAATTCGCATAAAGGCCGAGGGCGAACTCGCCCAGTGAATCGTGCATCGGAGCGAGGAAGGCGTCGCTTTCCGTGGCGACGTCGGCGCTGAACTGGAGTCCGCATTCTGCAGCCCGGTTCTGCATCCAGTGCAAGGAAATATCGGGGAGGGCACAATGAGGGTAGCCGCCTCCGACATCTCCGTGAGAGCCGGGGAAAAAACGTTGTTCCACCCTCTGCCCTTCGCCCGGGGTTTTTGCGGCGGACCACATCGTGGCGGCAAAGTCAGGGCGGTGCTCATCCATCGCGACCGCATGGAAGGCGTTATCGACCATGCGGCTGAGCTCCGTATCGTGCCAGCGGTAGAAATCCTTGCTGAACCAGACGCCATGCGCGGGGATGCCGAGGGCGCCCACAGTATCCCAGACGCCCAGGAATTTCACCCTGATATCGGGCCAGCTGAAAGTGTCCTTGAAGGCGGACGCTTCGCGTCCGTCGGGTTCCCATTCCTTCTCACGGTAGATGCGGTAAGCTTCCTTGGCAAAAGCCTCTTCGGGAGTCCGGGGAATCCCGCATTTGCGCATCAGGCCGACGAGGCTCCGGGCCGTATAAGCCCCGCGGCTGAAGCCGAAGATGAAGATTTCATCCCCCGGCTCATACTGCTCGGAGAGCCAAAGATAGCCATCCTTGATATTCCGGGATATGCCGTAGCCGAATGCCCCCCCTCGGAGTTTCTCGCCGAGCTTGACTCCGACGCCCTGGTGGTAGTAGGTGATTTGCCGGACGGGCGAGGCTTGAGTCCCGGCGGCGACGGCCCTCCGGCCGAGCGTTCCGCGAAAGCTTTTCTCCGATCGCGTCATGGCGTACAACCGTGAAACGTTTGTTTCGCTCGAGCGCGTATTCCAGGTTCCGTCGAAGAAGAGAACCAGTTTCCTACCCATGGCCCGCTAAGAAAGCAAAACCCATAAAACCTGCGTTTTACGGGTTGGGATAATCCGGAGCCTCTGCAGCCTTGCAGAGCCGACCGTGACGGATCCGGGAGTCAAAAAACGTCGCGTCAGGTCAGCCTTACGAGAAGATCCTCAAGAAACTTCTTTATTTCGACCATATCATTCCGGAGCCGGTTCTCGGTTGATTTCGGCTGGGCTTCGACCGGGGCCGGCTCAGTCATAAGCTCGAGCTGCTCGCCCCCCTCGCCGTCCGGAACATATGTTTGAAGCACCTGTTTCGCGCCTTCGATCGTATAGCGTTCCTCGCGCAGGAGCTTCTTGATATACAGGATCAGCTTGATATCGCGATTGGTATAAATCCTGTTTCCCGCCCGATTCTTTGCGGGCTGCAGCTGTTCGAATTCCGACTCCCAGTATCTGAGCACATACTGCTCGAGATCGGTAATCTTGCTCACCTCGCTGATCGAGTAGTAAAGTTTCTTAATGCCGAGCTGTTTCATAGAATTCCCTTCAAATGTCTCAAACGTAAGGATTTTCCCGTCGAAACGCAATTACTTTTCAATGACGGCGAAGGCGACGACGACGTTTTCCGAATGGGAAATGGAGACCAGGATCCGGCTCCCGGCCAGGATTTCCTTAATATGGCCGTAGAGAACGACCGACGGCTTCCCGGACGGATCGTTTTCCACCTCGACGTCTTTCCATCGAAAGCCGCCGCTCCACCCCGTTGCGAGAGCCTTGGCGACCGCCTCCTTGACGGCAAACCGGGCGGCGATATGCGGCAGGGGATCCCTTTTCGACCGGGCATAGAGTAATTCCCGGCGGGTGAAAATTTTCTGGAGGAACCTGTCTCCCCATGCCCCGACCGCCTCCTGGAGCCGGCCCAGTTCGACGACGTCCACCCCGATCCCTTCAATCATGGGAGCGGCCGTTGGCTTTTTCCAGTATTTCCAGAAGATCCCTGACGTCGCCGATTTCGTGATCCGCGTGAGTCTCGACGGTGCCGAACGTGTCTCCGTACCGTGCGAAGACCGTTTTCATCCCGAGGTTTGACGCCCCGATCATGTCCCTCTCGGCCCAGTCGCCGACCATGAGGGCCTCTTCGGGCCTGACTCCGAGAAGCTCGAGGGCTTTACGGAAGGGTCCTGGATTCGGCTTGCGCTGCTTCGTGTCATCGAACGTCACGACGGCGTGGAAGATATGGTGAAAGTTGAGATAGCAGAGCCTGAGCCACGCCTCCCGGGCCGGAGCATCGGACACGACGGCGAGGCGGATCCCCCGTTTCAAAAGCTCCATGAGCGTCATATAGACATGGGGGTAAGGGACGAGGGCGGCCTCGCGGGCGCGGCGGTAGGAGATGATGCCCGCGGAGAGGATCTTGTAATCCACTTTCTTGAAGACATCATAGAGCAGCTCGTCGAACACATTCTGGAACTCGATCCCCCTTTCCTTGTAGATCGCTCCGATACGTGCTTTTATCTCTTCGGAGGAAAGGTTGAGCCCCGCGTCGATCATAGCCTGGACGGCCGCGTCGATCGCGCGGCTCTTCATCGCCATGAAGTCGACGAGCGTGTTGTCGAGATCAAAGACCACCGCCCGGATCATCGGGGCTGCTGCGGTTTGGAGACTTTTGCCACTTCGTCTTCGATATAGGCCCGGAGGCCGGGCTTAACGAAGATCGTCTCCAGCCCGCCGTATTCGCCGAGAGCCTGTGCCAGGGCCGACGCTTTGCGCGCGTCCGGAAGGCGCTTGTTGACGACAAGGATCTTCTGATCTTTCACGATGCAGTAACCTCCCTCGAAGTCCCCCTTTTCGTACCGGATGGTAAGCTGAAGCTGTCGGGCCAGCTCTTCGAGCTCGCCGATGAGTTGAAGTTCGTTCACGCCCGCCGGGATTCATTCCTCATTTCGGTGAAAAATAACGAATTCCGGTCAGAAAATCAACCCGCTTTTCCGTGGACTCGCCGGCGGTCCGACGACGGGGGAAGTGCCGTGGGAGCGAGGAGGCGGATCTGTTTTTGAACCGAGGCGGCCTGGACAGGCCGGTGGCGCTCTTCGTAATCGCGCGCGATGAACATCAGCGCGTCGATGTTCCGGGGGTTCTCACGGAGCGCCAGCTCAGCCTCATCGAAGGCCTCCGACTTCAACTCGATCTTCCTGTAAATCCCGGCCGCGCTCAGGTGCAGCCTGGATCGGTCGGAGGGGGTTCCGGGATTTTTGAGCGAATCCCCGATGGCCAGGATCCCGTGGAAGGAGACGACGATCGGATTGGTGCGGTCCATCAGGTCCAGCAGCAAAAGGCAGGCTCGTGCCCTCGAAGTATCCCCGAGTTGGAGATTGTAGTGGAAAGACCAGAGGAGGCCGACAAAATAATTTGTATCGGCAGATAACGATGAGTTCATTATCTGAGCGGCCTTCCACCAGGTGCCGAGGCTCCAGTAAATGGACGCGGCCTTGTACGACTGCACGGCGACCCCTTCCTCGTATTTCAGCCGTTTTGCGTCGCTGAGCTGATTCATCGCCTTCAAAAACGTATTTGCCGGATCGAGATACGAGCCGGCCTGCGCAGTTTCATACAGGCGCTGACGGAGCTCCGTCGCCCGGGACGAATCTCCGAGGATGCTGCTCGTGACGAGGGCATAGTAGATGATCTCCGGCTGTGAGGGAGCGATCGAGAGCGAGCCGAGGAAATGCTGATGCGCCGTCGCGTAGTTTCCGACGGAGAATTCCTTCCATCCCCGGTGCAGCTCGCCGCTTGCGTCGCCGAGCGTGTCAGGGGGCGCCGGGTCGGGAGCGGCGGAAGGTTCGCGAAGCGCAGGGTGGATACGAAGGAGGAAAAGATCTCTTGCGGCGAAAACCGGCTCAAAGCGGAATCGTCTGGACCCCATCATGAGCGCTTCATAGACCTTGATCCGTCCCCACCGGCGGGGCGCCACGATGTAATGTGCGTCGTTATCGCGCAACGAGCGCTCGAACTCACTGAGGGTGATCCCCTTGTCGAGGATCAGCACCTTCCGGTTGCCGACGACGGTCGAGAGTTGCTTATACGGGCTGATGATCACCGCCTCCTCCTCCACGTTTTGGCGAATCCAGGCGCCCATCGAGGGCCAGGGACGATCATAGAGAGACGTGTAGAGCGCCGACTCGTCAGAGGTTCGGACCTCCTCCTGAGCCTCCTCACGGTTGGCGCGGATCATCTCGAACTCGCTCATGAGATTCGGCAGCATCGAAAGAAGGACGATCGCGAGCGCGAAGCGCCGGGCGTCCGGTGAAAATCTTGTCATGAGCCAGTCCGATCCCCGCAAGAGGTAGAGAGCGAGAAGCGGAACAAGCGGGACAAGGAATCGGATGTCATTGATCGGATAGAGCAGGACCGCCCCGCAATAGACCAGGAAATAGAGCGTCCGGAACCGGGACCGAAGGTCGAGGAAGAATCCGATGATGACCAGAACGCCCGTTGCAAGTGCAAGAACCGTTCCTGTGCCGGAGAAGAGTCTCTCGAGCGCCGCAGAGACGGAGGAGGGGGTAAAGAACAGGTGGCCGAAGTGTCCGGAGTACATGGGGTAAAAAACGAGACTCGATAACTGTGAGGCGTACGATCGCAGGGCGAGCCAGAGGCGAAGGGCGAACTCATTCATGAGCGAGACATCCCCGCCGGTGATGAGTTTCCTGAAGAGAAGAGAGACGTTACCCCCGGCATACTCCGAAGAAGTGCTGACGTAGACATTGTTCCTGACGTACCATATCGCCATCAGCGAACCGGCAGCGGCGAGGAGCAGCGCCGCCCTCTTAAAATTCCGCGTCCAGAGCAGGGAGAGCGTCGCTGCGATCAGAAGCCCCGCGCCCACCTCTCTCACCATTGCGGCGAAGACCACCGCCAGGAGGAGAAGGCTGAACCGTTTCCAGTCAGGCGCCTGATCTTCGGCGAGGTAAAAGGCGGCGAGAATCGCCGCGATGAACGGGGAATCCGAGAGCACCTCCGTGGAGTAGAGCCAGAAAAGGGGATTCGCTGCCAGAATGATCGCCCCCGCAAGGGCCCATTTTTTGCCCCGGACCCTTTCGATCCACATGTAGCAGAGGATCACGGCGGCGACCCCCCAGAGAAGAGTCCATGCCTTCACGGCCGCGACCGAGTAAGGCGCGAAAAACTCTATCGGAGCTATCAGTACCGGATAGAGGGGCGCGTGGACGACGTAGGGATCCGGCTCAGGGAGCGTATTATCGACGAACCCCTTTCCATGCGCAAGTGAGTTTCCCCAGATAAGGTACCGGCTGCTATCCGGGGTATAGAGGGAAAGTTCATTGAGCCGGAGCGCGCCGGCGGCAAGGAAAATGAGGCATACAGCGATGAGGCCGCGATGCTCTTTCATCGAGAATGTCAAACCGGATCGGCCCCCCCGGGGGGGACGAGCCGCAGCGGCTGAAAGATCGTGACTGCGATGCCTGCATAGTACGAGAGCGCGGCGATCAGCGGGACTCCGGACAGAGCCGCAAGGCGGTGTATGAAGAGCTTTCGGAATTCGACGAGGTCGTTCGATCCGATATGATCGAGTATCCAGATTTTCGTATCGAGGACCATGAGGTATATCTCGACCGGGGTAAACATGTAAAAGAGGATAGCAGCCATCACCAGCCATCCCTGTTGCTTCAGGCTCAGGTGCGTCGTGCGGAGGAACATGATCCCGGCTATCCAGAGGATGACGTACGACACGTCGACGGGCAGGGAGCTCTGGGCGATCAGACCGTAGACGGCGCGCTCGACATACGGGTGTATATTCGGCTTGAAATCCAGCGTGCCCATCTCGAGGAGATCGAACCCTACCATCGCCCGGACGCTGCTTCCGCCGAGCCAGGTGATCGCGCAGAGGGCGACGGCACACAGCGAGATTTTCTCTAGACGCCGCATAAAGGCGGGGATAACCTAAAGAATTCCCGGGAGAGTTGCAAGGTCTCCTTGTCGCACGAGGGCTACGATTCCATTGAAAAATTCTTCAGCCAGCTGAGTTCGCCGAGGAGGGCAAGAAAATCCTCGATGCTTCGCTCCGGTGGAAGAGGAAATTCTGTTTTTTGCGGGCTTCCCCCGAGGAGCCTTGAGATGAGGCCGGCACAACCCCTGAGGTTCGCGGAGAACTCCTCGGCGAGCTTGGCGGTCTCCTCCGATGTCCCGGCCCGGCGCAACAGGGCGGATGATTTCGTCAAAAACTTCGCGCGGAAAGCAAGCTCGTCGAGGATCTGCTTCAGTGAGGGGGTAGTAGCGGAGTCGATCAGGAGCGCGATTTCATCCCTATGGGCGAAGCGGCGGCCGGCGAATCGTTCAACCTCGGAGAGGTACGATTCCGTTTCCGGGCGGAGGGGGACCATTCAGCACGGCAGCAGGATGGAGAATGTCGATCCGCTCCCGACCTGGCTTGTCACGCTCACCCGCCCCCCGTGGGCTTCCGTCACATGCTTGACGAGGGCCAGGCCCAGACCCGAGCCCTTCTCGTTCACGAGAGGCACATTGTGGGCCTGAAAGAATTTGCTGAAAAGCTTGGCGAGATCCGCTTCGGGGATGCCGACGCCGGAATCCCGCACGTCAATCTGAACGCATCCGCGTCCGTCCTTGCCGACCGAGCTGCAGTCGTCCGACTTCGTGATTGTGACGGCTATCTTTCCGCTGTCGGGAGTGTACTTCAGGGCATTGGAGAAGAGGTTGCTGAAAACCTGGCTCATGCGGTCCTTGTCGATCATGAGGGGAGGGATCTGGTCGGAGGTGAAGGAGACCTCGATCTGGCGGGTCTGGCCGATCAGCTGGGCTTCCTGAACAAGCGGGTTCAGCAGGTCGACGAGGCTGGCATTCTCGTAATTGAATATCATCAGCCCTGCCTCCATCTTTGCGATGTCGAGGAAAGAATTGATGAATCGGTTGATCCTGTTCGTGGCCTGGTGTATCATGCCGACGGCGTCCCTTTGCCTCTGATTGAGTGCCGGGCCCTCCTTGGTATGAATGATCGAGTAGCACCCGGCCTTGATCACCTGGAGGGGGGTCCTCATCTCATGAGAAATCTCCGACATGAGGGCCATCCGCATCTCATCAAGTTTTTTCAGCTTATCGCTCATGGAATTGAAGGCGATCGTCAGTTCGGCGATTTCGTCATGGGAGGTGACCGGGACGGTCTCGTAGACGGCCTGGCTCACTTTTTCCGTACCCGCCTTGAGCGCCTGGATGGGGCGGGTGACGGTGCGGGCGACATAGAGGCCGACGACCGCGCTGATGAGAAGCGCGAGAGCCAGGATGAAATATCCCGTCGTGATCGCAACCGGGCGCTGCCGGTCAAATTTATCGTACGACTTGATCAGGTGGCCGAGATAGGCGTCCGTGACCGCATGGAGGGCCGAGGTGAGGGAATCGCCCGACGCCTTTCGGGACTGGAAAGATGCGAGCGCATCGTAGCCGGGGTTCGCCTTGAGCCGCGTGATATCGGACCTCAGCAGCTCGTCGAACCTCGAGAAGCGCCCCGCGATCTCCCGGACGATCGAGGAATCCTCGTTATCCTTCGTCAGTTCGACCAGCGTGTCGATGGATGAAAGGAACTGCGACCGGGTCAGAAGAAGTTTTTGCTCGTCATTGTCTTTGCGCCCTTCGAGATAGCGGCGTGCGGCGTCGTTCTCGATCTTCCAGAGCGTTTCCATGTAAAGTGAGTGGGGGGTGACGCGAGCCTCCGGTTTGTTCTCGGCCCCGAGGGGCCGGAGCTGAAGCAGCGTCGTCGTTGCAAGGCCGATCATGATGAGGATGACGACGGTGAAGCCGGCGATGATCTTGGTGAAGAGGGGAAACCGGGCTCTCGGTATGCGCGCGGGGACCGTCAAGTCATCACTCGTTTCATCGGAAACAGTTTCCCCCCTTTTTTGGGAGGGGGGATTAATGCGGTCTCAAGATAGCCGGGAATTGCGACAAAGTCAAATAAACCCAGGACTATATACTTCACAAACGTGGCGAAAGGAGGATAGATTCGTGGCGAAAGCGGCTCAGTTCGCGCGCTACTTCTTAGGAGGATTTTCCGCGATTCTTCGGAGAGCTTCCTCGAAACTCATATCGAGGACGAGAGGCTTCTCGTATTTGGTCGCGCGTCGCTTCTTGGGACGACGTTTCTTAGGTTTGGGCTTGGCCATTCTAATTATCGTAGGTGATTTGAATGCTTATCGTATCATTCTTTAGATCCTCAAAATGAACATTAATCGTTCCCCACGCGTTCGGTACTATCATGGAACATGAAGTATCGGATGGACGCGAGGATTGAATATCGTGAGTATCTATATAAACATACATAGAATGTGGTGAATGAGAAGATGATTGTAAGTAAAGCCGTCGCAGCATGTTTTTAGGCGCAACATAGAGAATAAATCCAAGCACACCCACTACGGCGACATCAAATTTAACCGACAATAGTTGTGGCATTGATCGTTCTTTTGGAACAGTAATTCTAAGTAAGCCATCCGGTGATGAATATTTTTCAACGCTATTTTGGCGCAAACGTTTTGTTGTTGATGACTTCACTGAGGACGAAGAAGAATCTCGGCCTTGGGGGATGTTCAAAGGAAATTTTCTGGCGTCAGAAACCGCGAGTTTTTCTTGTTGTTTGCCATTCTCCTGATATTGTATGTACATGTGGAGCGAAACAGCTGAAACCGTGAGGGCGATCGCGACAATAAGGTACATTTTTGCAAGACCGCGATGATTCGGGACCATAAAACTGGACAAGCCAAAGGAAATGACAGAAAGCGCGCCAAGAATATATTCAAGGACCGAGATGTTCATCTATCTCGCTCAGAATTTATTCTTATGATGATTACGGGAATTTTCATCGGTTTATCGTGGGGATTCTTGCTCTGGTGGAAATAATTATTTCAAGATCAATTGCTTATAGGTCATTCGTCCCCCTGCAAATTCAAGCATGGACGCGAAACGCTGTGCATCAGTTTCTTTCTTGGAGTTCATGCGGAACTCGCATTCATCAACGTACTTGTCAAGGTGCTTCGGGCTCATCCAGTGATACGTGCCGTGATATACTCGCTTGAAGAGAGCCCAAAAGGATTCGATGCCGTTAGTATGAACCCTTCCGCGCACATATTCTTTCTTCGAGTGATTCACGCTCTCGTGCTTATAGACTTTGGGCAACGCGCCGTAGGAGTGAGCATCATCCGTGAAAATCTCAGAACCCGGAGCAATGTTCTCAGCAATCGGGCCTTCAAAGGAGCGTCGCTTCCAACTTTTAAGGGTCTCGGCGCGAACGTCTCCACCGCGTTGCTTCATTCCGAGAAGTATGGTCTTGCCTTGGGTAGCATGGCCTTGACCCATTCCGTGACGTTTGCCGCCGATCCACGTCTCGTCGATCTCGACCGTGCCGGAAAGTTTCTCGAACGTCCGCGTGCGAACGGCATAGCGGATTCTGTGGAGCATGAACCAAGCGGTTTTCTGCGTCACGCCAATGTCCTTGCTGAGTTGGACGCTCGAAATCCCCTTCTTCCGGCTCGTGAGCAGATAGATTGCGAGGAACCACTTGCGCAAGGGAAGAGCCGAGTCCTCGAATATCGTCCCGACGCGAACGGTAAACTGCTTCTTGCAATCCTTGCACCAATACAGCTTGCCGCTCTTGAATTTCGAGGTTTCTTGAGAGCCGCAATTCGGGCAGGAAATGTGCCCATTCCAGCGAATTTGCTCAAAAAAATCTCGGCACGCCTGTTCATTCGGGAATTTAGCGTCAAAATCACCCAAATTGGTCAATTTCGTCGTTTCTGGTACAATATTGGTGCTTTTCATGGTAAGCTCTGTTTGTGTACTACCTAAATATACAAAACAAATTGGCATTTGTCAAGTATATAATTCGCAATAAACCGCCTCTCCGGAGCGATAAAATGGGGGCCCCGCGGTGCGGACGGCTCGAGGGGGTGCTCGGACGGGCCAGGAATCCGCCGAGGGGGGGAACCAAGGGGATTATCCCTCTGTTCCTACGCGTAACATCAGGGAGTTTTATGGCGATCGCGCGGTGGGGAGCTTTTTTCCTCCTCTTTTTCTGGGGGAGTTGTAAAAACACCGGCACGGGTACCGATCAGAACTCGGCCGGGGGTGGATCCGGCGGTTTGACGGCAAACCCTCCGAGCGTCCGGCTCATCGTGAATACAATCACCAAAGTCTCCATCATCGGCTCGTCCCGGCCCGACACAATCATCTCCCCTCCCAACTCTTCGGTCGCCACGGCAACGCTCAGCGATACGGTCCTCACGATCCACGCAGGCGCGTCGGCAGGCGCGACCTCGGTGGGAGTGGGCGACAGTCACTCGCCGCGGCTCACCGTCACCGTCGATATTACAGTCGCTACCTCCGCCGCATCCCTCTTTCTGCTGCGCTGAACCTGCGCCAGTTGCAAGAGATCATTCGAATCTGTACATTCAAGTCCCATTCATTCGGAAGGATAGCACATGCGACTACTCCTTGTTGTCCTCGTTCTGATCACGGTCGAATGCGGAGCGGCGCTTCCCCGTTTTGCTCTCATGACGGGAAGCAAGTGCGGCTCGTGCCACGTCAATCCCGCTGGCGGGCAGATGCGGAATGATTTCGGAATCGGTTTCAGTCAGGACAAATTGCCGCTTGAGGCGCTGAAGGATTCGGAATTCAATTTCAGCCACAAGCTTAATGACAATATCTCCGTCGGCGCGGACTACCGCGGCCAGATAATCTACGATTTCAGCACTTCGCCCGATTATACGAACCCTATCGTGGATCCGGTGACGCAGCAGACGACATTTCCTTCGACGACAGGCAAGTCGACGTTCCATGCGATGACGGCATCCATCTATGGCACGGTGAGCCTGTCGAAGAAACTGACTTTTTACTTCAAGCAGGATTTGCTCCATCCCCGCTATGAGAATCTCGGAGGCCCGGAAGTCTTCCTCCTGGCCAAAGTTCTCCCCGGCGGGTTCTACGTGAAGGGAGGGGAGTTTCTGCCCGATTACGGCTGGAGGATTGACGACCACACCTCCTATATACGGGGAGGGGATCTGGCTTACCTGCCAGGGCTTCCGGTTCAGGAGGGACTCATCTTTCATCCCAATTACAAAGATGTCGGCTTGGAGGTGGGCGGATACGCAGGGAGCCTCCTGATGACGGCGGGGCTCTTCAACGGAAGCGGGAACACCGTATCTCTCAACTTTACTCAGGACAAGGCGTACGTCGGGAGGCTGGAGCAAATGGGAACGATTTCCACAATGAACTACCGGCTGGGCGTCTCGGGCTACGGCTTCAGGAGCTATAAGATGGGGGGAGTGAATGCGGGGGTGGGGACCGACGATTTTACGATCCTCGGAGAAATGGACTGGACCCACGGCGCGATCAATGTCACCATGCGAAGCGTCCCGGTTAATGAGCACGTCAATACGATGGCGGCGTATGCTGAACTTGATATCAGGGCGATGCAGGGTCTCTGGCTTACGGGAAAGTTCGACATGTTCGATCCCTTGCAGGGCGTTTCAGACGACGACTCGAGCGCGGTAACAAATTCCGTGAAAAGGCTGACTTTCGGGCTGGAACTCTTCCCCTGGTCATTTATCGAAGTTCGCCCCCAGTACCGCCTGAATATCGAAACGCCGAGCGTCTCCAATGATCAGCTTCTCGTACAAATGCACGTCTGGTACTAACCTGAAAGGTCAGAAATGAACAGCCGAACAGCAGCCCTGGCGGGAACAATCCTCCTTGCAGCGATTCTCGCCGGATTCACGCATCAGAAGGGAAAGAAAGAGTCAAACGGAAAACAGAAAGATGTTTCCTACAAGAAAACCGTCGCCCCGATATTCAAGAAATACTGTCTGCCGTGCCACACGGAAGACAATATGAATCCGAGCGAGCTCTATCTGGATAGTTACGACGATATCATGAAAGGGGGGAAACATGGCATCCCGATCCGTGCGGGAAAACCCGACTCGAGCTTCATCGTCCAGAAACTGGGACCGAAGCCCCCGTTTGGCGATCCGATGCCGTACAAATTCAAGCGTCCCTTCCCGGAGGACACCCTCGCGATACTAGCGAAATGGATCGAGCAGGGAGCAAAGAACAATTGACCACGGGCTGGAGTCAGAGTCCACGGGCGACTCTGACTCCCTGTCTCAGTTAAAACTCCTCAAAATCTGCCCTCTTCGAGGGACCCGCGACTCTCATCCACCGGTGACCCGCCACTTGAAACCCGCATTTCCCCCGATAAAGTTACGTTAAATTAGCTGGAAGGCCTTGATTTATTGACACTTGCGGCTAAATCGTGAGGCATGTGCCCCCTGGCATTGACAAATCTTCGGAATCTTTTTATGCTTTAAGTAGGTATTTAGGAGAGAGTGGGATATGTACTACAATACCCGGGCACAATTCACCCGGAACGACGTCCAGTTCATCGCGGACGCTCTGGGTTCTAGTCAGGAGGATCGATCGGCGATACTCCGGATGGCGGAAGACCCTTCAGCCAGGGCCACGCTTCTCCACGAGAAGCGTCTTTTCGAATCCTCATTGAGAACCCCTCCTGCGCTTCTCTCGATATCCCCTCATCTCTTTTTCTACATATTCGTCTACCGGGCGCTCGACTACAAGCATATTGCCGATGACGATGTCGCCGACTACGTGGCGGGAATTTGCGTGGAATTCCGCGGCAGCCAGCCCCTCTGGCAGGTAGGATCGACGGAGGGAGGCAAGATGGTGTATATGGTGGATTTGCTCAGAATGCTGGGAGACCTGGACAAGCCGCAGCAGTACTTTCTTAAAAGATACATCGGAAATGTATCCCTCTTCCTCACCGGATTTTTCCCTGATTTCATCTTCCAGCGAAGCCAGAACGTGGGGGCGCCTCCGATGGAGTATTACGAGCGCGTGGGGAGAGCCCAGTTTGAGAGTGCTGCGGGCGATTCGGGAGCTTACGACGCCGATGCCGCCCCCGTGCTCAATGTCCTTGCCGAACAATTTGTGGAAGTCCGATCGGCGATCAACATATTCACCGACGCCTATCTCAATCTCGAATCGAAGAATTCCCTGAACAGAATACAGCGGCAGGCTGCGACGCTTGACGAGGACGATTTTCGCAGAACGTTAGAACTCTGAGGCCCCGCGCGCGCGTGTGTGCGCGCGAGGGGAGTCAGGGGAGGAGTTTGGCCCGGATGAACTCCCGGTTCATTCGCGCGATATGGGAGACTGAGATTTCCTTGGGGCATTCCGCCTCGCACGCGTACGTGTTGGAGCAATTCCCGAAACCCTCTTCGTCCATTCTCCCGACCATACGCAGAACCCGGTCGGCCCGCTCGGCCTGACCCTGGGGCAGCAACGCGAGCTGTGATACCTTGGCGCTGACGAAGAGCATTGCGGAGGCATTCTTGCAGGCGGCAACGCACGCCCCGCAGCCGATGCAGGCTGCGGCGTCGAACGCCTCGTCGGCGGCCGCTTTCGGAACCGGGATGGCATTTCCGTCGGGAACGCCGCCGGTGTCGACCGACACGTAGCCTCCGGCCTGAATGATGCGGTCGAATGCGGAGCGGTCCACGACGAGATCCTTGATCACGGGGAAAGGCCGGGCCCTCCAGGGTTCGATGAGGATTGTGTCCCCGTCCCTGAACGACCTCATGTAGAGCTGGCAGGTCGCAATGCCTCTCAGCGGGCCGTGGGCCCGTCCGTTGATCACCATGCCGCAGCTGCCGCAGATCCCTTCCCGGCAATCATGGTCGAAGGCGATGGTATCCTCCCCCCTCTTCGCCAGCGACATATTCACCGTGTCGAGCATTTCGAGAAAAGACATCTCGGCGGTGATATGTTCGGCCCGGTACTCGACAAATTTCCCGCCGGCATCGCGGTTCGCCTGCCTCCAGACTTTCAGTGTAAAATTCATCGCACGTTATTTATAGCTTCGTTGGGTTGGCTTGACATACTCGAACGAGAGAGGTTCCTTGTTGAGCTCTGGCGGATCTCCGCCCCGATACTCCCAGGCGGCCACGTAGCTGAACTTCTCGTCATTCCGGCGGGCTTCCCCCTCGGGCGTCTGGTATTCTTCCCTGAAATGGCCGCCGCACGATTCTTCGCGGCCCAGGGCGTCCCGGGCGATGAGCTCGGCAAGATCGATGAAGTCCGCCACCCGCCCGGCCTTTTCGATTTCGGCATTCAGGGATCGTGCGTCGCCGGGGATTCTCACATCCTTCCAGAATTCTTCCCTGAGTCCGGGAACGAGCGAAAGGGCTTTGGCGAGGCCCGCCGAGTTTCGGGCCATGCCGCAGAGATCCCACATGAGCTTGCCGAGCCTCTTGTGGAACTCGTCGACCGTGGTCCGGCCCTGGACGGAGAGGAGTTTTCGTGTGAAATCGTCGACTCCGCGTCCAGCCTCCTTGAACGGGGGAGCGTCCGGTGAAACCGCCGCGAATTTCGTCGAAGCGAGATAATCCCCGATCGTATAGGGGATGATGAAGTACCCGTCGGCCAGCCCCTGCATCAGCGCGCTCGCGCCCAGGCGGTTGGCGCCGTGATCGGAGAAGTTCGCCTCTCCGAGCACGAAGAGGCCGGGGATGGTGCTCATGAGATTATAGTCGACCCACAGGCCGCCCATGGTGTAATGGACCGCGGGATAGATGCGCATCGGCGAGTCGTACGCATTCTCGGATGTGATCTCCTCGTACATGTCGAAAAGATTGCCGTATTTCTCCTCGACCCACTCCTTGCCGTTCCTGCGGATCGTGTCGGTGAAATCAAGGAAGACGGCCAGGCCGGTGGGGCCGACCCCGTGTCCCTTATCGCACATCTCCTTGGCGCGGCGCGACGCGACGTCCCTCGGAACGAGATTGCCGAACGACGGATACAATCTTTCCAGATAATAATCCCTTTCACCGTCCGGGATCTGCCGCGGATCGCGCTTATCTCCGGGTTTCGCGGGAACCCAGATGCGTCCGTCGTTCCTCAGGCTTTCGCTCATCAGGGTCAGTTTCGATTGCGAATCGCTTGCCACGGGGATGCACGTCGGGTGGATCTGCGTAAAACAGGGATTGGCAAAGAACGCTCCCTTCTTATAGGCCCTCCAGATCGCGGTGGCGTTCGAAGCTTTGGCATTCGTGGATAGGTAATAGACATTCCCGTAACCCCCGGTGGCGAGCACGACGGCATCGGCAACGTACGACTCCACCGAGCCGTCGACCAGGTTTCGGGCAACGAGGCCCCGGGCTCTGCCGTCGACGAGAACCAGGTCGAGCATTTCCCGCCGGGGAAGAAAAGTCACCCGTCCGCGGTCGATCTCTTTAGAGAGGGCCCCATAGGCGCCGAGGAGGAG
>JACXTT010001238.1_pt1 | contig 43093 bp, 43 predicted proteins | sample 9270951 | NCBI WGS metagenome assembly JACXTT01 (sample SAMN15532306, study PRJNA645909) | rock metagenome | isolation source: weathered quartz diorite | place: Puerto Rico | collected 2017-06-21
GCCATGACCAACGGCTGGCCCACGGCCGCCAGCGTCAGCAACGTGCTCACGGATATCACCGGTTACACGTTTGCCGGCGGGGTGTTCACGCTCGTGGCCAACTGCACGGTGACTTATGCCAACTCGGTTGGCGGCGCGTTCCCGTCGATCACGGTGGCTTCCAGCGGCTGCTAACCGGCATCCGTCTTTCAGTATGAAGAGACGAACGTACCGCGTTCGTCTCTTTCTTTTTCAGCCCTGCTATCCGGTGCATAGCGAAATGGAATAGCGGAGAGGAGTTGCTTGTGAAGCATTCTTCACAGATGCCATGGATCGGTGCCGTTCTGTTTTTTCTCGCTGTCTCCTCGGCGCTGTATTACCACGGTTTCGTCGCCGATTTTTTCTGTATTACGCAGGTTCTCCTGCTGCTTTGGCTGCTCACGGCATTGTGGCTCCGTGGACGGGAGCCTGTCCCCCTGCCTAGGACAGCCCTGAGTCTGTCCCTGACGGCCTATGTCGTCTGGCTCGCCGCGACGCTCATCTGGGGCACGGTTCCCAACTACAACGTCATCACTTTTTGGTGGTTGTGCGGCCTGCCGTTCGCATTCTGGCTCTATACCGTCAGCCCGGAACGCGAAGCGCTCTGGCATCGAACGGCGCTGCTGATCCTGATCCTCGCGTTCGTCCTGTCATTGCAGGCGGGCTACCAGCTCGTGATCAGGGAACTGGAGCCGAAATCGGTCTTTCTCGATCTCAACTCGCATGCGGCATTTGTCGCGCTTATAGCCTTGCCCACGGCGGGCTATTTTCTCGCGAGTTTCATCGCTCGCGCCAGGGGCAACAGCATGACACTCATGCTCGGTGCCGCCGTCTTCGTCCTGGTTTTCGCCGTTGCCCTGACCGCCGGCCGGGGCGCCATGGTCGTGCTGGTGACGGGCATGGCGATACTGATCGGCGTCGCCTGGGGCCGCGCACCTCGTGGAGCGATCATGACGCTCATTGCCCTCGTCGTGAGCGGATTGGTTGCGGGAAATCTCGTGGCGCAGGGGAAGACCACCGCACGCATGCTGAGCTTGATCGATCCTGAAACCGCCGGCTTGACGCGATTCCTGATCTGGGAGCAGACGTGGACGATCATCAAGGAGTCGCCATGGCTCGGAAAGGGGCTTGGCTCCTTCGGACTGGTTTTCCCCGCCCATCAGAACCCCCTCGATTCGAGCGCGGGCTTCATGGCCCACAACGATTATCTGCAGATATGGCTTGAGGCGGGGTTGCCGGGGCTTGTTCTGCTGCTGGCGGTTTACATTTCCGCTTTCGTGTTGTTCATCAGGACGCTGCGTAACCGGCGCCTGAGTCAGACACGGGTTCTCGAGATCACGGGAATATTCGCCGGCTTGCTGGTTGTCGCGCTGCATAGCTTCGTGAACTTCGATCTTTATGTTCTGCCGACGTCATTGGTGGCCGGCCTGATGCTGGCGCGATTCCATGAGCTGACGACGAAAGGGTCGGGCGTGGACACTTGGACCTTCGAGCCGACACGGTACCTCCGTTTGGGAATTTACCGGACGGTCGTATCGCTCGTGGTGCTGACCGGCGTCGTTTACTGGTTGTCGCATGCGCTGGCGAACTATGCCATCCAGGAAGCCGTGCATCTGGCCACCGCCGGCGAGCTCGACGCGGCCGATGAGGCGTTGTCACGCGCGCAGCGGTTGTCACCGGACTCCGAGATGACGCTGGTGGCACGCGCCGAACTCTATCGCAATGTCATCACGTCCGCGTCGGCCTCGGCCTTGGAGGATAAACGGCGATTGTTCCAGGCTGCGATGGAGGCGCTCGACAAGGCTGAAAAGCTCAATCCGTATCGCGCGGATATTTCGTTTCTGCGCGCGCGGCTTCAGTGGCTCGTGAAGGACATGGCTGGAGCGGACTGGAAAGAGAAAATGGTTCGTGACTACGAGCGCGCCATCCAGCTTCAACCGCGTTTCTTCACCGCCCGGACCGAACTCGCGGTATTCCGGCTCGAGCAGGGTGAATACGACATGGCGCGTCAGGTGCTCGAACGGGGAATGGCTTACAACTATGTCGGTCAGGAACGGGTGTTTCCTTACTATCGTTTGACCGCCGCTCTGCGACGCAAGGCGGGCGACATGGATGGTGCCAGGGAGCTTGATATGCGCATCGCGGACATATCCGGTGTTCCGCCGGAAAAACGTCCTTTGCCCCTGGATCAGGTCAAATTCTTTTCGTTTTATGATCTCTGGCACTGGTTTCTGGGGCGGCTGGGCTGGGCTTGAGCCAACCCGCGGCATGGCTTTTGCTAGAGTTCTCAGAGAGAACGATCCACCGGCTTAACGGTTGAACAGGGTGGATGCGATGTGAACGGACCATGAGTATCCGGTTCTGCCTGGTCGAATTCGCGGTGACGGATGAGTTGTCGCCGTGGCAATCGTTTTCCCGTGCAAAGGTCGTTCGCGCAAGCAATTTGCGCCGACGTGTCTGCCTCGAGCGGCGAGCCGATATCGTGAATACAGACGGGGTCACCGTGGCATGATCTGGTTGCGTACGACATACCGAAGGGGAGTTTTTCCGCAGGCAGGATTCACGCTTGTCGAAATCGTCGTGGCGATCCTGTTGATCGGTCTCCTGGCGTACTCGGTGATTCCGCGATATCAGAACCGGAGCGTGTTCGACGTCAACGCGCAGGCCCAGCAGCTGGCGAGCGACATCCGCTATACCCAGTCGCTGGCCATGACCAGCGGGCAGCGCAACCGCATCAATCTCGCCGCCGCCTCGTATCAGATCACCACCAGCGCGGGCGCGCCGGTAGTGCACCCGGCAACGGGCTCCACGGCCGCGGTTTCGCTCATCAACGTTTCGCTCAGCGGCTACAATCCTCCGCTCACCAACAACTACATCGCTTTTGACGGAAAAGGAGTCCCGTACACCGACGTGGTGGCTGGCACTCTGCTCGGCGCGAACGCCACCATCACGCTGAGCTCGGGGGGCAATACGCGCCAGATCGTGGTGTCGCCGCAGACGGGCCGGGTACTCGTCCAATGAAAATGCATTTTCATGTCCGCGGCGTGACGCTGGTCGAACTGATCGCATTCATCATTATCGTGGGCGTCCTGGTTTCCGGCGTGATCGGCGGTGTCAGCACCACGATGCGCGGCAGCGCCACGCCCAAGCAGATCACGCAGGCCCTGCAATACGCCCAGGAACGCATGGAACTGATCCGGGCGCAGAAGGACCGCCTGGGTTTTGCCGGTTTCACGGCCGCGACTTTCGATCCCTGCCTGACCGGATCCACGCACCCGGCCTGCAGCCCCATATCCGGATATAACGTAACCGTTTCGCCACTCGACGTGGCCGGCACCTGTATGGGCAACGACGCGAATTACAAGTGCATCACGGTGACCGCGACCGACGCCGCCACGGGTGCGCAACTCGCGCAACTGATTTCCGCCGTGGCGAATTACTGACATGTTTTTTCATACCGACATTTCCCGCAGCGCGACCGGCACCGGTGTAGCGTCTCCACGGCCCGTGATCCGGAACGCCGGGTTCACGCTGGTCGAGTTTATCGTGGTCATCATCCTGGCGGGGATCCTGTTCGGCTTCGGGAGCACGCTGATCGGCAAGGTTTTCAGTTCCTACGCCTTGAAGCAAAACATCACCGACGCCGACTGGCAGGCCAAGGTAGCGCTGGAGCGCATGGCGCGCGAGTTGCGCATGGCGCGCTCAGCCACGGCGGCGGACCTCGACATCGCTTCGTTGACACAGATCCGGTTCGTCGACACGGACGGCAACGGCGTCTGTTTCTACCGCAACGCGGCGGCGAATCGCCTGATGCGCAGTGCCGACGGCCCCGCGACAGCATGCGGCACGACCAGCCCGCAGGTGCTGGCGGACAACGTCACCGCGCTCAATTTCAGCTACTGGAACAACGCCGGCACGAACACGGCGATAGTGGCCAGCGTTTATTACATCACCATGTCCGTGACCGTGATGGAGGGAGCCTACAACAATGCCTTCCGCACCAACGTGCGACCGAGGAATTTCTGATGTCTTTCCCGACGAATAATATTCCGAGGCAATGGACGCCTGCGCCGCGGTTGACGGGCAGACAGCGCGGTTTCCTGCTGGTGACCGCGGTGGTGCTGATCGTCGTGGTGGCGCTTATTCTGTGCGTGGTGGTGTATCTGTCTGCGGCCGACACCAGGTCTTCAGGAAAATTTCTCGCCGCCAAACAGGCGCTTTTCATCGCCGGCAGCGGTCTCGAGCGCGGCACCCGTTTTCTGGTTTCGCCGGTGCTTGCCGAACGCCTTGCCTGCGCCGCCGTCACCGGAAACGCGAACCTCACCAGCGTCGCCTTCGCGCAGGGACAATTCACGGTCACCGCCGGCAACGCCGGTGCGTCGTATTATCCCGTGACTACGCTGCGCCTGGCTCTCGGCAGCGCCGACAACACCGTGCCGGTGACCAGTCTCGCCGGGTTGGCGCCGGCCGGCCGTGTGCTGATCGATCGCGAGTCGATCGATTACAGCGAAACGGAGCCGGTGAACGACGCGGTCTGTGGCGGGGCCGGGCGTGCACCGTGTCTCGTCGGCGCGCAACGCGGCCGCGACGGCGGTGTCGCGGCAGCACATGCCGCCGGCGCGCCGGTGGGACAGTATCAGTGCGATTTGCAGTCCCAGGGCGGAGTCCCCGACCTGGCTAACGCCCGCGGCAAACGCCTCGTGCAAAAAAGCGTGCAGTTGCAGGAGGGCTGGATCGTCGGCGACCGCATCAACGGCGGCACCAGCGGCTGGCGGTTTCTGCGCTGGAACGGCACGGGCAGTCCGAACGCCTGGGCCGCGCAAACGGTCACGACCGTCGGGACCGGCGCGCAATCGCTGCGCGCGATTTCGATGCTGAATTATGCAGACGGCTGGGCGATCGGCAACAGCGCGGGCGGCGGCGCCAATCAATGGACCTTCCTGCGCTGGAATGCCGCGTCGAATACCTGGGCCAGCATTCCGGTGAACACTCCCGGCACCGGTGCGCAGAATCTCAATGGCATATCCATGTTGTCGGCTACCGACGGGTGGGCCGTGGGTGTCAGAATCGGCGGCGGCGCCAATCAATGGACGTTTCTGCGCTGGAACAATCCCGTGGTGAATACCTGGAACCGCATCACTGTTAATACGCCGGGCACTTCGGCGCAGAATCTGAATGCCGTGCACCTGCTTTCCACGACCGAGGGCTGGGCGGTGGGTAATGCCGGCGGCGGCGGCGGCGGTTGCACGAACAACGCGCGCATTCTCCGCTGGTTCACGGGTGCCTGGAACTGCGTCGCTTCGCCGTCGAACCAGAATCTCAACGCGGTTTACGCCCTGGCGTCGAACGACGCCTGGGCCGTCGGCAACCGCGGCGGCGGTGGAGGCGGCGCCTGCACCAACAATCGCGCGCGCATCGTTCATTGGAACGGCGCAGCCTGGAGCTGCGTGGCGTCGCCGACGGCGAGCCATCTCTACGCGCTGGACATGATCTCGTCCACCGACGGCTGGGCCGTGGGCCAGCGTCTCGGCGCCGGAACGAATGCCTGGAACCTGGTGCGCTGGAACGGCACCACGTGGAGCGCGGTGGCGGTGAACACGCCCGGCACCGGCGCGCAGGATTTGTACGCCATTGATTGCGTCACGACGAACGATTGCTGGACCACGGGCAATGCCGGCATCGTGCTTCACTGGGACGGCGCGGCATGGTCGCGCGTCAACGTCGCCGGCGTGGTCCAGGTATTGCGCGGCGTCGCGCTGATCAGCCACCGCCAGCGTCCGCAGATGGCATGGCGCGAGATTTTCCCATGAAGCGACACGTTGCCTGCATGAATTCCATTTCCCGGCAACGCGGTTTCCTGCTAGTGACCGCGGTGGTGCTGATCGTCATCGTCGCCGTGATTCTGACGGTCATGCTGTTCCTGGGCGCGACCGGAAACGATTCCAGCGTCGTTCATTCGCAGTCCGGGCAGGCGTTGTTCGTGGCGGAGAGCGGGCTTGAATATGAACGGCGGCGATTGGCGCAGAACGTGGATTGGTATCGTGCTACCACCGATCCTTTTGATGGCGTGACGAATAATTTCGGGCAGGGTTCATTTACCGTAGCCACCAGCTTGTCTGCAACCGAGCTGCGGACACGGATGAATGCCGGTTCAGGAGCCATAACCGCCAACGTTTTCGCCGGTGGAACAGGAAATCGATGGCCGGCTACCGGAACCCTCATGATCGATGAAGACATGAATGGGGGAGCCGCAGAGTTCGTGACATATAGCAGTACCAATGCAAACACCTTCTCCGTGACGGCACGCAACCAATCGGTGAACGGCGTGCTTAATTTGACATCCCCGGCCGGAACCGGACTCGCGCATGTTCGCGGTGATCGCGTTTATCCGGTTACCACGCTGGGCGCGGCACTGTCCAATACGAGTTGCCAGGCGATTCCTAATCCGTTCACGGTTGCCGACAACTCGAAATTGTTGGCCACCGGGACCATCACCGTGTTTCATTACAACGGTGCCACCATCGACACTGAACAGATTTCATATTCCGGCTATACCGTGTCGGGCGGGACCCGGACTCTTCTGGGTGTGCAGCGTTGCCAAAACGGGACGACGCAGATAACCGCCAGTGCGGGAGATCCGGTGGTTTCCTTTGTAGCCAATACTGGCGGCGTGGATGATTTCGAGGTGGAAGTCGTGTCCACCGGTAATGTAAGCAGCACGCAGCGTGTCCTGCACAAGACGGTGAGAAGGTAAGAGGTGAGCAACATGAAAAGATTTATTTCCCGATCGATTGCCGGTTTTGTTGTTCTGCTGTGTTGCTGTTTGGATGCGCAGGCGACGAACAGCTATAACTTCACGCAGACATCGCCCGCTCCGCCGGCGCTGATTGTGATGGGAACCAATCAGACCATCACCTACACCGTCACCAATACAAGCAACGGCACCGATATCAACGAACGGCTGTATCAGGTGCGTATCCGGTTGAAGGGCGCGTGCACGGGTTCCCCCTGCACGTTCACGACGTTTTCAGCGACGACGGTTGCTCCGCCGGGCTGGAGCTACACCATTGGCACGAGCAACGGATGCAGCACCTGCGCGATCACGTTTACCGCCAACAGCGCCGCCTACGCCCTTTCTTCGAACCAGCTGGGGTCTCCGCCTACGCCCACGACACTGAATTTCAACGTGGTTCTGACGGGAGGGACGAGCAATCAGGACCGCAATGAATCGGATACCAACAACGTACTACGAGATGTGCGCGCTCGATTTACCCTTTCGAGTGCGCCGCCTTTCAACAACAACGGATCCATCACCAAAACCACCGGCCTTGGCTCATGGAGATTGTATTCGTTGCTGGTGACCCTGACTCCGTCCGCCACCACGGTGTCGAAGAGTTGCTCGGCGGCATTTACATTGACCATGTCAGTGACGAACAAGGCGACGGTGAGCATCAGCAATGTTACCTCGGTGCCAAAACCGCCGCAGATCGCCGCCACGGGGGGCGCCAGCGCGTCGACGACTTCCGCCCCGGCCAATTTCAATTTGAATACGGGCGCCAGTAATTCATTCGTGTGGACTTACACCACGGGCAATAACACCGGTACCCTTACCTTCAATGCTTACGCGGCTGATAATAACAATAACAATCCCACGCACACCTCGCCGATGGTCTACTCGCCCGTCATTACGGTGGCCAATGCTTCTTGTCTGATTGCCACCTTTACTGCGCCGCCGGCCGGAGGCGCTTGTGTATTCAATGGCGACACCGCGACGTTCACCATGCAGGTTACCAACAATACCACCGCGGTCGTAAGCAATGTGCAACCTTCGACACCGACGAAAGGGGGAAGTGCATCGATCGGCACGTTGAGTGGTCCCACGCCAGCTTCTATTGCCAGTCTCGCAATTGGCGCCAGCGGGACTTTTACCTGGATGGCACCGATCACGGGTAATGTCGACGATACCTATACGCTTACGGCCCTGGCGTCCGGTGACGGCGGCGCGACACAATCTTTGTCAGTGACCTCCGACAGTACCGCGGATATTAAAGGCTATTTGCTGCAAATCACGCCCAATCCCGTGAACGCTTCCAGCATCAACCAGGAGCTGGCCTTCCAGCTCACCAATCACGCATGCAGCTCCGTCAATAAAGTGTCGATCCCGGTGACCGGACTGGTTCCTGCGGGCTGGGTCTGGAATAGCGATTCCTATTCGCTTGTGCAAACCAGCGTTGGCAATTATGTTGAGACCTGGACTGCCGCTTTGAACGGCTCGAATGTCGAATTTACCGCACCTGTCGGAAGCGAGATGCCGACGGGACTGGATAGCTACTTTTATCTCACGTATACCACGCCCACCAGCACCGGCACCACGACGTTTAATTTGACGATCACTGACACCGCGGCCAGGGCCAAGCCGACATCCGATACCGTGACGGTGAATACCTTCAATACCGGCAGCCCGAACCCGAACTACACTAGCCCTGACGGCACTTGGCGCGAGCCGTTTTAGAATTTCCGAATTTCACATGGCTTTTGATTAACCTGGACCCATGCGGATTAGTGGTCTCAAAGGCTTCACCCTCGTCGAGATGATCGTGACGCTGATCATCATCGCCCTGATCGCGGCGATTAGCGGTCCGCTTTTTTTCAACATCAACACTTTCCGCGAGAGCGGTTTTTACGACGAAACGCTCTCCGCGATTCGCTACGCGCAGAAGTACGCGGTGGCGAGCGGTTGCACGGTGCGCGTGCAGACCACCGCGACCGGTTTCACGCTTTACCGGCCTGCCGCTGTCGCCAATTGCAGTACCCCGGGTTCCTACACGACGCCACTGACCGACCCTTCCGGCAATGCAACCACGTTCACGCGTACTGCTCCGAGTGGCGTGACGCTCACGGCGGCCGACTTTACCTTCACGTCCAGCGGCACGGCTTCCGTGACGCCGTCGCTTGTCATTAATGTCGGCAGTCGCCAGTTGACCGTGATCGGCGAAACCGGCTTCGTGCAGGCGCAATGAAAATGAAACGATCCCGTCTTCGCGAGCACGGCGTGACCCTGGTGGAGCTGATCGTCTCCATCGTGGTGATCGGCACGGCGTTCGCGGGCGTGTTGCTGGTGATCGTGCGCAACACCAGTTCCAGCGCCGACCCTCTGATCTGGCATCAGGCCGTGATCATCGCCGAGGCCTATCTCGAGGAGGCACTGACCAAGGAGTTCACCGACCCGAATCCCCCCGAAGGCGGCGAGACGCGCGCGACCTATGATGACGTGCTGGACTACAACAACATCGTCGCGGAGTCCCCGCCGCGCGATCAGAACGGCAATCCGATAGCCGCACTCGCGGGTTACAGCGTCAATGTACAGGTCATCCCCGAGGCTTTCGGCACTCCTGCCGTGTCCAGCGCCAACGCCGTGCGCGTGCAGGTGACAGTCACAACGCCGAGCGGCGGCAACATAGTCGTCAGCGGTTATCGGACGAATTACAACTGATGCGCGGATCCGATAACCTCTCGAACGAAAGTTGCGTGCGTCGCAGCCGCGGCGTGAGCATGATCGAGCTCATCATTGTGATTACCATCAGCGGGATTATTGCCGCGGTTCTGGGCATGATCATCGTGCGACCGATTCAGGGTTACGAGGCACAGGTACGCCGCGCGCAACTGGTGGACGCGGCGGAGATGGCGGTGCGGCGTCTGGGGCAGGATATCCGTCAGGCCTTGCCCAACAGCGTGCGAATCCGTGACGCGCTCGGCAACACCAACAGCGTGAGTTGCGCCACCGCGGGCACGACCTGTTCCATCGAATTGCTCAATACGCTGGATGGTGCGCGTTACCGTGATGGGCCGGGAAACATCGGGCACAATCACGGACCGACCCAGTTCCGGCTGAGTTTCAACGGCGCGGACACGGACGGTTTCAACATCGTCGGGTTCTTTGAAAACTTCCAGCCCACGTTGCCGTTCACCTCGACCACGCAGCGACTCGCGATCTACAACCAGGGCGCGGTCCCGGCCGTCGCCTGCACCGGTACCGGCGCTGATGCCTATTCGGACGCCGGTTGTCCCGTCGGCGCGCGCGTCGTGATGACCAATCCAAACGTGGTGACATTTACCATTGCCGACGACGGTGGTGGTGACGAGCTTCGTCTGGTCCCGGTTGCCGTTGTGCCAGGCGGGAGCTTCAATTTCCGCTGGGTGTCACCCAACCAGCGCGTGTTCATCGTCGATACGCCGGTGAGTTTTGTCTGCACCGCCGGGGCCAATGGAAACATCACGCGCTACTCGAATTACCCGATTACCGCTGCGCAGCAAGTCACGCCGGCCGGCGCCACGAATACGGCGCTGCTTTCAACGCCGGTCACCGCCTGCAATTTCAGCTATTCGCCGGGCACCAACCAGCGCGCCGGTCTGGTGACACTCGATATCACCGTCGCCGACGCTGCCAGCGGCGAGCAGGTCCGGCTGCTGCACCAGGTGCACGTGGACAACGCGCCATGACGGAATTCCAGCCCATTGCCGCGGCCCGCCAGCACGGATTCGCGCTGGTCGCGGCGATTTTCATCGTTGTGATACTCGCGATGCTTGGAATCATGATGGTTACGATCGGCGGCATGCAGCGGGCCACCGCGACCACGGCGGTACGCGGCACCCAGGCCTACTATGCGGCGCGCTCGGGAGTGGAGTGGGGGATATACGGCGCGCTCAACAACACCGTGGCCACCTGCGGTAACGCCGCGTCCTCGCCGACCACGAATACTTTCAATCTGTCGGTGAGCGGCCTTAACGGATTTTCCGTATCCGTTCTTTGCAGCTACACGACGCACCGCGAGCGCAGCAACACGTACAATGTCTACGTGATCACCGCCACCGCCACCTCTGGCATGTTCGGTGACGTTGATTATGTGTCGCGCACGCTCAAAACAACCGTGACCGACGCGCAGCCGCCTTAAGATTCGTTATCACGATGCGCGATCCGGTCGAGCTGATCCGCCTCTATTGCCGCGACGGCGATGCCGGCGCGTTTCGCGAGTTCTATCGTTCCCAATCGCCACGGCTGTGGAAGTTCCTGGTCGCGCGCGGCTGCAGCCCGGATGACGCCTACGATCTCGTCTCCGAGGCATTCATCCGTTTCGTACAGACCGTCTGCCGCGACCCGCGCGCACCGCGGGCGTTTCTTTATCGCATCGCCGTCAATCTTCGAATCGACGCCCTGCGCCGGACACGTACCCGGCCGACCGAACCGCTTTCCGAAGAAATCGCCGATGACACGGACGGGCCGGCGCAGGAGGAGGCCGCTTATCTGCGCGAACTGGTGGGCCGCCTGCCCGAGCGCGAACAAAACCTGTTGCTGCTGCGTTATTGGATAGGACTGAGCCACCAGGAAGTGGCGCAAGTGCTGGAGATGCCGGAGGGCACGGTGCGGCGTCAGAGCGCCGAACTAATTGCCAAACTACGTGGATGCTGGGGCGAGGATGAAACGCGAAACACCGACTGAGCGCGATATCACGGACCTGGTCGCCTCGGCGTATGAGAAATTGGCGGAGCCCGATCCACGGCGCCTGGCGGCAATCGAGGAGCGATTGCTGGATCAGCCGCGATGGCGCGGCCGCCGAAAGACCGTCTGGTGGTGGCTCGTTGGGGCGTTGGTGGCGGGGGCGGCCAGCGCGTGGTGGTGGGTCGTGGACTACGATACAGGGAAGGGGCAGAACGGGTTGAAGCCGGGGGTCATGGCTCCTTCAGTTGTGCCACCGGCACAGGAACAACCAGCACGTCCAAGCCGGTCTGAAGGCGTGGAATCGAAACCCGCCGCCGCGCCGGCGCAGAAACCGGGGTCAGTGATTTACCAGCGGGAGCGATAGTTGTGACCGGAAAGGCGATTTTTGGTGCGCGGCGGAGCAGGCAAACACGTGACGAGAAAAATTGACATGAGTGAAACGTAGTCGGTTCCATAAACAGGTTGTGAAAATGAATGCCTCGTTGAAAAAGATTAACGCGCACGAGTTGTCGCGCCGTCTGGCGCTGGCCGGGGCGTTGCTTTTGGCTTCTTTTTCAGTGTTACTGGGAATAAGTGGTCAGGCGGTGGCGGATACGGCAACCGCAGGCCCGAGCGCCTGCAGTAGTGTTGCCGGTCCCGGCGCCGTAGCCTGGCCTAACACGACAAGAGCCACGGCCCAAGATGGTAGCTACTCAACCACCGCTAATTTTAATAACACATCGACTCAATACCTGCAGTGTACGGGTTATAACTTTGCCATTCCCGCCGGGGCAACGATCGACGGAATCACGGTCACGGTCTGGCGTTTGGCGAGCAGTAATACCTGTTGCCAAGATGCCGCCATGCGCTTGGTCAAGGCGGGAACCATTCAGACAACCGACCGTTCAACCACTACGAGGTATCCAACCACCAACACAGCCGAAGCGCATGGCGGCGCCACGGATTTATGGGGCGGTACCTGGACAGTTGCGGATATCAACAGCGCCAATTTCGGCGCGGCATTTGCGGCAAAAAATACCACGACCACTAACCGCACAGTCAGCGTCGACTATATCCAGATCACGGTTAACTACACGCCGTTAGCGGTTGTTTCCTCAATGAACCTTGCCAGCGCCAATCCGTCTTATGCGGGCAATGCCGTTTCCTGGACCGTGGTTTTCAATACTGCCGTGACGGGTGTGAATGCCTCGGATTTTCAGTTGGTACCGGGGGGCGGGGTTTCAGGCGCCAGCATCACTTCGGTCACCGGCAGCGGCACGACCTGGACCGTCACGGCCAATAGCGGAACGAGTGCCGGTACGTTGGGGCTCAATCTGGTGGATAACGATTCGATCATCAATGCCGACGGTGTCCCGCTGGGTGGTGCCGGCGCCGGCAACGGCAACTTCACGGGACAGGTCTATACCATCTCGCCGCCGTTCTGTACGCCGCCATCTAATGTCCCGGCCGGCGTTACCGTGAGTTGTCAATGTGACACCTTCGGCCGCGCCAGCCTCAATCCGTCCACGATTTTTGGCGGTAACTGGGCTGTGTCCACCGGCGCCACCGACACCACCGGTATTGTGCCGTACATCAACAGTACTACCGGTTTGCTGCGTCTGACCGAAAACACCGGCAACAACGCCAAGGCCGCTACCGTACCGGGTATTTTTCCGGCAGCTGGCAATTACATCTCGGTGGAATTCAATGATTATGCCTACAACGGCTCCGCAACTGGCGCCGATGGCATCGCGGTAACGCTTTCCGATTATTCCGTCCCCGCCGTCCCGGGCGGTTTCGGCGGATCGCTCGGTTACGCGCAACGCACCGATTCCACTCCCAACCCGCCGGGCTTTGCCGGCGGCTGGGTCGGCGTTGCGCTGGATGAATATGGCAACTACCAGAATCCGACCGAAGGCCGGGTGGGAGGCCCCGGCTTTATCGTGCAATCAGTCGGTGTGCGTGGCCCGGGAAACGGCATTAACGGTTATCGCTGGGTGGGTGGCACGGCGAGCAGTCCCGGCGGCCTGCGTATTGACACTGCCAATCGTACCTCCACCACGCCGGGACCGGGCTACATGTATCAGGTGATTGTCGATGCTCGAAACGCGGCCAGCGGCACCATCAATGTCAGCGTCAATCGGGATAGCACGACAATGAACGGGTCCAGCTACCAGCCCCTGAGCTTTAACGCTGCATCTGGCCCCAGCCCCACAACCACGATTAACGCCTATACGGAGGCAAATTACGCCCTGTCTCAGGGCTGGATTTCGCAGGTGGTGCCGAATTACTGGACCATCTCCTTTACCGGCTCCACCGGCGGCTCGACCAATGTCCATGAAATTGGTGGCCTGCGCATTTGCGCCCAGACGATCATTCCGCCCACCGGTGGAACGGCGAGCGGATTTTCCGCGATCGACGAGGCCTATCCGGCGGGGCTGAACAGTACCGCACCGGCCTACGCGAATTTTCAGACCGGCCACATCTACATGAAGCTGGTAGGGACATCGTTCAAGCTCTGGGTGGCGGCCCTGACCGGCACCGGGATTTCGACTGGTTATTCTTCCACCAGCGCCAAGTATGTGCAGGTGAAGCTTGTCGACAACAGCGACAACGCCTGCGGCCTTGATTCCGCCCGTACCTGTAACAGTACCTGCACCAACAAGACGGCAGTGGAAGCTGGCGCGACCCAGATTGCGACCTTTGCCTCGGGAGCCACCACGGGCGTGGCATCGCCGTCGCCGACGTTTACCCTCAACTCGGCGTGGAAGGATCTGATCGCGGTTATGAAAGAGTGCACGACTTCCACCTGCACCGCCTTCACCGCTACCACGCCGGCGTGCTCGGTGGACTCATTCTCGGTGCGGCCCACGAGTTTCACCTCGGTGACGTCGGCCAATGCCACCAATACCGGTGCTTCCGGAACGCCTACGTTCACGGCCGGTGCCGGAAATTTCTCCCTGACCGCCACCGCCGCCGGTATCGGCAGCAATCCAGGCGGCTACATCGGTGTTCCGCAGATAAATAGTGCGTCCGTGCAAGTGCTCAGCCCCGCCACGATCGTTGGCACGCTGGCGGGCACATTTCCCGCCGCCACCTCGGGTACCGGAAACTCCACGGCGACCGGCACGACCTTTACTTACAGCGAAGTGGGCGGATTCCTGCTGCTCGCGCCTGATTTTACCGTGCCGCGCATTCCGGGTGTTTACGACAATACCTGGACCGCCATCGACAGCGACCCAACGAAGAATGATTGCAATAGCGGCACCACGGCGGCGGCTTACTCGAACACCAAGGACGCCAACGGCAAGTACGGCTGTAACTTCGGCATTACCGCCAACACCGGGGGCTTCGGCCGCTTTATTCCCCATCACTTCGATGTCACCAAGATCCATGGTTGTACCGGCGGCGCGACCTTCACTTACTCAGGACAACCGTTCACCGTTACCGCGACCGCGCGCAACTCTGCTGGCGGGATAACGCAGAACTATCACGGGGCTTATGGTTTATCGAAGGATACAACGATATCCAATGCGGGAGTTACCACAAATTTTACGCCGAATAACAACACGTCGAACAACAATTTGCTGACAGCCGCCAATTTCATCAACGGTGTGCGCACGCAGAGTACCGTTACCTATACTTTCCCGGTTACATCGCCGCCGAAGGAGACAGCGCCTGCCACGCTTACTCTCCGCGCCATCGATACGGACGGTGTCAGTTCGGCCGGTTACACCGAAGAGCAAGCTCAAATCCGCAGCGGGCGGGTGCGTATTCAAAACGCCTACGGTTCCGAGCTGGTGGCGCTGCCGGTACCGATGCGAGTGGAATACTACGAAGACACCACCATCACTGCTCCGGCGACCAATCCTCCTGTCACTGGATGGATTACGAATAACGCGGACACCTGCACCTCGATACCCGCCACCGGCCTGAGTCTGGCGAATAATGTCGCGCCGTCACCGGTAACGCCGCCGACGGCAAAAAATATCGGCAGCAAAACCACGCAGGCAACGGTTGCCACCCCGCTATTCTTTAATGGCAGCGGCGATGCCGGTTTGTCTTTGAGTGCGCCGGGTCAGGGAGGGGATGGCTACGTGGATATTACTGCGGACCTGAGCGCCAAAACTTGGTTGCGTTTTGACTGGAACGGGACGGGTTCGGACATTGACCCGACCGGCCGGGCCACGTTCGGTCTGTACCGCGGCAGTCCGAAGCACATCTACCTCCGCCAGCGCTACAACTAGCAGCTTCTCCACCTCTGAGGCAGTTTTACAATCGGGCTCGGACTGAGTCGGGCCGAATCCGGAAACGGCGCGTTTTTGCTGGGTTTTTCCCGGTTTTGGGTCCGGAAAACCACATTGACAACAGTGGGTTATTGACCGATTCTTAACTTGAATCTCAGAAAACACAGCCATTTCACATGAAGTCGGGGTTTTGGCTATGTTTTTGCATGGCAATGGGAGTGTTTCGGGATAAGGAGAAATTCCCTGTTACCGTTTCTAAAAAAAAGGATGCTCCCCGGTCTGACCGGCGTGGGGCTGCGACCGGATGGTGTTTGTGTAGTGCGTGTCGAACGCACGACCGGACGCATGCCGTCCGTCACGCTGGTGGATTTCCGTCCCTGGGGTGACCAGGGGCAGGACAAGGTTCTGGCGCGCGTCGCGGCCGATTACGATCTCGCTCGCTCGCGTTGCACTACCGTTCTCGACCCGAACGACTACACGCTGCTGCTGACCGAGGCGCCGGACGTGCCGCCCGACGAGTTGCGTGCCGCGATCCGCTGGCGCATCAAGGACCTGATCGATTTTCACATCAACGACGCGACGCTGGATGTCTTCGACCTGCCGGGAGAGAAAGCCTCCGGCCGTGCCCGCTCGATGTACGCCGTGGCTGCTCGCAGCACCGCCATCCAGAAACGCGTGGATATGATGACTGCGGCCGGCATCAATCTGGATGTCATTGATATTCCGGAGATGGCGCAACGCAACCTGGCTTCGCTGCTGCCGGATGACGCGAAAGGAGTTGTCCTGCTGTCCTTTACGCCGGGCGGCGGACTGATCACCATCACCAAGCAGTCTGAAATATACCTGAGCCGCGGCATCGACATCGGACTCGACATACTGAAACAGTCACAGGATACCGCCAGTCTTTTCGACCGGATCGCGCTCGAGGTGCAGCGCTCGCTCGATTATTACGACAGCCATTTCCGCCAGGCGCCGATTAACACAGTGGCGCTGGCCCCGATGCCCGAGGAGGTTCCGGGATTGGTGGATTACCTCAAGGCCAACCTCAACGCCAATGTGTTGACCATGGATTTGACACAGATCATGGAGTGCGATGCCCAGTTGCCGCCCGCGTTGCAGTCGGTTTGTCTCGGTGCGCTGGGTGCGGCGTTGCGGCAAGAGGAGCGGGCGCTGTGAGCCAGCAGATCAACCTTTATCAGCCGATTTTCCGCAAGGAGGAGAAAAAATTCTCCACGGTGGCCATGCTTCAGGCGATGGGGCTGGTGGTGGTCGGTGTTGTCGCGCTCTACGCCTACACGTGGTGGCAGATCGGCGCCCTGAAGGATGACTTGAAGCGTGCCGAACAGCAGCATGCCTCTGCCGCCAAGCGCCTTGCCGATGCAACGCAGAAATTCGGTCAACGCACGGGACCAAGTTCTCTCGACACCGAAATCACGCGCCTGGAAAGCGAGGTCGTCGCCAAGCAGCGCATCCAGGAAATTCTCCGGAGCGGCATCTTCAGCAACACGCGCGGGTTCTCCGATTACTTCGTTTCTTTTGCGCGTCAATACACTCCCGGGGTGTGGTTGACGGGATTCGATATCACCGGCGCGGCGGAGCAGATGACGCTTGCCGGGCGCAGCACCAATCCGGAACTCGTTCCACGCTACATGCAAAAGCTGTCCGCCGAGAAAACACTTTCCGGAATCGAATTCCGGGTATTCCAGATGAACCGGCCGACAGCCGATTCCAAGGAACCGGACGCACGATATGTCGAGTTCCAGGCAAGAACAGGTAATCCGGGCTGACCATGCGCGTCGATGACTTGAAAATGCAGTTCAAGGGATTCACTGACCGGATCGACGCCATGTCGTTGCGCGAGCGCGGCCTGATTTTCGTCACGCTTCTCGTCGCCCTGTATTTTGTGGCCGTGAACATGTTGTTTGGGCCCGTGTACACCGAAAAAGACCGGTTGCAGAAACAACTCGACCAGCGGCACGAAGAGACTCGACTGCTGGAGATGCAGGTTCAGAGCACTGTCGGTCAGGAGAATAACCCGGAAGAAATCAAGCGCCGGAAGATCGCATCGTTGCAGGAGAATCTGAAATCGATGGACGCGGCGCTTGATCGTGCGACGGCCGGCCTGGTGCCGCCCAAGGAAATGGCGAAACTGGTCGAGCAGATGCTGGTGAAAAACCACGGCCTGGAAGTGATCAAGATGGAAAGTCTTCCCGCAGCGCCGCTGCTGGAAGGGAGCGCGGAAACCGGCGGCAAGGCCAGTGAATCGATGGTTTACAAACACGGGATGCGGATTGAGCTCAAGGGAAATTACCTCGATATCCTGCGCTATTTGAAGTCTCTGGAAGGCCTTGAATGGAAGGTTTTCTGGGGGCAGGTGACGTTGCAGGCTGAAAAATATCCGGTCTCCAAGGTCAGTTTGCTGATCTATACCCTCAGCACTCATCAGGGGTGGATCGGATTATGAAATTCGCGCTTGGCACGAAACTTGATATAGATGATTACAGGAAGGCCGGCCCGTGGGCAGCGGCCGCTCTGGCAGCGGCGATGCTGGTCTGTATGGCGGGATATGCTGCCGCGAGCCCGGCGAACGATTCGCTGGCGGGACTCGCGGATCCGACGCAGCCGGTGTACGGCGGTGCCTCAGGTGCGGCGGTGGCGCAAAAGTCGGCGGGTCCGATGCTCCAGTCGACCTTCATTTCGACGAATCAGCGCCGCGCCGTGATCAGCGGCAAGACCTACGCGGTGGGCGACAAGTTCGGTGGTGCGGTGATTACGGAAATACTGCCATATGAAGTGGTAATGAAGCGAGCAGGCAAGGAATCACACCTGCGTTTGTTGCCGAAACTGGCGAAGGAAATCTTCATCGTGAAGGTTCCAGCGAACGGCCAAGAAGGCAAAAATGACAAATGACGAGCGAGCGAAGCGAGCAGGGCTACATTTATGAGATGGACACATAACATCGGAATAACGACCCGGCGCACGCTGACAGCGGCGCTGGCCATGTTGTTGGCGGGATGTCAGAGCGTTTCTCCCGGCTGGCGCGACTCCGTGAGCGCCAGCGTCGACGACAGCCTGTCGCAGGCACGCGTCGACAAGAACGGTAAAGCGGTTCCCGCGGATGTAAGCCGTGCGTTGTTGCCGCCAATCGAAATCAACCTTCCGCAAGGCGGGGCGGTTCCGATCGAGCCGCGCTTCGATCTCACCGTGCACAACGCGCCGGCACGCCAGGTATTCATGGGGCTGGTCGAGGGCACGCCGTACAGCATGATGTTGCCGCAGGATCTGCACGGCACGATTTCACTGAACTTGAAGGAAGTCACCGTGCCTGAGGCGCTCAACGCCATCCGCGAGGTCTACGGCTACGAGTACCGGCGCGAAGGCAGTCGCTTTTTCATTCTTGGGAACGAGATGCTCACGAGATTGTTCCCTATTAATTATCTCAACCTCATACGCCAGGGAAAATCTGATACCCGGGTGGCGGCGAGCGGCCTAAATGGCGCAAGCGCGGCGGGCACAACGAGCACAACGACTTCTTCCTCAACAGTCAGTGGCGTGCAGATTCAGACGCAGAGCCAAGGAGATTTCTGGAAGGACCTCACCACGGCGCTGACGGCGATTGTTGGCACCGACGGCGGAAGAAAGGTGATCGTCAACGCGGAGGCTGGCGTAGTCCTCGTGCGCGCCATGCCGGATGAGTTGCGCCTAGTGGAGAATTATCTGGGCCTGACTCAGACGAGCATGAACCGCCAGGTGATTCTCGAGGCCAAGATTCTGGAGGTCCAGCTCAAGGATGGATTCCAGAGCGGCATCAACTGGGCGAGCATAGCGCAGGCGGGTGGCCGGACCTATACGCTCGGTCAGGTGGGTGGCGGCAAGTCGCTCGGCAATACCGGTTTGAGCGAGATTGCCGGTAACACGGGGAATCTCAATCCTACAACAGGCACGTTTAGCGCGATTTCCGGCACCAACGCCTCGGCCTTCGGCGGCGTATTCACGCTGGCGGTCAAGTCCAATAACTTTGCGGCGTTTTTCGAGCTGCTCCAGACACAGGGCAATCTGAATGTGCTCTCCAGCCCGCGCGTCTCGACCATGAACAATCAGAAGGCGGTGATCAAGGTGGGCACGGACGAGTTCTTTGTGACCAACCTGACTACGACACCGAGCACCGTATCAGGTGTTCAGTCGTCGGTGTCGGCGACGTTATCGCCGTTTTTCTCCGGCATTTCGCTAGACGTGACACCGCAAATCGACGAGGCTGGTAACATCAGCCTGCATATACATCCCTCGGTGAGCAATGTATCGGATAAGCTGATCAATATCGGCTTTGGGCAAACGATCACGACTGCGTCCAGCGACGTGCAGGAATCGGATAATATCGTGCGCGCGCAGTCCGGCCAGATCGTCGTGATCGGCGGCTTGATGAAGGAGGCGAGTACCGATGACAACGCTGCTGTCCCCTTTCTCGGTAACATTCCGATAGTGGGCAACCTGTTCAAGCACAAGCAGGTTACCCGGATCAAGCGGGAGCTAGTCATTTTGCTCAAGCCAACGGTAATCAACAATGGCCAGGATTGGAGCGACACCGTCGGCGAATCGCAGGAACGTATCAAGAAGATTCGTGTCGGGTCCTGACGGACAACTTTGAGGCAGGTGGAATAAGGACATGTACGGGACACATTTCGGGCTGCAGGAACTGCCGTTTACGATCACGCCGGACACGAGCTTTTTCTTCGCTCATTCCTCGCATCAGGAGGCACTGAACACGCTGCTGGTGGCGGCGCGCAGCGGCGAGGGTTTCATGAAGGTGATCGGCGAAGTCGGCACCGGCAAGACCCTGCTGTGCCGCAAATTCATGAGCTCGCTGGATCACCGCGAGTTCGTCACCGCCTACATTCCCAATCCCTATCTGCAGCCGATGACGCTGCTGCTGGCCGTGGCCGACGAACTCGGCATCAAGTATCCGCAGCACATCAACCAGCATCAGCTGCTCAAGCTGCTCAATCGCTATCTCATCGACGCTTATGCCGAAGGCAAGCGCGTGCTGGTGTGCCTGGACGAGTCGCAGGCGATTCCGCTCGAGACACTGGAGAGCCTGCGGCTGCTGAGCAACCTGGAAACGGAACGGCGCAAGCTGCTGCAGGTGGTGCTGTTCGGCCAGCCGGAACTCAATACACGCCTGGACAATCCGTCGATCCGCCAGCTCAAGCAGCGCGTGAGTTTCTCCTGCCAGCTGTCGCCGCTCTCACTGAGCGAGGTCGAGTTCTATATTTCACACCGGCTGGCGGTGGCGGGTTACCGCGGGCCGCGGCTGTTCACGCACAAGGTGGTCAAGCAGATTTACCGCGCCAGCAACGGCATTCCGCGGCTGGTCAATATCCTCGCGCATAAATCGCTCATGGCCGCATTCGGCGAGGGCGCGCGCACCGTCACCGAGCGGCACGTGCGCATGGCGGTGGCGGACACCGAGTCCACGCAGGGGATGTGGACCGTGAAGGCGAAAATTCTCAAATACCTGACGGCGCTGGTGCCATTGGCGGTTATCGGTTGCTTTACCCTCGTTAACCTCGCGCTGCACGGCGGTGCATGGATCACAGGCGGTTCCGTGTGAGCCTGATCAACAAAATGCTCCAGGACCTGGAGTCGCGCAAGAACGTCCAGGCCGACGCCGCGAGCAAAAAAACCGTTTACGAGGACCTCAAGCCGGTCGAGGCTCCGGGTTTCCGCGCGCCGTCGAGCAGGCGGCTGGGTATGATGGTGCTGGCGCTGGCACTCGTCGGTGGCGGCGTTTATGCCTGGATGCAATGGGGCGAGCTATGGCTGTCGGGCGGGCCGGTGGCCGTCAAAGCCCGTCCGGTCGTGGCGCCAAAGGCGCCGCCCAGGCCCGCACCGACACCGGTTGCCGTCACTCCGGCTCCGGCGGCAAAGGAAACACCCGTTGTCCAGGCAGCAGCAACCGCGACGGAAAAACCCAAGGAGGCGCCGCCGGCCAATGCGCAGACCACGAGCGCTGTCGAGGCTCCCAAGGCTGCGCCGATGACCAACACCGTTCACGCGCCGGCACCGGTCGAAACGAAAACCATCTCCGCTTCCGAGCCGAAAGCCGTACCCGCTGCCGGAAGCGATTACTGGACGGTGGCGAAAGGTGAAACGCTTTACAGCATTTCCGCCAAGACCGGCATCGATCTCTGGGATCTGTCGAAGTGGAATCATCTTGGAAACCAGCATGTCATCCATACCGGTCAGCGCTTGCGTCTGACTCCCCCGGATTCATCCGGCGTGAAGTCCGCTTCATCGTCGGATGGGAACAGCAAGAAGAAGGAGTCGACGAAAAAAGCCAAGGTAGCGATCGCCTCCGCAACAAAACCGGCCACGAAGAAAGTTATCCCTGAAGCCGTGACAGCATCGTCAGATTCCGGGCAAGCCTCCGCGGACAACGGCGTCATGGATAAAAAACTCAAACCGCCCAGCCCGGAAGAACGGGCCGAGAACGAATACCGCCAGGCAGTGAATCTGTTGCAGAAGGGGCGTACGGCCGAGGCCGAGAAACGTCTCAAGACCGCGCTCAATGTCAGTCCGGAACACGCTGCGACGCGCGAACTGCTTGCCGGGCTGGCGTTGCAGAACGGTCGTTGGCACGAGGCGCAACAGATTCTGGAGCAGGGTATCGAGAAAGTACCGGCGCATTATCCGTTCGCGCTGTTGCTGGCCCGGATCCAGGTCGAACACGGCTCGGATCAGAAGGCGCTCGCCGTCATGGAAAGCAGCCGGCGGGCCGGCGCCGGCAGCGCGGATTACATGGCGTTTCTCGGCGAACTCTACCGGCGCGCCGGCAACCATGTCGAGGCGATCAAGGCGTACACCGAGGCCATCAAACTCAATCCGCAGGAAGGCCGTTCATGGGTCGGCATGGGCATCTCGCTCGAGTCCGCGCAGGACTGGAAAGCCGCCGGTGAAGCCTATCAGCGTGCCATCGAAACCGGGTTGCTGGACGATGGCTTGCTGAAATATGCCCGCCAGCGGCTGATCGTGGTCAAGAACAAGTAATACCGCGCCGGCGTTTGACGGAAGTTCTGTTCGGGCGCCCGCCAACAATCGTTCAAGCGCGCGCCACCACCCACACCCTCACCTCCACGGCCCCGCTTCGGCGCAGACTGTCCGCGAGCGCGTCGGCCGTGTGTCCGCTCGTCATCACGTCGTCCACGATCGCCACGCGCTGTCCGGCAAACGCCGGTCCGGCCGCGAACGCGCCGCGGACGTTTCCGCGCCGCCGATCCCGCGGGAGTTCCTTCTGTGGCGCCGTGGCGCGAACGCGCCGCGCGTCTTTCCAGTTGAGCGGCAGTTCCAGCGCGCGCGCCACGAAGCGGGCGATTTCGAGCGACTGGTTGTAGCCGCGTTCGCGCAGGCGCGAGGCGTGCAGCGGCACCGGCACGATCGTGTCGGGAAGTGAATCGCCCAGCGACTGAAGGTAAGCTGCGAGATATTCTCCGAGAAGCCGCGAGAGTTCGAGGCGACCGTGGTATTTGAGATTCTGGATCAGCCTGTCCACCGGCGCGGCATAACGAAATGCCGCGCGCGTGATGGCAAACGCCGGAGGGTCTTTTTGGCACGCGCCGCAAGGTGCGCCTTCGGCGCCCATCACGGCGCCATGCGCCGCGCAGCGAGGACAGGCCTGTTTCACGCACGGCAGCGATTGTTCGCATTCCGGACAGAGATCCCTGCCTCCCGGAACGCGGGCTGCGCACAGCAGACAGCTTCCCGGCCAATATCCCGGCTGCCACTTCCATATGCTCATGTAAACCTATTCCATAATATATTGTTGACTGATACCGGCGACCGTCTAAACTGCTGCTACGTAAAGTGCGGCAAGCCGTGCGAGCGCCTGCGAGCAGGACGGCGTTAATACGGTAAGACGAGTGAGCGTAACGAGCAAGGCTACAGTTGATACCTCAGACGAGTTTGTCCGATCCACGTTCACATCTGAATCCCATGCTTCATCACCTGTTCCCGCGCCACGCGTTTTCATGAAGATACCCGAACAGGAACTGGCGCGGCGCCGCGCGCGGCACTTGTATCGCGAACGCCTGGTGCTCGATTCGGCGCCGGGCGCCGAAGTCCGTGTCGATGGAGCAACGCTGCTGTCGTTCTGCAGCAACGATTATCTGGGTCTGGCGGATCATCCGGACGTCGTTGCCGCGTTCCGCGCCGGCGCCGAGCGCTATGGGGTGGGCGCCGGCGCGTCGCATCTCGTGAGCGGTCACGGCCGCGCTCATCATGCCCTGGAAGAGGAATTGGCCGACTTCGCCGGCACCGAGCGCGCGCTGCTGTTTTCCACCGGCTACATGGCGAATCTCGGCGTGGCCAGCGCGCTCATGGAGCGGCACGATGTCATTTTCGAGGACCGCCTCAATCATGCCTCGCTGATCGATGCCGCGCGTCTGACCCGGGCCAAAGTCAGTCGTTATCCCCATGCCGATGCCGCGCGGCTCGCGGAAATGCTCGCGCCGGTCCGAAAACCGGGCCTGATCATGACCGACGCCGTTTTCAGCATGGACGGGGACATGGCTCCGTTGGCGGAACTGGTCCGTCTGGCCGCGAAACACGGCATGCGGCTGCTCGCCGACGACGCCCACGGTATCGGCGTGCTGGGAAAAAACGGGCGGGGATCGTTCGAGCATCTGGGAATGACGCCGGCCCCGCCGACGATACTCATGGCGACCCTGGGCAAGGCATTCGGCGTTTTCGGCGCCTTCGTGGCCGGCGAGGCGGCGCTGATCGAGACCCTGATCCAGCGGGCGCGTACTTATATATATACCACCGCCCTGCCCCCGGCCGTGGCCGAGGCCACCCGTGCCAGTCTCCGGATCGTGCGTGCCGAGGGCTGGCGGCGCGAGCACCTGCGTGCGCTGGTGGCAAGGTTCCGCGCCGGGGCGGAGAAACTCGGCCTGGCCCTGATGGATTCGGCGACGCCGATTCAGCCGGTGATTTTCGTAGAGTCGGACAAGGCCCTTGAGGCCAGCCGCCGGCTGCGCGAGCACGGCATTCTGGTTCCCGCGATCCGTCCGCCCACGGTGCCGGAAGGTTCGGCACGCCTGCGTGTCACCTTTTCCGCGGCGCATCAGGAGGCGCAGGTGGACCGGCTGCTCGAGGCGCTGGCCGGAGTGAAAAGGGCATGACTCTATATTATGAGCAACACGGCCACGGGCCCGACGTGGTATTGCTGCACGGGTGGGGATTGCACGGGGGCATCTGGAGCGATGTCGCGCGCGGGTTGTCGGCGCGGTACCGGGTGACGGTGCCCGATCTGCCCGGTCACGGGCACTCGCACGATTTTCAACCGCAGGAATTCACGCCGGAAGGTCTGGCCGGGGAAGTGCAGCGCGTGCTTTCCGGCCCGGCGGTCTGGGTCGGGTGGTCGATGGGAGGATTCGTAGCCCTGGCCGCGGCGCAACGCGCCCCGCAAACGGTGACGAAGCTGGTGCTGGTCGGCGCCACGCCGAAATACGTCCAGTCGCCGGACTGGCCGCATGCCATGTCGCGCACGGTGCTGGATCAGTTCGCGCTCAGTCTCGAGCAGAATTATGTCGCCACGCTCGAACGTTTCCTGAGCCTGCAAATGGCCGCCGGCGAGGACCGCGGCGTGCTGCGCCGCCTGCGCGACGAAATGTTCCGGCACGGTCACCCGCCGGCCGAGGCGCTGCACGCAGGATTGCGGCTGCTCAAGCAAGAGGACCGTCGCGCCGCGCTTCCCGGCATAGCGGTGCCGACGCTGGTCGTGCACGGCGAGCGCGACCGCATTACGCCGGTCGGCGCGGCGCAATTCCTGGCCGCGCAAATGCCGCAAGCGCAGCTGGAGCTGGTGCCCGCGGCCGGGCACGCGCCGTTCCTGTCGCACGACGCGTATTTCCTCGACACGCTGAAGAGCTTTCTGCATGACTGAGCTGCTGCCGCTCGACAAGCGCCGCATACGCGAGTCGTTCGGGCACGCTGCGGATACCTACGACGCGGTCGCGGTGCTGCAGCGCGAAATCGCCGATCGCCTGCTGGCGCGGCTGGAAGTGGTGCGGCTCGAGCCGGAGCGGATCCTTGACCTCGGTTGCGGAACGGGTTACGACGTCAGGGAACTCGCGCGGCGTTATCCCCGCGCGCGCGTACTGGGTCTCGATATCGTCGAAATCATGGCGCGTCGCGCGCGTCGCAAATCCGGTTGGTGGCGCCGGCTGACCGGCCGTTGTGCGTTTGCCTGCGGCGACGCCGAACGACTGCCGTTCGCGCCGGCTTCGGTCGACATGATCGTCTCCAATCTTGCCCTGCAATGGTGCGACCCGCGGACGGTGTTCGCCGAGGCGCGGCGCGTGCTGCGTCCCGGGGGGCTGCTGATGTTCACCACCTTCGGGCCGGACACGCTGCGCGAGCTGCGCGAGGCCTGGCGCGCGGCGGACGACGCGCCGCACGTGCATGACTTCATCGACATGCACGATCTCGGCGACATGCTGGTGCGCGCCGGGTTTGCCGATCCGGTCATGGACATGGAACCGTTCACACTGACGTACGACAGCGTGCGCGAGGTGATGCGCGACATCAAGCAGCTCGGCGCCCATAACGTGGCGCGCAACCGCGCACGCGGCCTGACCGGCAAGGCGCGATTTGCGCGCGTCCGCACCACCTATGAAGCGCTCGCGCGCGACGGAAAAATTCCGGCGACCTACGAGGCAGTGTACGGTCATGCCTGGGTGCCCGAATCGGCCCCGGTTGCCGGCGTCGCCACCATACCAATTTCATCGATTCGGAGACGAGATAGATGATCCACCTGCGGAATTCGGAATGCGGAATTCGGAATGCGGAATGTATTTTTATTCCGCACTCCGCACTCCGCACTCCGCATTGATTTATGGGTGGCTGGTTCATCACCGGCACGGACACCGGCGTCGGCAAGACCCGGATTTCGCGTCTGTTGCTCGAAGCGCTGGCGCGCGAGGGCAAGCGTGCCGTGGGCATGAAGCCGGTGGCGAGCGGTTGTCGCGTCACCGCCGCCGGAACGCGCAGCGAGGATGCGGAAACGCTGCTCGCCGCGAGCGGCGCCGTCGTCGATTACGCCGACGTCAATCCCTATGCATTCGTCCCGGCGATCGCGCCGCATCTCGCCGCGCGCGAAACCGGCGTCGACATCCGGCTGGAAAAGATTCTGGAAAGTTTCCAGCGTCTGCGGCAGGCGGCTCCGTGGATCGTGGTCGAAGGCGTGGGCGGGTGGAAGGTGCCGCTCGGCGAACGTGTGACGACGGCGGATGTCGCGCGCACGCTGCGTCTGCCGGTGATTCTCGTCGTCGGTTTGCGCCTCGGTTGTCTCAATCACGCACTGCTGACCGCGGCGGCCGTCGAGCGCGATGGCGCGACACTCGCCGGGTGGATCGCGAACCGGATCGATCCGCTCATGACGCACGTGGAAGAGAACATCGCCGCGCTGACGGAAAGGATCGAAGCGCCGCAGCTCGCGCAGTTCCCGTACCGGAATGCCGATGATCGAGCGACACCACCGCCGGCATTCGATCGTGAAACGATAATGCATCTCACTTCCGGTTCTCGTTTCAAGACGAACGAGCGCGGCGAGTAGAGTCAGCTTTTTGCATGGTTGACTGAAGCGCTCGGGTGATCGTGACCGACGCGAATTTGCCTGAAAAACACCTGTTTTTTGCATGACTCACGTATTGCGGCGATTTGACGCATGTGATAATTTGCGCGCGCCCAAAATGGGTTGATCTGGATCAATGATCTGGATCAAGCAGTGAAATCCGGATTATTTGCGGCGGGCGTGGGTAAGGATGGATGCGCGCTATACGCCTGAACAAGATGCCGGCGAAGGCCAGAGTCTTCTGGATAATACGGCAAGACGAGCGAGCGACGCAGGCAGGGCTACTGGTCCGCCCGAACCGGTCACTTTCCCTCCGCGGGATGGCGATGATGTTCACGGGACTGACCGTCTTTGCCCTTGTCGTCAGCGTGGGTTTCTGGCTGGCGGGCGCGTGGCTGGTGCTGCCGTTCGCCGGCCTCGAGCTCGCGGTGGTGGGCGCGGTGTTGTACCGGCTGGTTCGTCACCGCGACGATCATGAGCGGATCGCGGTCGACCGGGATCACGTCTCGGTTGTCCGCTGCCGCGGCGGCCATGAACGGTACGATCAGTTTCAGCGTTACTGGGCGAAAGTCAGCCTGGAGCGGAGGCGGGGGTGGTATCCCTCGCGGTTGCTGGTGGGTTCGCACGGATGTTGGGTGGAAATCGGCGCCGACATCAACGAAGAAGAACGTGCGTTACTGGCGGCGCGGCTGCGCAAAATCCTGCGACGGCCGGCCGGGAACGAATGAGCGGTTTGAAAGATTTCGATATTTAAGCTACGGGAGATTGGCATGTTCATAAAACTTATAAGGCGGTTTCCAGGCATCGTGTCCCGCCTGATCCTGGGTCTGGGCCTGTGGTTGTCGGCCCCGGCGGTGTTCGCGGAATACGCGCTGAATTTCCAGAGACCCGTTAGCCCCGTCGCGCACAGGATTTTCGAGCTGCATAACATGATCCTGCTGATCTGCGTGATCATATTCGTGCTCGTGTTCAGCGTGATGTTTTATTCGATCTTCGCCCACCGCAAGAGCCGCGGCTACAAGCCGGCCAAGTTTCACGACAACGCCACCCTCGAGGTCATCTGGACCGTCATTCCGTTTCTGATCCTGGTGAGCATGGCCATCCCGTCCACCGCGACGCTGCTTGAAATGGACGACACCAGCAAGTCCGACCTGACCATCAAGATCACCGGTTATCAGTGGAAGTGGAAATACGATTATCCCGACCAGGACGTGAGTTTCTTCAGCACGCTCGCGACGCCGCGCGACCAGATCGAAAACAAGGCCGCCAAGGGCCAGCACTACCTGCTGGAAGTGGACAATCCGATCGTGATCCCGGTCGGCAAAAAGATTCGTTTCCTCGTGACCGCCAACGACGTCATACACTCCTGGTGGGTCCCGCAACTGGGCGTGAAGAAGGACGCCATTCCCGGCTTCATCAATGAATTCTGGACCCGCGCCGACGAGGCCGGCACCTTCCGCGGACAATGCGCGGAACTGTGCGGCAAGGACCACGGTTTCATGCCGATTGTCGTCAACGCCGTGAATCCGGAAGACTTCACCAAGTGGGTCGCGATGCAGAAGGACAAGGCTGCCGCCGAGTCCGCGAGCGGCGCCAAGACCTGGAGCAAGGACGAGCTGTTCGAGAAGGGCAAGAAGGCCTATGCCACCACCTGCGCCGCCTGTCACGGTGCCGAAGGCAAGGGCATCCCGGGCGTGTTCCCGGCGCTCGAGGGCAGCAAGATCGCCACCGGCCCGGTCGATGAGCACATCAAGACGGTGCTGCACGGCCGCGCGACGGGCAAGTTCGGCGCCCAGATGCCGGCGTTCGCGGCGCAGCTGAGCGACGCGGACGTGGCGGCGATCATCACCTTCGAGCGCAACGCCCTCGGCAACAAGACCGGCGACGTCGTACAGCCGTCCCAGGTCAAGGCCCTGCGCAAGTAACGAATCGGATTCCGACAGGAGATACAAAAATGTCAGCAGATCATCACGCAGAACATCCCACCGGCATTTCCCGCTGGCTGTTCACCACCAACCACAAGGACATCGGCACCCTGTACCTGGTGTTCTCCTTCCTCATGGCGATCGTCGGCGGCGTCATGTCGCTGGTGATCCGCTCCGAACTGTGGCAGCCGGGCCTGCAGCTGGTGGAACCGAACTTCTTCAACCAGATGACCACCGTGCACGCGCTGGTCATGATCTTCGGATTCGCCATGCCGGCGTTCGTGGGCCTGGCCAACTGGATGATCCCGATGATGATCGGCGCGCCGGACATGGCGCTGCCGCGCATGAACAACTGGTCGTTCTGGATCCTGCCGTTCGCCGCGACGCTGCTGATCATGTCGCTGTTCATGCCGGGCGGCGGTCCTGCCGGCGGCTGGACGATCTACCCGCCGCTGTCGGTGCAGGGCGGCATCGGCACCGACTTCACGCTGCTGGCCATCCACATGCTCGGCATTTCCTCGATTCTGGGCTCGATCAACATCATCGCCACGGTGCTGAACATGCGCGCGCCGGGCATGACGCTGATGAAGATGCCGATGTTCGCCTGGACCTGGCTCATCACCGCGTTCCTGCTGATCGCCGCCATGCCGGTGCTGGCCGGCGCGGTGACCATGCTGATCACCGATCGCCACTTCGGCACCCACTTCTTCGACGCCGCCGGCGGCGGCGACCCGGTGCTGTGGCAGCACGTGTTCTGGTTCTTCGGTCACCCCGAGGTGTACATCCTGGTGCTGCCGGCGTTCGGCGTGTTCTCGCAGATCATCCCGACGTTCTCGCGCAAGCCGCTGTTCGGCTACGCCTCAATGGTCTACGCCACGGCCTCGATCGCGTTTCTGTCGTTCATCGTCTGGGCGCATCACATGTACACGGTCGGCATGCCCATGGCCGGCGAGCTGTTCTTCATGTACTCGACGATGCTGATCGCGGTACCGACCGGCGTGAAGATCTTCAACTGGGTGTCCACGATGTGGCGCGGTTCGATGACCTTCGAGACCCCGATGCTGTGGGCGCTCGGCGGCGTGTTCACGTTCGCCGTCGGCGGTTTCTCCGGGCTGATGCTGGCGATCACGCCGGCCGACTTCCAGTATCAGGATACCTACTTCGTCGTAGCCCACTTCCACTACGTGATTTTCGGCGCCACGGTCTACGGCCTGTTCGCCGCGATCTATTACTGGCTGCCGAAGTGGACCGGGCACATGTACAACGAAACCCTCGGTAAGTGGCATTTCTGGCTCACCACCATCGGTTTCAACCTGACGTTCTTCCCGCAGCACTTCCTCGGGCTGGCCGGCATGCCGCGGCGCATCCCCGACTACGCGCTGCAGTTCACCGAGTTCAACCAGTGGTCCACGGTCGGCGCGTTCTTCACGATCGCCTCGCAGCTGATCTTCTTCTTTATCGCGATCCGGGCCATGAAGGGCGGCGCCAAGGCGACCGACCAGGTCTGGGAGGGCGCGGACGGTCTGGAGTGGACGCTGCCCTCGCCGCCGCCGTACCACAGCTTCGCCGTGGCACCCAAGGTCAAGTAGGACGCATCCGCAACCACGATGACCGACGCCATGCACGACGGAAACAGGCAGCCGCAGGATGTCCGGACCACGGCCAACCGCCGGCTGGCGCTGAAACTCGCCGCGGTGACGCTGGCGATGTTCGGTTTCGGCTACGCGCTGTCGCCGATGTACGACGCGATGTGCAAGGCCTTCGGGCTCAATGGCAAGACCGGCCGTGCCGACGTGCAGACCGTGGCCGCGCAGCCCGTCGACCTGACCCGCACGGTCACCGTCGAGTTCACCGGGCTCGCCATCAGTGGATTGCCGTGGGAGTTCGAGCCGCTGGTGAAAAAACTGGAACTGCATCCGGGCGAGACCCGCGAAGTGAAATACCTGGTCCGCAACTTGGCCCAGGAGGAGATCACCGGCCAGGCCATTCCCAGCGTCACGCCCGGCGAATCGGCGCCGCACTTCAAGAAGATCGAATGCTTCTGTTTCACCCGCCAGACCCTGAAGCCGGGCGAGACGCGCGAGATGCCGGTGCGTTTCATTGTCGACGCCGGACTGGACAAGGGCGTGCAGACCATCACCCTGTCGTATTCGTTCTTCAACATCGACAAGGTGTCGGCGCAGAAATACGGCGGGACTTCGCTGGCGCAGGCCGGCGAGCACGCCGGGCACCATGACCACGTCCATCCGGCACCCGGCGGCTGAGCGTGACAAAACGATTCTATAAATGAGAAAGAGGATATAAGCATGTCCACTGCCAATTCCCACTACTACCTGCCCAATCCGAGCGCCTGGCCGATCATCACGTCGGCCGGCTTGTTCTCGCTGGCGCTGGGGTTCATCCTGCTGATGAACAACATCCAGGCGGGTCCCTGGTTCATGCTCGCCGGCGCCGCGATCATCGTGTACATGATGATCCGCTGGTTCGGGCAGGTGATCGGCGAAAGCGAAAGCGGCACCTACAACGCCCAGGTGGATCGTTCGTTCCGCTGGGGCATGGCATGGTTCATTTTCTCCGAAGTCATGTTCTTCGCCGCCTTCTTCGGCGCGCTGTTCTACGTGCGCCAGTTCGCGGTGCAGTGGATCGGCGCCGACGATCTGCTCTGGCCCGGTTACGACGCCACCTGGCCGACCGCCGGCCCGAAGGGTCTGGTTCCGGTCCCCGCGGGCACGATCCCGGGCGTGAACCAGTTCTCGCCCATGGGCGCCTGGGGCATTCCCGCGATCAACACGCTGATCCTGCTGACCTCGGGCGCGACCGTGACCTGGGCTCACTGGGGCCTGCTCAAGGACAACCGCGCGCAGCTCATCACCGGCCTGTTCCTGACCGTCGCCCTGGGCATGACCTTCATCGCGCTGCAGGCGTTCGAATACGTCCATGCCTACACCGAGCTGGGTCTGACGCTCAAGACCGGCGTGTACGGCGCCACCTTCTTCATGCTAACCGGCTTCCACGGTTTCCACGTGACCATGGGCACGATCATGCTGATGGTGATACTCGGACGCGCGATCGCGGGCCACTTCCGCGCCGATCATCACTTCGGTTTCGAGGCCGTGGCCTGGTACTGGCATTTCGTGGACGTGGTCTGGCTCGGCCTGTTCATCTTCGTGTACTGGCTCTGATACGTCACCACGCACCGTAACAAAAAAGGCGCTCCCGGATGGCAGCGCCTTTTTTCATGGAACAGGATCGAATCAGGAATCCTGCCAATCCCGCCGATGCGATTTCAGCGGAACAGGTGCAGCCCCCCGGGCGGGATGACGCCGAAATGAAATCCGGCCATCAGCATCACGAACAGCGTGATCGACAGCCCGATGCGCCAGGTCAGCGCCTGCGCCGTGCGTTTTCCGCGCCCTTTGTCCTTGAACAGGAACACGAGAGCCGAAAACAGGCTGGCCAGGATGAGCAACAGCATCACGATTACCACGATCTTGATGAACATCTGGGAATTCCGGGGAAATGACCGAAGCTGGATTATAATGCATGTCGTCATGAATTTCCCCGGCGATCCGGTTCACGCATGAGTTTCCCGCGCCAATTCCGGCCGGGATGGGCCCCGAGCCTGGCGGTGGCGGTGCTGTTGCCGCTGTTTCTGTACATGGCCTGGTGGCAACTGCAGCGCGCCGAGGAGAAACGCGAGCTGCAGACGGAATACGACGCGCGCGCCGTCGGCCCGACGGTCAAGGTCGAAGCGCGCGTGCAGCGGCCGGAGGAACTTCAGTTCTACCGGGTCATCGCCAAGGGCTATTACGAAACGTCGTACCAGGTGCTCGTCGACAACCGCGTGCACCAGGGACAGGTCGGCTATGAGGTGGTCACGCCGCTGCGACTGACGGATAGCGACGTGCGGCTGCTGGTGAATCGCGGCTGGGTACCGCTCGGCGAGGACCGCAGTCACCTGCCGGCGATCGATCCGCCGCAGGGTTTGCAGGAAATCACCGGCATCGCGACGGTGCCGGCGGAGAAACCGTTCACGCTGGGCAAACCGGAGCCGCTCGATCGCGGCTGGCAGCTGGTGTGGCAGCACCTGGACATGGCGCGTTACCGCGCGGCGGTGCCGTTCCCGGTGCAGCCGGTGGTGGTGCTGCTCGATCCGGAAAGTCCCGCCGGCGGTTACGCCCGCGCGTGGAGCCGGCTCGACGCCGGGATCGCGGTGCACAAGGGGTACGCCTTCCAGTGGTTCATGATGGCCGGCGCGCTCGTCGCGGTTTATATTTTCACGGGTCTGCGCCGGCGGCGCGCGGACGATCAGGAGGAGCACAAGTCATGAAGGAACCGGTCAATCCGTCGCGCACGCGCCGCCGCCTGTTGCTGCTCGCGGCGCTGTTCGCGCTGCCCGTGATCGCCTCGTACGCGCTGTATCTCGGCGGCTGGCGTCCGGTCTCGACCGGCAATCACGGCGAGCTGCTGCAGCCGGCGCGGCCGCTCGCCGATGCCGCGCTCGTCCTGCTCGACGGCAAGCCGATGCGCTTCAGCGAGCTGCGCGGCAAGTGGACGCTGGTGACGTTCAGCCCCGCGGAATGCCTGAAACCCTGCGAGCGCAATCTCACCAACATGCGCCAGGTGATCGCCGCGCAGGGCAAGGACGCCGAACGGGTGCAAAGCGTGCTGGTGGTCACCGATGGCAAGGCGCTCGATTGGTTGCGTTACGCGGTCAAGGACTATCCGGGCATGCGCGTCATCACCGGGCCGGCGGATTCGGTCGCGGCACTGGCGCGCGAGTTCACGTTGCCTGCCGGCAGCCCGCTCGACAATCTGAACCGCGTCTACCTGGTGGACCCGCTCGGCAACCTGATGATGAGCTACCCGGCCGACGCCGATCCGACCGGCATGCGCAAGGACCTGGCGCGGCTGCTGCGGGTCTCGCGGATCGGCTGAGCATGGCCCGTCCGGCGCGGTCATTTTTTAATAAAACCCCTTGATTAAAGCCTTAAACTGACTTGATCTTATGCATACCATGTTCGGCACTGATTGCGTAGAATACCGCGCCCAATGGAACCGTTAAGCAAAACACATCCGTCCGCCGTCGAAGCGAGCCCGCGCCGGCTCGCGAGCCTGGCCCGGGAATACTACGAGCTGACCAAGCCGCGCGTGGTGTCGCTCATCATCTTCACCGCCGTGGTCGGCATGTTCCTGTCCACGCCGGGCGCGATGCCGCTGTCGGCTTTGCTGCTCGGCACGCTCGGCATCGCGCTCGCTTCCGGTTCGGCGGCGGCGATCAACCAGATCCTCGACCAGCATTTCGACCGAGGCATGTTGCGCACCAGCCGCCGGCCGCTGCCCAAGGGCATGCTCACGACGCGCGAGGCGCTGCTGTTCGCGCTCGCCATCGGCGTGGCCTCGATGGTGATCCTGGTGCTGTGGGTCAACATGCTCACCGCGGTGCTCACGTTCATTTCGCTCATCGGTTATTCGATCGTCTACACCGTGTACCTCAAGCACGCCACGCCGCAGAACATCGTCATCGGCGGCGCCGCCGGTGCCGCACCGCCGGTGCTCGGCTGGGCCGCGATCACCGGCCAGGTCGCGCCGGACGCGCTGCTGCTGTTCCTGATCATCTTCCTGTGGACGCCGCCGCATTTCTGGTCGCTGGCGCTGTACCGCGAAAAGGAATACGCCAAGGTCGGCATCCCGATGCTGCCGGTGACCCACGGTCGCGAGTTCACCCAACTGCAGATCCTGCTGTACACGGTGCTGCTGGTGGCGGTCACGATCATGCCGTTCGCCACGCACATGAGCGGCTGGCTTTATTTCGCCGGCGCGATCGTGCTGAACGCGGGTTTCCTGTATTACGCGGTGCGACTGTACCGCCATTACAGCGATGAACTGGCGCGCAAGACCTTCCGCTACTCGATCAATTACCTGGCGCTGCTGTTCGCGCTGCTGCTGGTCGACCACTACCGCGTCTATATCCGCGAGGCGCTGCAATCCGCCCTGTATTAGGAAATCCCCTCGCCCGCGTTAGCGGGAGGCGAGATGGAGGTATCGCGGATGTCCGGTGGACATCCGCGCCATCGAGCGGGTGCGCAAGATGTCCGCGCACCCCGGCGGGAACTGCGGGGTGAGGGCGCTCATCGAAGCCATGATCTCAAGCGTGTCTTTCAGGCGGTTTTTCTTTTCATGCTGTGCGCTGTTCGTCGCGGCCTGCTCGCCACCCGCGCCGACGTTCAAGTCCACCGACATCAGCGGCGTGGACTGGGGCAGCGGCGATTTCGAACTGACCGCGCACACCGGCCAACGCATGAAGGCCGCGGATTTCCGGGGCAAGGTGGTGATCATGTTTTTCGGGTTCACCCACTGTCCGGACGTCTGCCCGCCGACCATGGCCAAGCTCGCCGTGCTCATGCAGCGGCTCGGCGACGACGCCAAACGCGTGCAGGTGTTGTTCGTCACCGTCGACCCGAAAAACGACACGGTCAAGCAGCTCGCCGGCTTTGTTCCCCAGTTCAACCCCTCTTTTATCGGCCTGACCGGTACCGACAAGGAAATCGCCGCGGTCGCGGCCGAATACAAGGTGGCCTACGGCCCGAACCCCAAGAACTCCGCGCTCGTCGATCATTCCACCGGCATTCTGATCAAGGATGCCAAGGGGAAATTACGCTTGCTGGTGAAGAACGACGTGCCGGTCGAGGATTTAGAGCATGATGTGAGGGTGTTGTTGAAAGAGAAAAATTAAGTCATCCCCGCGAAAGCGGGATCTCAATTATGCCGTCATTCCCGCGTAGGCGGGAATCCAGGGTTTAAATAACAAAGCCGCCCAAAGGGCGGCTTTTCATTGTGTCGCCTGCGGCGACGTATGACTTGTGGGTGGCTGACCCACGGCAGGTCGCTTTTCTTTGTTTGCCCAAAGAAAAGCGACCAAAAGAAAGGGCACTCCGGAGCCGCCGACTGCTTCCTGCGCTTCTCGCCGGAATCGGCGCTCGCCTAACTCGCCGGGCGCATACAACGCGCCACGGGCTCAAACACGAGGCTCGCTTCTTCCGATTCCGTCTGCGATGCTCGGCGGCGGCTACGGGGATTGGAACAACACCTTTTCTCTGCCGGAGTTTTACTTAGGTGGCCTTGCAGGGTTTGTCGGATCGGTTAATACTGCATAGCCATGCCGGCGTATGAGATAAGTGTCTGTAGGCAAACTACTTATGGTCTTCTGACCCTGCCAAGTTAGACGTCACGGGGCCAGGTTATACGTCAGAATGTAACGTCTAAATTACGTTAGCCGTCGATGACCGGCAATGACCGTTTGAGGCTGAAAAATGAAGCCAGCACTTAAGGCTGTCGACGGCGTCGAGTTCCTTGTCCTTGTGGACAATTGTTTGGATAGCTTGTCGACCGTTCCCAAACATGTCTCGCTCGAATGGCCGCGCTTGATGCGCCACGGAATGAACGAACTTTCTGGCGAAGCGCAATGCTGCGCAAATCACGGGCTTTCGCTTCTCGTCACGGCCAGAGAAGGGGATGTTGCGCACACGATCATGTTCGACGCTGGTCCCGAGAATTATGTGTTGGAGCGAAATGCCCCCCGGCTTGGAGTCGATTTTTCGACCATTGACGGAATCGTCCTCTCCCATGGTCACTGGGACCATGCAGGTGGATTGCCTGCAGCCGTGCGCTTGACCAGCGCGGCCAATGGCAACCGCTCGGTTCCCATTTTTGTGCACCCGGAGATGTTTCGACAGCGCGCCATGACGTTGGCTTCAGGGGTCGTTTTGCCAATCAAAGCGATTCCCAATCCACAGGAGCTCGGTGACTTGGGTGCGGATGTCCGGAGTTCGGCCGAACCTCAACTCGTGTTTGATGACTTCTTCTGGATTAGTGGAGAAATACCACGAGTCACGCCATACGAGAAAGGCTTTCCGGGTCACCTGCGCCGATCAGTGGACGGTGCTAGTTGGGAACCGGACCCCCTCATCATGGATGAGCGCTTCCTTGCTGTCCGCGTTCGAGAAAAAGGGATCGTGGTGTTCACGGCATGCTCGCACGCCGGTGTAGTTAACGTTCTCCGGCACGCCCAAACGTCATTTTCACCCGAACGGCTTTATGCAGTGGCAGGCGGATTCCATCTTTCTGCGGCGAACGAGAAGATCATCCCCGAAACGGTCCGGGATCTGGGCGCGTTTGGATTGTCGGTCATCGCGCCAAGCCATTGCACCGGTTGGCGCGCCACCCATGCGTTGGTGAGTGCGTTTGGCGAAGATGTCGTAACGCCCTCAGCAGTCGGAAAGGCATACGCCCTATGATCCACCGCGCGCTCCGGTTTTGTGCCAAAGCGACAGCTAACCTTGCGTTCAACCGGACGTCCCGCAAGCGGGCCGCCGGTTAACTGGTACGTTAGGCAGGAGACATAGATGGATATAAATATTGATGTCATTGGGAAGATACTTGCGCCAATACTCACGGCCATAGTTGGCGTTATCGCCAAAAGATATTTTGAGGCGCGCCCTAAGCTCATAACATATCTTGTCCATGCCTCCGCTATTCCGCTCGGCGACGATAAAAAAACAAATGTAAACACGCATAGTATTGTCGTTAGGAACTCCGGCAAGAGTACCGCGCATAACGTGCGAATTGGTCATAACTTCCTGCCGGCCTTTCAGATTTTTCCTCAGCTTGCTCACGAGGTCGTAAGAGGTCCAAGCAATTCTGCCGAAATAGTCATCCCAACATTGGTTCCTGGAGAGCAGGTAAATATCTCTTATTTGTACTTCCCTCCTGAGGTGTGGAGCCAGGTGCACTCGTACTGCAAGTCAGATGAAATGGCGGCGAAATATATCAATATCATTCCAACTGCCCAGTTAAATAAACTTCAGCTTGCATCGATCTGGAGCCTATTATTTATAGGCGCATCAACCGTGGTCTACTGGGCTATCTATTGGCTGTGGGTATGGGCGCAGAAATCTGCCTAACAATGCGTTCAAGTTCGCTCCCTTCGGTCACCGGTCGCGCCAAAAAGCGGCGCGCCGCTTAACGCAACGTTAGTATTTTTCAGTACAGTCAAAGTAGGCTCGATAGTTTTATTTCTTTTCCCGCATAAAATCCTTCAGATTATCCTGTCGACAGGCGAAATCTTTTTTTGTCCTTGTACCTTCGGGGCGGATTTTCTACCATGGTCCCACCATGCTGACCATCGCCGACGCTGCACCGGATTTCAGCCTGCCCGGCGTGCATCAGGGCAAGGTCAGGAACTATTCCCTGCGCGAGGCCCGCGGCCATTGGCTGGTGCTGTTTTTCTATCCCGCGGATTTCACCTTCGTCTGTCCCACCGAGGTCACGGGCTTCAGCAGGCTGGCCGGCGACTTCAGCAGGGAGCGGGCGATGATTTACGGCGTCAGCGTCGACCCCGTCGAAAGCCACCGCTCCTGGGCCGAGGAACTGGGCGGCATCGCCTATCCGTTACTGAGCGACGCGGACAAAAGCGTGAGCCGCGCCTATCAGGTCTTGCACCCCAGGGAAGGCGTCGCGATCCGCGCGACTTACGTCATCGATCCCGAGGGCGTCATCCAGTACAGCGCCGCCAGCAACATGAACGTCGGTCGAAGCGTCGAGGAGTCGTTGCGCGTGCTGCGCGCGCTGTGCACCGGCAAGCTGTGTCCGGCCGACTGGAAGCCCGGTGAAGCCACCGGCGGTCCCGAACACAAGTACTGATCATGGCGCACCCGGTCGAGGAGAAGCGCCGGAAAATCGAATCCCGCGGGCGGATACGCGAGTTCGTCTTCGGCGTTCAGGACGGCCTGATCAGTACCGTGGGCTTGCTTGCCGGCATGCAGGCGGCCGGATCGAGCCGGTTCGTGATCCTCATGGCCGGCACCGCCGCGGTATGCTCCGGCGCGTTTTCGATGTCGGCCGGCGCTTATCTTTCATCCAAGGCTGAAAAAGAAATCTTCGACCACGAGCTGGAGAAGGAAGCCAAGTTCGTCGAACGCGAACCGTATCTGGCGCAGGAAGGCCTGCTCGAGGCTTTGCACCGCGAAGGGTTGACGCGCGAAGCCGGTTACCGCATCGTCAAGCTGATGCACGAACAGAAGTCGGTGTTCGTGGCCACGTTCCAGGAAAAAGTGCTCGGGTTGGGCAGCGCCGATCTGAATAATCCGGTCAAGGGTGCTCTGGTCATGGCGCTGTCTTTCATCCTCGGGGGCGTGCTGCCGCTCGCGCCTTTCGCCTTCATGCCGCTGCAGTGGGCGCTGGTAACCGCCGTGTTGCTGACCGCTGCGGCGCTGTTCGGCGTCGGCATGTTCAAGGGTCGGCTCGCCGGCCAGCCGTTGGGCCGTTCGGGCTTGGAGTTTCTAGCCATCGCCCTGATCGCCACCGGCCTGGGTTATGCCGTCGGTTTCATCCTCGAACGCTTCGCCGGAACGCCGCTGCCGGTCGGCTGACCGGTTCAGTTTCGCGCAAGGCCGGACGAGATCAGGCGGTCGACGATCAGGCCGCGAAAACAATCGCTGTCCGACTGAAACTCCCAGCCGAGGTGCGCGCGGCAATGGGCGCACCAGGCGATGCGCCAGGCGTATCCGCGGAACCAGGTGTACTCCAGGGTCGCCTCACCGTCAGCGGTACAGCTGGCTTCCCGGAAACAGCCGATGCGATAAACGATGCCCTGCGGATTGATGCAGCGGTGCTCGTGTCCGCCGCCGACCGCGATGCGCTGGTTCAGGTGCGTGACCGGATGCCGGCAGGTCGAACAGAACAGGCGCTCGTCTTTTTCAACTTTAGCGTGGGGGAGGGCGCGGGTTTGCGCCCGATGCTGTTTTTCCTCGTGTGGATCGAAGAACAGCAGGGCAGGGGCGAGCGCGGAAGTCATGACCAGCCTCGTCAGGAAAACAGGGTCAGCACCCCGGTGAAGCCGTACAGCCGGTTGTGCGATATCTCGCCGTTCGCGAAAAAGCCCACCAGCGGAATCTCGCCCAGCTCCTGGCGGATGGTTTTCAGTTCCACGGAATCCTCGCCGAACATGTGCGCGCCGCGGCCGAGGCAGGAATAATACACGCCGCCCTTCGGCGGCCGGCCGAGCCGCTGCCGGATTTCGTGCAACATGCGCACCAGGTCCTCGTAGGCGGTGCGGACGTCGCGCTTGCAGAACATGATGGTGTCGCCGGCGTTCAGGTATGCGCCGACGGCGAGCAGCTTCTGGTCCGGATCGATGCCGACGAGGTTGCGCACGATGTAATCGCCGGTGTCCGAGCCCTTGATGGGAAAGCCGGCGAAAATGTAGCCCGCGGCGCGCGCCGGATCGCGCGCGAGGATGTCGCCCACTTCTTCGTTGAAGACGTCCAGCGCCGGGCGGCCGTCGATGCTGACCGCGACGTTGTCGCGGCATTCGGTGATCTCGTGTTTGCGGCCGAGTGGGGTGCAGCCCTGCGTCAGTGCGGTGGCGACCGTGACCCGCTCCGAAAACAGCACGCCGGAAACGCCGCCCTCGGTCAGTCCGCCGGCGATCTGGAAATTCGGTCCGCGCGACGACGTCAATCCACCCACCAGAAAACCGTCATGGATCGCCTCGGCGAGTTCGGCGATGAAACCGGGGGTTCTCGGGTTGCGCGGGTCGCCGTGCACGACCGCGAAGCGCGCGTTCGCCTGTTCGCACCAGCGGCGGCTGTCGGCGAACTCGGCGATGTCGGATTTGATCGCGGGAAAGATGCGGAATGAATCGGGCGGGAAATCGGCGATCATCACGCTGATGGCCGGCTGGTCATTGTATTCCTGCGACGTGGCGCAGACCGCCACGCCCACGCTTCCCACCCAGTGCTGGATGTCGGTCTGTTCCTTGAGAAATCCGAGGATTTGCGGCAGCAGGCCGGCGAGATGATCGGTGACGTAGAGGAAACCGAGGTTCGCTTCTGCCGGGATGCTGCCGAGCTGGGCGAGGCACAGGTTCGCCGCCTGCTGCCAGTCCGGCGCGGTTCCGTGCGCGATGCGAAACATGTCCATCTCGATTCCCTTGATGCGCTTGTGGGCTTGGGTCACGCAGAAGCGCTACTATAGACAATCGGCATGGGTTAGAAACCCTGTTTTCCAAGTCATGATATAACAAGGTGAATTTATGTCCCGATCCGCGCCCAAACGCTCGCGCAAGGCCGGCCTCCCGCCCGGCACGCCGGTTCATCTGGGTGAACTCAAGAGCGAAATCACGCGCCTGACGCTGCTGCATTACAACGAGCAGCGCGCCGTCGAACAGGAGTTCAAGACCGTGCCGGAATGCCTGGCGCTGCGCGACACGCCCGGCGTGAGCTGGATCAACGTCACCGGTCTGCACGAGGTGGAACTGCTGGCGCAGTTCGGCAGCGCATTCGGCCTGCATCCGCTGGTGCTCGAGGACATCCTCAACACCGACCAGCGTCCGAAGCTCGAGGATTACGGCGAATACCTGTATATCGTGATCAAGCGGCTGGGTAACGACACGCCCACGAACGAAATCTCGATGGAACAGATCAGCCTGATCCTTGGCCATAATCTGGTGATTTCCTTTCTGGAGAGCGACAGCGGCATTTTCAATACCATCAAGGAACGCATCCTCGGCAAGCGCGGACGCATATGCAAGCTCGGCGCCGATTACCTCGCCTACACGCTCATAGATACCGTGGTGGACAATTATTTCGCCATCTTTGAAAAGCTCGGCGAGCGCATCGAGACCTTGCAGGACGGCCTCGTCTCCCGGCCAACATCGGCGTCGTTGCAGACGCTGCAAGCGCTCAAGCGCGAAATGCTGTTTCTGCGAAAATCCATCTGGCCTTTGCGTGAAGTGGTGAGCGGCCTGCAGCGCGGCGATTCGCCGTTGATCCAGAAGGACACCTGGCTGTATCTGCGCGACGTGTACGACCACACGATCCAGGTTATCGACACCATCGAAACCTATCGCGACATGCTTTCCGGCATGATGGATATCTATCTTTCGAGCCTGAGCATCCGGCTGAACGAGGTCATGAAGGTGCTGACCATCATCGCCACGATTTTCATGCCGCTGACGTTCATCGCCGGGTTGTACGGCATGAATTTTCACCACATGCCCGAACTGGGCTGGCGCTGGGGTTACCCGCTGGTGCTGCTGTTGATGGCAGCGGTCGCCGGGGCGATGCTGGTATTCTTCCGCCGCAAGAAGTGGATCTAGAAGAGCCCGCGCTTCTCAGCGCAGGTGGTGGATGTCGAGCGCGCAGGTGAAGGGCGTGGGTTTGTCCAGCGTCAGCGACAGCGCGTAGGCCGCCGCCGGCTGCATGTTGACGGTGACCATTTCCACGTTGGCGATGCGGCAGGTGGCGCTGAGTTTCGTGAGCCAGGTGTAGTAAACGGCGTCGATCAGGCGGACCGTCTTGAGGTCGTAGACCAGGCGCGTGGCCTGGTTGCTCTGGAGAAATTCAAGCACCGGCGCCACCAGGGCGTCCGGATTGCTCGGGTCCAGCCCCTCGCCGGGTTCCAGCAGCACGTTGCCGTCCCCGATGGGCGTGAGATGGATGCCTTCAGCCATGTCGTTCTGTTCCTGTGATCATTCCGTGTCCTGTGCGTAGAGATTACTTGCTGGGGCGCGATACCTCAATGTGCAACTGACGGAACGCTTCCTTCAGGCCCTCGGACAGTTTGGAGCGCGTGGTCACGGCGCTAAGGTCGATGTTCAGGCTGGTCAGCGCGCGCGCGATCTCCGGCCGGATACCGGTCAGGATGGCGGTGGCGCCCATGAGGCCGGTGGCGCGGATCATCTGGATCAGGTGATGCGACACCTGGGAGTCGATCGCCATCACACCGGTGACGTCGATGA